>ENA-ORLW01000446-ORLW01000446.1-human-gut-metagenome-genome-assembly--contig:-NODE-446-length-59420-cov-8.336636_pt1 | contig 59420 bp, 60 predicted proteins | sample MGYA00243017_ERZ508829 | MGnify/ENA primary metagenome ERZ508829 (study PRJEB26277, sample SAMN04329776) | human gut metagenome | biome: human-associated habitat | host: Homo sapiens | place: USA...
TACGATAAGATGACAGATAAACAATTAAAATCAATGATACCTGGACTTGATATAGAAAAGAAAATTGAAAAAACAATAAATGATCATGATTTAAAGCAATATGAGTTTTATCAGGGTGTTTATTGGGCTTGGCACGTTGTGTTTGATTCCTGGCAATATCATAGAGGCCTGTATGCTTTAGATGTTAAGCTTAAAGCAATAGAACGTGCTTTAGAAATATATCAATATTCTAATAAAGAAATGTTGATATATAAAGATTTAAATAATTATTGGAAGAAATTCGGGGTGATGTACCACGAATGAGTTATATATAATCATAAGAATGGTCAAAAATAAGAAATTATTTATGACTAAAAATCAAGTATTCTTTTCAGAAGAAATTAAGGATGCAAATACATTTACTAAAGTGTTTTGTGCAAGTGAAAAAAAGACAGTAATTTGTAATGATGTTAATAATTTAGATAAATATCTTAGAAGATATAATCAAGTAGCAGTTCCATTTACAAGTTATATAAGAGAAATAATAAAAAAAATTTGATGTTGATGATGAGGTGTTTAAAAATGTTATTTAGTAGGTTTAATCCTAATCATAAGATAGAATATTTAACTTATAAAAGAAATAAATGGACAAGTATATTTAGAGAAGCTAGTGTAATGACTTTCCAGGAAGCTTTTATGTTAAGTAATAAACCAGATGATCCTTTAGATTCTTATATTTGCTTTGGCCAACGTATTACAAGAGAAGTACCAATGATTGATGTCCTTAAGAAATGTGGAGCTTTATTTGTTCCTGTAGATGTTTATTTAGAAGAAGTACAAAAGATGCTTCAGGAGGCTTTAAATAATGTTGCTTGACAATTTATATGTAATTGCCAGGAAAAGAGAAAATAAAATATATTTTTGGACTGAAAATGACCTTGGTTATGCATGTGATGAAAAGTATATTGGATTATTTAATTTAGAAGAAATTAATTATTATATTAAAATTATCAAACGAGATAATTTAAGTAAAAGAGCTTTAGCAGAAAGAATAAAAAGTAATGAGTATGGTAGACTCTCAACTGAAGCAAAGCAAAAACTTTTGAATAAAGAGTCACTTACTTTAGTTCAAAGTGTACCCAGTCCAATTGTATTAGTGCCTAATAAAAGTTATGAAGTTTATACTGAAAAAATATTACAAGAAATTATTTATGAAAACTTAGATAGTTTTATGAAACAACTAGGCGGTGGATATTTTTACGTTGGAAGAGAATATAAACTTAACATTGGAGACAAAAAGAACTATATAGACTATCTATTTTATAATGTGGTTGATAGTAGATATTGTGTAGTTGAAATAAAAGCAAGGGAATATAGAAAAACTGACTATGGTCAAATAAAAACATATATGAACTACATTGACGAACACTTAAAAAATATAACTCAAAATAATACAATTGGAATAATTATAACAAAATCAGTGAACAAGTTTGAAGCACATTACGTAAAAGATAATCAAGTAACTATAGTAGAATTCAAAATAAATAAAGTTGTAGAAGTTAGTTAGGAGGAAAAACTTATGGAAGAAAAATATTTAGAGAATATAAGAAGTTATATTATAAGTGAACAAACAAGAACTATATTAACAAATTAGAAACAAATTACAATTTTGGAAAGAAAAAAGTGACAAGTACTATTAGAAAATAATAATAAGAAGTTCCATTTTTTAGGTCTTTGTCATATATTAATAATGGGTGAAGTTAATGTTTAAAGAGATAGTGACAAAAGCAGTTATTGGAAAAGGTAAAAAGACGTTTAGAAATACATATGAATTATTTACTACAGATAAAATAAGTACAGTATTAGGCTGCTGGGTAATAAATCATACAATGAGTGGAGTGAGTGAAAACGGAAAAGTTAAAATAACAGGCAGCTTTGACGTAAATATTTGGTATAGTTATGACGATAATACAAAAACAAATGTGGATGCTAGAAAAATATCTTATACAGAACTAGTAAATGTAAGACTTAACAATGACCAGGTTTTAACTAATAATTCAGAAATACTAGTAACAAGTTTAAAGAACCCTACTGTAGTTGATGTAAAAAGCAGTAATAACAAGATAACTTATGAAATAGAGAAAACTCTAGGTATTGAAATAATAGGCGATACTAAAGTGAGAGTACAAATAATGGATAACAATTATGAAGACTTTGATATAATAGAAGACGTGCCAACAAACGAAGAAATAAATAATATAGTAGATCATGAAATTAAAGAAGATTACCTTATGTAGCTTCTTTTTTCAATTGCAAAACACGCTTATATCTAGTATAATACTATTAGAAGGAGAAAAAGAATTTTATGAATTTTGATAAAATAGAGTTAACTAGTGTTGCTGTTAGAACTACGCAGTATCCAACTGATAACAAGCCTGAATTTTTAATCGTAGGTAGAAGTAATGTTGGTAAAAGTAGTTTTATTAATACACTAGTTAATAGAAAAAATCTAGCACGTACAAGTGCTAAACCTGGTAAAACTCAAACACTAAACTTCTATAATATAGATGATTTATGTTATTTAGTTGATGTACCAGGGTATGGCTATGCAGCAGTAAGTAATAAAAAACAAGAAAAGTTTGGACTTATGATAGAAGAATATATTATGAATAGACCTAACTTAAAACACGTATTTTTACTAGTAGATTATAGACATAAACCAACAGATAATGATCTTATAATGTATGATTTTCTAAAATATTATAACTTACCTGTAACAGTAGTCTGTACTAAATATGATAAAATAAAGAAAAGTCAAAAAGAAAAACAAAATAAGTTAATAGAAAATACTATTGATTTAGCACTAGGTGATGAAATCATATATTTTAGTAAGATAACTAAAGTAGGAAGAGATAAAATAATTAAAGTGATGGAAAGTAAATTAGATTAAATTTTTTGGAGGGTTTATGGTAAATAATATAGGTGTATTTAAAGATTTTAATGATGATAGTATAAAAAGTGTGTTTAAAACAGAGAAGAATGAGATTATAGAAATGACTTTAATTCAAAATAAAGAGTATGAAGACGTAATATGTGTTCCAACTCATCACTTTTGTAATTTGGGATGCAAGATGTGTCATTTAACTAATAACAAACTAAATAAAAAGATGGTGCCAATTAGAATAAATGATTTTATGGAAAGTTTGATTTACAGCTTGAGAGTACAAAATACTACTACTAAAAGAACAGATAAGAAAAGACTACTTATTAGTTTTATGGGTGTAGGCGAGCCACTTCTTAATCTGGAACTTATTAAAAAAGTTTATAAATACGAAAGTATAATAAAAGAGAATTTAGGTTATGAAAGTATAGCTTATGCGTTAAGTACAATGATGCCAAACTATAATTTAAAAGAGTTAACAGAGTATGTGAATGAAACAAATATGCCTCTTAAAGTGCACTTTAGCTTGCATTCGCCAATAGATGAAAAAAGAAAAGAACTTATTCCTAATACAAGAGTTAATGTAACTGATGCTATAGACTTACTAAAATACTATAGTGATACTATAAGAGAAAATAAAAGTGTTATGGGTAAACATAAACTCCATCATAAGAGTGATGATTTAGTAGAAATACACTATACTTTGATTAATGAGGTAAACGATACAAAGGAAGAATTAAACGAATTTATTAGGCTTATAAGTGGTAAAGGTATTACTGTTAAGTTTATAAGATTTAATCCAAAGGGTAGCATGAGTGTTAGTAAGGAAGAAAGTTTGTGGTGTACTTCTCTAAAAGAGGCTAACATTAAAGTAAAAACTTATACTCCACCAGGAAAAGAAATAGGCGCTTCATGTGGAGAATTTACTCGCCATTATTACCATGAAGAAATAGAAAGTAATATGGATTTACAAGAATTCAATAATTGGAAGAAAAAACATCAGATATATGAAAGTCAAAGAACAGATAATTTAACTTGGGATGAGTACTTTATGGCTGTTGCAAAGTTAACTTCTTTAAGAAGTAAAGACCCCAATACCCAAGTGGGTGCCGTAATAGTAAGTTCTGATAATAGAATACTTTCAATTGGATATAATGGTAGTCCAAATGGATATAATGATGAAAGATTTCCTTGGAAAAGAGTAGGAGAAAAACTTGAAACAAAGTATTTGTTTGTAGTACACGCTGAAAGAAACGCAATATTAAATTACTTAGGTAATAGAAATGACTTTCAAAATGCGAAAATCTATGTAGACTTGTTTCCATGTAATGAATGCGCTAAAGAAATTATTCAGTCAGGAATAAAGGAAGTAATATATTTATCTGACAAATATGCAAATACTGAAGAGACTATTGCTTCAAAACAACTATTTGATATATGCGGGATAAAATATAGACAACTTACTGAAGAAAAAGAAATTAATTTAAAATTGACAATATAATTAGAGGTGCTTCTTTTTAGGAGTATTCTCTTTTTTGATAATTAATATTAAAACAGATATAATAAAGTAAAGGGTATAGTTGAAATTTCTTTTAATTGACTTTTCTACCATTTTTGTTTATAATTAAGTTATGATAAGGAAGGTGCGCTGGTGAAGAAGAAAAAAGGTTTTACTTTAACTGAAATATTAGTAGTAATTGTATTAATTGGCGTAATAATGGCAATTGCTATACCTAGTGTAGTAGAAGTAAGAAAAAGAATTAATAAGAGATTACTTTCTGAAAAAAAGCAAGAAATACTAGTTGCAGCTCAACTTTATGGAAATGATAGAAAATTAACAACTGATACATATATTAATGTTTATACTTTATTAGAAGACTATATTAAAAGAGATGTTGACCCTAACAATACTAACTGTAAAGGCTCTAATACAACAAATGGATGTATAATAAATCCAGTGGACGATACAAGTATGAATAATGATAGAATATTAATAAGAGTAAACGGCAAAAGCTTAGTTGCTGTGTGGGATGATGGAAGTGTAATAGGTGGACTTGAACCATCAAATTTAGTAGAAATAGTAAAATCAAACTTAAATTGTACTGAACAAAATAAGAAAGTAGATGAAGGAAAATGTGTGTATGGTTTAGATAATACGACTGATCCAAATAACTATTTATACTATAGTGGAATAATGTGGAGAGTACTAGGAGTATATAAAATAGATAACAAAGAAGTTGCTAAACTAATATCAAATGATAATGTAGTTTGGGAAATAAGTGCTTAAAAGCACTTTTAATTTTTGAATATTTGTGATAAAATAGAGAACAATTAATTTTGGAAAGGGGAAAAAATTATGAAAACAATATGTTTAGTAGGAAAACCTAATGTTGGTAAAAGTACATTATTTAATAGACTTGTTGGAAAGAAAATATCTATAATTGAAGATATTCCAGGTGTTACAAGAGATAGAATTTATAGTAAAGCTACATATAATGATACATCTTTTTATTTAATAGATACTGGTGGAATAGACTATAGTGAAGGCACTTTTAACGACGAGATAAAAGCACAAGTAATGATAGGAATTGACGAAAGTGACGCTATTATCTTTGTAGTGGATGGTAAAGAAGGAGTTACTTCTAATGATTTATTAATAAGAGATATGTTAAGAAAGACTAATAAAAAAGTAATCGTGGCAATTAATAAAGTGGATAACAAACTTACTGAAGAGAATATTTATGACTTTTATACACTTGGATTTGACTATTATATTCCAATATCTGCAGAACATAATGTAGGAATAAATAAACTTATGGAAGAGGCAACATCTGACTTTAATTTGGAAGAAGAAAAAGTTGATGATAGACTTAAATTTAGTGTAATAGGTAGACCTAATGTTGGTAAATCTAGTTTAGTAAATGCTTTGTTAAATGAAGACAGAGTAATAGTAAGTGATGTAGCTGGTACTACAAGAGACGCAATTGATACAACTTTAACTTATGATAAAAATGAGTATGTTTTAATTGATACAGCTGGACTTAGAAAAAAAGGTAAGATATATGAGAGTGTAGAAAAGTATAGTTTATTAAGAAGTATGAAAGCAATTGATAGAAGTGACGTGTGTATTCTTGTAATTAATGCAGAAGAAGGTATAATTGAACATGATAAACATATTGCTGGATATGCAATTGAAGCAGGTAAAGCTTTAGTACTTGTGGTTAATAAATGGGATACAGTAGATAATAAAGATGAAGAAATGAAGTTATGGAAAAAGAAGATTAAAGATAATTTTCAATTTATGCCTTATGTTAAAGTATGCTTTTTAAGTGCTAAAACTAGAAAAAGAATAAATACACTTATGCCTTTAGTACTTGAAAGTTATGCTAATGCTACTAAAGAAATAAAGACAAATGTTATAAATGAAATTATATTAGATGCATTTATAGAAACTCCACCACCATCTTATAAGGGTAGAAGACTTAAAATTTATTTTGCACATCAAAGTGGAACTAAGCCACCAAAATTTGATATAGAAGTTAATTCTAAAGGATTAATACACTTTAGTTATGAAAGATATTTAGAAAATAAGATAAGAAGTAATATAGATTTTAGTGGTACTCCAATTATTCTTAACTTTAAAAATAAAGGCGAGTAAGTCTTGCATAAAGTTAAATAGTTTAGTATAATGTATATAGAGGAGAAATCTTCATATAATAAAAAAGGAACATTTAATTTCACAGTTAAGTGTCACCTGTTGTTTGTAATTAAAAAAGCACCATCAATGGCAAATCAGGTGCTTTTTTATTTTTGTCTGATTATAATATTTGAAGTAATAAACTAAAATATGTTATACTATTTATACGAGGAGTTTAATTTATGAAAAAAATAATAGTAATTTTATGTATCTTTCTAACAGGTTGCAGTTTTAGTGAATGGGAGTATGTAGTCAATTCCGATTATATGATTTTCAATACAAGTGCTCATGAAGTAACTTTTACAGATAGTATAAAGTATTTTGGTGATGTAGACAACACAATTACAGCTTTTAAACATAATGAAAGATACTTAATTTTAAATATGTTTGATAGAGACACAAATGAATTTTATTATTATATTCTTGATATGAACGAAGAAAAAATGTCTAAACAATATATGAGTATCAAAGAGTATGAAGAAGATTATAATTTTCTAGATAAAAGTAATTTTACTGAATGGAAAACCACATCATCTGCGCCTGATGGTTCAGAATATTGTATAGAAAAGTATTAGTATGGAGGCGTTAAATGAAAAGAATTTTAATTATAATTTTACTTTTGATAATCATTAAATATAAAGTAGAAGTTAAAACTGAAAAAATAGACGATAACTATATTATTAAGATATTTGATTATGATAATTCAATATTAGTTAATAAAGATGGTAAAGATTTAATAAAAGATAGTAACTATACAATAATGCATTATAGAAGTAACGAAAATTATTTGATATTACATATTTATAATAAAACAACAGATAATATATATTATTATGTAGTAGATATAAAACAGGATATGGTATCTGACAGAATTGATAATTTATCTGAATATTTAAAAGAAAATAATGTAGAAGAAAGTGGAAAATTAACAAGTTGGTTTGATATAGATGGATGTGAAATATAGCACAAAAAGGTTTGTGATAAAAAATAACTTGCAATTTAAGTAAAGTTACTGTATAATTAATTATGTAAGTTTTTTCAAGGTCTTTAGATACTCCAACTTTTGACTATGATTAAACGGTTATATTATGAAAGGAGAAATTAAAATGGCTTTAACAAAAGAAGTAAAATCTGCTATTGTAAAAGAATATCAAAGAGATGCAAAGGATACTGGTAGTGTTGAAGTTCAAGTTGCTATTTTAACTGAAGAAATTAAAGTTTTAACTGAACATTTAAAAGAACATATCCATGACTTCCACTCAAAAAGAGGACTTTTACAAAAAGTAGGTAAAAGAAGAAGTTTATTAGATTATCTAAGGAAAACAGATGTTGTTAGATATCGTGAACTTATTAGTAAATTAGGATTAAGAAAGTAGGCACTTTGTTTTAAGTGTCTATTTTTTTGGAAAGAAGGAAAATATATGAGAAAAGATTTTGAGTATGAATTTTTAGGAAAGAAAATAGTAGTGGAAACTGGAGAACTTGCAAAACAAGCTAATGGAGCAGTTTTAGTTAGATATGAAGATACAGTAATACTTAGTACTGCTGTTATGAGTAATAACGTTAGTACTGCAGACTTTTTTCCACTTACAATACTATATCAAGAAAAATTATATTCAGTAGGTAAAATACCAGGTGGATTTATAAAAAGAGAAGGCCGTCCAACTGATGCGGCTACATTAACAGCAAGAGTTATTGATAGACCAATAAGGCCAATGTTTGATGAAAACTTCAGAAATGAAGTGCAAGTTGTTAACACAGTGTTAAGTGTTGACAATGATTATACTCCAGAAATGACTGCACTTTTTGGAACAAGTTTAGCTCTTGGAATAAGTAGTATTCCATTTGATGGACCAGTTGCAGGTGTTAAAGTTGGTAAAATTGACGGGGTACTTAAAGTTAATCCAACAGTAGAAGAAATGGAAAGAAGTACAATTGATTTAACAGTTGCTGGTACTAAAAATGCTATAAACATGGTTGAAAGTGGTAGTAAAGAAGTATCAGAAGAAGAAATGTTAGAAGCTTTAATGTTTGGTCATGAACATATTAAAGAATTATGTTTAATACAAGAAGATATTATTAATGAAGTTGGTAAAGAAAAGATAAGTGTAGAACTTGCATCTCTTGACCCTGAAATAGTTAAAGAAGTAGAAAGTGACATTAAGAATGATATGGTTATGGCTATCCAAATTAAAGACAAACTAGAAAAATATGCTAAAATTGATGAATTAAAAGAAAGAGCAATAACTAATTATACAGAGAAACATGCTGAAAGTGAAACTTTAGAAAGCGAATTAAAGCAAGTTAAAAAGATAGCTGATAATATAGAAGCAACTGAAGTAAGAAGACTAATAACTGACGAGAAAGTAAGACCTGACGGAAGAGGTATGACTGAGATAAGAGAGTTATCTACAAGAAAAGACTTACTTCCAAGAACTCACGGAAGTGCATTATTTACTCGTGGGCAAACTCAAGCACTTGCAATAACTACACTAGGTGCTTTAGGTGAACATCAAATACTTGACGGTATTATGCCAGAAGACGAGAAAAGATTTATGTTCCATTATAACTTCCCAGCATTTAGTGTTGGTGAAACTGGTAGATATGGTGCCCCTGGTAGACGTGAAATCGGTCATGGAGCCCTTGCTGAAAGAGCACTACTTCAAGTAATGCCAGATGAAGCAGAATTTCCTTATACAGTTCGTGTAGTAAGTGAAGTACTTGAAAGTAATGGTTCATCATCTCAAGCAAGTATATGTGCAGGATGCATGAGTTTAATGACTGCAGGTGTTCCAATAAAAGCACCAGTAGCTGGTATTGCAATGGGACTAATTACTGAAGACGGTACATGTGATTCAAACTACACAATACTTACTGATATACAAGGACTTGAAGATCATATGGGAGATATGGACTTTAAAGTAGCTGGTACTAGAAAAGGTATAACTGCACTTCAAATGGATATCAAAATTAAAGGTATTACAAAAAATATCTTCAAGGAAGCCTTAGCGCAAGCAAAAACTGCTAGAATGGAAATACTTGACGTTATGGAAAAAGAAATAGCTGAACCTAGAAAAGAATTAAGTCCTTATGCACCAAAGATTAAGACAATGCAGATTAATCCAGATAAGATTAAAGATGTAATTGGTCGTGGTGGAGAAATGATTACTAAGATTATCCTAGAAAGTTCAGGAGTTAATACAGTTAACGATAAAGACGCTGTTAAAATTGATATAGAAGATGATGGAAGAGTAATAGCATACCATACGGATTATGCAATAATTGACAAAGCGCTTGCTATGATAGAAGAAGTAGTAAGAGAAGTTGAAATTGGTAAAGTTTATACAGGTAAAGTTAAGACAATTGAAGACTTCGGATGCTTTGTAGAATTATGGCCTGGTTGTGAAGGACTTGTACACGTAAGTCAACTTGATGTAAAACGTGTTGAGAAACCTAGTGATGTAGTTAAAGTAGGAGACGAAATTGTTGTAAAAGCAACTGGATTTGATAAACGTGGTAAATTAAATCTTTCAAGAAAAGAAGTATTAATGGGTAACAAAGACAAGGAAGAAAATTAATTCTTCCTTTTTAAAGGAGAATGTATGATAAATGTAGTTTTATATGAACCAGAAATACCAGCAAACACTGGAAATATTATGAGAACTTGTGTTGCAACAAATACTAAGTTACACTTAATTAAACCGTTGGGCTTTAGTTTAGAAGATAAATATGTTAAAAGAAGTGGTGTAAATTATATAGATAAGTGTGACTATATGGTTTATGAAAATATTGATGACTTCTTTAGTAAAAACAATGGAACTTTCTACTTTCTAACAAGATATGGTACTAAACCACACACTAGTTTTGACTATTCAAATAAAGAAGAGAACATCTATTTCTTCTTTGGAAAAGAAAGTACTGGAATTCCTTTAGATATACTAAAAGAACATTTAGATAATTGCATGAGAATACCTATGACTAGTAATGTGCGTGCATTAAACGTGAGTAACTCAGTTGCAGTAATGGTTTATGAAGCATTAAGACAACAAGACTTTAACGATTTGTTAAGATACGAACCACATAAAGATAAAGATATCATAGCGAATTATCACGAATAAAAATGTTTTACAATTAAAGAAAAACATGATATAATTTAATCATTAATTGCATGAAGAAGTAAAAGTAGTTTTATATCTAATTTATAGAGAGTTAACATTTGGTGGAAGTTAACAATTGGAATAAAAATGAAATACATACTTTTTAGATTAATAGGTTACGCTTTATAGTAAATGAGTATAAAATAAGGTGGTACCACGAATATTTCGTCCTTTGGTAGCCATCTTTTTATTTTTGAGGAGGAAAAAATATGACATTTTATGAAGAATTAAAAGAAAGAGGAGTAGTAAAAGATGTAAGTTCGCCTGATTTGGAAGAAAAACTAAACAATGAAAGCTTAACTTTTTATATAGGAACAGACCCAACTGCAGATAGTTTACATATTGGACATTATGCATCATTTGTAACTGCAAAAAGATTAATGTTACATGGGCACAAGCCTATAGTTTTAGTAGGTGGTGCTACTGGATTAATTGGAGATCCTAGACCTACTGCTGAAAGGGAAATTATTTCAAAAGAAACTGTAGAAAAAAATATTCTTGGTTTAACTAAACAAGTTTCAAGCTTACTTGACAACAAAGCAACTATAGTAAACAACTATGACTGGACTAAAGATGTAACATTCTTGGACTTTTTAAGAGATATAGGAAAATATATAAATGTTAATTATATGCTAAATAAAGATATTATTTCAAGAAGACTTGACAGTGGTATAACTTATGCAGAGTTTTCTTATACTTTACTTCAAGGATATGATTTCTTACACTTATATCAAGATAAAAACTGTGTGTTACAAGCTGCTGGAAGTGACCAATGGGGTAACATTACAACTGGTATAGAATTAATAAGAAAAATACTAGGAAAAGAAGCTTATGGTTTTACAATGCCATTAATACTAGATAAACAAGGTCATAAATTTGGAAAAAGTGAAGGTAATGCTCTTTGGCTTGATAAAGAAAAAACTTCTCCATATAAGATATATCAATATCTATTAAATAGTGATGATACTAAAGTAGAAGAATACTTAAAAGTATTTACATTCCTTACATTAGAAGAGATAAAGGAAGTTATGAAAGAACAAAACGCACATCCAGAAACTAGAGTAGCACAAAAGACACTTGCTTATGAAGTTGTAAAGGATTTACATGGTAAAATAGAAGCAGATATTGCTAGACAAACAAGTTTAGACATTTTTAGTGGAAAAATAAATGACGATATGCCAACTGTTAAAATAGAAGATAAAGAATTAAGTTTAGTAGATTTACTAGTTAAGTCTAATTTAGCACCTTCTAAAAGTGAAGCAAGAAGACTAATTATTCAAGGTGGAATAAAAGTTAACAATGAAAAAATGACTAATCCTGATGAAGTAATAACTATAAATGATACCGTTGTGAGTAAAGGAAAAAAGAACATAATAAAAGTAACTCAATAATAAATGTAAAACTCTTTAATTAGAGTTTTCTTTTTGCTTAAAATTTGGTAAAATTAGAGTATGGAGATGTTTTAAATGGAAAAAGTTTTGAATAAATTAAAAGATATAGGAGAGTTACTACTACTCATTGTTATTTATTTGTTTGTACCACAGTTTGTTGGTTTGTTCTTTTACAAAGTAGTGAAGTTATCTGAAGTAACTAGTTTGTATATAGGTAATATTTGTGTAGCTATAATATATTTGATAAAGTATAGAGATATGTTTAAGGAAAGTATTAAGAAGTATTTTAGTAATTTTGCTAAGAACTTTGGAGATAGTTTAAAGTATTGGGGTATAGGTTTAGCTTTAATGTATTTATTTAATATAATACTAATTTACTTAGTGTTTAATGGTAATATATCTGCTAACGAAGAGTTAAATAGACAAGCAATAACATCTTATCCTATAATAGGTTTTATATCAATATCAATAGTTGCGCCTTTAGTTGAAGAAATGTTATTCCGTTATGGACTTAGAAAAGTAACAGGAAAAACTAAATACTTTCCACTTATAACAGCAATACTTTTTGGTGGAGTACATACTCTTGCTGGAATAGGTTTATCTTTAAAGGAACTTTTATTTATATTACCTTATGGTTCGCTTGGATATGCTTTTGGTTATCTATACAATAAAAGTGATAATATCATATCTACTATAGTAAGTCATAGCATACATAATACTATTGTTTTTATAATAATTGTAACGGTGGCTTAATATGGAAGAGAAGAGTGTAGAAAAAGAAATTAAAAAAGACTTTAAAAGTAAACTAATAGACATACTAATTATTATAGTAATTGTTTTAGTAGGACTATTTATGTATGCAAAATATTTAGAACCTAAAACACTTGTAATAAAGGAAACTAGACTTGTAGAAAATGAAATACCATTTTCTTATAGTGGAGTAAAACTAGTATTCTTTTCAGACTTACTTTTAGGTAGTTCAGTAACAATTGATGAGTTAGATAATGTTGTAAATAAAATAAAAGAATTAAAACCGGATATATTAATTTATGGTGGAAATTTAATTTATAAAGAAACAGATGATAAAGAAAAAGTTATATCTTTACTTTCAGGTATAGAAACTTCTATAGGAAAATATTATGTAACAGGTTCACTTGATAAAGACGAGTCTATAGAAATACTTGATAAAAGTGGATTTGCTAAGTTAGATAATAACTATGAATTGTTATACTATAAAGATGTAACTCCAATATGCTTGTACGGAGTGTCTTCTTATATTTTAGGTAATTATAAACTTCTAGACATGTCTAATTGCAAAGGATATTATACAATATTTGTTAGTCATGAACCAGATGTAGTTAATAAGCTTTCTAATGAAGAAGCTAATCTCGTATTATCAGGAAATACTTTAGGTGGAGAAGTGAATTTACCACTTTTATCTAAGAAGTATGATGGAAGTACAACATATTATAAAGACTACTATGAAAATAATAATATGTATATATCAAATGGAATAGGGACAAGAACTTATCATTTAAGATTATTTAATAAACCAAGTATCAGTTTGTTTAGGTTTAAAAGCACAGGCGAAAAATAAAACACTTCATACACTAAAGTAGAGGTGTTTTTATGTATTATAGAAGTATAAACTATAAGAATGACAGATTTGTTCCATTTGCAGGTCCATTCTTATTAGGTGCTTTAACTGGAGGAGTTGCTGTGGCTGCAGTTGGACCACGTCCACAACCATATTATCCTCCAAGACCATACTACTATCCATATTATTAAAGTGGAATAGTAATTTTACAAGTAGTGTACTTTTCTTTTACACTGTCATAATTAATTGTCCCACCATGAGCTTCTAATATTTCTTTACTAAGACTTACTCCCAAACCAGTTCCATTATCTTTTGTCGTATAAAACGGCACTAGTATATTGTCAAGTACGAATTTATCCATTCCAATACCATTATCCTTAACGACAATGATTAAATAATCTTCTTCTGTAAAAGCTGTAGTTGTAACCATGCCATTACTTTCCCGGCAGGCTTCAACTGCGTTTTTTATTACATTAATAATTACTTGCTTAATTCTATTGTAGTCCATATTAACTATGATATTATTTTGAACACAGAAACTATAACTAACATTCTTTTTAATAAAGAAAGGAATTAGTACTTCTTTAACATCGCTTATTAAATCATTGAAATTACATTCTTTTTTAACAATTTTAATTTTAGTAAATTCCATGAAGTCACTTAACAAGTTAAGAGTTCTATTAACTTCATTTTTGAGAATAGAAATATATCTTTTGCTTTTTTCTATATCTGTTACATCAAACATACTTAAGTAGCCATTTACTACAGTTAGAGGGTTTTTTATTTCATGAGTTATTTTAAAGAGGTTAAGTTTTATATTTTTTTCTTTTTCAAACTCTTTTAAATTCATGTGTAAACTTATTATATTTTTACTTTCATTAATTCCATAATTTATAGCATATATGATTAAGGAATACATCATTAAAGAAATTATTTCGTCTAACATAACAATATCATTATAACTAATTATTAGATTAGCTACGAAGTAAATTAACATTAGAACGATAGATGAGTTTATTAGAAACTTGCTACTCATATTACTTTTTGAATATTTTTTGTATGCTAAGTAAAGAAGTAGAAAGAATATAATAGATGTGTATATATTGTAGTTTAAAGAGAAACATGAGTGCAAACACAAAAGGGTACTAAGTATTAAAGCAACTTTTCCTTCGTTATATAAGTAACTTAAAATAATAGGTAAGATTAAACAAGATATTTGATAATTTAGACCTACATATTTTTTAAAGTAAAGAGCTAAATACATAGATATAAATAAACTTATTTTTAGTATTATATTACTTTTTTCTAATTTCATATTTTCTTCATACACTATAAAAAATGTATAAACTAGTATTGGAAATACAACAACTATGCCATTTATAACTAAAAACATTTTCCATCACCGATATAATAATAACACATAATAATGTCGTATTTTGTCGAATTATGACGAAAAAACACAAAAAAAGTAGAAAATTCTACTTTAAATCTTTAATATACTTCTTAAGCTGTTTGCTATTAGGGCCCATTATAATTTTTAGTTCGTTGTCAATTTCAACTATCCCTTTAGCACCAAGTTTTTCAATTGCGTCTTTATTAACAATGCTAGTATCTTTTACTTTAATGTTAAGTCTACTCATATTACTTTCAACATTTAAAATATTATCTTTACCACCTAAGTACTCAATTAATTTGTTTATCTTAATTGTAAAGTCTTTCTTATTAATTCTAATTATAACAATAGATATTAATATTAATATAAGTAGTATTATTAAATATTCATAATTAAATAGTATATCCATAATATACCTCCTATAAGAATTATACTATAAATGAAAAGAAAAATAAACATTATTTTAATAAATGTAGACTATTTCACTCACAAAAGTTATAAACTAACATAAATTAATAGTGAATATAAAGAAGGGGTGGATTATATGAATAATAATACAGGATGTTCTAGATGTAATCAAAATAATAACTGCAACACTTGTGAAACTAATAATTGTATAGCTGAAATATTACAAGTTATAAATGTTCTTCAATCAAATGCTTGTCCAGATAATTGCTTAAATTCTTGCGATAGACCAGCACTTGGAGGTGGTACTAACTGTGTAGTGTGTAACACTAGACCAATTATGCTTTACATGTGTGGAAGTAACGGAACACCTTTGTCAATGCCAACTACTAGAACTAATACAGTATGTACAGACGCTACTAGTGAAAACTGTTCCAATGTATTTAGAGTAGAGAAAGTAGATGGATGCTGCTGTACATTCAGAGTACTTGCAGCTAACACTGATGAAACAAGTCCTTATCCATATGTAGGCACAGACTCAATATTTACAATGAACATCAACTGCTTATGCTGCTTAAGATGTTTAAATGATACTTATGTAGAATGTATATGTGGCTAAAAAAATAAAAGGCTCAGTTATTTTGAGCCTTTTTTAGTGCTTTAAAATCAATCATTTCGTCATACTCTATAAAGTAATTCATTAGTGTTCTTTTGTCAACAAATAAGCCATATCCATCAGGTTTGACACCTAAAACGATGTCTTTTAAAATTTCTCCATTTTTAAATTTTTTTCTAATTCTAATTAAATCTCTTTCTTTTTTTACATGCTTTAAACTAATAAAATGATTTTCGTCTAATTTAAATAAAACATCATTTAGAATATAAGGTTTACATAGAGGTTCTTTTCCTTCAAAACCATAACACATTAACACATCAGCATATACAAAATTATCTGAATTCATATTTTTACCTCCCCAAAAAACATTATAAACTATAAAAGAATAAATAACAAGAAAATGTATTAAAAAACGTTTAGGTGAGTGTCAAGAAATAGTATAATCTTTACTAGCTTTTTAAAATTTAATTAAAAATGTTTAATTTACTTTGAAATTATAACTTTTAATATAATTAGTTTAAAAATACACGATATTTCATATAATTTACTGGTGGAATATATGAAAGTAAGTGAACTTCAAAGAAAAGATATAGTTAATATAAATGATGGTAAGATAGTTGGAAGAATAATAGATGTTCTTATAAATGAAATAGATGGGACATTAGACGGTTTTGTTATTGAAAGAAGTAAATATATAAGAAGTTTGTTTAGTAGTGAAGAAGATACTATTATAAAGTTTAATCAAATTAAAAAGTTAGGTAGTGATGTAATACTAATAGACATTTAATACTTGATAAAATAGCACTTTTTTGGTATATTAGTGTTGGTGAATTTTATGAAAAAGATTAAATATGTAATTATGATTTTCTTAGTATTTAGTATAGATCAAATATCAAAGTTAATTATTTCAAACAGTATTAATTTAAATGGAAGTGTAGAAGTAATAAAAAACTTTTTTAGTTTGACTTATGTTAAAAATAAAGGGGCAGCATTTGGCATGTTTTCTAGTTATACTTTTATAATATCTTTAATAAGCGTTTTAATACTTATTTACTTACTATTTGAATTATTCAGAAGTAAAAGTGAAGAAAAGCTAACTAACTATAGTTTATCTTTAATTATAGGGGGACTATTAGGTAACCTATACGATAGAGTATTTCTAGGGTGTGTAAGAGATTTCTTTGATTTTACTTTATTTAGTAAAGGATTTGCAATATTTAATGTAGGAGATGCGTTTATAGTAATTGGTTGTTTCATGTTTATAATAAGTGTTTTTCTGGAGGTTAAAAATGAAAATAGTAGTAAATAATGAAAATGTAAATGTTAGACTAGATGTGTTTTTAAGTAAAGAATTAGATAAAACTAGAAGTTATATAGATAAACAAATTAAATATGGAAATGTCTTAGTTAATGGTAGTAGTGTAAAAAATGGTTATTCATTAAAAGAAGATGACACTATTGATGTTAATTTTTCTTTAGAAGAGAGTAAACTTGAAAAAGAAAATATTCCATTAGATATACTTTATGAAGATGAGTACATCATGGTTGTAAATAAACCGAGTGGTTTAGTAGTGCATCCTGGTAACGGGAATAAAAGTCATACTTTAGTAAACGCACTTATGTATCACACTGATAATTTAAGTGAATCTGAATCTGATAGACCAGGTATAGTTCATAGAATAGACAAAGATACTTCAGGATTACTACTAATTAGTAAGACTAATCTAGCTCACAATATTTTAAGTTTAGACTTTCAAAACAAGAATATCAAAAGAAAATATATTGCTTTAGTTGAAGGTGTGATAAATGAAGAAAAAGGCAAAATAAACGCACCAATTGGAAGAGATACAAAAGACAGAACTAAAATGATGGTAACTGATAAAAATAGTAAACAAGCAGTAACTAATTTTGAAGTTATAGAAAGATATAAAAACAGTACTTTAATTAGGTGTATTCTTGAAACTGGTAGAACACATCAAATAAGAGTTCATATGTCATATATAGGGCACCCATTAATAAATGATCCTGTGTACAATAAAAAACATGTAATAAATGATTTTGGTCAAATGTTACATGCTTACTATATTGGTTTTAATCATCCAATTACTAAAGAGTTTATGGAGTTTACAGTAGACGCTCCTAAAGAATTTAATGAGATACTAGAGATGTTTAAAAATTCATAATGTAAATACTTAGACTTAATATAAAGGCATATATATTAAATATCATATATGGTATTAGAAAGTAGCTTGCGTTTTTATTAAGTTTTTTTGTTTCTAAATATAAGAAAACACTACTTACTAAAGTAATTGTAGTAAGTACAAATCCAAAGAATGGACTTTTTAATGTAAAGAAACCGTAAATAAATAACTCGTTAGCTAAGTAGTTAGTCACTAGTACATAGAAGTAGTCGTTGTTACTAAGTACTTTTGTGTTTTCACTTATTTTATATATACTTATAGAAATTAAAATATACAAGATAAACCAAACTATACTAATAAGAAATTTTGGGAAAACAAAACTAGGTAAACTAAGCATGTTATAGTATTCTATGTCTACCTTAAATATAAGCCCACCAAGTAACCACATACCTAATATTAAAACAAATCTAATAATTTTTTTCATATTGCACCCCTTTACTAATTCTATGAAAAATAGTAAAATAATATACAAGGAGCAAAATATATGAATGAATATAAAGTAAGTAAAGAAGATAAAATGATAATGAAGTTGATACATTATTTTGTTACTAAAGAAAATTATAAACCTGTAGTAGTAAGAGGTGTAGACAATGAAATATGGCTAGAAAATTTAGATAATGAAATACCTTTAATAAGAATAAATACTAATTATATACATAATAATGAACAGCTAGAAATTGATCAGAGAAAAGTAACTGTAATTAGAAAAACTATAAAAAAGAAGACTTTTTCAATAAACATGAATGTACTTAATTTACTAGTAAATGCAAGAGAAGAAGTTAATGTAATTGAAGATAGTAATATATTTAGTATAAAGTGTAATTCAATTACAGAGTTAAAGAAGAATAAGTTTATGACCGAGTATTTTCCTAATTTTAAAGATGGAGTATTAAATAAAAATGCTGGATATGGAGATATGTTTGAAATGACAGAAGAGTTAAATAGGAAAACACTTGAAAATGATAAAGATTTATCAAAGGTGTTCTTAAGACATGACACTCCATATATAACATATATCCTAATATTTATAAATGTAGTAATGTTTTTACTAAGCATACTAGACTATACTAAAATAATAGATTTATTTGCAAATTATTATGTAAATGTTAAGAAAGGCGAGATTTATAGGTTGATTACTTATAGTTTTGTTCATGCAAATTTCTTACATCTATTCTTTAATATGTATGCACTTTATTATATAGGACCTCAAGTAGAAAAGTATTATGGTAAAATGAATTATTTGATAATATATTTAGGAAGTGCATTAATGGGTGGACTATTTACTACTGTTTTAACTTCTTCAGTAAGCGTTGGAGCTTCAAGTAGTATCTTTGGATTATTCTCTAGTATGTTATATTTTGGTTATAAATACAGAAATGTACTAGATAATTTCTTAAGAAGTGGAATTATTCCTGTGTTAATTTTAAACTTAATTTTAGGTTTTATGATACCAGGAATAGATGTGTATGGCCATATAGGTGGCTTAATTGGTGGAATAGTGTTAAGTTATACATTAGGTTTACCTAATAAAAGAAAAACAAAAGAAATAGTTAACGGACTTATCATTACTCTTATATTAATAGTAGCTTTAAGTTACATGTTAATCATTAAATAGTGTCAAAAGTGATACTATTTTTTTTATTACGACATATATACTAATAGGAGGGTAAATAAAATGATTAACAAACAAAGTATGTGGTTTTTAACATTATTTTCTTTAGTTTTAGTGCTTGGTGTTTATTACATCACTATGCCTAATGAGTTTTTAAGTGGTACAGTTACAAAAGACAATATGACTAAAGAAGTAAACGCAAGTGTTACAGAAGGAGACAAGTTAGTTGCACTAAGAGCAAATAGAAGCGAAGAAGTAGAAAGTGAAAAGGAGAAACTAGAGACTATACTAACAAAAGAAGATGCTACTCCTGAAGAAAAGAATAGTGCATTTGAAGAACTAAAATTACTTAATTTAAATGTTACTAAAGAAAATGAATTAGAAAGCAAATTAGAAAGTGAGTTTGGAATTAAAAGTTATATAGAAATAAATAAAGATAACATTAAAGTTGTTATTAACTCTAAAGAACATGACGCTAGTTTAGCTAATAATATAATGAGATGTATTCAAAAAGAATATAAAGAAAAAATGTATATAACAGTGTTATTTGAATAACAAAAATTAATTTATTTCATAGAATATTACTAGAGAACTTATGATAGGTGGTGTCTATGAGTAAAAATATTTTAACAATTAGAGAAAGAGAGGTATTCTTACTATTAGTTAAAAACAAAACAACAAAAGAAATAGCAAGTACTTTAAATATATCTGAAAAAACAGTAAGAAACCACATTTCTAATGTAATGCAAAAACTAGAAGTTGCGTCTCGTACAGCAGCTTTAGTAGAACTCTTAAAGTTAAATGAACTAGAGTTATAGAGTAAGTGCTTTTAAAAAGAGTACTTTTTTTCTTTTTCTCTTTAAAAACAAAAAACTTTAATGTATAAAATCTTTTAAGTACTTTACTTTTGTACTAATATATAGTACAATATGCAACAAAGAGGTGGTATGGTGAAAGATTTAAGAAACAATTTACATCTTTTATATGATTTCTATATAGTTGTTAAAGCAAATAGTTTTTCTGATGCTGCCAAAAACAATTATGTTTCCCAGTCTAATTTAAGTAGAAATATAAAGAAACTAGAAGAAATTATGAATTTGAAATTACTAAACACAAGTAATAAAGGTTTTGAATTAACAAATGATGGTTTAATGTTGTACAACAAATTAGATATTATGTTTTCAAATGTTAATTCAGAAGAAGTATCTGATATAACGCTTACAATTGGTACGACTCGTAATATTGCAGATATTTTACTATCAAAATATATATTAAAATTTAAAGAAAAATTTCCAAACGTAAAATTAAAAGTAATTATAGATAATGCAGAAAGTTTAGATATTTTCTTATCTAAACATAAAATTGATGTTTTAATTGATTATCTTCCTCACATCAATTATAATAATTCTCCTGATTTAAAGACAGAAAAAATAACTGGTTTTGAAACTAGCTTTGCGTGCAGTATCAATTTTATAAATACAGAAAAAATCAAAACCTTAAAAGATTTGCAAGATTATAAATTAATAATTCCCGGTTTTTCTAGAAGAAAACAATTTTTAAATGATTTATTACAAAGTCAAAATATTGAATTAAATCCTTTAATACAACTGCCAGACTCAAAATTAATGGCTGACTTAGTAAAAGATACCGATTATATTGGATATTTTATAAAAGAAGAAATAAGATATTATGGTCTTAAAGAAATAAAATTAAAAGAAAAAATGCCGGTAAATCATATTGGAATAATTTATTATAAAAGTTACATAAATAACATTGCGAAAGAATTCATAAAAATAGTAAAAGATGGAGAATAAATATGATTATTGAAGTAACAGACAAAGATTTTGGTATAGAAACAAAAGAAATTGAAAAACCTAGAATAAGATATGCAGCAAGAGGAATAATTTATAATAACGAAGATAAAATTGCTTTATTATATAAGAAAAATAAAAACCAATATAAATTAATTGGCGGTGGAAAAGAAAACAACGAGAAAATAGAAGAAACTTTTATTAGAGAAGTTATGGAAGAGACTGGATATTCAATTGATATAAAAGAAAATTTAGGAGTAGCGGTAGAGAAAAAGAGTCAAGACAATTTTATGCAGTACTCAACAATATTTGTTGGAAAAATTTTGAAGAAGGAAAAAAGTGAAAATTACACAATTGAAGAATTAAAAGATGGCTCATCTATTGTATGGGTAGATATTGTTGATGCAATACAATTAATTAAAAACTCATTGAGTTCACTTAAATATATAGATATTAAAAGCTATCACGATTTATTTATATTGAAGAGAGATGTTCTAATTTTAGAATGCTATGCAAAAATGCATAATATCATTTAAAATTGATATTATCTTTTTTTTTAAATGTATTATAAAATATTAACTACATTTTAAATGTTGGGGGTATTTTATGAAAAAAAATGTAGCATTAATTGGAATAGGGCCACACGCTAAAAGAATTTATATTAATTATTTAAAAACTCATAGGGTAAATTTAAAATTAGTTATTGAATTAGAGTCAAATAAAGACAAAACTATTGAATATTTAAATCAACAAGGGTTTGTCAAAACAAAATTATTATTTTTACCTGATGAATTTAAAGACAATAAACATTTACCCAGTCATATTTTTATTGAATTGAAAAAAATATGTGAAGAATTAGAAATTAATCATATAATGATTTCAACTGAGCCTAAAGCACATTATATGTATATAGAATTTGCTTTACAAAATAACATCAACGTACTAACAGATAAACCAATTACTGCTAACCGTGAAATGTTTAGTAAATTAGGGGCTAGTGAAATAAAAACTGATTATTATAAATTGTTAAAATTGGAAAAAAATAGTTTGGCTTCATGTAAGGTTATGTGTCAAAGACAATATCATCGTGGATATACGTATATAAAAAAAATATTAGAAGAAACCGTTATAAAATTCCAAATTCCAATTACTTACATAGATATATATCACTCAGATGGCAACTGGGAAATGCCACATGACTTATTAAAAGAAAATCACCCTTATAAATATGGCTATGGCAAGCTTTTTCATAGTGGATACCACTTTATAGATTTATTGAGTGATTTAATAAAAATTAATAATAATTTATGTAAAACAAAAGCAATAACTAATTTTAATTTATACAGTAATTCGTTTACTCCAAAAGACGAGTTAGGTGTTTTTAATATTGAAGATTACAAAAGAATATTTAATAACCAAGAAATACCTGATTATTATTCTAAAGGGAATTATAATTTTGAAAATTTTGGAGAAAAAAATTTTTATAGTTTGTTTGAATTTAAAAATAGTAAAGGTAATACAATTACAAATGTATCAATGAATTTACTTCATTATGGGTTTTCAAGAAGAGGTTGGATAAAAACAAGAGACTTTTATAAGAGTAATGGCAGAATAAGACATGAAAGAATAAATATTCAAGTAGGTCCTCTTATGAATATTCAAGTACATAGTTATCAGTCAAAAGAAATTAAAGATAGAGAAGATATTTTAACTGAAGAAAATATTGGTGGTCTAGAACATTTTGATATTTTGATTTTCAGAAATTCAGATTTAATTGGTGGAAAACCTTTTGAAAAAATAACGTTGGGTGATTTATATAAGACAAAAGAAAAAGAAAATATGCTTGGATACAACGAGTTAGCAAGAAATGAATTTATTTCTAATTTCTTAAATGATAAATGTGACAAAAGTGATTTAAAAGAGCATGGTTTAGGAATAGAAATTTTATATAAATGTGCATTATCAAATATCGTTCATAAAAAATTAAGTTCAAAAATAAATAAGCAAGAAATATTACCATTCAATATATACGAACTAAAAGATTATGTAGTATCTAAATATAAAAATGAAGAAAAAGAATTGATTAATCACTATGAAAAAAATTCAGAATATAATTATGGAGTTAATCTATATTACTTATCAAATTTAAAAAAATATTATGTTTATATGTACATTGAACAAAAAAATAAAATTGTCAGCAATTTACTTTTAAAAGAATATAATAGTAAGATATTTTCTTATATTTATTTTAAATTTTTATGTAAATTAGCTAATCTAAACAATATAAATATAATAAAAAACACTATTAAAACACTAAATTAATACTTTTTTAACACTTTTAAAATATTTACTTTAATTTATACTGCGGTATAATGTAGTAAAATGAGTTGATTTGATTTCAAATACAGCTCATTTTTTTTGGAGGTGAATTTTATGAAATGATTATTGTTTGAAAATTAATAAGTTTTAATAATTACAAAGTTTGAAAGGAGAGATAATTAATGAACTTAAATGAAATGATTAAAACAGGCATTAATAGTATTTCTATAAATGACTCTATTAATGCACCAATACTTAAATTTACTTTAAAATTAAACGAAAATACTATAGCTCCCACTGGGAATAATATAGTAATTACTAATACAACAGGAAGTACTACTACTGAAGCGGTAAATTATACTTTTAATTTACAAAATCCTTTATCATATTTAGATGAAGTAACAGACGAATTTGTTTTAGAACCAGTTATTAAGGAAACTAAAGTTACATTAGCAGCAAAAGTTATAAGAAGAATTGAAGGAAACGCTGTTAAAAGTACCCCAACCATTGAAGACGTAACTAGTTTGCCAATATATCTAGTTGAAGATTTAAACACAATTACTACTAACTATGAAAATGCTGTGATAGATATTGTATATCCAAAAAATATAGATTTTGTTAAATTATTTTTAAACAATACTCTATATAGCTTAAACAGAAAAACAGAAGTTTTAACCTTGGACGACATCTATTTTAAAGACTGTTTTACTGATAATGGAGGAGATATTAACGTAGAATTTAATGAATGCAAAGTTAAATGCTTGTCTAGTAAATCAGGTAACTTCAGAATAGATAGCATGGGTAATATTACTTGTAATACTATATTAACAACTGGACAAACTGAAGAGCCATCACTAACATTTAATCAAATATACCCAGTAGGTAGTATATATCTATCAGTAAATTCAACTAACCCTAAAACTTACTTTGGTGGAACATGGGAACAAATAAAAGACAGATTCTTATTGGCAGCAGGTAATACTTACAGTGCTGGTAGTACTGGTGGAAGTGCTTCTATCCAGTCTCATACTCACTCAATACCATCACTATCAGGTACTGCAGCATCAGCTGGAGCGCACATTCACATAGTGTCAAAAAGAACGACAACATATGCAGCAGGTACTCAGACAAATTACCGTGCTATTGCGTCTCCTACATCCGTAAAAGCAGACTATACGGAAAACTGTGTATCTGAAAGTGCAGGAGCACATACACATTCAGTTAGTGTAAATGGTGGAACTACTGGAAGTGCAGGAAGTGGAAATGCAGGAAATATGCCACCATATTTAACAGTTTATGTTTGGAAAAGAACAGCTTAAGTGGCTGTTCTTTAATAATGGAGGAATTTATGAGAGAAATAAAAGAACTAAGAAAATTAAAAGAAAAGTATTTTGAAAATTCAGACGGAAGTATAACAGCGCAAGTATATAAAGATAATGTTCACTATATTAATGATGGAGTTTTAAGAACAATTAATAATAGTTTAATAGAAAAAGATAATTACTACGAAAATAAATATAATGACTTTAAAGTAAAGTTTTATAAAGATTTAACAAAAATGGTTAGTATAACTAAAAACGAAAACTACATTAATTTTAACATGGAAAATCTAGAAAACTTCATTATTGAAAAAAATGAGGATAGTGTTATTTATAAGAACGCTTTAAATAATGTTGATTTTGTCTACAAAGTTATATCAGATAAACTAAAAGAAGACATAATTATAAAAAGTAAAGATTTAACTTTCACTTCAATAACATTTGATATTGAAACTAATTTAGCTTTAAAGAAAGAAAATGATAAAATAATTGCTTGTGATAGAGAAGAAGTGCTATTTACAATGTTACCTTTGACAGTGTTTGATAAAGATGGCAATTATGTTACAAGTTTAAATTATAATTTAGTTAATAATGAAACCTCTTACAAACTAAATATTTCTTTAGCTAATTTAAACGATTTAGAAGAAAGTTTATATCCAATTATTATAGACCCAACTGTTATAAATGGAAAAGATATTAATATATATGATACTTACATTTCTTCTGCAAATACCAGTACAAACTACGGTTCTGAAACAAAATTAAAAATTGGTTCAGATAGTACTGGTAACTATAGAACACTTATGAAGTTTACATTGCCTACTATAGGTACAGGATATAGTATTATTAGTGCTAAAGCTGTAATAGAACCATTTGACATTACACGTGAATATAGTACTGAAGACAAAAGAATTTGTGTACACGCAATTACTGAAGACTGGAACGAGTCAAATGTCACTTGGAATTCAATTAATAACAAAATAGAAAGTAGTGTGGAAAGTGTATTTTTACCTAACGGAATAGGTCTTGAATACGATACAACTACTTTTGATATCACTAATTTAGTAAAAAGTTGGTATTCAGGTAAGCCAAACTATGGTGTAATGCTAAAGTGGGCAAAAGAAACATATAACCAAAATAGCAAAGTTATATCTATTGTTTCTAAAGAATACAATGTGACTAGTTCTAGCAAAATGAGACCATATTTGCTAATAACATATAAAAATCAAAATGGATTATTAAGTGAAATGACATATACAACACTTTCACATAGTAATGGAACTATCAATATAAATAATTTAAATGGTAATGTAGTAGGTGAATTCTATGTAAACAAAACTCTTGCGGGTAAATTACCTGTTACTTTAGTAGCTTGTTACAACAGCCAAGACGTTTTAATAGAAAAGAACAACTTTGCTAAAGGCTTTAAATTCAACCTATTTGAAGAAGTAGAAAAGACAACAATTGATGATAGTGACTGGATAAAATACTATGAGCAAAGCGGTGCTCTACATTATTTTTATAAAAAAGATAATCAATATATAGACGAAGATAATTTAGGATTAACTATTAAACTTGTAAATAATAACTATGAGTTAACTGACAAAGATGGAAACAAAAGAGTATTTAGTATCTTTAATAATCGTTATTATTTGACAAAAATAATTGATACTGAAAACAATACTATTATTATCAGTTATACTAATAACAAGATAACTAAAATAACTGATGCAAATTCTAAAGAAATAAATATTAGTTATGCAGATAATTTAATTACAGTTACAAGTGAAAGTGAGACTTCGAAAATTTATCTATCTGATAATAAAATTACTAAAATAGAGACAAAAGAAGAAACTACTGTATTTGAATACAATAGTTACAACTTAATAAGTAAAATAACTGATGATGACAACATGAGCAAAACTTATGAATATTACAGTGTTTCTCCTTATAAACTAAAGAAGGTAACTGAATATGGTTTAAATAATGAAGTAGGAAGCTCATTAACTTATACTTATTCATTTAATTCTACAGCAATAACAGATAACAAAGGCAAGAAAATTGTATATTTATTTAATAATAATGGAAACACTACTCAAGTAAATATGTATACAGAAGATAACTTGTTAAGTGAAGCATACTCTGTTGACGAAAATTATATAGACAATTCATATGCTGGTTTAACACACTATAAAAATAAACTGATGAGTAGTAGTTTACCTAAAAAGAGCGTTACTAACTTATTAACTAATAGTGGTTTTGAAGAAGATATAAGTAATTGCAATTTTACAATTACTAATGGCGAAATTCAAAATTATCTTAATAGAACTGGAAGTTATTGCTGGACTGTTGCTAATGCTGGAAGATTAAGTTATCAAATACCAGCAACTGATAATTATACTTTAAGTTTCTATATATGGAAGGATATGCAAGAAGCGGGATTTCTCAGTATTAGACTACTTAAGAAGATTAATGATGAGGAAATTGTAGTAGATAAGTTTGAAGTTGATGGTTACCCATATAGAAAAGACGAATACGTTTACAAAAAAATGATTTTTAAAGGATATTTTGAAGAAGGAAGTACGTTGATTTTAGACTATAGTGCTCCTGCAGTTACTCAAAGTAAAATTGATGACATACAATTAGAAAGAGGCATAGTAGCAAATGAGAGAAACTTAGTTTCCAATTCAGACTTCAGTAATGGATTAACTTCGTGGACAGTTCCTAGTAATGCTAGTGTTGTAACTTTACCTAGTGGCGAAAAAGCTCTAAAAGTTGTAAGTGATGTTGACGAGGAAGTATCCGTAAGTCAAAATTTACATTTAAAAGGCTTAATAGATGAATCATATGAGTTATCATTCTGGTATAAAAATGAAGGAACAACAACTAAAAATGATGCTTATGAAAATCAAGGCGCTATTGCTATTTTTAGTATGGACCATACTAATGGAGAAATGGGAGACGATGGATGTTATGTTTTCTTAGACTCAAATAAAGATGAATGGCAATTTTTTAGACATGTGTTCACATCAACGTATGACTACAATAGTGCAAGTTTAACAATTTTGTTATCTCATGAATCTAATAATTTCTATATTACTAATGTAATGGTTACTCAAAACCCAAGAGTGACAGGTTATGATTATGATACAAATGGAAATTTAAAATCTATTAATGATTTAAATAATGAAACAACAACACTTAAATATGACTCAAATAACCAATTAGTAAGTGTATTTAACCCTCTTGGTAAAAATTTTAAATATGAATATGATAATTTAAAACATGAAAGAGTTAGAAAAGGAATAAGTGCCACAGGAATATCAAATGAGTTTAAATATGACACTTTTGGAAATATTAATAGAACTCTTATAACAAATGTTAATGCAGAAGTTGAAACTGATAAGTTATATTATATCAGAAGTAAAGGTACAGATAAGTATCTAACAAATACATTGGAATTTAAAGAAGATAGTTGTAATAAATTAGCATTCAAGCTTGTTAAAGAAAGTGATTACTATAGAATTAAACTTGGGGGCTTATTACTAACTTATCAAAGTAATAAAATTACTTTATCAACGAATGTTAATGATTATTCATTATTTATTTTAAATGAAAATATTAATGGCAGTTATACAATAATTCCTAAAACTGATTATAATAAGTGTATAACTATTTCAAATAACGCTATTGCAGTTACTACTAAAGATGTAGAAGTTAGTGAAAATCAATTCTATTTTGAAGACATAGACACACCTCTTTATATAGAAACTAAGTCTCACTATACATCTGATGGTAGATTTATTTCATGTGTAGAAGATGCATTAAATAATAAAACAAATTACACAGTTGACCCATCAAGTGGTTTAATTACAAAAGTAATAGACGCTAAAGGAAATATTGCTACATACACTTATGACGACAAAAATAGAATTACTTCAATTTTATATAACGATAATTTAATCACTTACGTTTACAATACAAATAATATGCTTTCTAAAATAGTATGTGATAACAAAGAATATAACTTCACATACGATAATTTTTTAAGAGAAAAAACCATAAGTGTAAATGATAGACAATTAATTGAAAATACTTACGAAGATGGTACGGGAAATTTACTAAAGAAAACGTATGGAAACAATAATGAAATAAGTTATGTTTATGATAAACTTGAAAGAGTAAGTAAAACTATTAAAGAAGACAATACATATAATTATTTATATGATAATTCAGGAAATATTAGTGAAATAATTGGTACTAATGAAAAGTATAGATACTCATACGATTTAGCAAAAAGACTAAGCGAATATGTTTATAATAAATTATTAATTGAATATACATATAATGCAAATAATTTGGTTAGCAATAAAGCATATTCATATGGTACTGGAATTAAAGAAAAAATGGCATATCAATACAATGATGATGATTCATTAACTAAGGTAACTTATGCAACTAAAGAATTTAATTATATTTATGATTACTTAGGAAGATTAAGTGAAAGTAAAGTAAATAGTAATTTAAAAGTAAATTATCATTACTTAACAAATGGTAATAAGACATCAATTATAGTTGATAAAATTAAAATTGGAGAAGAAGAATATAAATATAAGTATGATAGTTTATACAATATAACTCACATCTATTTAAACAATACATTAATAAATGAATACAAATATGATGAATATAATGAAATGATATTAGATGTTGATTATACTCAAAACAAAATGTATAAGTATATCTATGATACAAGTGGAAATATTCTATCTAAAGGAGAGTATGACTTAAAAGGTAATGTTATCAATATTAATCATTATACTTATAGTAATAGTTGGAAAGACCTACTAACACAATATAATGATACAAGCATTACTTATGATAACATCGGAAACCCATTAACTATCGGAAATGATACATTAACATGGATTAATGGTAGAAGTTTAAGTTCTTACACTAAAGGAAATACTACAACTGAATATAAATATAATATTGACGGAATAAGAATAAGTAAGAAAACCGGCAATGTAGAGCACACTTACTTTACAGAAGGAAATAATATAATATTTGAAAAAATAGGTAATAGTATGATATACTATATACGTAACACAGATGGAGAACTTCTTGGATTAAAATACAATAATCAACTATATTACTACAAAAAGAACTATCAACAAGATATAATAGGCATTTATAACTCAAGTTATGAAGAAATAGTAAAATACAAATATGATTCTTGGGGTAATATAATAAGTATAACAGATAATAATAATCAAGAAATAACAGATGTTACAAATATAGGATTAATAAACCCATTTAGATATAGAAGTTACTACTATGATACAGAAACAAACTTATATTACTTAAATAGTAGATATTATAATCCAGAATGGGGAAGATTTATTAATGCTGATAGTTTAATTGGTTTAAAAAGAGAGAGATTTGCTTATAATCTTTACACATATTGTAATAATAGTCCGTCTACACATATTGATACAAAAGGAAACGTTGCAGGAGCAATAACTGCGGTCGGAGGTGTGATAGGTGGCGCTGGTGGTGCTGCAGCGGTAATAGGATCGCTTGCACTTCCTGTAGGCGCGGCTATTTTAATAGTTACTGCATATGCGATGACAATGGATACCACACGAGATATTACATTGGAAAAACCTAAAATAAGAGAAAAACGTAAGAAAAATAAAAAAGATGATACCGACTTATATTCTATTTATTGTTTAACACCAGACATTTCTAAAGATACGTGTGAATATGTAGGAAGAACTAAAAGCATTAAACAAACAACAATAAGACATAATAATAATCCCTATAGAACAAATTTAGAATTAAAAGAATTAGTATCTAATTTGACATATGAACAAGCTCGTGGAGAGGAAGAATACTATATTAGAAAATATGGTACATTAAATAGAGGCAACTTTACTAATAATCAAATTCATGGTATTAGTTACACTAATCCTAAATATGATTTATATATGAATGCTGCTTGTGCTCATTTAATGTCAAAAGGTACAACTTGCAATTATTTAGGAGGAGGAAAATGGGCAGATTAAAAAAAGTATACGCTTATCAAATTAAAGAAAATAAAAAATATAAAGGAAGATATATCATATTAATAAAGCAACCTGAAATTGAAGGAAATAATTTTAGTAATCTTTATAAAGTAAAATTGACTAACGATATGAAATTGCCAAAAACAGTAGAGGAAATAAATTCATGCGAATTTGTGAAAATGCGAGCATGTCCTTACGAATTGAGAATGTTTCCAATTATGGGAGGCTTGAATTACGATGAAGCTCTACAAAATTATAAAGATGCTACTCTGCCGGATAGTGATAATAATTTATTCAACTATGACTATAGTTTTATATTTACTAGGAAAGAAAAGAAGTCTTCTTTAATTTATATTGGAGAATTTGACGTCAATGACAATCCTCCATATGAAAAAAAGACAGCAAATCATTATACACCAGCATATGGCTTTATTAGCAAATTAGAAAAGTATACAATAAAAGGATACGAATTAAATAATAAGAAGACGGATTTTTTATATAATGAAAGAGAAAGAAAAGAATACATACAAAGTCGCATAAATTTTCAAAATGAAGTTAGCGTAGAATTAAAGGAATGGATGGCAAACTATAACTCTCAATTATATAACTATAGTTTTGGCTATAAGTTACTAGATAGCGATGTAACCAACATGGCAATAACTGATTATAAAAAATGTTATTCAAAAAATAAGACTAGTAAAGCAATAATAAATGATGTAATGTTAGAAGGCAAAGATTGTCTGAATAATAAAGCAGACTCTTCACTATATATATTTGGTATAGCATATGAAATAATGAAACATAAAAGAGAAATGCCCATATCTTTTAAGAAAAAAGTGTATAGTGCTATCAAGAAAGATTTGAAATACTGGACTGATAACGAACTATATGAGAAAAGGAAAGAAGAATTAGAAACTTTTAGAAACAAAGTTGAAAAATATGAAAATACGGTTCAATAATAAAAAAGAATTTGATTTAAAGAAATAGATTTAGGTCTATTCTTTTTCTTTTATAATGAATGGAGGAAAAATGGCATATTTAATAAATAATATTAAGTCAAGCCCCTTTGAAGGGCTTGACTATTCTTATATGACATCAAAATTTGGTTATAGAAAATTTTGGAATGATGTTACTGAAATGTATAACACTAATTTTCATAATGGAGTTGATTTAACAAGTGGCACAGTTGTTATTGCTGTTGAAAAAGGTAAAGTTGCTTCGGTTAGAAGCAATATCAACGGTTATACTGAAAAGTATCCAAGTGGAAATTATGTTACTTTATACCATGGCAATAATGTTTATACAACTTATTGCCATTTAAAATATGGTAGTGTTAATTTAAAAGTAGGAGATAGTGTAGATAAAGGAGAAAAATTAGGTTTAAAAGGCTCAACTGGATATTCAACTGGACCACATCTACATTTTGGAGTTAAAAAAGATAATGCTTGGGTAGATCCGGTTCCATATCTTTTAGGAGAAAAGAGTATTTTAGAATCAGTAGAAAATGAAAGTAAAAGTGATAATACTTATATTGTAAAAAAAGGCGATACACTTACTAAAATAGCTAAAATGTATGATACTACTGTTTCGTCACTTGTTAAATTAAATAGCATTAAAAATGCAAATTTAATTTATGTAGGGCAAATAATTAAACTACCTACAGATAAATTTGAAGTGAGTTATACAGTGCAAAAGGGAGACAATCTAACTAAAATAGCCAAAAAATATAATATAACTTGGCAAGAATTATATAAAATTAATAAAGATATAATAGGAAGTAATCCCAACTTAATAAAAGTCGGTCAAGTATTAAAGATAAAGGAGAGCTTATGAAAAAAATAGAATATATTTTTAGTCTTATAAATAGTATATTTGCATACTTATTTGGCGGATTTGATACATTAATTACAACTTTAATCATTTTTATAGTATTAGACTACATCACAGGTGTATGTAAAGGAATATATAGAAAAGAATTAAATAGTAAAAAGGGATTAAAAGGAATTATAAAGAAAATAGGTTATTTGTTTATTATAATTTTAGCTTCACTTTTTGATAAAATAACAAACAATACGGATGGTACAATAAGAACCATTACGATATACTTCTTTATCTCAAATGAAGCTATTTCAATATTAGAAAACTGGGCTTTAATGGACCTTCCTTTACCAAAAAAACTCTTAAATGTATTTAAAAATTTAACAGAAGGAAAATAAGTGTTGACAATAAGTCCAAAATATTTTAATATAATAAGCATTAATAAATGTGAGGCGAATTATGAACGAAACTATTACACTAGAAATAATTTCACAAATGCCATCAATACTTATAGATATCACTATGGATAAAGGAACATATAATTCTTTATTATCTAAAGAACTAGTTAATGAAATATATTACACTAATCTAAAGAAAGAAATATTCAGATATTTTGATAAATTAAATGACTCTAAAACTTATTATACTTTAGGAATGTATTCAAGTAGTAGTTTTGGTTTTAATAGTGAAATTAAAACCAGTTCTCCTATAAGTAGAATAGAAAAGTATGTTGAAAACAAAGCTAAATATGAAGCGTTTACAAATACATTCTATTTGAAACTTAAGAACCTCTCACAAATATTAACCTATGAAGAAGCTATATATTTAACAGAAACATTTTTTTCAAAAAATACAGAAGAAAGAATTTCAGAAAAACTAGATATTAGTAAAGCTAAACTACAAGTTATTAAAAAGAGTTGTTTAGTTAAGTTTTACTTAAATATAATTGTCGGGGAATAGATAAACTATTTCCTGTTTTTTATTTGTTTAAAAACTTTTCTTTTTCTCTTTAAAAACAAAAAACTTTAATGTATAATATATTAAACGAGGTGGAAAGTATGAACTTAGATTATTTTATATATAATGAAAGTGATAAAATAAGTTTTAAATCTAAACAAAGTAACTACATAACTTTTTATGGAGAAATGAATGATTATTTAATTAAAAACATAATGCTAATAAATGAGAATGATTATGTAACATTGAATTTTAGTAAGGCTAGTAAAAAGAATATTACAAAGTATTATAAACTTATTAGAATGTCTAGTTATACATTTATTAATACCGAGCACGCTGAAACTGTAATGGACGAACTTGCTTTTCCACTTGAAAGTCTTGGTATGAAAAAAGAGAGTATGGACAAAAGTATTCTAGAACTATCTAATAAATTTAATTTTAATAATTATTTAGAAGTAAGTCCTAGTAGTTTACCAGTAAGCAAAAAAGTTGTTTTAAATATTATGTGTTCTTTAATAGTGGAACCTAAACTATTAGTTATTGATAATTTATTAAGTAGTCTAGATAAAGAGGACTTAATTACTACTTTAAATGTGTTAAATGAATTTAAAAGAGGTGGTCTTATAATATTTAATTTTACAACAGATATAGAAAGCAGCTTATTTGGTGATGAGATAATAATAACTGATAAAGAAAAAATAATAGTAAGTGGTAAAACGATGAGTGTATTAAATGAAGAAAAGATTATGAAAAGACTTGGACTTGGACTTCCTTTTATAGTGATGTTAAATAAATATTTAATAGACTATAATTTAATAGATAAATACATACTTGACTATAAACTTTTAGGAGGTAAATTATGGAATTAGAATTTGTTAATGTAACATATAAAGAAAACGTAAGAACTCCTTTAGAGAAAACTTATATAAATAATTTTAGCTATAAATTTAGTGAAGGCAAAGTATATTCAATAATTGGGTCTACGACTTCTGGAAAAGAAAAGTTACCTCTTTTAATAAATGCAGTTAATAAGCCATATACTGGGATTATAAAAATTGGAGAATTTATAAATGATGGTAAATATATTAAAAATATAAATAAACTAAGAATGAATGTTGGTTATATTAAAGAAAATCCTAATGAATTTTTGTTTAATAAAAGAGTAATAGATGAGTTAAACTTTGGTATAAAGTATTTTAAATATAAACTAAATAAACAAAGTATTAGAATTCAAGAGGCTCTTACTTTAGTAGGACTAACAGAAGATTATCTATATAAAGAAGTTAATAGTCTATCACTTAATGAAAAGAAAAGGCTTTCTATTGCTAGCAGTTTAATATTTAATCCAAGTATTATTGTATTAGAAGAACCTATTATGTTTTTGACTTATAAAGATAAAGAAAAACTAATTAAATTAATTCATACATTAAAAACTAAATATAAAAAGACTATCATAATAATAACAAAAGATACTAATTTACCTTATGAAGTATCAGATGAAGTGTTACTTTTTAGTGATGGTGAGTTAGTGGAAAGTGGCGGTAAAGAGTTATTAACTCAAGATAAACTAATTAGTAAAATTAAATGTGACATTCCAGAAATAGTTAAGTTTATTAATGTAAGCAATAAAATGAATGCGAATTTAACTTATACAAGTAACATACTTGATTTAATCAAGGAGGTGTATAGAAATGCAAAGTAATAAATATTTTGGTTCATATTATCCAGTAGATAGTAAAATACATAGTTTATCAGTAATAACTAAACTTATAACATTGTTTATGCTTATACTTTTAATGATACTTAGTAATAGTTTAGAATTACACGCTGTTATACTTTTCTTTATAGTAGGACTTCTTTACTTAAGTAAAGTTCCATTAAGGTTTTACTTTGATATTATCTATGGCTTAAGATACATTTTAGTCATATTTGTAGTAGTATTAGCGGCTAAGGGAATGGAATTAAATGATGCGCTGTTGTATTTAAGTAAACTTACTAACATAATTCTTTATTTGAGTTTAATATTCTATACAACAAGTACCAGTGAAATGAAGTATGGCCTAGAAAAAATAATTAGTCCATTTAATATACTTAACCTTAATATAAGCACAGTTATAAATAAGGTAGTAACACTTATTACATTCTTTCCACTTTTGTTTATTACTGAACATGAAGTTTTAGTAAACTCTTCTAGTAGAGGATTAGACTATTTTCATACAGATATATTATCTAAAATAATAGTGATAACTAAATCATTAAAATGCACTCTTAGACTTACTTTAGAAAAGTTAAAACTAATTAAAATAGATGGTACATTAAAATTATATTCAACTAAAACATTTAGAACTAACTATAGAACAAATAAGTTTGGTATTAAAGATATACTATTACTTGGCGTTTACTTAATATTCTTTTATTACTACTTATTGGAAAGTGGGTTATTATGAGATATAAAGTATGTATATGTTATGATGGTACAAACTATTATGGCTTTCAAAAACAAAAAGATAAACTTACAATTCAAAGTGAATTAGAAAGAGTATTAAGTAAAATATTTAATGAAAGCATTAATATAACAGGTTGTTCAAGAACAGACAGAGGGGTACACGCAAATAATTTTTATTTTCATTTTGATACACAAAAAGAAAAAGATACTGTTAAGTTAGTAGTAAGCATGAATAAACTACTACCAAAAGATATTTACATTAAAAGTATAAGTAAAGTAAATAATGAATTTCACGCAAGATACAGCGTTATTTCTAAAGAATATATTTATTTAATAGATACAGGTGTGTATAAGCCTACTTTAAGAAATATTTTACTAGAATATAATAAAAATATAGATGTTTCTAAGTTAGAAAAAGCTAGTAAATATTTAATTGGTACACATGACTTTAAGTCTTTTACATCAGACGAAAGACAAAACACTATTAGGACAATTAACTATATAAAGTTTGAAAAAGATAAAGATATACTTAAAATAAGGATAAATGGCGATGGTTTCTTAAAATACATGATAAGAAATATTGTTGGGTTGTTTTTGGAAATCAACGAAGGAATAAAAAGTGTGAGTGATGTTAGTAAAATACTAGAAAGTAAAGATAGAACTAAGTTAGGGAAAAAAATAGAAAGTTCAGGCTTATACTTGAATGAGGTTAATTATGAAAGGTTATAGTAATGAAGAAAATAAATTAAGATAATAGACTAACATCTATTATTTTTTTCTAAGATATGTTAAAATATATATGGAGGTAAGAAGTATGAAGGATATAATTAAAAGAAAAGAAATAGAAAGTATATTAGTGAGTATTTTATTAATCGCGCTAAGTGTGTTTTTAATAATGAGACCTATTGAAATAATAAATACTTTAATTAAGGTAATAGGTATGATTTTATTAATATGTGGTGTATTTGATTTTACTACTTACTTTGTTACTAAAAAAGAAGATACTTTATTTGATTATGGACTATTTAAAGGAATTATGGAAATAACTATAGGTATATTATTTATATTTAAGTATGATTTATTAACAGATTTATTTCCATGTATATTAGGTTTAATAATTGTGTTTATTAATATCTTTAAACTACAAACATCACTTAGCTTTAAAGAATTTAGTTCTAGTTATATGGCAGGTGTAATTATATCTAGTTTATCTATAATACTTGGTATAATAATACTATTAAATCCGTTTGAAACTTTAAGAGTTGTTATAATTGTAAGCGGAAGTGTGTTATTAATTAGTGAGTTATCTAATATAATATATAGTGTATCAGTACTAAAGTTTTTTAGAAAAACTGATAAAGTAGTAAAAGATATAATTGTTAAGGAGGAATAATATGAAAGATTTGAAAATTATGAAGTGTAGTTTATGTGGTGGTATAGTTTTAAGTATTAAGGAATGTAGTTGTGAAAACTGTGTTACTTGTTGTGGTAAAGCTATGGAAGAAGTTTCTAGTGTAAATGAAGAAAAGGTAAGCACTCATAAACCATCATATTATAGACAAGATAATAAATTAATTATAAGAGTTAATCATGAACAGGGTACAGATCATTATATAGAGGCAATTATTATTAAGACAGATAATGAATTATTAGTGCATAAATTTACTAATGAAGAAGAGCCTGAACTTATTATGGGGTATGAGCAAGATATGGAAATATATTCTGTTTGTACTAAAGATGGAATATGTAAAACTATAGTAGAATAGTGTTAAAACTGTAATGGTTTTAATGCTTTTTTATAAAAAAAAGTGGACTAATAAGATACTATGTGGTAGAATGTTTTTGGAGGTAAGTTATGAAAAAAAATAACAATTTAATTTTGGGTTTAATTCTTATAGTATTAGGAATTATATTTGGTTTGAAAACACTTGGAATATGTGATATTAATGTATTTTTTAAAGGATGGTGGACACTTTTTATAATCGTACCTTGTTTTATAGGACTTATTAAAGATAATGATAAGACAGCAAGTATTATTGGTTTAGTTTTTGGTATAATGCTTTTACTAGATGTTAGAAGTGTAATTGATACTGATTTATTTTGGAAGTCATTCTTACCTTTAGTACTTATTATAGTAGGACTTAGTGTAATATTTAAAGATACTTTAAATAAAAAGATTAAAAAAGAGATTAGTAAGGTAGAAGTAAGTGATAATAAGAAATATATTACTGCAACATTTGGAGAACAAAAAGTAGACTATGACAAGGAAGTATTTGAGGGAGTTATTATTAATGCTGTTTTTGGTGGCGTTAAACTAGATTTAAGAAATGCTAAAATTAAAGAAGATGTAGTAGTTAATACAACAAGTATTTTTGGTGGAGTAGATATTTATTTACCAGAAAAAGTAAATGTTAAAGTAGTTTCTTCTAATATATTTGGTGGAGTAGATAATAAAGTTAAGAATGAAATGAGTGATAAACAAAAAACTATTTATATAAATTCAACTAATATATTTGGAGGTACTGATATAAAATGAATACGTTTCAAAAAGTAGTAAAATATATAGCTCTTGCACTAGCGCTTTCTATAATTGTCTTTATAATAACTTTAGCTTTTAATATAATAAATGAAGTATTCTTGTCTATTCATGAGGAATCTACACAAAAAGTTGAGTATAAGTTTCAAAATGAAGTTATTAATAGAATGGACATTGATATTAAGGGTGCTGACGTTAGTATCATTTATGGAAGTGAATTTAAAATAGAAACTAATATTAAAGACGTTTCTAGAAGTGTTAAAAGTGGTGTACTTAAAGTTAAAGATAATTCTAGAGGATATAATAAAGATAAAAAGATGGTTATTACTATACCTGAAAGTAATGCTTTTGAAAATGTTAAAATTTCTTTAGGTAGAGGAGTTAGCACAATTGAGTCAATAAATGCAAAAGAAGTTGATTTTGAAATAGGTGCGGGGAAAGTAGTTCTTAATAATTTAAATATATCTAATAAAGCAGAGTTTGAGTGTGGTGCAGGAAAGCTTGAGATAAATAACAGTAGAATTAATAATTTAAAGTTAGACATGGGTGCAGGAGAAGTAAGTGTTAGTGGTGTACTTACTGGCATTAGTGAGTTTGACGCAGGTGTTGGAAAACTTAGTATTGATTTACTTGATAGTATAGATAATTATAGTTTTACTGTAGATAAAGGAATTGGTAGCATTAAATTAAATAATGAGGATGTGAGTAGTGATGTTACTATTGGAAATGGAGTTAATACTATAGATATTGATGGCGGAATAGGAGAAATTATTGTAACTACAAAATAAAAATTCATAGTTTTTTATAAAAATGCACAATGACTGTGCAAAATAAGGGTCTGAAAAGCCAAAAATGCACAATATTTTTAAAATATTGTGCATTTTTGTTTACATTTTTTAAAAAATATGATAAACTTTAATCAGGTGATAAAATATGAAACCATTTGAAGCAAGTAAATTACCAATTAAATATAAAATTGATAAAGAACTAATAAATTTAATTTCAGAAGCTAATTTGAAATATGGAGAATATAAATCAATTCTAAAAAATAGTCAATTTGATTCAAGATTTTTTTTAAATTCTATAATTTTAAGTGAAAGTTTAAAATCAACGCAAATAGAAGGTACACAAATATCTCAAGACGATATGTATTATTTGAAATATATGCCTAAAACAGACGATAATTTAGAAATACAAAATTTAAAAGAAGTTATAGAATATTCTAAAAAATATTTAAAAGATAATAACAAAATAGATATTAAGTTTTTAAATAATATTCATAAAATACTACTTGATAGTGTTAGAGGAAATGAAAAAGAACCAGGAAAAATTAGAAATATACAAAACTGGATAGGACCTAAAGGGTGTACTATAGAAGAAGCGATTTTTGTACCACCTGCACCTGAAGAAGTTCCTATTTTATTAGAAAATTTATTTGAATATATGAATGATGCATATATTGACCCATTATTTATAAACTTAGCAATCTCTCATTCTCAATTTGAAACAATACACGCATATAGAGATGGAAATGGTAGACTTGGTAGAGCATTAATACCAATTCAACTAGCGTTATTGACAGAAGATGAACCAATTTTATTTTTATCTGAGGTAATTGAGTTATATAAACCGAGTTATCAAAAATTTTTAAATGAGAGTAGAAAAGGTAATATGGAAGGTTTTATCAGGTTCTTTTTACAATGCGTAATAGAGCAGTGTAATAATTATATTGCAAAAATTAATAGAATAAAACAAATATATACAAGAGACATGAAAAAATTAGAGGTTTTAAGAAGTAATGCGGTTTATAGAATTATGCCTGCAATGATGAGACAAATAGTTTTTACAAAAAAGGAAATAGAAGAAGAATCTGGGGTAACAAGAAATACTGTTTCAAATTTAATTGATAAATTAGTAGAAATTAATATATTAGTGCCTGATTCCAATTATGCAAAATTAGGCTATAGATATAACGAAATTTATAATGTTTTCGTTGGTAAAGATATATAACCATTGTTTTATTACATTTAAAAATGCACAATGACTGTGCAAAACAAGGGTCTGAAAAGCCGAAAATGCACAATATTTTTAAAATATTGTGCATTTTTTTGAAAGTATATCTATAATTAAATGATATAAAAAATATTTAATATTTAATTGAAAAATTATTTTGTCACTTTGTAGTCACTTTGAGTGTTGTATAATTAAGTTACTTGAAAGGAAGGTATTTATGGAAATATTAAGAGTTGAAAATTTAACTAAAGTTTATGGAAGTGGTAACAATAAAGTAGTTGCCTTAGATAATGTGAGTTTTAGTGTTGAAAAAGGAGAGTTCGTTTCTATAGTCGGTGCATCTGGTTCAGGAAAAAGTACACTTTTACATTTACTTGGTGGAGTAGATAGACCAACAAGTGGAAAGGTTCTTATAAATGATACGGATATTTTTAAAATGAATGATGATGAGTTAGCAATATTTAGAAGAAGACAAGTAGGACTAATATACCAGTTTTATAATTTAATACCTATATTAAATGTAAGAGAAAATATTACTTTACCACTTGAACTTGATAATAAAAGAGTAAATGATGAAGAAGTAGATAATCTTATTAAAATGTTAGGACTAGACAAGCGTAGTAAACACTTGCCTAACGAATTATCAGGTGGAGAACAACAAAGAACAAGTATTGGACGTGCTTTAATTTCAAGACCAGCAATTGTATTAGCAGATGAGCCAACTGGAAATTTGGATACAAAGGCTAGTGAAGAAATAGTATCACTTCTTAAAAAGTCTAATAAAGAAATGAAACAAACTATTATAATGATTACACATAACTTAGAACTTGCTAAAGTAGCTGATAAAATTATAGAAATAGCAGATGGGCGTATTGTGGGTGAAGAAAAATGAATATTTTAAAAAATATTGCATATAAAAACTTACAACTTAACAAAAGAAAAAACATAGTTACAATAATTGGTATAATACTTTCAGTTGCTTTAATAACTGCACTTAGTTCACTAGTTGTTAGTTTTAAAGAGAGTATAATAAATTTAGAAAAACATATAAATGGTGACTTTCATTATAGTTTTGATGGTGTTCAAAGTAATGACCTCAGTATTTTTGAAAATAATAGAAGTATAGAGAATTTTTATAAAGTAGGTACTTTAGGATATGCTAAAATAAACACTGAAAATGAATATAAACCTTATGCTTATGTAATAACTATGGATAAGAATGCTTTTGATAGTGCTTTAATTGATCTTACAGATGGAGAGTTACCAAAAAATAATAATGAAATAATTATACCAAGACACCTAAGAAACAATGGTAAGGTTGATTTGAAGGTGGGAGATACTATTACACTAGAAGTAGGTTCAAGAATGAGTGAAGGCTACGCTTTGGGTCAAAATAATCCATATGAAGAAACAAACAACGAAACTATAGAAAATACGGTTTCAGTTACTTATAAAGTAGTAGGAATATTTGAAAGACCATCTACTGCTTTAGAGCCTTTTTCTTCTCCTGGGTATACATTTATAACAACTAATGCTAGTGGAGTAAAGAATTATAAAGTATTTGCTAGATATACAAAAGATGGACTTAAAAATCAATATAAAGTTACTGCTGGTATTTTAGGGGTGGATGCGAAACTGCTTGAAAAAGATATTACGCTTGACCCTAACTACGTAGAAATTTCAGAAAAAGAACTAGCGAAAAGTAAGTATACATTTGATGTTAATAGATATTTGGTAATGCTTGAGACAAATGCATATGGTGATAGCTCAATGAAAGCACTTTTAGTGTTAAGCTCTATTGTTACAGTGATAATTATAGTAACTAGTGTATATTGTATTAAAAATAGTTTTAATATTTCTATTACTGAAAAAACTAAAGAATATGGAATACTAAAAAGTGTTGGTGCTACAACTTCTCAAATCAAGAAAAGTGTATATTATGAAGCATTTTTACTGGGGTGTGTTGGTATACCTATTGGAGTAATTTCTGGAGTACTTGCTAGTTTCATATTAATACATGTAGTTAACTTTTTTATTAAAAATATGTTTGTAGGTAATGAGTACTTAATTTTTAAAATAAGTTATTTATCTATAGTAATTAGTATCATACTTAGCATAGTAACAATATTTATGTCTAGTAAGAAAGGTGCTAAAATAGCAAGTAAGACTAGTCCAATGGTTCTAATAAGAGGAAATAATGATATTTTAGTTAATAGTAAGAAACTTAAAACTCCTAAATTTATTAATAAACTATTTGGTATAGGTGGGGTAGTGTCTTATAAAAACATTAAGAGAAATAAGAAAAAATATAGAACAACTATAGTATCAATAGTAATGTCTGTAAGTGTTTATATTGCTCTATCATATTTTGTTAATACTGCATTTGATGTAGTTAAAATGGCAAAAGGAGATTATACTTACAATTTAGTTTATACTTCATATACAACTGATTATAATTTAAACTATAACAATGTTTTAAATTTTAGTAAGCATGATACTGTTAAAAAGTATTCTGTTGTTAGAATGAATCCAGTAACTGGTAACTTTAAAGCAAGTAAGGATTTTAAAAAATATAATGACCCTATGAGTGAAGAAGAGCCAATACTTAATTCTGTTACATTAATATCTGTTGGTAAAGAAGAATATTTAAGGTATATTAGTAAACTTGGACTTAACTATAATAGTGTTAAAGATAAAGGTATTTTAATAGACAATAATATTGGGTATGATACAAAAAAGAAACTTGAAGTTAGTTATAATATGACTGATAATAAAAAAGGAGATATAATTAACTTTACTAGTATGAAAGAAGATAAAACCTTTGATATGGAACTTGCTAGTGTTACAAGTATTAGACCATTTGGTTATGAAAATAATTATGGCTCACTTGTAATGGTAGTAAGTGACGAGTATATGGAAAAACTAGATAAATTAGAAAGTGTTAGTTTGTATGTAGAAAGTAAAGACCCTGATAAACTACAAAGTGATATTGATAAGATGTGCAAGGATACTGAAGGATGCTATGTTAATAATGTTGATGCGACTGTTAAACAAATGAAATCTATTTATACAGTTATTGCTATATTCTTATATGGATTTATTATAGTTATCTCACTAATTGGAATTACTAATATATTTAATACTATAACTACTAATATGACTTTAAGAAAAAGAGAGTTTGCAACATTAAAAAGTATAGGTATGACTAGTAATGAATTTAATAGAATGATTTTCTTAGAGAGTTTCTTCTATATATTTAAGTCATTATTAATAGGTATTCCTATTGGAGTATTACTTTCATATTTAATATTTAAAGGATTTACTAATCAAGTATTATTTAGTTATAAAGTTCCATTTAAAGGAATTATAGTTAGTATTGCTATTGTTTGTTTACTTATAGTGTGGCTTAATAATTATAGTTCTAAAAAAGCAAATAAGGGTAATGTAATAGAAACTATTAGAAATGAGAACATTTAAAGTGTTCTTTTTTCACAATATGACGAGTAAAAAGCCAATAATTTGCTGATACAAAAACTCTATAACTCGCCGAAAAGTAAAAAATATGGTATAATTTAGAAGGAGGAAATATGGATATACTTTTAATTGAAGACAATTTAACAATAACAAAAGCGCTAACTTATACTTTTGAAACAAACGGGTTAAGTGTTAAAACTGTAAATAATTTAACAGATGCTTATGATTTAACACTAGCTCATTATAAACTAATCTTATTAGATGTAAGTTTACCTGATGGAAGTGGATTTGACTTTTATAAAGATATGCTTTTTAATAAGAATATTCCTACGATATTCTTAACTGCAAAGAGTTTAGAAGATGATGTGGTAAAAGGACTTAACCTGGGTGCAGTAGATTATATAACTAAACCATTTAGTACAAGAGTATTGCTTGCTAAAATTAATAAATATATAAAAAAAGAAAATGTAGTGAAAGTTAAAAATATTACTTTTGATTTTGATAAAATGGAAGTATATAATGATGGTAATTTAGTTAATTTAACTAGTTTAGAAATTAAAATACTAGGTTTGCTTTTTAAAAGTATCAATAAAGTTGTAACGAGAGACTACATAATAAATTATATTTGGGATATTACTGGAAATGATGTAAATGATAACACTCTTACAGTTTACTTAAAAAGAATAAGAGAAAAACTAGGGGTAGATTTAATTAAAACAGTTAAGGGAGTAGGTTATAGAATAGATGAATAAGAAAGTTTTAGTTTATTTATGTGGTTTAATATTGTTTATTAGTGTTTCTTTAAATATATTTTTTATAAGTTATTCAAATAACGTTAAAAGAAGTACAAATTTAATAATTAATAATATGGTTAATTTAGTAGAAAATAAGTACTCAGGTGTAGTTGTTGAAGATATAATAAAAGAATTAAATAGTAGTGAATTAAAAGAGACAAGTTTAAGTAAATACGGAATAGATATAAGTGATTTTATTAGTTTAAAAATGAAAAATGATAACTTAAAATATTTAATAATTTTGAATATTATAGTAACTTGTTTATCTTTGTTTATAATAATATATAATTTGATATTAAAGTCATATAAAAATAAGAAAATAGAAGAGTTGACTGATTTAATTAAAGAAATTAATAATAAAAATTATGCGTTAGATATGAAAGATAATGTAGAGGACGATACTTCTATACTTAAAAGTGAATTATATAAAACAACAATAATGCTTAAAGAAAGTGCAGAGAATTCCCTAAAAGATAAACTAAGTATAAAAGAGTTTATAGAAGACACTTCACATCAGTTAAAGACACCACTTGCATCTATTAGTATAATACTAGATAATTTAATAGATAATCCCAATATGGATAATAAGTTAAGAGAAAGTTTTTTAAAAGATATAAATAGAGAGATTAGTAAAATTAATAATTTAGTTAATACTATGTTAAAGTTATCTATGTTTGAAGTAAACGCTATTAAGTTTGATAGAAAATATAATAGTTTAAGAGGTATACTTGAAAAATCTATTGAAAATGTAAGCTTGATAATGGATTTAAAAAATGTTAAAGTTAACTTGGATATAAAAGAAGACGTATTAATTAAATGTGACTATAACTTTGAAGTGGAAGCAATAAGTAATATATTAAAAAATGAAGTAGAGTATTCTAAAGAATTTGGTAAAATTGATATTTCTGTAAGCGATAACAAGCTTTATACTACACTTATAATAAAAGACTATGGAATTGGAATTTCTGAAAATGACTTAAAAAACATATTCAATAGATTTTATAGGGGAGAAAATAGTAGCACTAATAGTGCAGGAATAGGGCTTTCTCTTGCTAAAAAGATAATTTTAATGGATAATGGTAAAATAAGTGTGGAAAGTAAGAAGAATGAGTATACATTTTTTCAAATCAAATATTTTAAATAAAAATGTTGATTTTTAATATTTATTGTAGTAGAATATTACAAAAAAAAAGGAGACTTGTATGATTTATAGTTTTAAAAAGGATAATACTTTATTATACAGTACCCCATTAGTAGAGTATTTAAAAGTACACAATAATTATAATGGTGAAAATTTAATTTATTCAAAAAAATATACAGAAGGGACATTTTCCATTACAAATCCAACTGGAGAGTTTAAAAATGCTCGTTTAGTGAATGGATATCCACATTTTGAAATTCCACTTGATGTTTGTTTGGAAGAAATTGATTTCTTTATGAGTGGTGGCAATATGTATAATTACAATTTTTATATAAGATATGGTGATTTACATCCAAATAAGCCTATTCCTAAACTAGGACAACTTAGAAACATAATATTAAATAATTCATTAAATTATTTAATATTGAATAACGTTAAAAGTTTTTTTCCAATTGGAGATATCAGTATTAAATCAATTAAAAGTTTTAAAGAAAAATATAATATAGACATTGACGAAGAAGAGTTATTTAAAATGATAGTTAACGATAGAATTCCTACTGAAATTCGAAGTCAATTTGATGAATATAATATTTACACGATTAATTTAATCAAAAATTATTTAAATGACTTAAATCTTCCTGTTGATGAGTTTGTAATAGAATCTTCATTGTATACTAATCAAAAAATGTATCAAAGTTTGAAAAATGATGAGAGATTTAAAAATGAATTGAAGAACAATGGTGAATTAAAGTATACTCTTCAAGAGTTGATGTTCATTAAAAAATATGCAGTTTATGAAAAAGATGTTTTAATAAATATAATTGGTGCTAATCAAAGTGATCATGTATTAAGAGTTAACAAAATTTTAAATCAAATTAATTTTAAAAATGATACTAGATTTTTAACTTATGGAATGTGTTATAATGCAGACGAAATGGATTATAAAATTTGGAGTGATAAAATCAATGAATTTATTGTAAATAATGATATAAAAGTAGGTGGCAAATATATTACGCCAGTCTATTTAATAAAATTATTAACAGTTCTACTAAGCAACGACAATGATATTGACTTTAATAAATTGAATAAATATAGGAATAATATAAAAACTGGATGTAATTTGTTTAATGATTTAATTTACAAAGAAGAAATAAAAATAGAAAATAATGATTTAATTAAAATGATGGCCTTAGTTAATTACAATATTAATAGAGCAGTAGAAAAAGGTAGTTTAAATTATTTTTATAAATATGTTTTATCTATTTATAGGGAATATATTACTAATCAGGATAAATATAAAAATATGCAAGGGTTATATTTTAAGTTTATAAATGCATGTCAATATAGATTAGGATTAAGAGAAGATAATGCTAAGAGAGTTATTAAGTAATTTAAAAACATTTAATGAAAATCAAGTTAATCATTCTTTATCAATTATTTTGAGAGCAAAATACGAAATTGAATATATGATTACTAAAAATACATATGAGAAATTTACTTTGAAACAAATGGATTATTTTGAAGTAACTTATTCTAAAGGAATGTTAGCAATAATATTGTTTAATGATAAAATCAAAACTTATAATTATAACGAATTAACGGAACTTGTAGGAGAAATTTATAAATTTTTCAATAATAAGTACAATATTAATTACGATTATAAGTTAATTGATCCAATTTATTTCTCACTTTTCTTTTATGATTTACTTGATAAAATATTATATTATAAATATGATTATATAAATATTGATGATTTTAGGTTGTTAAGAAGAAATAGTGAGCCAGTAACTCTAAATGAGTCTGAGTGTTACAAATCTTTAATAGATAATACTCGTGATAAAATTTTCAAATTGTTTAATTCTAATCATATTATAGATAGTGATAAAGATAGAATTCACAATTCTTTGAATAATGTCAAAGATAAATCATATGGAAAGAATAATCAATATATTGTTTTATATAATAATGAACCTTATATAAGAGATGGACAGCATCGTGCTAGTGCAATTAAATATTTGTATGGAAATGTTAAAGTAAAAGTTATTAGATTTTATTTAAAAGGCAATTACTTTTATGAGTAGAGGAGTTTATGAAAAAGATTTTAGTTGGTATATGTGGTATAGGGAATGGTCATTTAAATAGACAAATTTGTGTTATAAACGAATTAAAAAGTAAAGGTTTTGAAGTTTTAGCTGTAACCAGTAAGGACAAGATATCTGTTATTAAAAAAAGTTGTAGTATTGAAGTTTTACCAATTGTAATACCATGGATCGTTTGTAATGAAAATGGTGTTAATTTTAAAGCTACTTTAGAAAAATATTATTTATCAACACAGGATAGATTTAAAAATTTTTTGGAATTTTCTATTGCTGTGGAAAAATATTTTAATGGTAAACCCGATTTAGTAATTACTGATTATGAGCCTAATGTTGCTGAGTATGCATATGCTAGCAATTTAAAATTGATAACTATGGAACAACAGTCAAAGTTTTTATATCTTGAAAATATAAAAATAAATGACTTTTCTATAAATGAAGAAATTAACAGAATTAATTATTTTTTTCCTAAATATGATATGAAAATAATTTCTTCATTTTTTCCAATTGATATTAAAGAAAATAGTGTTGTTGTAGTACCACCGATTATAGAAAGATTAGAAAAAAGAGATAGTGAAGAAAATAAAGTGCTTGTTTATTTTTCTTCTTACTCTTTTTCAAAAAAATATTTTGAAATATTAAATGTCATTAAGGAATTTAAAAATTTTGAATTTATAGTTTATACTAAAGAGAATATTAATAATTTTAATAAGTATTTGAATTATAAAAATATAAAGTTTTCAAACTTTAATAATTTATTTAAAAATGATTTGTTATCTGCTTCATTTTTAATTACTACAAGCGGTCATCAACTTTTAAGCGAAGCAATTTCAATTGATTTGCCTGTAATTACTATTCCACTTGATACTTATGAACAAAATTATAATGCTTTAATGATAGAAAAATATAAATTAGGAATGAAAAGCAAAGATTTTACTTGTGAAGTATTAAAAGAGTTTTTAGAGAATAGATTTTATTTTATAAATAATATAAAAGATTTTAAGAATAAATACTATAAAAATAATTGGCAAGAAACTGTTGTCGAGAAAGTGAATAGTGTTATTAACGAATAAGATTTTGATTATTGCTGATAGTTATGTGGTAATGCAAAATGGTGTTTATTTTTCAAAAGATAATTAAGCAATTTTTAATGATATTGATATAGCATATTCTAAGGAGATATTATATAGAGATTAAATATAGAATTATTTATATAACTATGATATAATTATTATATAAATGGATGGAGGAAAATATGAATTATAAAGATTATTTAACAAATTTAATTAGTGGTTTAGGTATAGAAAAGGAATTAATAGAAATATCTGTTCCACCGAAAGAAGGAATGGGAGATTATTGTTTACCATGTTTTAAAATTAAAATTGATAATTTGAATAATCCAAATGAAAAAGCTAACTATATTTTAGAACATTTGACTTTTGATAAAAATATAATTCTCGATGCTTTTGTAGTTGGACCTTATTTGAATTTTAATATTAATAAAGAAAGCTTAGGAAAAATTGTTTTAGAAAAAATAGAAAACTTGAGTGATAAATATGGAAGTACAAATGAAGGAATAGGGAAAAGTTTATTAATTGAACATACTTCCATAAATCCAAATGCATCACCACATATTGGTAGAAGTAGAAATAGTATTATCGGAGACTTTTTAGTGCATTTATATAAATTTAATGGATATGACATTGATAGAGAATATTTTGTTAATGATATTGGAAAACAAATTGCAATGTTATTAATCGCTGTTAAAAAGTATTCAGATATTAATAGTGTAACATTTGATGAAATGTTAAGTCTATACATTAAAATAAACGATGAAGCTAAAGAAGATGAAAATATCGAAAAAGAAGTATTTAAATATTTAAACGAATTAGAAAATGGAAATGATATAGTAAGAAATGAATTTAAAAGCATAACTGATATTTGTGTTGAAGGTCAAAAGAAAATATTTGACAAAATGGATATACATTGGGATACATTTACTCATGAAAGCGATTTTGTATTTGGACATATTACTAAAACTATATTAGATAAAATAAACGAAAAGGGAAAGTTGAAGGAAGATGAAAATGGAAGACTTTATGTTGATTTAACTGGTTATAATATTCCAACTAAAACTCCGGTATTGATACTTACACGTGAAGATAAAACAAGTTTATACCCATTAAGAGATATTGCTTATACGATGTATAAAATGAATAAAAATAAGGATGTTAATTTAATAGTGCTAGGTGAAGATCAAAAGGTATATATGGAACAAATTAGTGCAGTTATGGATATCTTAGGTTATAGTAGTCCTAAATTAATATCTTACTCATTTGTACTTTTAAATGGCGATAAAATGGCTACAAGAGAGGGAAAAGTTGTTTTATTAGAAGATTTTATAAATGCTACTATAGATAAATTGAAAGTTAGTTTTAGTGAAAGAGGAACTGAATTAACAAATGATGAATATTTAAGTTTAGCTTCTTCTTGTATAAAGTATAATATGTTAAATATTAATCGTGGAAAAAACATTAATTTCAATTTAGATGATGCAACCAATTTTACTGGAAATTCTGCAATTTATATTTTATATAATTATGTTAGAATTAAATCCATACTTAATAAATGTGATTTAAATAAGAATTATGATAATTTAATATTAAAAACAAAAACAGAAGAACAAATAATAAAAAAATTATATGATTTTGAAGATACAGTAAAAGAAACTGTAAAAACTAATGAATCAGTAATTATTACGAAATATTTAAATGATTTGTGTGGATTATTTAGTAAATATTATGAGGAAACAAGTATTTTAAAAGAAGAAAATAGTGATTTAAAAAATTCTAGACTTTTATTACTTGATGCAGTTAGAATAATTATTGAAAATGGTACTAACATATTAGGTATAAAAACTGTTGACAAGTTATAAATAAGAAGCTTAACTTAAAGGCTTCTTTTTTGGAAGATAGGGGATGTGATAATATGGAAGACTTTTATTTAGAAGTACCGTCTATGAATAGAGAAAATGAAATAACAGAATATTGTAATGAGTTAGTTAAATATAATTCTGATATAAATGGTATAGAAGTATTAACTAGAATACTACATGGTTATACTTTTTCTGAAACATTAGATTACTCTTTAAGATTAGGTACAGAAGAGTATGCAAAAAAATTAGTAAAAGCTCAAGTAAAAACTTATTTACTAGTTAGAAAAAACGATAATGTAGTTGTTGGTGCTTCAAATATCCGTTTTAATTATCCAGGTGGTATTAGGAAGTTTGATGGTAATATCGGATATGGAATTAGACCAACTGAAAGAGGAAAAGGATATAGTAAAGTTCTTTTATACTTAACTTTATTAGAATGTAAAAAGCTAGAGTTTAAAGAAGTAAAGTTAGTTTGTGAAAAAAGTAATATAGCTTCAAATAAAACAATTTTATCGTTAGGTGGAGTATTAAAATTATCTCAAGTAGACCCAAGTGATAAAATATTAACAAATGTATATAGTATTGATTTAGATAAAATAAATGAATAATGGAAGAAAGAAGAGAAAATTAAAGCCTAAAAAACTACAATTTGCATTATAAGTAAAAGTGTGCTATAATAAGTACACTTTTTATTAAGGGGGAAAGTATGAAAAAAGAAATAACTAATTATCCATCAAAAGAAAAACCATGGCTAAAATATTATGATTATGATACTGAAAAATTAGTAATTCCTAATATGTCAATTTATCAAATGGCTAGTTTATATAATAAAGATAGACTTGATAATATTGCATTAGATATTAGAACAGGAAAAAACAATTTTAAAAAAGGTGTTACTATAACATATCGTGAATATTTGAAAAGAATGAGAGAATTTGCTAAGTCTCTTAGTTTGCTTGGAGTAAAAGAAAACGAAATTATAAGTTTAGTTCTTCCAAATATAATTGAAAGTAGAGTGTCTATTTATGGCTCTAATATTTTGGGTGCAACTCCTTATGCAATTACACCACTTTTGGCGCCAGAAAAATTTAATACAATAATAGAAGAAAATAATATACAAAATATTTTTATGTTTAGTATGTTCTATGAAAAATATAAAAATGTTTTAAATATTAGAAAATATAAAAATGTTATATTTTTAGATGGAATGGAAACTATGCCAACATTTTTAAAAACATATTTAAGATTTAAAAATAACATTAAAGTACCTACTGGAGATAATTTTATATCGTATGAAGAATTTATAAGAGAAGGAAAAAAGTTAAAGAAAGAAATCACACCTTATTATGATGAAGAACATACTGCTATAATTGTAGGTACAAGTGGTACTACTGGAGTACCAAAAGGAGTATGTTTAACTGATAAAAATTTAAATGCTGCTGCAACAAGCCATATTAGTACTGGATTATTTGAAGAAAATGATGTATTTTTAGATGTTTTACTTCAGTCAATTGCATATGGTGTTTCTGCAATGCATTATACTACATGTGGTGGATTAAAGTCAGTATTGATACCTGAGCTCGTAAGTGATAAACTTGCATATTTATTAAAAACAATTAACCCCGACCATTTTCTAGGAGGGCCAATTCATTGTTTAAATATAGCAAAAAGTGAAGAGTTTAAAAATGGAGAATTAAAACCAATTAAAAACTATGTTTCTGGTGGAGCCACTTTAAAAAAAGAACTTGAAAAAAAACTTAATAAAGTTAGTGAAGACTTTAAAGAAAATGGAACTAGAAGTGACTTGTTTGTAAGACAAGGATTGGGTTCAACAGAAAATACAGGTGGTGGTTTATATCAAATGCCAGGTTCATACAAATTCGGTAGTGTTGGAATTCCACTTCCATTAAATACAATTGGAGTTTTTACTCCTGGAACAGATATAGAACTACCTTATAATACTATGGGTGAATTATGTATAACTGGTCCATGTGTAATGAAAGAATATTTAAATAATGAAGAAGAAACAAACAAAGTTCTAAAAAAACATAGTGATGGTAAAGTGTGGCTTCATATGGGTGATATAGGTTATATAGATGAAGATGGTTGTTTTTTCCATAAGCACAGATTAAGTGATATATTTATGAGAAGAGGATTTAACGTACATCCTGGTAAAATAACTGAGTTATTAAATACAATTCCTGAAATTAAAGCAGTTGGAGTAATTGTAGTGGAACATCCAATTGAAGAAATGGTTCCAATTGCCTGTATCTCATTATATAATGAGTTTGATAATGATAAAGTAAAAGAAAAAATAGAAAATATTTGCAGAAATAATTTAGACGATATGGCTATTCCTTATGAGTATGTTTACATGGAAGAATTGCCATTAAACGCAGGAGGAAAAGTTAACATACCTTTACTAAAAAGTATGTATGAAGAAAAAAATAGTTTAAAACTTAAAAAATGAAATTAATAGTTTCATTTTTTTTCTTAGTATAGTATAATTGTATCATAAGGAAGTGCATAGAATGAGTATAGTAAGTTTTTCAATTTGTAGTTTTATATTCGTATTAATGTTCATAATATTTTACTTTTCAAAAGAAAGATTAAATACATTAGATACTAAAATGTATTCATATATTTTGGTGACAAATATAATTGGAATAATGATAGATGTTTTTGGCTATTTCATTTTTAAAATATATGGATCAGAGTCTTTTATTAGTATAATGGTGTCTAAGTTTTATTTGGTTTATTACTTCTTATGGGCTTACTTCTTTCTTTTATATATATTTGTTATATCTTTTAGAGAAAAATCAGAATATTTATTACAAAAGAAGTTTACAAAGACAATAATTATTTTAACATCTTTATTCATTTGCCTTATCATATTAATAATGCCAATTCAAATAACTTATGAAGATAATGTTGCTTATTCAAGTGGATTAAGTGTAAATATGGTTTATGGCTTGTGCTTTATAATGGTAGGTATAATGCTATATTGCTTGTTGAGAAATTTAAAGAAAATCAGTACAAAAGAGTATATTCCACTTTTAACATTTATGGTTTTATCCACATTCTGTCTGATTATTCAAAAAACTTATCCAGAAATTACCCTTATGTTAATGTGTCATTCAATAGTAACAAGTTTAATGTACTTCACAATAGAAAACCCAGATGTTAAAATGGTTAAAGAACTAGAAGTGGCTAAGAATGAAGCTGAGAAAGCAAATCATGCAAAAAGTGAATTTTTAAGTAGTATGTCTCATGAACTTAGGACGCCACTTAATGCAATAGTTTGTTTTAGCGAATTATTAGAAAGCAAAGAGGGATTAGATAGTGAAAGTAAAGATTTTGCAAGAGATATAGTAAGTGCTAGTCATAACTTGTTAGATTTAGTAAATGGTGTACTTGATATTAGTAAAATTGAAGCAGGTAAAATGGAGTTAATTAATAAAGAATATAATTCATTTGAGTTATTTAATTCACTTAGTACAATGGTAATTCCTAGAATTGGGGATAAACCAATTGACTTTAAAACTGTTATAGCAAGTGATATACCTCCAGTACTTAAAGGGGACACTGGTAAATTAAAACAAATAATATTAAATTTACTTACAAATGCTGTTAAATATACTGATAAAGGTTTTATAAAATACAGAGTAGAGTGTATTAATGACTATAAAAATAATCAAACTAAATTAATAATAACTGTCACTGATACTGGTCGCGGTATTAAAAAGGAAGATATTGATAGATTATTTAAAAAGTTTGAAAGACTAGAAGAAGACAGAAATACTTCAATTGAAGGAACAGGACTAGGACTAGCAATAACTGAAAGCTTGGCTGAATTAATGGGTGGAAAGATAACTGTTATTTCAGATTATGGTAAAGGGTCAACTTTTAAATTTGTAGTAGTAGAAGAAATAGTAAATAAAGAAAGTAATTTAGTAGTTAATGAACAAACAACTTTAAACTATGAAACATTTGAAGGAAAGAAAGTTCTTGTAGTAGACGACTCAAAACTAAACTTAAAAGTAGCTGAAAACGTTTTAAAGAATTTTAAAGTTTCTACTGAAACAGTTACAAGTGGATTAGAATGTTTAAGTTGTGTAAAGAGTAAAAAGTATGATATAATATTTATGGATATAATGATGCCTAATATGAGTGGGGTAGAAGTATTAAAAAAATTAAGAGAAGAAAAAGTAAATATTCCAGTAATTGCTTTAACTGCTGATGCGATAGAAGGGCAAGAAGAAAAATATATAAGTGAAGGATTTGATGGTTATTTATCAAAACCAATAGATAAAACTAAACTTAAAGTTATATTAAATAAGTATTTGAAAGGAGAATAGTTATGAATAGTGAATACTTAAAAAGTGCAGGTATTAATGTAGAAGAGGTACTAGAGTTTTGGGGAGATATTGATGCTTATAGTGAAAATCTAATTGAGTTTTTAAACACTATAGATACAAGAATTAATGAACTAAAAAGTTATAAAGATAACAAAGAAATAAGTAGTTATACAATGCTTTGTCATAGTTTAAAGAGTGAAGCAAGATATTTAGGCTTGAATGAATTATCTAAGATATTTCTTACTCATGAAGAAAAAGGAAGAGAAGGTAATACTACTTATATAGAAAGTAATTTTAGTGAAATAGAAAATGCTATAGCTAAAGTTAAATCAAAATTAAAAGACTATGTTAATAGTGGAAATATTAAAAAGAATTTACTTGTAGTAGATGACTCAAATATTATAATTAATTATATAGAAAATATAGTAAAAGAAAATTATAATGTAGTAAGAGCAAATAATGGAATTGAAGCAATAAACAAATTAAATGAGAATATCTATGCAATGCTTCTTGATATAAATATGCCTAAGAGTAATGGAATAGATGTATTAAAATATTTAACTGATAATGATTTGATGGATAAAGTTCCTGTGGTTATTATAACTGGAAATGATACTAAAGATGCCATTAAAGAAGTACTTGGATATAGTGTACTTGATGTTTTAAATAAGCCATTTAGTGTAGATAATATTAAAAGAGTTTTATCATTAATTGAGAATTTTCATAATAATTAGTTAATGTAAACACTTTTCACACAATTTTCAAAATTGTGTTTTTTTTTTAATATATTATGATACAATTGATAATAGGAGGGATAAGAAATGAAAAATTTCAAAAAAATAGTTTTATCTATCTTGTTAGGTGTATTAGTAATTGTTCCGTCAACTGTATATGCTTTAACTGAAGTTAAAACTAACGAAGAATTAAAAGAAGCTGTTAAAAATGACAGTGAAATAGTTCTTCAAAACGATATTATTATGACTGATGACATAACTGTTAGAGGTCAAAAAATTAATATCGATTTAAATGGAAATAGTCTTACTTTGAAGGCATATATCCGTGTATATGAAGGAAGTCTAGAATTTTCTGGTAAAGGCTTAATTAAAGATGACCGTGAAGATTTAAGAGGAACAATTTATGTATATGGTTCAACTGATAGTAAGGCAGTTTCATTTGCAACTTTAACTGTGGGAAAAGATGTTAAAATTGAGACTAAACGTTATGGTATAGTAGTTTGGCCAATAACAGAAAACAAGAAGCCTGTTCCTACATATTTTCCTACATATGGTACAGTTATTAACTTTAATGGTACAATAATCAGTACTAATGAAAATGCTGGTGGCATAACTATAAGTGGTAACTTAAAAAATGATGGTAAGCTAGAAAATGCTCCAATTATTAATATTGGTAAGACTGCTGTTGTAAAAACAACTGCAGAAGCAGCTTTATATGCTGCAGGTATGGGTGTATGGAATATTAATGGCGGTATATATGAAGGAAAAAGTGCTATTGGTATCAAAAGTGGTAAATTAGTAATAAACGATGGAACATTTACTGCTACAGGGGAAACTAAAACTGGAGAACTTTATGGTAATGGTATTATTTCAACAGGAAGTTCAATTCAAATTGAAAATAACAAGGGATATGCTGGAAATATTGAAATCACTATAAATGGTGGTACATTTGAAAGTGATAAAGGCTTAAGTATTTATCATTATCCACCAACAACAGACGAAGAAAATGCTTTAAAATCACTTGTTATTAATGGTGGTAGTTTTAAAGCTAAATATGAACTACTAAAGAATGACAATGTAACTATTGAATATGGTGAGTTTGCAAGTGAAATAATTGACTTATTAAAAAATGGTTATGTTCAATTATTTACTGATGGAGTTTATACACCGAGTAATATAATAGGTGGTTCTGCTGGACTATTAATTAATGGAAAAACAACTATTGATTATATCAAACCAGGGGAAGAAGTTACTATAAGTACAAAGGAAATGTTTGAATTAGATAGTTTAGATATAACAACATCTGATGATAAAGAAGTATCTGTTAAAGATAACAAATTTATTATGCCTAACAAACTTGTTAGAGTAAATGCTAAGACAATTGAATTATACGAAATACTTTATGAACCAAATGAGAATGTAAAAGTTACTTTTACAGTTGATGGAGTAGAAAAAGATATAGCTAAAGAAGGAAGTAAAGTTAAATTTAGTTATACTGTAAAAGAAGGTTATGTTGTTAAGAGTATTTCTTTAGTAAATACTTATACTGATGAAGAAGTAGAAGTTAAAGATAATACTTTCACAATGCCTGAAGGTTCAGTTGAATTAAAAATAGTTACTACAGAAAAAGGCGATATTAAGGAAGTAACTAAACCTATAGAAGTTAGCAAAGATGTTGATAAAGAAATAGTAGAAGATTTATCTAAAGTAAAACTTGATAATACTAAAACGGGATTATTAGAATCAGTTGATACTTCTAAATTAGAAGGTGTAACAGAAACTGATAAAGTTGAAGTTTCTATTAAGGCTACATTAAATAGTTATGATAAAGAAAAAAATACTTTAGTATTTGATATTAAGCCTTTTTATAGTATTAATGGTACAGAAAAAGGAATTATTCCTAATAATCTATTAACTAAAACTATAAAAATTGAATTACCTGTTCCTAGTAATGTTACTGATACTCATGTTAAAGTAATACACAAATCTGGAGAAAAGGTAATTGATACTAAGAATTACGAAATTAAAACAAGGGAAGACAGTAAGTATATTACTATTGAAACAGAAAGCTTTTCAACATTTGAATTAAGTTTCTATACACCAAGCACTGTAGAAAACCCAACTACAGGTGATGGTAGTATTGGTTATATCTTACTTACTATAATTTCATTACTTGGTTTAGCAAGTGGATATGGTTTACTTAAACATTCAATGAATAAATAAGTAAAATATTAACAAAGGTACTTGAAAAAGTATCTTTTTTTTGATATGATTATAATGTAATAGCGAGAGTAACAAAAAATCTCAAGCTTAAAAAAAACAAAGGAGAGATACACATGAAAACAAAAAATGCTGTAAAACCTAGTATGGGGGGGGGTATATTAAGACTAATAATTAATCTTAATAGTTTTTCATGTGCAATAAAATGGATAGAATAAGTCTACCCATTTTTTCGTGTGTAAGAAAAGAGGTAATGTATGACAAATGAAGAATTAAAAAAAGTAGTTGGAAGAAATGTAAGAAAGTATAGGCTTATATATAATGCTTATAACAAAGAAAAACTTACTCAGAAAGATCTTGCTAGTAAGATAGGTGCAAAGACTCCTCTTATA
>ENA-ORLW01000447-ORLW01000447.1-human-gut-metagenome-genome-assembly--contig:-NODE-447-length-59418-cov-7.338130_pt1 | contig 59418 bp, 50 predicted proteins | sample MGYA00243017_ERZ508829 | MGnify/ENA primary metagenome ERZ508829 (study PRJEB26277, sample SAMN04329776) | human gut metagenome | biome: human-associated habitat | host: Homo sapiens | place: USA...
TATGGCTCAAAATTCCACACTGGCAGCCTGAGCGGTATTTTCTCTCACGCACATGTCGCGAGAGAAAATGATTGGATTTCTTTGCCGCCTGCGGGCGGCAAACTCTGCGAGGCTTTTTTGACACGCTGAGATACCCGGGCTCTGCCGGGTATCTCTTTTTTACCACCAATAGCGGGGCATCTTTGGCCGCTCATAGGGTGTTTTCATCAGCGGCAGGCTACAGCGCATCTCGCCATCCAGCGCAAAGTAAGCGCCGGCCACGGCAGGAGCTGTGGGGATGGTAGTGATCTCGCCGATGCCTATGGCGCCGCAAGCCATATCCTGGCCCTTTTTTTCTACCAAAATGCTGTTTATGGGCGGAACCTGATTGGCTCGGAATAGGCCCAGTGTGCCGTATTTGACGTTGGGGATGCAATCATACAACGGATAGTGCTCCGTCAGTGTAAATCCAAGGGCCATGGCCACGCCGCCTTCGATCTGCCCCTCACAGTTCAGCGGATTTATGGCCTTGCCCACAAAGTGCGCTGCATCAATCTCCTTTATAGTGCCGTCATCGTTCAGCACACAGACCTGGGTGGCGTAACCGTAAGCCACATGGCTCACGGGATTTTCCACATTCTGCGCACCCAGGGGATCTGTCTTGGCCAAATACTCGCCGTAGAACTCCTGGCCCTCCAGCTTTTTCCAATCCACCTGTGCATTTTCCGCCAATTCAGTCCCCACAAGGCCATCACCGCAGTTTTCACCGGGCAGATCCTTCATCTCTGCAATATTAGAAATGCCTGTATAGTCAGATACCTTTACATCCGCTCCGGCGGCTTCCAGCAGTTTCTGACAGGCGCGTCGGCAGGCTTCACCGGTTACAAGCGTCTGCCGGGAGCCGGATGTAGTACCGGAATCCGGTGAATCCACAGTGTTGGCCGCTTGGTAGACGATATCCTCCCGGTCGCAATGAAGCATGGTGCCCACGATCTGAGTCAGCACCGTACCAAGACCCTGACCGATGCAGGATGCGCCGCTGCGGATATGAATTTTTCCGTCCTGCACCGCCACGATACAGCGACCGGTGTCGGGAATGCCCACACCCACACCTGCGTTTTTCATGGCGCAGGCAATGCCCACGTTTTTATTCTTTTCACAAATGTCCTTTACGGCCTCCAGCGTCTCCACCAATCCTGTGGAGGGCGGTGCGATCTGCCCATTGGGCAGCGTCTGACCGGGCCGAATGGCGTTTCTATAGCGGATTTCCCAGGGGGAAATGCCCAGCTCGTGGGCCATTTTCGTGAGGGTCATCTCCATGGCATAGCAGGTCTGCGTCACGCCAAAGCCGCGGAATGCGCCGGCAGGCGGGTTATTGGTATAGTACGCCCGACCGGTAATCTCAAAATTCTCGTAGTGATACGGCCCGGCGGCATGGGTACAGGCCCGCTCCAGCACGGGGCCGCCCAAGGACGCATATGCCCCGGTATCTGCGGTGACCTCTGCCTTGACTCCCTGAATCAGACCGTCGTTATTGCAGCCCATAGTGATGGTCACCTTCATGGGGTGGCGCTTGGGATGGACGAGGATGCTCTCTTGCCGGCTGAGCCTCACCTTTACCGGCCGACCGGATAGATATGCGATGAGCGCCGCATGGTGCTGCACGGTCATATCCTCCTTGCCACCGAAGCCGCCGCCCACCAGCATATTGGTCACATGAACCTTTTCCTTGGGAATACCCAGCATAATGGATGTTTCCCGGGCGGTGTCGTAGGTGCCCTGATCCGTAGAAAGGATAGAAACGCCGTCCCCATCTCGATAAGCCACGGCACACTCCGGCTCCAGAAAGGCGTGCTCGGTATAGGGGGTCTCGTAGTGATACATCAGCACATAATCCGCATCGCGGATAGCCTGGTCGGCGTTGCCGCGGGATACATGCTTTTCGCACAGCAGATTGCCGGATTCATGGACCAGCGGTGCAAAGGGCTGGGCGGCATAGGTAGGGCTGAAAACCGGCTTCAGGGGCTCGTACTCCACCTCCACCAGCTTTTTGGCTTTTTCCAAAATCTCCGGAGTTTCCGCCGCCACCAGGCAGATGGCATCGCCCAGGTAATGTGTAATCTTCCCCACGGGGATCATAGTGTCCCAATCCTGCATCAGGTGGCCCACCTTCACCTTACCCGGGATATCGTCGGCGGTATACACGCCCACCACACCCGGCAGGGCCTCGGCCTTCTCCTTATGGATGGCCAGCACACGGGCCCGGGGATATTTACTGCGCACGGCGCTGCCGTAAATCATACCGTCCAGGTAAATATCATCCGGATATTTACCTGTGCCCAGGACCTTCTCTCGGGCATCAATGCGCGGCATTGCCTCGCCCACCCGAGCGCTATCCTTTTCCAAGGGAAGTTCTCCGCCATTGCGGAAAAGCTCCGCCGCCAGCAAAATGGCATCAATGATCTTTTTATAGCCCGTGCAGCGGCAGATATTGTTCCGGATGGCAAATGCCACCTCCTCCCGGGCAGGGGCCGGGTTCACATCCAGCAGCGCCTTGGCTGAGATGACCATACCAGGAATGCAAAATCCGCACTGCACCGCCCCTGCTTTGGCAAAGGCCCAGGCATAGACCTCTTTTTCCGTATCGCTGAGACCCTCCACAGTGATAATATGCTTCCCCTCCAGCTTGTCCGTGGAGGGAACACAGGCCTTGGTGGCTTTGCCGTCAATGAGTACGTGGCAGGTGCCGCAGGCCCCCTCACTGCAGCCGTCCTTCACGGAGGTCAGGCGCAGCTCATCCCGCAAAAAGCGAAGCAGCTTTTGGTTTTTATCAGTGGATACCGCTTGTCCGTTGACATAAAATGAAGCCATTTTTTCTTCTCCTTCGGTTTATATACTCCGCTGGATCTGTGTGCTGCATATAAGCAATTATAAGCGGTTTTATTATACCTTATTCCCGCTTTCTCTGCAAGAAGCTCCCCCTCTTTTCTTTCTTCTTTTTTCAGATAAACGCCGCAAAAGAAATGTGAAGGTATATACCTTCACATTTCTTGCAATTATTTATATAATTGTTCAATAGCGGATAACAGCTCACCCTTTCCGAGCCCCTTCTCCGCAGAAAACGGGATCAGAACGGCCTCCTCAGGCAAATCCAGTGTCTGCCGAATACGCTGCAGATTCGGCTCCACCTCGCTCCTTTTCAGCTTGTCCAGTTTGTTGGCCACCACGATCAGCGGACAGCCGCTCTCCTTGAACCAAGTACACATGGTCTCATCATCCGCCGTGGGCTTGTGCCGGGCATCCACAATGAGAACGCCCAGGCTGATAAGGCCTTGCTCCTGGAAATAACTCTCCATTAGCCGCCCCCAGCGATCCCGCTCTTCCTTGGATACCTTGGCATAACCGTATCCGGGCAGATCGGTAAAGTAAATTTTTCCGTCGATAAGAAAATAGTTCACCTGGGTGGTTTTGCCGGGGGTAGCACCCACCCGGGCAAAATTCTTGCGATTCAGCAAACGGTTGATAACCGAGGATTTCCCCACATTGGAGCGGCCGGCAAAGGCCACCTGGGGCCGACCATCCCGGATAAATGTGCCTTGGTTGACAGCAGAGAGAATAAACTCTGCCTTATTAAAGTTGATACCCATATTGGCTCCTTATACACGCAGCTCCGTCCGGGAGGCAGGCTGCACGGGAATCAGCGGCAAATCGTCCGCGGCGGACCCGGTCTTTCGGCTTTCCTCCGGCACAAGTGCAGCAGGGAAAACATCTTCCACCGTATCCACGGCCACAAAGTACAGCTTTTTGCGCACAGATTGGTCGATCTCCTCCAGGTCCTTCTCATTTTCCCGGGGAATGATGACCGTCTTGATGCCATTTCGCAGGGCGGCCATGGTCTTTTCCTTCAGCCCGCCGATCGGCAACACACGGCCCCGGAGGGTGACTTCCCCGGTCATAGCCACATCCCAGCGGACCTTCCGTTTTGTCAGGGCAGACAGCATAGCGGTGGTTATGGCGATGCCGGCGGAGGGACCGTCCTTGGGTACGGCGCCCTCAGGAAAATGAATGTGGATGTCCTTGGTCTTGTAAAAATCCCGCTCAATGCCCAGCTGAGCAGCCCGGCTGCGCAGGCAGCTCAGAGCTGTCTTGGCGGACTCCTGCATTACGGCGCCTAGGTTACCGGTGAGCTCCAGCTTACCGGTACCATCCATGACGTTAACCTCTACCTCCAGTATCTCACCGCCCACCTGAGTCCAAGCCAAGCCATTGACCACACCTACCTCATTGTGCCGCAGGTGTGCCGAATCCGTATAGCGTACAACGCCTAAAAAGTCTTTTAGATCAGAAGGTGTAACGGCAATCCTCTTTACACCATCTGTGGCGATCTTCATGGCAGCCTTGCGGCAAATTGCGGCAATTTCCCGCTCCAGCACACGCACGCCGGACTCCCTTGTATAGCCGCTGATGATGCCGCGGAGGGCATCATCGGAAATGATAAGCTGGCGCTTTTGCAGGCCATGCTCCTTCAGCTGCTTAGGGATCAGATGCCGCCGGGCGATCTCCACCTTCTCCTCGTCGGTATAGCTGCCCAGCTCAATGACCTCCATGCGGTCCAGCAGCGGCCGGGGGATGGTGTCCGTGGTGTTGGCGGTGGTAATGAACATGACCCGGCTCAAGTCTACGGGGATTTCCAGGAAATGATCCCGGAAGCTGCTGTTCTGCTCACTGTCCAGCACCTCCAGCAGTGCGGAGGCAGGGTCTCCGCGCATGTCGCTGGCCAGCTTGTCGATCTCGTCCAGCACCAACAGCGGATTCATGGAGCCGCTGTGGATCAGTCCATCAATGATGCGCCCGGGCATGGCGCCTATGTATGTCTTGCGATGGCCGCGGATATCCGCCTCATCCCGCACGCCGCCCAGGCTGATACGGTAGAGCTTGCGGTTCATAGCCTTGGCAACAGAGATAGCAATAGAGGTCTTTCCCACGCCTGGAGGGCCTACCAGGCAGATAATCTTGCCCTTGGCCTGGGGATGGATCTGGCGGACAGCTATGTATTCCAATATGCGCTCTTTCACCTTTGTCAGGCCATAATGATCCTTATCCAGCATAGCCCGAGCCTTTTCCACATCGGCCCGCTCCTTGGTTTCCTTGCCCCAGGGCATCTCCAAACAGGTATCCAGATAATTGCGGATCACCGACGCCTCGGCGCTGCCGTATGGCTGCTTGGCCAGGCGCGAGACCTCCTTCATCAGCTTCTCCTCAATCTCCTGGGAGACCTTTAGCTTCTGAACCTTCTCAGTATACTCCTGTATTTCGTCGTCGCCGTCCTCGCCCAGCTCATGCTGCAGGACCTTCACCTGCTCCCGCAGGATCATGTCCTTCTGCACCCGGCCCACACGGTCCCGGACCTTTTTCTCCATCTCCACTTCCAGCGAGATCACATCCAGCTCACGAGTGAGGATCTCGTTCACCAGCTTCAGTCGCTTCACGGGATGTAGCTCCTCCAAAATCCGCTGACGATCCATATGCCGGAGGGTAATGCTATAGGCAATATAATTGGCTATCTCGCCGGGGTCCTTGCTGTCCAGCACGGTGGCCATGACCTCGTCCGGCAAATCCGGCACCATGTCCTTATACTCGCCTAAAAGGGCGTAGGTCTGCCGCATAACGGCCTCCACCCGGCTGGTCATTTTCCCGGGAAACTCATCCTCAATCAAGGTCACATTTGCCTGCAGAAAGGGCTTCGTCTGCCACAGGCGCTTGATGCAGCCCTTTTCCATACCCCGGACCACCACCCGGACAGTGGAATCTGAGGTCTTAATAATCTGCAGCACATGGGCTACCGTGCCCATGGAATAAAGGTCATCTTCCTCCGGGTGCATCACAGCCAGCTCTCGCTGGGTCACCAGGAAAATGTCCTTTCCCTCCTCCATAGCGTTGTTCAGCGCCAGCATGGAGATCTCACGTTCTACATCAAACCCGGTGGTCTGGCCGGGGAAAACCGTCAGCCCGCGCAGGGCTAAAACGGGAACATTCATCGTTCTTTGTTCCATTGGGTATTCACTCCTTTCGGCTGCCATACGCAGCAAGGGAAAAAGGGGAGGGACGAATCCTCGCCTCTCCCCTATCGCTCATTTAAGAGGCCGGCGCAGACGAGCTGTCTGCCTTTCCGGTCTTTAATTTTGCCGCACGGGACTCTTTTCCAGCGTCATGCACAACCTCAGGCTCTGCCTTTCCCGTCACGCAATCAGCGGTAATGGTCACCCGCCGGATAGACAGATCTGAGGGAATATCGAACATCACCTTAGTGAGGATCCCCTCCATAACGGCCCGCAGGCCCCGGGCACCGATGTTCCTCTCAATGGCCTTGTCAGCCACAGCCTCCAGCGCATCCTCTGTGAAGAAAAGCTGCACATTATCATAGGAAAACAGCTTTTGATACTGCTTGACCAGGGCGTTCTTCGGCTGGGTAAGGATCTGCACCAGATCCTCCCGGGTCAGTCCGTCCAGCGCAGCGATCACAGGCAGACGGCCTACTAACTCCGGAATAATACCGAACTTCAGCAGGTCATGAGGTTGAACCTCCTTGAGCAAAGCCCCGGTCTGCCGCTGTGCCTTGCTCTCCACCACAGCATCAAAGCCGATGCCCTTGCGGTCCGTGCGCCTTTCGATGATCTTCTCCAGGCCATCAAAGGCACCGCCGCAGATGAAGAGAATGTTGTGGGTGTCCACCTGAATAAACTCCTGGTGGGGGTGCTTGCGTCCGCCCTGAGGCGGGACATTGGCAACCGTACCCTCCAATATCTTCAGCAATGCTTGCTGTACACCCTCGCCGGACACATCCCGAGTGATGGATGTGTTTTCGCTCTTGCGGGCGATTTTGTCGATCTCATCCACATAGATGATACCCCGCTCTGCCAGCTCTACGTCAAAGTCTGCCGCCTGAAGCAAACGCAGGAGGATATTCTCCACATCGTCGCCTACATAGCCGGCCTCCGTAAGAGTGGTGGCATCGGCAATGGCGAAGGGCACCTGCAGCACCCGAGCCAAAGTCTGGGCAAACAAGGTTTTGCCGCTGCCGGTGGGGCCGATCATGAGGATGTTGCTCTTTTGCAGCTCCACATCCTCACCGCCGCCGTAAAAGATGCGTTTATAGTGGTTATATACGGACACGGAGAGGGCGATTTTCGCAGCCTCCTGCCCGATGACATATTCGTCCAGCACCGCCTTGATTTCCCGGGGAGTGGGCAAACGATCCGGCGCTTCGAATTTGTTTTCCGCAGCTGGGCTGTAATCATCCTCCAGAATGGACATACACAGCTGGACGCACTCGTCGCAGATCCGGACGCCGGGGCCCTGGATCATGCGGTGTACCTGATTTTCGCTCTTGCCACAGAAAGAGCAGTGGAGCTCTTTGTTTTTTTCCGCCATGTTTACCTCTTATAAATGACCTTGTCCACCAGGCCGTACTCCTTGGCTTCCTCGGCGATCATCCAATTATCGCGCTCGGAGTCCAGCTTCACCTGCTCAGGTGTCTTGCCGGTGTTCTCGGCCAGGATACGGTTCATCCGCTGCTTGATCTTCAGGAAATGCTCCACGTCGATCTCCATATCGGTGACCTTACCCTGGGTACCGGCGGAGGGCTGATGGATCATCACCTCAGCATTGGGCAGGGCAATGCGCTTACCCTTGGCACCGGAGGACAGCAGGAATGCACCCATACTGGCAGCCATACCAATGCAGATGGTAGACACATCGCATTTGATATACTGCATGGTATCATAGATTGCCATGCCGGCCGTGACGGAACCACCGGGGCTGTTGATGTACATCTGAATGTCCTTGTCGGGATCCTGTGCCTCCAGATACAGCAGCTGCGCAACTACCAGGCTGGCAGTCGTATCATTTACCTCTTCGCCCAGGAAGACGATGCGGTCGTTGAGCAAGCGGGAGAAAATATCATAAGACCGCTCTCCCCGGTTGGTCTGCTCCACAACATAAGGAACTAAACTCATAGAAATATACCTCCTGTTCAAATGGGGCCTTGCGCTGCAAGGCATAATACAGAATTATACCCGCCCATAAGTGATTTTAACAGTTGAGATTACTCTTTGTCTTCTTTCTTCTCTTCAGCCTTGTCTTCGGATTTCTCCTCGGCCTTCTCCTCGGGCTCCACGGCCACGGCACTGTCGGCAACGACCTTGATGACCTTCTCCCGGATGACCTGCTCCTTCACTTCGGAGGCGGGCAGATACTTCTTAATGGACTCCAGATCCATGCCGTACTTCTCGGCGATGGTCTTCATCTCATTTTCCACTTCCTCGTCGGAAGCCTCCAGGTTCTCAGCCTTTACAATGGCGCTTACAGCAAGATCCATACGCACCTGCTTCAGAGCGGGCTCCATGGATTGCTTCTGAATGGCGTCCTCATCCATGCCGGTCATCTTCACATACTGGTCAAAGGGGATACCTTGGGCAGCCAGCTGCTGCTTGAAGTTGTCCATCATTCTCTGGGATTGCAGCACCACCATATCCTCGGGAATGTCGGCCTCGATGCCGTCGGCCACCTTCTGCATCAGCGCATCCTCAAAGGCGTGCTGGGCAGCGGTCTTGCGCTCGTCGGTAATCTTCTTCTTCAGGTCGGCCTTCAATTCCTTCAGCGTGTCAAACTCGGACACATCCTTGGCAAACTCATCGTCAATGGCGGGGACTTCCTTCACCTTGACCTCGTTGACCTTCACATGGAATACCACAGGCTTGCCGGCAAGCTCCGGGGTATAGTTCTCGGGGAAGGTGATGTCAATGTCCTTCTCCTCGCCCACCTTCATGCCCATGAGCTGATCCTCAAAACCGGGCACGAAGCTGCCGGAGCCAATCTCCAGGTCAAAATTCTCGCCCTTGCCGCCATCGAAGGCCACGCCGTTGTCAAAGCCCTCAAAGTCGATGTTGGCGGTATCGCCCTTCTTTACAGCGCGCTCCACGCTCACCAGACGGCTGTTGCGCTCGGCCATTTCCTTTAGCCGTGCGTTCACATCGGCGGCCATGACCTTTACATTGGCCTTGGGAGCCTCCAGGCCCTTGTACTGGCCCAGCTTCACCTCGGGATATACGGCGACGGTGGCCTTGAAGGTAACACCATCCTTACCGCAGTTCTCCAGCTCCACCTCAGGATAGCCCACAATCTCCAGCTTCTCATCGCTGACAGCCTTCTCATAGGCGTCGGGCAGGACAATATTCACGGCCTCCTCATAGAAGACCTCTGCGCCGTACATGCTCTCAACAATCTTGCGGGGAGCCTTGCCGGGGCGGAAACCGGGGATGTTCATCTTGCCGCGCATCTTCAGATAAGCCTTGTTGATGGCAGCCTCAAAGTCCTCGGCGCTGACTTCAATGGTCAATGCAACCTTGCTCTTTTCCAGTTTTTCACAGGATTTTACACTCATTTTTGTTTTTCCTCCGTTCAGCATTAATAATGCGAATCAATGCAATTAAATATGATAACAGAAAAGATCTGTAATTTCCACACCTTTTTGCACTATTCTAAAATTTTTTTTGGTTTGAACCGCAGATAGTCGGCGGAGACCAGGGAAAAATCCGTTCCATCCCGCTCTCCCTGCACCGCTCGGCTGTGAGCCATACCACCATGAAGGTGTCCGTAATAGCACCTTTTCACGCTGTACTGCCGCAGAAGCCGCAGCATTTCCTCACAGCGGTAGCCGGTATAGAGGGGCGGATAATGCAGAAAGCAAAGCTTTTCCCGCTCTCCCGCTGCCCTCAGTGAGGTCTCCAGCCGCCCGGCCTCCCGGTTACGCATTTTCTCCGTGTGGCTGCCTGGCTCCTCCAGCTCGTAAAACCAGCCCCTTGTGCCGCACAGGGCCACATCGCCGTAAAAAGTGCAGTTGTTGTGGAGAATTTGCAGGGAGTCCAGCCCGTGCTCGTCAAAAAAACGCTGCATTTTCGCCGCCGTGTTCCACCAGTAGTCGTGGTTGCCCTTCATGAGAATCTTTTTTCCCGGCAGGGCGTGGAGAAACTCCAGGTCCCGCAGGGACTCCTCCAGGCTCATGCCCCAGGAAAGGTCGCCGCATAGGACCGTCACATCCTCACTTCCCAGCTCCGAAAAGCCCTCCCGGATCCGCTCCACATAGTTGCTCCAGCCCTCGCCGAAAACATCCATGGGCTTATCCGAGCCCAGGGACAGGTGCAGGTCCCCTATGGTATATAACGCCATCGTGTACTCCTTTGCCTTTGCTAATCACAACGCCACCATTTTCCGGTAACGCTAAGAACCTTTTTTAATTGACCTGCAGTCTAATCTGTGTTTTCAATGGCTTTATTTTTTCATTAGCTTTTTCTAAATAACGAACACATTTTGCAGGCATCTCATATTTGCATCTAACATCGATAATGAATCTTTTGAACGCAATGTTTGAATATGTATTTTGATATTGCCTTCCTTCAATAAAGTCAAGGTATGCATTAATCTTTTTTGACTAACATATTCATATGAGTTTCTTCGTCAATGGAAATTCAATCCAAATGATCTGTTATCATAAGAATTAAACTATCATTCTGAACACCTGCTCCATCGACAACATCAAATTCACAAATTGACATTGTATTCTTCCCATTGCTTATGTCTAATTACCTTATATTAATATTATAATATACTCCGCAGGTTGTTCCAGAAAATATCCTCCAGCAGGGCCTCACTGTAGCCCCGGGCCTGCAGGGCCGCATACAGCCTCGGCACATCCTGCACCCCTTGCATCCCGGCGGCCAGGGCCTCGCAGCCGTCCAGGTCACCGCCTATGCACAGAGTCTTTTCTCCGCCCAAATTCAAAAAATGCTCCACATGGGCCACAAGCTCCTCTATAGTTCCCTGTGGGCCTGCAAAATCCCTGTAGAGGTTCAACCCCACAACACCGCCACTATCCCGGATAGCCCTGAATTGATCATCCGTCAGATTCCGCCGATTTGGGCAGAGGGCCCGGGCATCGGAGTGGGAGGCTACCACAGGCCCGTGGGTCGTTTTGATCACATCCCAAAAGCCAGCATCGGAGATGTGGGACATATCCGGGTAAATATGCATTTCTTCCATTCGTCGTACGAAACTCTTTCCCTTTTGGGACAGGCCCCGGTCCGGCTCCTCACAGTTGGTGCCGCAGAGGCTGTTGGCCCGGTTCCAAACGGGATTCAGCAGCCGAACACCCCAGGTCCGGGCTGTTTCCAGGTTCCGCTCCTCGCAATCCAGCAGATCGGCCCCCTCAATGCTCAAAAGTGCCGCTATCTTTCCCTGGCGCACCGCTTCATCTACCTCTGAGCCCGTGCGGCAATGGGTGATGCAGTCCCGGTTTTCGTTTATTTCATGCAAAAATCGGTCGTGCAATCGCCGGCACTGGGCCGGCATCCCATCTGCGGGAGCGTTTTTCGCATCCCAATACAGGGCGAAAAACTGGCCGTACCGGGCAAAATTTCTTCCTCGCACCAAGTCAATATGTCCGCCGTTTTCCCGCAGGCAGCCGCAGGCAGCGTAATATGCCTCCTGTGCTTCCTGGTCCGTCCCCATTTCCAGGGCCGCTTCGCTGCAGCCGGTTTCCTCGCAGCGGTAAATAGTGTCGCAGTGAGCGTCAAAATAGGGTATCTTCAATTTGCTTCCACCTCAAATGCGTTTTTCATATAAACTATGCGCGCCAAGCCACCGTCAGTACCCCGATAGACCTCCGCCACATCAAAACGTACCGGGCAATCCAGCTCCTTCTCACTGAGATAGAAAAGAGCCGTCTTACGAATGCGCTCCTGCTTAGCGGCCGTAACATAATCCCTCGGCAGGCCCACGGCCAGATTGCTCCGGGTTTTCACCTCCACGAAGCAGAGGGTATTTCCGTCCATGGCGATGAGGTCGATCTCTCCGAAGCGGCAATGATAGCTGTGCGCCACCAGGTGAAATTTCTTTTGCCGCAGGTAATTTGCCACCTGTGCCTCGCCCCAGGTCCCTATGCGGCGGCTCATATGCGCTTTTCCTCCCACTTCTTCAGGAAGCTGCGCCTGTGCTCCGGGCAGGGTCCGAATTTATCCAACATTTCATAATGCAGCTTGGTGCCGTAGCCCTTGTGTTTGGCAAACTGGTACTGGGGATAACGCTCGTCCAGCTCACCGGCCACGAACCGGTCCCGGCTCACCTTGGCCAAAATGGACGCGGCGGCGATGCTGGCACTCTTGCCATCGCCGCCCACCACCAGCTTATGGGGCGTGGTAATGGCTGCGCTGCGGCCCTTGTCCCGGTTGCCGTCTATGAGGGCTATCTCGGGCTGAATGGTCAATGCGTCCATGGCCTGCTGCATGGCTTTCATCCGGGCACTTAAAATGTCCGTGGCGTCGATCTCCGCCGCCTCCACCCGTGCCACTGCCCAGCAGACAGCCTTTTGGGTGATAACCTCGTACAGCGCCTCCCGCTTTTTCTCCGTGAGCTTTTTGCTGTCGTTGAGGCCCTCGATCTGGCAATAGGGCGGCAGGATCACCGCCGCGGCGTACACCGGCCCCGCCAAGGGCCCGGCGCCGGCCTCGTCGCAGCCGCAAATAATCCCGATCCCCTGCTCCGTTAGATCTCGCTCGATCTGCCACAGGTCTGTATTTTCGGCCATTTATTTCACATCCTCCACCGTTTCCAGTGTAAAGCGTCCTAACTTGCCACCCCGGAATTCGTCCAACAAAACCCGGCTCATACGCTCAGTGTCTACTTCGGCCCCACGCATGAGAAAGCCCCGCTTGCGCCCGGCCCGAACCAGCAGGTCGTAGCCCATTTCCTCCTCCTGGGGCTCTACCTTGTACCGCTCCCGAATGGCCTCGGCATAATGCCCCCCCAGGTACTCCATAAGGCAGCTGCCTAACTCCTCAATGTCCATCACATCGTCCTTGATGGCGCCGGTGAAGGCAAGGTGCATCCCCACATTCACATCCTCGAATTTCGGCCAAAGCATGCCGGGAGTATCCAGCAGCTCCAGGGTGCTGTCCACCGGGACCCACTGCTTGCTGCGGGTGACGCCGGGCCGGTCCTCAGCCTTGGCAGTCTTGCGCTTGGCTACCTTATTAATAAAGGTGGATTTACCCACATTGGGAATGCCCAGCACCATCACTCGCACCACGCGGCCCACCTGGCCCTTGTCGGCGTAGGCCTGGAGCTTATCCTTCAGCAGCTCCCGCACGGCGGCGGCAAACTGGGCTGTGCCCACGCCGTTTTTGGCATTAGACTCCAGCACTGCGTAGCCCTTTCCCCGGAAATACGCCGCCCAGCGGGCCGTCTCCTTTGGATCAGCCTGGTCCACCCGATTCAGCACCACCAGCCGGGGCTTCCCCGCCGTCATTTCATCCACATCGGGGTTGCGGCTGGAAATGGGGATCCGTGCGTCCAAAATCTCGCACACGGCATCCATGTGGCCCATTTCCGCCACGATCATCCGCTTGGTTTTCGTCATGTGTCCCGGATACCAGGACAGTCCTTCTATCTGCATGGCTGCCTCCTTACAATTTGGTCAGATGGGCCCCGGCGGCCTTGAGCATCAGCTTCTTGGTGCCCACCTTGTCAAAGGCCACCTCAATGAGTGCGTCGCCGCCCATGGGCCGCACGCTGAGCACCATGCCCTGGCCAAAGGCGCTGTGGCGCACCTGGTCCCCGGCGCTTAGCTGCATCAGCGGCGCGGAAGCGGCCGCAGGCGCCCGCCGGGTCGCCGCAGAATTCTGTAAAGGCTTTTGCCTTGTCTGCTGTTTGATCTCCTGCGTTTTATATGTCCCGCGCGTGGTGCTCTCCCAGCCGCCGGACCAGCCATCATTCCAGTTATCGTCCCACTGGAGCGCCTTTCTCGGCTCCGGCTTTCCGAGCCAGCGCATATTCTCCGCCGGGATCTCCTCCAGGAATCGGGAGGGCATCTTCGGCTCCGTCTGGCCAAAAAGCATCCGCTGGCGCACATTGGTCATGGTCAGGGTCTTGCGGGCCCGGGTCATGGCCACATAGCAGAGCCTGCGCTCCTCCTCCATTTCCTCCTGCTCGCCCATGGCCCGGTTCCCGGGGAACACACCCTCGTCCATGCCGGTGACATACACATGGTCAAACTCCAATCCCTTGGCGCTGTGCATGGTCATCAGGGTCACGCAGTTGTCGCTGTCGGATTGTCCGTCCAAGTCGGTATACAGGGCCACATCGTTGAGGAAGCCCGCCAGGGACGGGTCATCGGGGTCGCTCTCCAAAAAAGCGCTGATGCTGGAGGCCAGCTCCTGCACATTCTCCAGCCGCCCCCGGCTCTCCATGTCGTTCTTTTCCTGCAGCATCTGCACATAACCGGACATTTGGCAGACCCTGCCGTAAAATTCCACCAGCTCCAGCTCATCGCACAAGCTCCGCAGCTCCATAATCAACTGACCGAAGTCTTCCATCCTCCCAGCGGCGGACTTCAGCTCCGGGTATTTCCGGGCAACGCGGATAATATCAAACAAAGGTCTTTCCTCCGCCGCTGCAATGGCCTGGGCCTTTTCCAGGGATGCCCCGCCGATTTTCCGGGAGGGTACATTGATGATCCGCCGCAGGCGCAGGTCGTCCGCCGGGTTGCAGATCACGCACAGATATGCCAGCATGTCCTTTACCTCCGCCCGGTCGAAGAACTTCACGCCTCCCACAATTTTATAGGGTACGGCGTTTCGCTTGAAGGCATATTCCAAGGCGTTGGACTGGGCGTTCATCCGGTACAGAATGGCGTTATCCCGCCAGTTGGCGCCCTGGTTGTAACGGGACATAATGTCCCCCACAACGAAGTTTGCCTCATCGCTCTCGTTGTAACAGGTCTTAATGGTTACCGGATCCCCGGCGCCGTTTTGTGTCCACAGGGTCTTGCCCTTGCGGCCCTGGTTGTTGCGAATCACCGCGTTGGCAGCGTCCAAAATGTTCTGGGTGGAGCGGTAATTCTGCTCCAGGCGGATGGTCCGTGCGTTCTTATAGCGCTGCTCGAAGCTGAGAATGTTGGTTATGTCCGCACCCCGGAAGCGGTAAATGCTCTGGTCGTCATCGCCCACCACGCAAATGTTGCCGTGAGGGCCTGTCAGCAGGCCCGCCAGGAGAAATTGCAGGTGGTTGGTATCCTGGTACTCGTCAATGAGTATATAACGGAACTTATTCTGATAGTATGCCCGCACTTCCTTGTCGCTCTGCAGCAGGGTCACCGTATGCAGAATGATGTCGTCAAAGTCCAGGGCGTTGGCCTCCCGGAGCTTTTGATTGTAAAGCTTATATACTTTACCGATCCTGGTTTTTCGCCAATCTCCCCGCTGCTCCCACAGCTGGCAAAACTCCTCCGGGGAGAGCATCTCCCCCTTGGCGGTGGAAATCACTGACAGCAGCTCCCGAGTGGGAAACTGCTTTTCCTCCAACCCCAGGTCCTTGAGGATGTCCTTGATGACCCGCTTGGAGTCATCGGTATCATAGATGGTAAAGTTGCGATCGTAGCCCAGCTTATCAATATCCCGACGTAGGATGCGCACGCAGGCAGCATGGAAGGTGGCCGCCCACACATCCAGCGCCTCCTCTCCCAGCATCCGCTCCAGGCGCTCTTTAAGCTCCCCGGCAGCCTTGTTGGTAAAGGTGATGGCCAGCACCTCCCAGGGCCGGGCCGGCTGCACAGCACACAGATACTGCATCACGGGCCGCATTTCCTCCTGGGGATCCTTGATATACTGCTCAAGAAACGCCGCCTCATCCTCGGAGATGGGAATGGGGATCTCCTCCGTGTCGCTGCCCCGCCCATAGCGAAGCAGGTTTGCAACCCGGTTAATGAGCACCGTGGTTTTTCCGGAGCCTGCCCCCGCCAGCAGCAGCAAAGGACCCTCGGTGGTCAGCACACCCTCCCGCTGCATAGGATTGAGCCGCTGATAGTCCAGCTCAATAGCCTTGCGCCGGGCGGCTATAAATCGTCTTTCTAACTCGTTCATATAGGCCTCTCTCTATTGAATTCTTTCCTATTTTATATCAATTCTTTCCTTCGGTCAACCGCCTAAATAAAAATTAGAATTTTTGTTCGATTCCCTATTGACAAGAACTCTTGTTCGATTTATAATCCTTAGTAGAACAAAAGTTTTACATGGAGGAGCTTACTATGACGACTTTCGGATGGATCATTACAATTATCGGCGTGGCTGCCTTTTCCGGCCAGCTCATGCGTCTGATTGAGCGGGTAGATCAGCCCCGCAGGCGGCGCAGTGCCACCTGAAATGAATCTGCTGGATAAGCTGACCATTCTTACCGATGCCGCAAAATATGACGCCTCCTGCACATCCAGCGGCGTTATACGCGGCTCTCGCCCCGGGATGATCGGCAACACATCTTCTTCCATCGCTGGCTGCTGCCACAGCTTTTCCGCTGACGGGCGCTGTATCTCGCTGCTGAAGGTACTCATGACCAATTACTGTGTGTACGATTGCAAATACTGCATTAATCGCCGCAGCAATGATACCCGTCGCACCGCCTTTACCCCCCGGGAACTGGCCGAGCTGACCATTCAGTTCTATCGTCGCAATTATATTGAGGGGCTTTTTCTCTCCAGTGGCGTCCTGCGCGACCCGGACTATACCACCCTGCGCATGATTGAGACGCTGCGCCTTCTGCGGCGGGAATTTGCCTTCAACGGCTATATTCACGCCAAGGCCATCCCCGGTACAAGCCCGGAGCTGGTGCAGCAGCTGGGCTATTTGGCGGACCGGCTCAGCGTGAATATCGAACTGCCGTCCCAAAAAGGATTGGCTGCACTGGCCCCGGACAAGAGCCAGGCTGCCATTCTTGCGCCTATGCGGCTCATTGAGGCTCAGGGTCGGCAAAATAAAGAGGAGCTTGCGAAGTACCGTCACGCCCCCGCTTTCGCTCCGGCCGGGCAGAGCACACAGCTCATTGTGGGCGCCACGGAGGATAGCGACCGGCACATCTTGCACCTAACGGAATCGTTGTATGACCGTTATCGGCTGAAGCGGGTCTTCTATTCCGCATATGTGCCCGTTGTGGAAAATCCGTTGCTTCCCGACCTGCACACTAAGCCGCCGCTTCTGCGGGAGCACAGGCTGTATCAGGCAGATTGGCTCCTGCGGTTTTATGGCTTCCGGGCCGATGAGCTTTTGGATGACCAGCACCCGAATTTTGACCCTATGCTGGATCCGAAATGCTACTGGGCCATCACCCATCCGGAGCAGTTTCCTGTGGAGATCATGACCGCCGACTTAGGCCGGCTTCTGCGCGTTCCCGGTATCGGCCCCACCGGCGCCCGGCGCATACTTTCCGCCCGGCGAACGGGCCTTCTCCACTTTGATGACCTGAAAAAAATGGGGATCGTACTCAAGAGGGCGCAGTTTTTTATCCTATGCGGCGGACGTATGCGGGAAGGGCTTCATTTCACCGCCGATACCTTGGCCTTTCAGCTGCAGGCCATAGAGCGCGGCAGTCTGCCTGCTTCAGCCGCCCAGCAGCTGTCTCTCTTTGACGCAACGGGGTGAACACAATGCCTTGGATCAATATGGTTTATGAATATGACGACAGCTACGAAGGATTTCTTTGCTGTGTTTACGAAAGTTATGTAAACAAAGAATTCCCCATCGCTTTTTTCAGCAATGAGGAATTTTCTGTTCTCACTCTTTATCCCGTTCGCTGTGTGAAAACAGATCTCACACACAGCAGCCGTATCCTGCGCAGCATCGAAAGCCGCTCTGCCCGGGCGGCGCGCCTGCTCTACCGGGCCTTTCATACCTGCATGGCGGACAGAGAAGCCTGTTTGTACCGTTTCATCCAAAAGCTCTATGCCGATGGCCCGCAATTTTTGCGCCGCACCTCCGATGAAGCCTGCTTTCCGTTATATAAGGCTGTCCGTCATTTATCCGGTGAGCTGGAGAAGCTCCGAGGCTTTGTGCGATTTTCCGACTTTGGTGGCATATTAGGCGCTGAGATCGAACCCAAAAATCGGGTGCTGCCATTTCTGCGGGGCTACTTCTGCAGCCGCTATGCCAATGAACCCTTTTTTCTGTATGACCGCACACATGGGGAACTGCTTTTATACTGCGGAGGCCGATCCCGTATCATGCAGGTCGATTCCATCACTCTTGCACCACCAGATGCACAGGAAGCTCAATACCGCAAATTGTGGAAGACATTTTTTGACACCGTTGCCGTCGAAGATCGATATAATCCGCGCTGCCAAAACACATTTTTACCCAAACGCTACCGCTGTACCATGACGGAGTTTCAATCGGAGAGCTCTTTCACTCCCGAAGCATCTCCCGCAGATGTGCTACCCCCTTCCGTTCCAGACGAGATATCTGCACCTGCGACACTCCCAGGATACGCGCTGTCTGCTCCTGGGTCATGCATTTGAAAAAACGCAGATAAATTGTTTCCTGCTCACGCTCCGGAAGGGTCCGTATGGCCTCCCGGAGCGCAATTTTTTCAACCAGGGATTCCTCCGGTGCATCCGTCCCCAGAGTGGATTCCAGTGTTAGTCCACCAGCCGTCTCCTGCTGCAGCGACTCCGGTGTGGAGACGGCCAGCTCCGCTGTTGCAATCTCCTCGACGCTCCATCCTGTCTCGGCTGCGACCTCCGATAGTTTCGGCTCCCGGCCCAAGGAGGTGCGCAGCCTCTGTCGGGCCGCCCAAATGCCTTGCCCTCTCTCCCGCAGTGTGCGCCCCACCTTCATCGGCCCATCATCCCTTAAAAATCGTCGAATTTCTCCCGCGATCTTTGGCACAGCATAGGTGGAAAACTGCGTTCCATATGTAATGTCAAATCCCTTTATAGCCTTTATAAATCCAATACATCCAAGCTGGTACAGATCCTCCGGATCTGCCCCAAGGCCGTAGTACCGCCGCACCACAGACCAGATCAGCCCGCTGTTTTCCATCAGCATCTTTTCGCAGGCATCGCTGTCCCCTGACTGTGCCCTATCCAGCAGGGCCAATCTGCTGTCACTCATTTTCGATCCCCCACCCGGGTGGAGATCCGCTTGCGCATAGTCACGGTAGTCCCCTTCTGCGGTGCAGACCGCACCCGAAGCGTGTCCATAAAGCTCTCCATAATGGTAAAGCCCATGCCGCTGCGCTCATCGTTCCCGGTTGTAAACATGGGCTTTCGAGCCTGCTCCACATCCGCAATACCAACACCCCAATCCTTGACCACGATCTCCAGAATGTTTCCCTCTCGGATCCGCAGCTTCATGACGATCCGTCCAAAATTCTCCGGATAGCCATGAACAATGGCGTTGGTCACTGCCTCACTGACCGCCGTTTTGATGTCACCCAGCTCCTCCAGGGTGGGGTCTAACTGCATGGCAAAGCCCGCCGCCGCTACTCGGGCGAAGGCTTCATTGCTGCTGCGGCTGGGAAACTCCAGTACCACCTGATTTTCACTTTTCATATGCATCCTCCATTCCGATCATTCTTTGGATCCCGGCTGCAAAAAACACCTTTTTTGCCTGTTGCGATGGATTTGCAATCCACATTTTTCCGCCCAATCGCTTTACCTGCTGCAGTGTATGCAGCGCTACTGCAATGCCGGAGCTGTCCATAAAGGTCACACCGGAAAAATCCAATACCACCTCCAGCGGCAGCGCATATTCCAGTTCGTCCGCGATGCTTTTCATAAGCTGTCGGGCGGCATGGTGATCCAACTCGCCATACAGGCGTAGCCGCAGCCTGCGATCTGCGCTCTCTGCTTTCACTTGCATTCTTCATCACTTCCTGTATAAAATTCACCGTAGGCATCAGCCTACGATGATTATACTTTTTTCTCCGGTATCTTTTTGTCGAAGAACCTTGTTGCCGTTAAAAAATACATTTTTCTTATATGGCTCTCAGTTGTAAGCGTTACTGATATTAATTATAATGATTTGGCGCTTTACTTTTCTTGTTAATAATCCTACTATACAGCTGCAAACAGAAAATAGTTTTAAGTTGATCCATTTTTTAGGAGGCATTATTATGAAAAATATGGACGCTTATATTATGATTTCTATCGTTTCACTAATCCTTGTCGTTGCCACCGCTTTCCTGATGATAGCTGCTGACGCACCCATCCGTGAGGCCGGTATGTATCTACCCCTGATTTTTGGTGCCATCGGCACTTGGGCTGCCAGTAAGGCAGGCCTTCTGGAGATGCACCACGAAGAGCGCTCCGCTCACCGTAATGCTCACAACGCAGCATAAATTTATTGCCTTTCTTTTCTCTCCTCAAGATTCCATACAGAAAAATGGCCGGCATGGTTTGCCGGCCATTTTTCTATATCTCTGTCATTATTGCCGCTGCCGGAATACAAATGGTAAGGGAGGCACAAAAATGTGCCTCCCTTACTATAAAATTTAAAGATCTGATTACATGTACCGGTTCTCACCCTCTCATAGCAGCGGCGGATTCGTCCAGCTTAGCGATGAGGGCCCGGGCCTTCTCTGCCTTTTCCCGCTCTGCATTCACCACCGCCTCAGGGGCCTTAGACACGAATTTCTCGTTGCTGAGCTTCTGCTCGATGCGTGCCAGGTTCTCGGCAGCCTTCGCTCGCTCCTTAGCAATGCGCTCCAGCTCCTTTTCAAAGTCCACCAGCTCCGCCAGAGGCAGATAGACATTGGCGCCATGGGTCACCACAGTGACCAGGCCCGTGAGGTCCGCAGGCGACGCATCTGTTACAGTGAGTTCGCTGGCGTATGCCATACGCTTAATGAAATGCTCACCCAGGCGATAGTCTTCCGCATGGTCGGAGACGATGATCATCTGCGCCTTCTTACTCGGCGGCACGTTCATCTCAGCTCGGCGAGCACGGACGGCAGAAATGGCGTCCTTGACCGCCTCCATAGCCTGCTCCTCAGCACGGAAGTCAAACGCAGAATGGTACTCGGGCCACTTGGCGCGGATCAGATAATCCCCTTCATGAGGCAGAGCCTGCCAAATCTCCTCCGTGATAAACGGCATGAAGGGATGCAGCAGCTCCAGGATGCGCAGCAACACATAGCACAGCACATTCTCCGCCGCCAGCTTGGCGCCCTCATCCTCACCGTTAAGCCGGGTCTTGGTCAGCTCAATATACCAATCGCAATAGGTGTCCCAAATGAAGTCATAGATCTTGGCGGAAGCCACACCCAGCTCAAAGGCATCCATATTGTCCGTGACCTCGCGGATAAGGGTATTAAGCTTGCTGAGGATCCATTTGTCCTCCAGCTCCAGCTTCTCGGGCAGCTCCACCTTGTCGATAGTCAGATTCATCATCACGAAGCGGGATGCGTTCCAGATCTTATTGGCAAAGTTCCGCATGGCCTCGCACTTTTCCACATAGAAACGCATGTCGTTACCGGGGCTGTTGCCGGTGATGAGGTTAAAGCGCAGGGCGTCTGCGCCGTACTGCTCCGCCATCTCCAGGGGGTCAATGCCATTGCCCAGAGACTTGGACATCTTGCGGCCCTTATCGTCACGGACCAGGCCATGGATGAACACGGTCTTGAAGGGCTCCTTCTTCATCTGCTCCATGCCGGAGAAGATCATCCTGGCCACCCAGAAAAAGATGATGTCGTAGCCGGTGACCATGACAGAGGTAGGATACCAATACTTCAGGTCCGTCGACTCCGTATTGGGCCAGCCCAAAGTAGAAAACGGCCACAGCGCCGAGGAGAACCAGGTGTCCAGTACGTCCTCGTCCCGAGTCAAGTGGGTGCTGCCGCACTTCTCACACTGGGTGGGATCCTGGCGGCTGACATTGATGTGGCCGCAATCATCGCAGTACCAGGCAGGAATCTGGTGGCCCCACCAAAGCTGGCGGGAAATGCACCAATCATGGACGTTTTCCATCCAATTGATATAAGTCTTGGTGAAGCGCTCGGGTACGAACTTAATGGTTCCGTCCTCCACCACGCGGATGGCCTCCTTGGCCAGGGGCGCCATCTTCACGAACCACTGGGCGGAGATTAGGGGCTCCACGTCGTTGTGGCAGCGGTAGCAGGTACCAACATTGTGAGAATAGGGCTCAGCCTTAATGAGGTAGCCCTGCTCCTCCAGGTCCTTCACAATGGCCTTGCGGCACTCATAGCGGTCCATGCCGTTGTAGGGACCGCCGTTTTCGTTGATGGTGCCGTCATCGGCGATGACCCGGATCACCTCCAGGTTATGCCGCAGGCCAACCTCAAAGTCGTTGGGGTCATGTGCGGGAGTCATCTTCACCGCACCGGTACCGAAGCCGATTTCGCAGTATTCGTCGCCCACAATAGGGATCTCCCGGTTCATAATAGGCAGGATGCAAGTCTTGCCGATAAGATGCTTAAACTTCTCGTCTCCCGGGTTCACAGCCACGCCCGTGTCTCCCATCATAGTCTCGGGTCGGGTGGTGGCGATGACAATGTCTCCGCTGCCGTCGGTAAGCGGATAGCGCACATACCAAAGATGGCCGGGCTTATCAGTGTACTCCACCTCAGCATCAGACAGGGCCGTCAGGCAGTGTGGACACCAGTTAATGATACGGCTGCCCTTATAAATGAGGCCCTTGTCATACAGCTCGCAGAAGGTCTCCCGCACAGCCCGGGAGCAGCCCTCGTCCATGGTGAAGCGGCTGCGGTCCCAATCACAGGAGGCGCCCATCTTCATTTGCTGCTGCACGATACGGTTGCCGTATTTCTCCTTCCATTCCCAGACTCGCTCTAAAAACTTTTCGCGGCCCAGGTCGTGGCGGGTAAGGCCTTCCTCCTTGCGCAGGTTCTCCTCCACCTTAATTTGGGTGGCGATGCCGGCGTGGTCGGTGCCGGGCAGCCATAGAGCTTCATACCCCTGCATCCGCTTGAAGCGGGTGAGGATGTCCTGCAGGGTGGAGTCCATAGCGTGTCCCATATGCAGCTGGCCGGTGACGTTAGGGGGCGGCATAACAATGGAAAACGGCTTCTTATCTGGATTTGGCTCCGCCTTAAAGCAGCCGCCGTCCATCCACATCTGGTAGATCCGGGGCTCCACATCCCGGGGGTCATAGACCTTGGGTAATTCTTTTCTCATAGTGAACTCTCCTTTTCCGAAATTCGGCAAAACAAAAGGCCCGCTCTGTCTTGCCGCAAAAGCAAAACAGGGCGAACCATAAATATAGTCCGTGGTACCACCTGTGTTCGGAGGGGACCCCTCCGCACTCAAAACCTGATAACGGCGGCTGACCGCTGCCGCTTGCTCTCGCTGGGCGGCAAAACTCCGAAGCGACTTCCTCCCTGCCGTCACAGAAACTTACACCGACCGTTTCCTCTCTGGGCATCCCGCACGGGAGTACTACTCTCCATCATCGCTTGTTGCAATATAGCGGTATTTTACTGTATCTTTTGCCAGAAGTCAAGAGAAAATGCATCGCCATGCCTGTCTCACGCAGAGGATATCTGCCCTCTTTTTCCTGAGTCAGCTGCTAAAAATCATACCATATTTTTATGATTTGCAGTGCGCTATTCTTCCTTTCTTCGTATGATGCTCATTTTTTGCAAGATTCATTTCACATAGTTGCAAAAAATGAAAGATTTTTCGCAAAAAGCTTTTTTATATTTCAATACTATTCTTCACCAATTTATGTTATTTAAGCGGAAGCTGTTATTATTTCTTAACAAATACGAAAATATTGTTCAAATAAGCTCTTTTAATCCAAATCCGTCATAAGAAAAAATATAATAAAATCGCAATTATAACTTGCAAATCGTCAGGAAGTGCGATACAATAGCGGAAGTGTGATCCGCCTTGCGCGGAAAATGAGGATAAAAAAACGTAAAGGGAGAATTACTATGAAAAAGCTTTTCGCACTGATTTTGGCCTTGGTTATGTCCTTAAGCCTGTTTGCCTGCGGCAGCTCCAAGACCAAGATGCGCTTCGTCACCGGTGGTGAGTCCGGCACCTATTACGCCTTTGGCAGCACCATCGCCCAGCATGCCACCAACAACGCCGGCATCGACGTCGTGGGTCTGGTGGGCAACGGCTCCAAGTCCAACGTTGAAGAACTGGACGCCGGCAATGCCGAGCTGGCCTTCTGCCAGTCCGATGTGATGGCCTACGCCTACAACGGCACCAACATCTTTGACAAGAAGATTGATTGCTTCTCCACCGTGGCCGCCCTCTATGCCGAGCAGGTGCAGATCGTCACCGTGGATCCCAGCATCAAGACCGTGGCTGACCTGGAAGGTAAAAATGTCTCCGTGGGTCAGGCCGGCTCCGGCGTGTACTTCAACGCCGTGGACATTCTGAGCGCTTATGGCATCGGTGATTTGGATGCCGACGGCAAGTTCACCAAGATCAACGCCACCTATCAGTCCTTCGGTGACAGCGCTGACGCTCTGAAGGACGGCAAGATCGACGCCGCCTTCATCGTGGCCGGCGCCCCCACCACCGCTATCGTGGATCTATCCACCACAAAGCCCGTGTCCCTGGTTTCCCTGGATGACGAGCATATCGACGCTCTGCTCAAGTCCTCCCCCTACTACTCCAAGTGCACCATCAAGGCTGACGTGTACGGCCTGGATTCCGACACCACCACCGTGGCCGTGGGCGCTGTGATCCTGGCCCGTGACGATGTGCCCGCCGATGCCATCAAGGCTCTGTGCGCCGACATCTTCGATAACGCCTCCAGTCTGGTCAGCAGCCATGCCAAGTACGGCGAGCTGAACCTGGAGTATGCCTCCTCCATCACCTCCGTGCCCTATCACACCGGTGCTGTGGAGTACTTTGCTGAGCACAACATCACCGTGGCCGGCAAGTAATTCTGTTCGACTTCTTAACGAAAATGTCAAGTGAGATGACTACGGCGGAGGCTATCCGCCGTAGTCCTCACTGTCTATAACAAAATAAGCCTAAAGGAGGACGCTCCCGTTGAGCATCTTTAAAAAGAAAAGCCAGACGGCACCTGCGGTAGATACTGCACCCGCTGCTGAAAGCAGCAGTGACATGGAGACCGATCTGGACGAAGTCATGCGTAAGTATGACCGCGAATCTGCCACCCGCATTTGGGAAGGCACCCCCAAGATCATCATTACGGTGATCATGACCCTTTTCTCCCTGTACTGCCTGTATATGACCCTGTTCTCCACTGCCCTGCCCGAGGTGCGCCTGACCCTGTTTGTGGGCTGCATCATTATCTTGGGCTTTTTGACCTACCCGGCCAAGAAGGGCCATGTGAGGGTCAATTCCCTGCCCTGGTACGACATCGTGCTGATGCTGGTGGGCTCCGCGTGCTTTTTCTATTTTGCCATCAATGCCTTTACCCTGATTCAACTGGCCACCCGCATTGAGCCCATCCATGTAATCATCGGCGTCATCGGCATTTTGGTGCTGATAGAGCTGTGCCGCCGATGCGTGGGTATCCCTATCCTGTGTGTTGTGGCTGCGCTGCTGATCTATACTTTCTATAACCAGCTCAGCTATAACCCCAGTTTCTTCAGCGCGCTGAAAAATGTGGTGTATAAGCTATTCTACACCACCTCCGGTGTCATAGGCACTCCCATTAACGTGTGCTTTACTTACATCGTTCTGTTCATTATCTTCGGCGCGTTTTTGGAGCGCACCGGCATCGCCAGCTTCTTCATTGACTTTGCAAACCGCGTGGCCGGTTGGTCCAGCGGCGGCCCCGCTAAGGTGGCTGTTATCTCCTCCGCCCTGTGCGGCATGGTGTCCGGCTCCTCTGTGGGCAACACTGTGACTACCGGTTCCGTGACTATCCCCATGATGAAGAAAACCGGCTATAAGCCTGAGTTTGCCGGCGCGGTGGAAGCTGCCGCCTCTACCGGCGGTCAGATTATGCCGCCCATTATGGGTGCCGCCGCCTTCCTTATGGCGGAATACATGGATCTGCCCTACGCTGAGGTCGCCGTAAAGGCTATTCTCCCCGCTATTCTGTACTTTTCCGGCATCTTCATTGCTGTGCATCTGGAAGCAAAGAAGCTGGGTCTGCAGGGTATTCCCCGCACAGAGCTGCCGAAGTGGGGCTATTTGCTCAGAAATCTCTATCTGATTCTGCCCCTGGTGCTGCTGGTATGGCTGGTGTCCTCCGGTGCAAAGACCATGGCTACCTCTGCTGCCCTCTCCATCTTGGCCTCCTTTATCATCGGCTTTATCCACCTGCTGGCCACCAACCTCCGTCAGATGAACGGCCAGGGCTTTGGAAAGATCCTGTGGTTGACTGTGAAGGCCAGCCTTCTCTCCGCCATCGATGCTCTCGCAGCCGGCGCTAAGGGTGCCATCACCGTGGCTGTGGCCTGCGCTATGGCCGGTATGATTGCCGGGTGCATTACCGTTACGGGCCTGGCCTCCATCCTCATCAACGCCATCGTGCAGCTGGCCGGTAATGCAACCATCGTTGGCCTGGTGCTGACCATGTTGTGCTGCATCGTGCTGGGCATGGGCGTACCTACCACCGCCAACTACTGCATCATGGCCTCTACCTGCGCCCCCATACTGATCCAGCTGGGCTTCTCCCCTGTGGCGGCACACTTCTTCGTGTTCTACTTCGGCATTGTGGCGGACATCACGCCGCCTGTGGCTTTGGCTGCCTATGCCGGCTCCGCCATCGCCAAGTCTAACCCCATGAAGACCGGTATTAACGCTACAAAGCTGGCTATAGCAGCCTTCATCGTGCCGTATATATTCGCCTATAATCCGAGTATGCTCTTTGTCGGCAATGTAGAGTGGTACGATGTGCTGCTTATCTCCGTTACCGCCCTGTTGGGTCTGTTCGGCATCGCCGCAGCCCTTAACGGCCACCTATTTCGTAAGATTCCCATGGTGCTGCGCCTTGCCCTTGTGGCAGGTGGTCTCGGCATGATGATCCCTGGCCTGACCTCTGATCTGATCGGTTTGGCCGTTGTTGCCGCTGTTGTCGTATTCCAGTATATCTCCGGCAAAAAGCAAGCCGCATCTGCTGCGTAAACTCTTTTTCTCTCATTCTTTATGATCCACCGATCCCCCAGGGGGTCGGTGGATTCTCTATATTGTTATGCCTTTTATCAGCATATTCAATGACTCCCACGCCAAAAACACTTGCAACCTGCACGCAAAAGTTTTATAATGCAGACATATGCACAAAAACATAATCAAGAAGGTGATAACTATGGAACTTCAAATTCAGGACCTCGTTTCATCCATCAAGCAAGATGGCATTGACAGCGCCAACAGGGAGGCCGCCGCCATTGTGGCGCAAGCCAAGGCACAGGCGGATTCCATTATTTCCCAGGCAAAGGCCGACGCTGATAAGCTACGTCAGGATGCAAACGCCGAGATCGAAGTGTTCAAAAACAGCGCCCGTCTCAGTGCGGAGCAGGCCAAGCGTGACGCCGTACTGGCTTTCCATCAGGAGATTCAAAAGGAATTTGAAAAGATCCTGGCTGCCGATGTGTGCAAGGCACTGGATCAGCAGACCCTGGCTACCCTCATTCGTGCCGCTTTGCAGGGTGAGGATGTGTCCGCCTACACGGTGGAGGTAAGTCAGGTGACAGATGCCATCCGTCAGGAGCTTGCCCAGGAGCTGAAAAATGGCCTGGAAATCCGCCCCTCCAAGAAGGTAGGCGCCGGCTTCCGCTTGGCCGCTAAGGACGGCTCGGGTTATTTCGATTGCTCCGATGAGGAGATCGCTGAAATGCTCATGCCCTTCTTCCGGGATACTCGCCTATAAGGAGGTGCCTCATGGCTTCCTACTACTATCTCATCTCAAGTCTGCCCATGCTCCGCACCCAGGGTGAGCCGCCCATGGACTATGCCACGTTCTTATCTCAATGCAGATCTGCGGTGAGTGAGGGGACGTATAAGACTCTGGAGGAGCTGACGGTACGCTCCGGTAAGGGGCCGCTTCTGTCCGAATGGGGCGAATTCTACCAATCTCTCTCACGGGAGCTGACCTATCAGCGCAGTGTGAAGCTGGGCCGGGTCTGCCCTGTCCCCTCTGATCGGGACTCAGGCATTGTCCAGGCGGTAACAGCGGCAGTAAATGCGGAAAATCCCCTGGAGGGTGAGCGCCTATTACTGGACCTGGAATTTCGCCGTTTGGATGACATGATCGGCCTGCACAATTTTGACGAATATGCCCTTTATGGCTACGCCATGAAGCTGCAGCTTCTGGAGCGCCAGCGCACCTTCCGGTATGACCGGGGCAAGCAGGCCTTTGACGGGCTGATGGATAACATCCGGCAGCAGATTTCCAGCCTATAACAAAACAGGAGAATCAATATGGACAAAGTAACAGGATTTGTGACCGGAGTAAACGGGAACCTGGTATCGGCCAGCTTCTCCGGCTCCGTGCGAAAAAATGAAGTGGGCTATGTCCTGGTGGGTGACGAACGACTTAAGGGTGAGGTCATCCGCATAAACGGCGACACAGCCAGCATGCAGATCTATGAAATGACAAACGGCATCCAGGTGGGCGACAAGGTAGAGCTCTCCGGCCAGCTTATGAGCGTAGAGCTGGGGCCGGGCCTGCTGACCCAGGTGTTCGATGGCCTGCAGAATCCCCTGCCCAAGCTGGCGGAAAAATGCGGCTTTTTCCTGGAGCGCGGTGTGTATCTGGATCCCATTCCCGACCGGGATTGGGAGTTCACCCCCAGGGTCGCTCCCGGTGATGTGGTCACCGCAGGCGATGCCATCGGCAGCGTGCCGGAGGGTCTGTTCACCCATTTGATCATGGTCCCCTTTGACCTGACAGACGAGTGGACGGTCAAATCCGTCCGGGAAAAGGGCGTATACAATGTACGCGACACCATGGCGGTGCTGGAAAACGAAAAGGGCGAGCAACGGGAGCTGACCATGGTCTTTTCCTGGCCTGTAAAGCAGCCCATCCGCTGCTATGAGGAGCGTCTGCGGCCCGATGAAACGCTTGTGACTCAGATCCGCTGCATCGACACCTTCCTGCCCGTAGCCAAAGGCGGCACCTTCTGTGTGCCCGGCCCCTTCGGCGCCGGAAAAACCGTTCTGCAGCACATGGAGGCCAAGAATGCCGATGTGGACATCGTCATCGTGGCCGCCTGCGGCGAGCGTGCCGGCGAGGTGGTGGAGGTGCTGACGGAGTTTCCGGAGCTTACAGACCCCCGCACCGGCCGTTCCCTTATGGAGCGTACCATTATTATCTGCAACACATCCTCCATGCCCGTGGCCGCCCGTGAAGCATCGGTGTACACCGCTGTGACCATGGCGGAATACTACCGGCAGATGGGGCTGGATGTGCTGCTGCTGGCAGACTCCACCAGCCGCTGGGCTCAGGCTATGCGTGAAATGAGTGGCCGTCTGGAGGAGATCCCCGGCGAGGAAGCCTTCCCCGCCTATTTGGAATCCGTCATCGCCTCTTTCTATGAGCGGGCTGGCAAGGTCCGCCTCAAGAGCGGCGAGATTGCCTCCGTGACCATCGGCGGCACCGTCTCCCCTGCCGGCGGTAACTTTGAAGAGCCTGTGACCCAGGCCACACTGAAGGTGGTAGGCGCGTTCCACGGCCTGTCCCGCGAGCGGTCCGATGCCCGCAAATACCCCGCCATCCATCCTATCGATTCCTGGTCCAAGTACAAGGGCGTGGTGGATATGGAGCGAGTAGAACAGGCTCGATCCATCCTCAAGCGCAGTAACGAGATCAATCAGATGATGAAGGTCATCGGTGAGGAGGGTACCTCCGCCGAGGACTACATCATTTACCAAAAGGGTGAGCTGCTGGATGCGGTCTATCTGCAGCAGAACTCCTTTGATCCCATCGATGCCGCCTGCGACCCCGAGCGCCAGGTGTACGAGTTCGATATACTTTACGATGTACTGACCCGGGATTTCGACCTGGAGGACAAGAAAGAAATTCGCGCCTTCTTCAATCAGGTTCGGCAGGAGTTTCTGGATTGGCACAACACCCATTTCCGCTCGCCGGAATTCGAGGCCCAGGAAAAGAAGCTGAAGGACTTTTACCTGAGCAAGGTCCAGGGCTGAGGAGGGAAGCAATATGCAGAAAGTTTACACTAAAATCGAATCCATTGTGGGAAACGTGGTCACCGTCCGGGCCTCCGGCGTCCGTTTGGGTGACCTGGCCCTGGTAGGCAAAAGCTATGCCAACGTAATCAAGCTAAATAAGGACCTGGTTACACTCCAGGTCTTCAGTGGCACCCAGGGTGTCAGCACCACGGATCCGGTCCGCTTTTTGGGCCGGCCTATGATGGTATCCTTCTCGGATCATCTGCTGGGCCGCATTTTTGACGGCGCCGGTGTGCCCCGCGATAGCGGACCCGCCCTGACCGAGAATATGATCCCCATCGGCGGCCCATCCGTGAACCCATCCAAGCGTACCGTTCCCAATAAAATGATCCGCACCGGTATCCCCATGATCGATGTATTCAACACCCTGGTGGAGAGTCAGAAGCTGCCCATCTTCTCCGTGTCCGGAGAGCCATACAACCAGCTGCTCTCCCGCATTGCCATGCAGGCGCAGGTGGATGTGATTGTCCTGGGCGGCATGGGCCTGAAGTACGATGACTATCTGTTTTTCCGGGATACCCTGGAAAAGAGCGGTGCCATGGGCCGCACGGTGATGTTTATTCACACCGCCTCCGACCCCACGGTGGAATGTACCCTGGTGCCGGACCTGGCTCTGGCCGTGGCCGAGCAGTTCGCGCTGGACGGCAAGCGGGTGCTGGTCCTCCTGACCGATATGACCAACTACGCAGACGCGCAGAAGGAAATGGCCATCACCATGGAGCAGGTGCCGTCTAACCGTGGCTATCCGGGTGACCTTTACAGCTGTTTGGCTGCCCGCTATGAAAAGGCCGTTGACTTTGAGGATGCCGGCTCCATCACCATCCTTGGTGTGACCACCATGCCCGGCGATGACGTAACCCACCCCGTCCCCGATAACACCGGCTATATCACCGAGGGCCAGTATTATCTGAAAAACGGCCACATTGAGCCCTTTGGCTCCCTGTCCCGTCTGAAGCAGAACGTCAACGGCAAGACCCGCAGCGACCACCGGGCGCTGATGGACGGCATGATCCGCCTGTATAGCGCCTATAAGGAGAGCCTGGAGAAGAAGTCCATGGGCTTTGCTATGTCCGAGTGGGACGAAAAGCTCCTGAAGTACGGCCATCTGTTTGAAACAAAGCTGATGGATCTGAGCGTGAACATCCCCCTGGAGGAGGCGCTGGATCTGGGCTGGGAGATCTTGGCTGAGTGCTTTGAGCCCAATGAAACGGGTCTGAAAACCAGTCTCATTCAGGAGAGATGGCCTAAGCCCTCCGCCCAGGAGTGAGGAGGCGCCTATGGCTGTTAAACTCACAAAAAATGAGCTGAAGGTGCAGAAGGACCGCCTGAAGCAGTTTCAGCGTTATCTGCCCACCCTACAGCTGAAAAAGCAGCAGCTCCAATCTGTGGTGATGCATGTAACCGCCCAGCTGGAGGAGGTGGAGCGGCAGCGCCGGGCCGCCGTAGACGGGCTGGACGATTGGGTGGCCGTCTTTGCGGAAAATGAGAGCTTTCCGGAGGGCAAGCAGCTTCAATCTCTCGTTCGCCCCAGCCATGTGGAATGCGGCCAAGAGAACATCGCCGGCGTCACTGTACCTGTTTTCCGAGATTTAAGCTTTGAGGAGATCCGATACGACGTGGCGGACTATCCCCTTTGGGTCGATACGGCCGCTGTCCGCCTGCGGGAGATTGCCCGATTGGACGCCCTGGCCAAGACTCTCCGCCGCCAGGTGGAGCTGCTGGAAAAGGAGCTGCGCTCCACGGCCCAGCGGGTAAACCTGTTCGAAAAGGTAAAGATTCCTGAGGCCAAGGAAAATATCCGTGTCATCGGCATCTATCTGGGCGATCAGCAGACCTCCGCCGTGGTGCGGGGTAAGATCGCCAAGAAAAAGCTGCAGGAGGTGGGCCAATGATCGAAAAAATGAAGGTGGTCCACATTGTGACCACTGCGGCCGAAAAAACTGCATTACTGGATCGTCTGCAGCAGCTGGGCATCGTCCATTTCTCCGAAAAGGCTTCTGCGGATCAGCAGCATCTCCAGCGCTTTGCCGATCTGTCCCGGATGGTCACTGTGCTGCAGGAGTACGGCAATGTTCCCCCGGAGAAGGTCCCTCTGTCCAATGATGAATTCGAGTCCTTTTTCTCCGAGCTATCCGCCTGCATGGAGCGCAAAAAAGCGCTGCAGGAGGAGCAGACCGCCGCTCATGCCGCCGCGGAAAGACTGGCCGAGTGGGGCCGCTTCTCCCCGACGGATTTGCGTTCCCTCAAGGACGCAGGCTGGGACATCCACATTTACCGCACGGATAAAAAGACCATGGCCGCTCTGCTGAATGCTCCGGATGTGCAGATCATCCGCCTGTCTCCTGTGGGCAAGATGCAGACCTTTGCCACCCTTTCCCCTCTGCCAGGCGAGTATTCTGCCACAGAGTTTCCCATACCCGATAAGGGTTTGGAGGAGCTGGAGCAGGAGCAGCAGCGTTGTGCCAAGGGCCTTTCCGATTGTGAAGTTGCCCTCCGTCAGGCGGCTTCCCACCTGCCCAGCATCCGTGTGCAAATGCTCAAAACCCAAAACGATGCCGAGTATTCTGCCGTCAGCAATACCTCCCAAAGTCAAGACGGCCTGGTGTGGCTGCGGGGCTATCTGCCCGCCGCCCAAGCAGAGGACTTCAAGGCGGCCGCCGCTCAGGCCCACTGGGCATGGGCTCTTGAGGATCCGGATGCAGACGACGACCAGGTTCCCACTAAGGTTAAATATAATAAAGTGACCAAGCTGATGATCCCGGTGTTTGATATTTTGGGCACTGTTCCGGGCTACCGGGAATACGATATTTCCTTTTGGTTCCTGGGCTTTTTCACCCTTTTCTTCGCCATGATCATCGGTGACGCAGGGTACGGCTGCCTGTTCCTGCTGCTGGCCCTGGTCCTAACGCTGAAGGGCAAGAAAAAATCCAATGCCGTGCAGCTGCTGTGGGTGCTGTCCATTGCCACCATTATATGGGGCGCGCTCACAGGTACCTGGTTTGGCCTGGAGCAGGCCATGGATGTGCCGCTGCTGCGAAGTCTGGTGATCCCTACCTTTGCCAACTATCCGGCATACTTCGACGTATCCACCACCACCCAGCAAAACACCATTATGAAGTTCTGTTTTATTCTGGGCACGGTGCAGCTGTCCTTGGCCTGCGTTATGAACATTCGGCGCAAACTGAAGGAGAAGGACCTGAGCTGGGTGGCCGATCTGGGCTGGCTGGCCGCCATTGATGCGCTATATTTCGTGGTGCTGTATCTGGTCATCGGCCAGGAGGTTAATTTGATTCCTGTGGCCTGCGTGGTCATCGCCGGTTTCCTGCTGGTGGTGTGCTTCGGCGGCATGGCGCCGGGTAAGAGCTTCGGTCAGGGCCTCAAGGCAGGGCTTGGTGATGCTTTCACGGTGTTTCTTAACACCATCAGCGCTTTCGGCAACATCATGAGCTATATCCGCCTGTTTGCCGTGGGCATGGCGTCCTTGGCCATTGCGCAGAGCTTCAACAACATGGCCTTCAGCTTCAAGGGCCCCCTGGTAGTGGCCGCCGTGCTGATCCTGCTCATCGGCCACGGGCTGAACATTGTTATGGGCCTGCTTTCCGTAGTGGTCCATGGCGTCCGGCTGAATCTGCTGGAGTTCTCCGGTCAGTTGGGCATGGAATGGGCCGGTATCGCATACGATCCCTTTAAAAAGGGTGACAAAATAAAAAAATAAACGGATAGGAGATTAATTATGAATATCGCATTTATTGGTATGGCGTGCGCTCTGGGTCTGTCCGCCATGGGCTCTGCATTCGGTTCCGGCTTTGCCGCACAAGCTTCTGTCGGCGCGTGGAAAAAATGCTACGCCAACGGCAAGCCCGCCCCCTTTATCATGGTGGCTTTCTCCGGTGCTCCCCTGACCCAAACCATCTATGGCTTCTTGCTGATGAACTTCATCCGCAGCGCCGTGGAGGGCGGCTGTGACTCTCTGCTGGCTATGTTCACCGGTATCTTTGCGGGTCTGGCCATCGGCTTGTCCGCCCTTTTCCAGGGCAAGGTGGCCGCGGCCTCCGCAGATGCTCTGGGTGAAACCGGAAAGGGAACGGCCAACTACTTCATCGTCATCGGTATTATCGAAACGGTGGCTCTGTTCACCCTGGTGTTCAGCCTGCTGCTGCTGCAGTAAAACTGAAAAAGGATCAGGGCCAAGAAGGCTCTGATCCTTTTTTTATGCCCGCCCCTGTGTGGATATGCTGCATAGGGGCGGATTTATTATTCCTGTCGCGCGGGCCGAATCTTGCTTCAGCCCAGGTCCACGTCGATGGCGAACAGCCCTCCAGCACCGCCGGAATATAGGTACAACACGTTATCATCAGGCTTGAACTTCCCTTCCCGGGCGAGTTTGATTAAGCCGGCAAAGGCCTTACCGGTATATACGGGATCCAGGAAAAGGCCCTCATTGGCCGCCATCATGCGGATGGCGGCGTTGCCCTCCGGGGAGGGAATGGCATAGCCGGGGCCACACATATTCACCAGGTGCACATCTGACTCGGTGGGCACAAAGTCCAGCTCCAGCAGCTTGGCTGTTTCCTGCATAATACGTGTAGTGATTATCTCAAAGGGATCGCTGTCCACCATCAGGCCCACCACCTGGGTCTTCGGCATAAAAAGCTTAGCTCCCAGTGCCACGCCGGCGTGGGTACCGCCGCTGCCCTCAGCGCAGCAGACGTAATCGAAATGCATACTTGTGTCAGCAATTTCCTTCATGCAGTTCACATAGCCCAGGGCGCCGATGGCGTTGGAGCCGCCGCAGGGGATTTTATAATACTTCTTACCACTGGCTTGGCCCACGCGATCCATCTCGGCGTAAATGTCGTCATAGCTGTCCGTGTCCATAAACCTGACGTCGGTATCCATGAGATACTCCAGCAGCTGGTTGCCCTTGCGCTCGGTAACGCCGCGCTTTTTCAGAATTAGGATGGGCGTCATGCCCAGCTTTTTGGCGCAGGCTGCCGTCAGCATTGCGTGGTTGGATTGTGCGCCGCCGGTGGTGAACACGATCTCTGCACCCTGTCGCTTGGCGTCTGCCAGTAGGAACTCCAGCTTGCGCACCTTATTGCCGCCCAAGCCGATACCGGTCAGATCATCGCGTTTGATCCACACATTGGTTCCCAGCAGACGACTAATATTCTCCAGCTTCTGAATGGGGGTGGGCAGCACCGCAAGGGGAATCCGGGGAAACTCCTGTAAACTCTTCATATTTGTTCTCCTTTCATGGTATCAAAATATGTATGGATTCGGTCTGTCAGTGCAGACCGTACTCCTTCAGCCTTTCGTAAAACACAGACCGAGACAGATCCAGCTGCTTCATAGCTTTCTGCCGATCTCCTCCGCACTGAGCCAGTACCTGCTGGATAAAGCGCTTTTCCTCCTGTCGTAGGTGCTGCCGCAGAGTCAGTGGCGCAGACTCTGTGGGCAGGTGGATATGCTCCGGATAGATGATGTCCGAATCTGACAGCGCCGCCGCTCCCTCCAGCACGTTTTCCAGCTCTCGCAGATTGCCGGGCCAATCGTAGTTGATTAGCTTGCTGAAAGCCTCTCCGGACAGTGTTTTTTCAGATATATGATAGCGCTGGCAAATCTGCTCTGTCAGCTGGTTGGCCAGCAGATAGATGTCCTCTTTATGGTCACGCAGGGACGGCATCTCCACCGAAAAGGCTGAGAGCCGGTAATACAGGTCCTGGCGGAACCGACCGGAATCTACCTCGTCCCGCAGTTCCGGCCCGGCAATAAAGAGCAGCCGCACATCCACAGGAACCGGAGTAGAGGCGCCCACCGGCATAATCTCCCGCCGACGAATGGCATACAGCAGCTTGGCCTGTACATTCATAGGCAAGCCGCCCACCTCGTCCAACAGCAGCGTACCGCCGTCGGCCTCCAGGAAGGATCCGGGTACGCCGCCTTCTCTGCCGAACAGCTGCTCCTCCAGCAGACCCGGCGCCACGGCAGAGCAATCCGTTCGAAGAAAAGGACCACCCCTGGGCTGCACTTGCTGGATGCTCTTGGCCAACTTCGTCCGCCCTGTGCCTACCTCGCCGGTGATGAAAATATTACAATCCATCTGGCTGAGCTTATAGGCCCGCCGCCGGACGGCGCGCATGGCGGCGGAGCTGCCGTAGGTCTGCAGAGAGCCTTCTTCCTCCGGCAGGCTGCGCTCGGAGGACTCCCGGTATTTCCGCTCCGCCGCAGCAATGGCTGTGTTGCGCTCCATAATCGTGGTGCGTATGTCCTCAATATTGCGGAACTTGACGATGATCCCCGCGATCTCCTCCCCATCCCGAATGGGCAGGATGGAGGCCAGCAGGGCAAATCCGTTGATTTCATAGGCAACATCCGAGAAGCCGGGAGCCTGCCCGTCCAGCACCTGCCGCAGGTGCTCCTCGAAAAGCTCGCCCTCAAAAAAATCCTTGAAATGGTAACCCACCACGCAGATCTCCTGATCCGGGCCCTTTGCAATATAGGTGCTGCCCCGCAGCAGACTACCAAGGCCTTCTTTTCGGGCGGAGTAGCCTTTTTCTTCCCAAAACTTCACCTGCCGGGTCCGGTGGTCCAAAATGACCGCCTGACAGATGGAAACAAAATAAGTAATGGAGTATACCTTCTCCCGCACCTCCACGGCAATCTGCTTGTCACCAATGTGTACGGAAATAGGAACGCCCTGAAAGGTTACATCCAGGTGCAGCCCCACGGATTCACCGCCCCGCAGATATTTGTACACAGGCTTGACGCCCGGCCCCTTGTATACGCCCACCGCCGCCAGAATATCATTCGGCCGCAGGCGCGGGTCCCGGATGCCAATCACCGCCAGGTCCTCCGGCGTCAGATTGCCGTCATCGGCGCCCATGGCGGTGGTGGCCAGGATCACCAGATCACCCGGCTCCAGCCGACCGGCTGAATGGGCGTACAGGCTGTGGTTAAATAGGCCAAAGCGTTCCTTAGCCTGCTGATTGATATGAGTTACAATCCCCTGTCGATCCATGGTGAACATGGCGTGGGAGGATGAGTCCATGACATTTTGCAGTATATCCATCCTGCATACCTCTTTTCACCCATTTCTGCGGTGTTCGTTCCTCTCTGCCCTGCTGTATCCGCAGTTTACACAATAATTTTACACGATTACCGCAAAGTTTTCAATGGGTATAAAATCAAAGCCCGCCTGGGCGGGCCTTGATTTTATTGCTTTGGCTTACAGGTCACAGGCGCACAGATCCTCAAAGGTTTCCCGCCGAATGGCTATATAACTCTTGCCGCCGCTGAGCATTACAGTAGCGGGCCGCGGCAGGCGGTTATAGTTGGAGGCCATAGAGTAGTTGTACGCACCGGTGGTACATACTGCCACAGTGTCGCCGCGGCCCACGGAGGCAGGCAGCATCACATGCTCCTGGATGATATCGCCGCTCTCGCAGCAGCGGCCCACCACAGAGGCCTCGAAGTCGCACTTCTCATTCATTTTATTAGCCAGCAGGCAGGTATAGTTGGCTTTATACAGCGCATAGCGTGGATTATCCGGCATGCCGCCGTCAATGGAGACATAGTTTTTATAGCCGGGGATCTTCTTCACCGTGCCGCAGGTATACAGAGTCATGCCTGCCGCGCCCACAATGCTGCGGCCGGGCTCCATATGGATCTCAGGCATTTCAATGTTCAGCCGCTTGCAAGCCGTCTGGATGGCTGCCGCCACCTGACTCACCTTGGTGTCCACATCCAGGAAGGGATCACTCTCGACATAGCGGACGCCATAGCCGCCGCCCAGATCCAGCTGCTGCGCCATATAGCCGTGCTTTTCCTTCATAGCGGCAATGAACTCCAGCATAATGACGGCCGCACGCTCAAAAATATCCTCACCGAATACCTGGGAACCCACATGACAGTGGAAGCCCATCAGCTCCACATGGGGCTGCGCCAGCGTGAAGACGGTGATCTCCTCGGCCTGTCCCGTCTCGATGGCGGAGCCGAACTTGCTGTCCACCTTGCCGGTGGCGATGGCCTCGTAGGTGTGGGGGTCGATGCCCGGCGTCAGGCGCAGCAGCACCTTCTGCTTGATGCCCCGGCGGCCAGCCTCGGCCTCAATGGCCTTGATTTCCTCCACATTGTCCGCTACAAAGTAGCCAATATGGTTATCCATACCGTACACGATATCCCCATCGGTCTTATTGTTGCTGTGGAAGTAGGCGTGGGACAGGTCGTAGCCCGCCTGCAGGGCGGTGTAGATCTCGCCTGAGGATACCACATCGATGCCCATGCCCTCCTCCTTCATGATCTCGTAGATACGCTTGAAGGCGTTGGCCTTGCTGGCATACAGGGGGCGGCTGGAGGGGCCGAAATGCTTCTTGAAAGCATTCTGATACACGCGGCACTGATGGCGGATATAGTCTTCATCCAGCAGATACAGCGGTGTGCCGTACTGCTTAGCCAGGGCCACTGTATCCTGGCCAGCAAAGTGGAGGTGGCCATTGGCTCCGATAGTAATATTCTCACAGATCATAGCGATATCCTTTCTTTTTCCCACGGATTCAATTCTTATGTATGTGTAAGGCTCACAGCGAGCCGGATATACAAATTTAAGGCTTTTGCTTGTATTTAAGGTGGATAATATCTTGTATGAATGTGTCAGTGAAATTGGGCGCAGGGGCTGCGGCTCAACCACACCACAGCCCCCTGCCCATTCTGCCGAGAGCAGAGGAGGTACTGAAATAGATTACTCAGCCTTCTCGGCGAAAGCAGTTTCCTTCTTCTTGGCCAGAGCTTTTTCCAGCCAATCCTTGCCGTCCGCAAAGCGGGAGACGATGTAGGTCACCACATAGTCGCCGGCAGAGTTGATCATGGTGGCGGGAGGATCGACCAGGTTGCCGATGGCCACCAGAATGGGGAATGCCAGTTCCATCTGATTGGGGAAGAAGATGGAGCAGATGATGTACTCGCCGATGTAGCCACCGCCGGGCACGCCGGACATACCGACGGAGGACAGCACAGCCACCAGAACGATAGGAATCAGCTTGCCCCAGCTCATATCCTGACCGAATACGCCCCAAACAAAGGCGATCTTCAACACGCAGGAGAAGCAGGAGCCGTCCATGTGCATAGTAGCGCCCAGAGGCACGACCATCTCAGCCACGTCCTTGCTGACGCCGGTATCCTCAGCCTCTTCCAGGTTGGTGGGGATGGTAGCGACAGAGGAGCAGGTACCCAAGGAGACCACAGCGGGCTTGGTGATGTGCTTGAACATGGTCTTCACGCCGTGCTTGCCGCCGCCGAACCAGGCGAACAGCGGGAACGCAGTAAAGATGTAGATAAAGCACAGGGGATAGTACACAGCCATGGCGCGGCCATAGGAGCCGGCGATCTGGGGACCGTAGTCAGCGACCAAGCCGGCGAAGATGGCGAAGAAGGCCACGGGAGCGTAGTAGGTGATGATCTTGATGAACTTCATCATGACATCGGTCATGCTGCTGAGCCACTTGGCGACCAGGGTCTCAGAGCCGCCCGCCATGTTGGTGGCGAAGCCGAACAGCACGGAGAACACGATCAGGGGCAGCATGGCCTTGCGGGTCAGCAGACCCACGAAGTCGCTGGCGGTGAAGAAGTTAACGATCATGTCGGAGATGGAGGCGTACTCGCCCATTTCCTCAGAGGGGATGTCGTTCCAGGGAACCAGTACCGGGGGGAAGATCTTCATCAGCGCGAACATGATAACAGCAGCGATAGCGCCGGTGATGACGAAGGTCGCCACCGTGGTGCCCATGATCTTACCGGCACGCTTCATGCTCTTCATGTTGGCGATGGAGCCCGCGATGGACACGAACACCAGGGGAACCACCACGCAGAACATCATATTGATGAACACGGTGCCAAGGGGCTTTACGACAGGGGCCACACTGGGGGCCAGCCAGCCCACCAGCGCGCCAATAATCATTGCGCCCAGCATGATGCCAAGGAAAATATAATTCTTGACGACAGCTTTCTTTTCCATAAGTTTTTACTCCTCCTAACTGATTTTGGTTGATTTGACTGCTCTCTATGTAAAGCATATGCTTACATACCTTAGTTAAATAGTTGTAATTAATGTCAGATGGTCAGGGCCTCGTCGGTAATCTCACCCTTGCAGACGATGTTAGTGGGGCCGGTGAGAAATAGATCGGTGACATGTCCGCTGCCGTCCCGCTCTACATCAATATACAGGGTACCGCCGGTCATATCCACCCGGACGTTTTTTCCGGAGACCTTGCCCAGCAGCGTCAGCACAGTTACCACAGAGCCGGTACCGGTGCCGCAGGCATAGGTGAAGTCCTCCACCCCCCGCTCATAGGTGCGCTCATATACATGGTCCGGACCAATGATCTCGTAAAAGTTCACGTTAGCGCCCTTGGGGAAATCCTTATAGAACCGCAGCTTACGACCCAAACAGAACAGTGTCTGCGTGTCGAAATTCTTCAGGTCCTTCATGGGCACTGCCGCATGCGGGATGCCGGGGTCTCCCAACTCCACATAGGCGCAATCATAGGTCGCGCCGTCCACCTCCGCCTTGCCATCCAGGCGCATGTTGCAGGGATCGTTGAGCCGCACACGGTACAGCCGGCGATCCACCCGCCAACCAGTGACCAGGCCCGCCGTGGTCTCCACCTTCTGCACCTCGCCGGCCAATCCGTTTTCATAGCCATACCGGCAGATGCAGCGGGCACCGTTGCCGCACATCTCCCCCATGGAGCCATCGGAATTGAAAAACAGCATCTTGTAGTCGCCGCCGTAGGTGGGCTTTTTCACCACCATGAATCCGTCGGCACCGATGGACATATGCCGCTCACAGACAGTGCGGATGATCTCCGGCCACTTCTCATCGGGTATAGCATCCTGTCGGTCATCCACCACAATAAAGTCGTTGCCGGCACCGTTCATTTTCCAAAACTCCATGGCGTAACGCCCTCCTTTTTGCTTGTAATTGCATTGTACATGTCCTCTATAAGCTTGTCAAATTTTTGTCATAGTCCTATTATTCGGATGCGCAGTCCTAAAATCAGGACTATCGCGCATATTTTATGGCACTTTCCTACCAAGAGATAGGCTATACACAGTGGCCGACATATGCAGACCCCCGGCTTCCGCGTAAAGCAGATCCCGGGGGCCGCCATCCTATAATTCTCTTTTCCCTTCTGCTGGCGCATTCCGTTTTATCGGACCCTTCCCTCCTGCCTCAGGATCCTCCTGTAAAGCCATAGAGCTGCCAACATTGAGATGCAATCCACAATGGGCTGCACCATGGTACAGCCGTACATGGGGAGTAATCCATTCAGCAGAAACAGCAGCGGGATATCCAGTACGCCCTTGCGCAGCACGGAGCAAATCAGGGATTCCTTCACTCGTCCCATAGCCTGAAACTGGGTGATCATGGGGTAGCACACGGCCATCATCGGCATAGCCAGCACCATGATTCGCAGAAAGGATGCTCCGTAGGCAACGGTGGCTGGTGTGTCAATAAATAGTCCCACCAGCATCGGCGCCAGCAGCTCATAAGTCAGCACACACACCAGCGAAAATACAACCGATACGCCGCAGCCCAGCTTAAATACCTGATGCCGCCGCTCCTGGTTGCCGGCAGCGTAGTTATAGGCCAGCAGCGGCAGTATGCCGCCGGAAACGCCTATGGAAAAATACAGGGGCAGCATGTCCAGCTTTTTGACGATACCCAGCGCAGCCACTGCATCGGTGTCGTAGGCGGACATGAACTTCATCAGTGCCCCTACTGCCACCATGGTCAGCAAATACTGGGCACAGGAGGGAAAGCCGATTTTCACTATGCTGCCCATGTGCTTAGCGGTATACCGCATGCTGCCGGGCCGCAGCGATACCACAGAGCTGCGGCGCCTGTTAAAAATGCAGAAGAGCAGAAACAACGTACCAATGCCATTGGAGATGGCTGTAGCCAGCCCCGCCCCCTGGGCTCCCAATCCCAAAAACTGCGGCAGCACGAATAGCGGATCCAGGGCAATGTTGATAAGGCCGCCCAGAGATACGCCCGCCGATGCTATCCCCGCACTGCCCTCTGCGCGCAGGAGGTTTGCAAGCAAAATGTTGATGATGGCGCAGGGACCACCCCAAATAACTACCCATTTGGCATAGTGGAACGCCAACGCATACGTCTCCGACGTAGCTCCGCACAGATGCAGCAATGGTGATGCAAGCCAAGCGAAGACAACGGAAAACAGCACCGCCGCAAGCAGACACCACCAAAAGGAGATGGCCGCAATGCATCGGGCATCCGTGTCTTCATGCCGTCCCAAGGCCCGGGCCATGCAGCTGGCCCCACCTACGGCAAACAGATTGGCGATGGCCGTCATCAGTACGGTAATGGTGTACGCCACCGATACCGCCGCCGTCTGCAGCGGGTCGTTCAGTAGTCCTACAAAATAGGTGTCCGCCAGATTGTAGGCCAACAACACCATCTGACTGGCGATAGCGGGTAAAATCTGCCGCCGCACCGCCTGGGACGCGGGCATTTGCTCAAATAGATAAGTTTTATCGGTTGAACGATCCATATCGTGCCTCCCGCACATTATTCAGAATTATTTTACACCGGATAAAAACAGATAGCAAGCAAAGAAGCTTTCGTATGAATCGTATTCTTCAAGTATTCCTCTAATCCCGCCCCTCCCACCTATTCATTTGCACATTGAGCTGTCCCTTTGCTTCAAATGAATCTGCGCAGGGCATTTACACGGTTATTGGGATTCTGTCCCCATGATCTCAAAAAGCTTTCCCGCTTTTCTGTGCCGGACAACGATTTTCGTTGTGTTTTTCTCCTCAGTATGCTACCATAAAAGAAACAAAGCAGCAGCGGCACAGTAAGCCGCATGAAAGGAGTTCCCATGAAGAAACCACCCAAACCTAAAGTTACGGCCCGCCGGCTCAAGGCCACAATCCGCCAGCAGCCGGCTGTTTTTGCTGTTTATGTAGTTCTGCGGCTGATTGTGGTGGCAGAGCTGGTTCTGTCCATCCTCCGGGGCGAATACGAGAGTGCCTTCATCTGCCTGCTGGTGCTGATTTTGTTTATTTTACCTTTTTTCATCCAGCAAAACTTCGGTATCCAACTGCCGACCACCCTGGAAATCATCATACTTCTGTTCATATTTGCGGCAGAAATACTGGGCGAGTTGGAGGGTTATTTCATCACCTACCCCAACTGGGACACCATGCTCCACACCACTACAGGCTTTCTCTGCGCAGCCACCGGCTTTGCCCTCATTGATATTCTCAACCGAAACAGCCGCATCAAGTTTCAGCTCTCCCCCATATATGTGGCTTTGGCTGCTTTCTGCTTTTCCATGACCGTGGGTGTGCTGTGGGAATTTTTCGAGTTTGGTATGGATCGGCTCTTCCATCTGGATATGCAAAAGGACACGGTGGTTCAGAGCATCACCTCCGTGATGCTGGATCCCACTAACAGCAATACCCCCGTCACGATAGACGGTATCCACTCTGTGGCGGTCAACGGCAACGACCTGGGCTTTGACGGCTACTTGGATATCGGCCTGTATGATACCATGGAGGATCTGTTCGTCAACTTTATTGGCGCCGTGACCTTCAGCGTTATTGGGTATTTCTATATCAAGCACCGGGGCAAGGGAAAGCTGGCCCGGGCTTTCATCCCGACCCTCAGCGAGCAGGAGGAGCAAGACCCCACCGCGCCGGACTCTTCCCGGGAAAACTCTAAATAACACACCGCGGCCCACCACTATTCTGCCCTCCCCTGCATCTGTTTTTGCAGTTGTGCTAGTCTGCTGCTGTCCAACGGCTTTTCCCTAAAGGTCGTGCAGAGGTGGCTGGGCCATTCGGACATAAAAATGCTAACTTCTACGGCCATTTAGATGCAGCTCGGAAGCAATCTATAGCGGACAAAATGAGCAGGCTGTTTTCCACCGCTGCGAATGAATGATGGTGTCAGAAAACTGTTAGAAATCAGACGATTTTCTGGTCCGCAACAGAAAAAGAAAAAGTCCCGAAACCCTTGTAGTTTCAGGACTTTTTTGGTCCCCCGACCGATTGTAAATCCGAACTTTCAATATCGGTAAAATCAATTCTTGTCTCGCCCTCTTTGTAGTTAAATGTGATAAGGATATAATCGTCAAAAATGGTAACGGCGTTTACAAAGCTGTCAATCAACCTCCTGCGGGCGTCCAGCTTGCTTGTGTCCAGCGAACGGAAACGGCAGACGAAATAAATGACATCCTCACGGCTCACAGCCGGGTGCTTCATTTCCTCTTGGATGATTTGAAGCTCGATATCCTTTTTGCGTTCTTCCAGTTCATCAAGCCGCTGCTTGGTGGAGGCATTGATAATCCCCATCTGAATAGCGTTGAGCATATTGGTGATGCCGCTCTCGGCTTCTTCCAGCTGCTTGCGGAGGGCGGGGAGTACACTGCTTTCCCGGCTCTGAATGTCCATCACGGCATCCGCCACATACTCTACAAAATTATCGTCCATGATTTTCGCCATGACCGCATTGACAACGGCGTTTTCCAACGGCAGCTTTCGGACGGTCTTGTGCTTGGCGTCACAGGCACGGTGTTTCTTGGTATTCACACAGCGGTAATAATGGTACTTCCGGCCCTTGCTGGAGCTTGTTCCGCTTTCACCTACCATCATAGCCCCGCAAGTGCCGCAAAACAGCTTTGTTGTCAAAAGATAATCGTCCTCGGCCTTGTGCCGTGCCGGGGCTTTCCGGTTTACTGCAAGCCGCTGCTGTACCCGGTCAAACAGGTCTTGCGGGACAATGGCGGGAATCCCATCGGGCGTGACGATATGGCGGTAGCTGTACTCTCCGATGTACTTCCGGTTTTTCAGTAGGCGGGCCATAAAATTAAGGTCGATTTTCTTTCCCCGCACCGTGGTAACGCCTCGTTCGCTCATATATGCAACGATTTCTTTCATCGTTGCGCCCTTGTCATACATGGTGAACATTTCCAGCACAGCAGGGGCGGTGCGTGGGTCGATCTGATACTGCATATCTTTGTCGATGATATAGCCGAAAGTCGGCGTACCGCCGTTGTACTTGCACTTTAGGGCATTTTCCGTATGGCCCCGTATGACCTTTTCGGACAGCTCGGCGGAGTAGTATTCCGCCATGCCCTCTAACATACTTTCGAGGATAATTCCCTCCGGCCCGTCTGAAATATTCTCGGTGGCGGACAGTACCTTGACGCCGTACTTGCGAAGCTGGGCCTTATAGTGGGCGCTGTCATAGCGGTTACGGGCGAAGCGGTCTAACTTCCAGACGATGATAACATCGAAAAGGCCCTTTGCGCTGTCCTTAATCATTCGCTGGAAGTCCGGGCGGTGGTCTGTCTTGGCAGACATGGCACGGTCAATATATGTCCGCAGAACGGTAATATCATTTTTCTTGCAATAGGCCATACACTCCCGAAGCTGGCCCTCTATGCTTTCTTCCCGCTGGTTGTCGCTGGAATAGCGGGCATAAATCACGGCTTTCATGTCTTTTCCTGTCCCTCCTCCATGATGCGGAATAACGCCTCTTTCAGACGCTTATTGACTGGTGCTTGTGGGTCAAAGCACATTTCGATAAAATCCCGCAACTCTTGATTCTGAATGTTCTTGCCTTTCAGCCGCTCCGGCTGGTAATCATACAGCTTGCCCCGCGGCTCATCTGTGCGGCAATAGAGATAATCCATCGACACATCGAAGTAATCCGCATATTTCAAAAAGACCTCCGGTGACGGTGTGGATTGTCCGGTTTCAAATCGGTTGATGCGGGATTGCTGGACGCCTAAAATCTGCGCCATCTGTACCTGTGTCAGCCGGATGCCCTCCCGCAAGGCCCGCAGCCGCTTCCCGATTTGCTCCATATAAAATCACTCTCCTCACAGATAAAATATCACAAATAAGCATAGAAGTAAATATTGATTTTGAAATTTATAATTACTGCACAGCGTCAGCACTTTGTGGCTGACGCTGCTTGATAACTGAAAAGCACGCCCTCCGGCTCCTGTCAATGGCGGCTCTGCCGTTTATCTTGACCATTGACAGGAGCCGGAGGGCGTGCAACAAAAAATTTCGGGCATGAGATAACGCGGAATAACGCGATATAACTGCATATAAGGCCATATAGCACAATATGACCCATTCGTTCATAAATTGTTTACTTTTCGGAACATTGACAAACTTTTTAGACTGAATTACACTATAAATACATGGAGAAAATAACATAATATGAATGTGAGAAACTAACAACACAAGAGCATCGCTGCTTTCGGCAGCAAAGCAAAGGAGAAGGGCGAGCTATTTTAGCCGTCCGAAGTGACAGGGCATGGGAATGCGGTTGCTGTACGCAATTCCGATAAATGCCCGAGCGAATGAGATAGAATACGGCTCCAACTCCGTATTCAAATGTAACATTGAATTATCGTGAACGGGTTTTGCGCGTCGGAGGTGGATAGCAACAACTATTCACCCAAGGCGTATTTCACGATAAGGAGGTGGTCGCTATGGTATATGTTCTTTTTTCACACACCCTTTCGCACCGATACCATAGTCCCCAGCGACGCAATTTCCAACGCGCCACCTCCGGCGTCAAACCCAACTAAATTGTAATCTGTAATCCGAGGACCGAGCTTTGGCTATTTATGTGCCAAAGCAAAACCCGGATTATAGAGTCGAATTAGCAAAGCTGATAAACGGATACTTAGCCGAACGGGAATGGAGTCCCGCACGGCTGGCAAGAGAATCCGGCCAGTCTAAAGCGACTATCAGCAGAATTACAAATTACAAGAACGGAAACCCCAAATACCAGCCATCGTTGAGAACGATACAGGCTATCGCCCTGACGCTGAAGCTCTCCCACGAACAAAGGAAAGAACTGTTTGACACAGATTTCCCGGAGTTCCGCGTATGGGAGGAGGCGGCGGAGCAAGGCTATACTGTGGACGAAACCAACGATATTCTGTATGAGAAAGGTCTCCCATTACTGACAACTGAACGATAAACCGAAAGCCGACGCCCTATACAGCATGTGGGCGTCGGCTTTTTTTGCGCTCTTTTTTAGTGTTTCACGCATGAAACAACATTTGAAAGTTTCTTTGCTATGATAGGCACAACACAAGGCCGCGTGTTATGTACCTGTCAACCGATGGATGGCGCATTGCGCCGTAAGAAAGGATTTAGCAATGAAACTGACTGATTTGATCGTTTCCCCCAAGAGCCTTGGGGACAAGCTGTGGCTGGTGGATGTGTCCCCAGCCTACGAGTACAAGGATGGCAAGCGCACCGATACCGTCCTCGGCTATCGCTACTCTGTCGCGCTGCCCGAAAAGGGCCTTGATAAAGTCGATGTACGCATTGACGGACAGCAGCAGGCAGAGGCCCCGAACGGCTATGTGGAAGTGCGCTTCGACAACCTGGAAGTGTTTATTTACTGGTCCAAGGGCGACTACCATGTGGGGGCAAAGGCAACCGGAATCCATATCGTGAATCCGAAGCCCTGACCCATTGGGCGGCGCTGGGGCGCAGACGGGGAACAGATATTTTTCCTCAAGAAAAATATCCCCCGGCGGCAGCGTCAGCGCCGCCCGCTTGCCATAAGGGTTAGTATTACCCTTATGGCAACCATGTAGCATGTAGCAATCGCAAAGGAGCCTGACATGGAAAACAATACACAAGCCCGCAAGTGGACGCTGGTCATCAATAACCCATTGGAGGCCGGACTCGACCACGCCGCTATCCGGGAAATCCTACATCGCTTCGCTCCGTCCTATTTCTGTATGGCGGATGAGATAGCGACAACCGGAACCTATCACACGCATATCTTCCTGCTTGCTCCCTCGCCTATACGCTTTTCCACCATCAAAAACCGCTTCCCCACGGCGCATATTGAGAAAGCATACGGGAGCGCAAAGGCAAACCGCGCCTACATTCTCAAAGAGGGGCATTGGGCCGATACCGACAAGGCGGAAACTTCGGTTTCCGGCACCTTTGAGGAATGGGGAGACCTCCCCGCCGAAAAGGAGGAAGAGGCCCCGGAAATGTTCAAGCTCATTCAAGACCTCCGGGCCGGAAAGTCCGTTATGGAAATCATCGAGGATAATCCCAAACTCGCTTTCCGTATTCGGGAGATTGAAACCCTCCGTCAAGCCATTTTGGAGGAAAAGTACAGCGCCGAGAATCGGGCGCTGGAAGTGACCTACCTCTACGGCGCAAGCGGAACGGGAAAAACACGGGGCATTTTCGAGAAGCATGACAGGAAAAGCATTTGCCGTATCACCGACTACGGTGGCAAGAACGGCGTTCGCTTCGACGCCTATCATTGTCAGGATGTGCTGGTGCTGGAGGAATTTCATTCGCAAATCCCCATCAGCGCCATGCTCAACTATCTGGACATTTATCCGCTGACACTTCCTGCACGATACACCGACAGAATCGCTTGCTATACCAAAGTCTATATCACCAGCAATATCCCCTTAGAGGAACAGTACCGGGATATTCAGCGGTATCAGATGGAAACATGGCGGGCGTTCCTCCGGCGGGTGCAGAATGTCATTGAGTATCTGCCGGACGGCTCCACCGTCCAGCACAAGAAAGGGGGCTTTCCCTGTGACACAAAATGAAAAGTTTCAAATTCAGAGAAGAAATACACTCCGTAACCTGTGGCAGAAATTGAGCGGAACGCCGGAGTTTCCCGTAAAGCTGGTGCTGGCTGCGCTGTACCTCATGGGTGCTGCGTATGTCTGCGTCAAGCAAGCGGCGTGGCGCACGCTGGCGGGCAATATCCCTCTGCTCTCTCCGCTGCTCAAGGCCGCGATGGAACACGCCTTGACCGCCTATCTGCTGGCGGGCGCTGCGACGCTGCCGGTGCTCCTGCTCTATCCCTTCGGCAGACGGGCGGCGAAAGACCAGCTTCAATGTATCGGTCTCATAAACCACGCGGGAATGCCGCCCGACCTGCTCCGCAAGCGCCGCGACAAGGATAATGCCCGTGTCACGGTGTGGGAGTTCCGCAATCAGAGCATCCCGCTCCAAGAGTGGGAGAAGAAACGCCTTGCCATCGAAACGGCGCTGGGAATCACTATCGTCAAGCTGACCTACGCCAAGGGCAAGAGCCGTGTGCTGGTGTATGCTGTTCCTGCCGGTGACGATTTACCGGAAGTGCTGAAATGGAAAGACAGCTATCTTTCGCTGGACAGCTTTGTGCTGGTGTTGGGGGAGAGCTACACCGGCCCTGTGACGGTCAACCTCACGCACATTCCGCATATCCTCTTAGGCGGCTCCACGGGCAGCGGCAAGAGCGTACTGCTCAAGCTGCTGCTTATGCAGGCGCTCCGCAAGGGCGCGGAGGTCTACATTGCTGACTTCAAAGGTGGCGTGGATTTCCCCAAGGTCTGGCACGAAAAATGCCGGATGTGTTTCACGGAGGAGGATTTGTGCGATACCCTCGACCGGCTTGTGGAAGAGCTGGAACGCCGCAAGAGCGCATTGAAGGCACTTGGTTGCCCGAACATCGACGCCTACAATGAGATTGCGGAGCGTCCCCTTCAAAGGCTCATATTCGCCTGTGACGAGGTGGCGGAGGTGCTGGACAAGACGGGCCGGAGCAAAGAGGACAAGGAACTGCTGGCACAAATCGAAAACAGGCTGTCCACGATTGCGCGATTGGGGCGGGCATTTGGTATCCATCTGATACTTGCCACCCAGCGGCCCGACGCCAATATCATCCCCGGTCAGATCAAGAACAACATGGATTTCCGGGTATGCGGCAGGGCGGACAGCGTACTTTCGCAAATCATCCTTGACAACACCAGCGCCGCCGAACAGATTCCCAAGGACGCACGGGGCCGCTTCATCACCGGAGACGGCACGGTATTTCAAGGCTATCTGTTCGACGGGGAACAGATTTGACGGGGTGACACCATGCCGCGCAGAAAGAAGCCCAATGACTACGGCACGGGGATTCCCTATCACGAGGTAGAGGCCCTTGCCCGTGTCCTGCTCCCGGAAATTCAAGCGTTCTTTGAGAGCGAGGACGGGCAGCGGGAATACGCCGAGTGGAAAGCAAAGCAGCAGGCCGAACAAGAGAACAAGGTATAACAAAGGCGGGAACATCTGTAACGATGCTCCCGCCTGCTGTTATGTAGGATTCTCTATTATATAGTTTATTCCTTAATCTGTTCTAGGCAATTTCCGTTTTTGTCAAATATGTGCATTTCCTCATATTCGCCAATTCCGTATCCCCAAAATAAGCGATAACCATTCACATTTAGCTGTATCAACTCTTGGTTTAAATAGGTAATGGTAGATACATCTTCATCGTAGGCAACTGCCATAATAACATATTTATCACTTTTATCATACCAAGAAATCAATGCTTGGGTTCTAAGTTGACCCGATTCAAGTTGCTTTGGTTTTTCGATATGCACGGAACCGTTTGTTTCAATGACATCGTAAAAGATGCCTCGCTTTCGTACAATGGCGTTTTGAAGATTGCTTTTTTCTTCTTTGTTCGTATATATAACAGCGGTGAGATTTTCGTCAATCTGTTGAGACGCTAAAATCTCTCCTACCTCAAAGGGATATTTTATTCTATTAAGTGCATTTTCAATACTTTTAGGAAAATACATAAAGAAACTAATCCCTACACCGAAAATAATAATCAGTACAATAAGAAAAATTGCCCTTTTTTTCATTCAAGTTCTCCCCAAAAAACTATTACAAATCGGCTTGATGGATAATACTCATACCCATGCTTTCTATATATTAAATTATAACACAGCAGACATTATAGAGCAAGGGCAGGAATAAGCTCCTGCCCTTGTTTACTATAAAACACTTTCAATAGAAATGATAAATCCGAACACACTACCCACTTGGATAATGTAGTTCGGATTATCATTACTTGGACTGTGTTGATGAAAAAGATGCGAAATTCCTAATTAGGTGGAGTACAATCTTCCTTAAGCAAAAGCATTTGGCTATGTAGGAAATTACCAATTAAATTTTTTTGACAGGTCGAACGATGCTGTCATCTTCAGTTATAAGTTTTCCCTCAATATATTTCTCGAATATACCAAGAGATAAAAATGTAAATTTCATTTATTAATACCACATTTCAATAGTTTTTTCTACCCCTGCGTGTGTAAAAGCAGTATTGGCAAAAGCCGGTACTGCTTTTTTAGATAACCAATGTCGTCATAGCAATTTCGGAAATAAACAGTTTTTATGACATGGTCGGATGATCTGTTTATAGAGCATTACGAACTGTTTCTCCACCACCATGTTCTCGTGGTAGTGCCCGAAGAACCGGTATTGGAATCGGCAGCAACCTCGAACCGCATGGAGGAAGTCCGTCAGGGTATTTCATAAGGACAGCCTGCCGCTGAATGTGTCCTGAATTCTGTTGGGACAGCAGTGGGTGATGCCGCCATTCATATCCCAGCCCGCTTTGACCAGGGTATCTCTTGTGGTTCGGTATTTATTCTTGTTGGTGTCGTTCAAGTCTGTTTCGCGCTCACACCGCAATGACACTCGTTACGGGTAGCCTTTTCAGCTTAATGCCATGATCACGTTCGAGACCTTCTAAAAATTCATCAATTTTTGGATTGGCTACTATATGACCTTTGTACTTTTCCCGCATGCACTTGCGAACGGTTTCTTTTTCTTCATCTGACAATGTATCATAGAAAAAGAAGATGTCACCTTGAATGCTGAATTCCATTAGCGTGTCCATATCGCTATCCACTCCTGTTCTTTTGTTGCTTCCAGTATAGCAGGCTGCAGATCCACAGTCTATCAAAAGGAAGCATCAAAAGCATTCTTCTACCTTTCCAACAGATCCGCTACATCCGTGGGCCGTTATCCGGTTTTCTACTCTGTCGAAACTTATTGATGGCAACTGCCAAATAACCTTTTCACTGGCTCATTTTGCCGTTTTTGTCGCAAAGCAGTAAAGGAAAAAGCGGCGCTGCGCCGCTCTTTCCTTTACTGCCTGCCTGTAGGGATATTGGCAGATCTGCACGATCCGCAGGATGGGCTTGACTTTGCTCACGCGGTTGTCTCGGTAGTGTCCGAACAAGCGACAGCGACAATTGTCTTTGCTCAGGTCGCCTTGCTCACGGAATGCCGCAGGGCGGAGCCTACCAAAATACCCGTGGGTGTCGGTCATAAAAATTGCCATCTTTTTTCGCCTTTCCTTTTTATTGTAATCCTTGCTCGAGCACCACATCGGAGTCTCTAAACTGGATGCGGATCGTGTCGGCGTCCTCGACCGTGATCTTCTGAATGATCTGCCGGACGAACTCATCGTCGAACTCCGTGTAGCCCTCGCTGCATTCGATCAAGCTGTCCCACATTTGCTGGCGCTTGGCAACTTGTTCTTCCAGACCGACTTCTTCCTGCTGGGTCTCTAAAATTTGTTCCTTGAGAGATGCCTTCTCATCCGTCAGGGCTTTCATTCTGGCGTTCAGATCAGCGTCGGCCATGTTGGACAGCAGCATGTCCAGCAGATCAGCCTGCTCATGGCTGACTTCGTCAAGGCGGCGCTTCAGCGTCAGCAGTTTTGTACCGGTCTGAGTCAGCGCCTGCTTGGCTTCCTCCACCATCGCCAGCACATCGGGGCAGACCTCCTGCCGGATGGCTGCGTACTCATTCATGGCGTTGAGGATGGCACTGTGGAGCTTGCCTTCATCCAGCGTAGGCGAGGCATGGCAGTATTTTGTACCGAACTCCAGCCGGGAGACACACCGCCAGACGATGCGCTTTTTTCCGTCTCTGGCCCATGTCACCCGCTTGTAGGGGGAACCGCACTCACCGCACACCAGCAGTTCCGTCAGGGCGTATTTGCCGGAATATTTTCCGAGTTCCGTCTTGCCGCTCTTTTGCAGCACCTTTCGCTTGCTGGAGCGGCGCGTCATTTCTTTCCGCACCAGATCGAATGCCTCTCTTGAGATGATGGCGGAGTGGTTGTTTTCAACATAGTACATGACGCGCTCACCGCGGTTTTTTCGAACCTTCTTGGAGAGGCAGTCCGTAACATAGGTTTTCTGCAGCAGAGCATCCCCAATGTACTTTTCGTTGGTCAGAATGTTATGGATGATGGCGGGTGACCAGCACTCCACACCCTGGGCTGTAGGAACACCGTCCTCGTCCAGCTCCCGTTTGATCTTACCTAATGTGCAGCCGTCCAGATACCTGCGGTAGATGCGGCGGACGATTGTGGCTTCCTCCGGCACGATCTCCGGCTGGCCGTCCTCGCCCTTGCGGTAGCCCAGCATTTTCTTATATTGAAAGTGGACATTGCCTGCCTTTGCGCTTTTCTCTTTGCCCCATGCAACATTTTTGCTGAGTGACTCAGACTCCGCCTGGGCAAAGCCGCTGAACAGGGTAACCAGGAACTCACTGGATTCCGTAAGAGTATTGATATTCTCCTTTTCAAAGTACACGCCGATGCCATTGGCTTTAAGAAGTCGGACCGTATCCAGACAATCCACCGTGTTTCGGGCAAAGCGGGAGAGGGACTTCGTGATGATGAAGTCGATGCGGCCACGCTTGCAGGCGGTGATCATCTTATTGAACTCCGCTCTCTTTTTGAGGCTGGTTCCGGAGATGCCCTCATCTGCGTAAATGCCCGCCATCTCCCAATCAGGGTTGTCCTGAATCTTCTGGGTGTAGTAGGTCTTTTGGGCTTCATAGCTGTTGAGCTGTTCCTCGCTGTCGGTGGATACGCGGCAGTAGGCCGCCACACGCATCTTGCCATCGTAGTTTCTAAGTAATTCTTCCGGCTTCCTGGTCGGTGGGATTTCCCGCACACGCCGTTCTAAAGTGGTTGTTGCTGCTTCCATGGTTATTTGTCCTTTCCAGTGAAGTTATCATCCGTAAATGTGAGGCTCACCGTAGCGTCAGACGCGACGGTGATATAAGAGACCACCCGGCGAAAGCGGAGCCAATCCACTTCCACTGGGCAGTCTGAGGGGTCACATTCAGAAATAGGCTGGGGGCAGCAGTCATATCGTGCGGCTGCCCCCTGTAAAATGAGAGCCATGACTGCTTCGGGTGAGTCAGGCTGTTCGAGCCCTCGGTTGATGGCGTTGTTCAGCCGAATGACCTCCGCAGAGGGAACATAAGCGTCCGTCTCCTGGCATTCATGCGTCTGCATTTGGTGGGCAACTTCTTGGAACGTCTCATCCGTATCCAGAGAAACGGAAATGCCGCAGTGTTCGCATTTGAGATACACCTTGCTGCGATCCTGCCAGCGTCCACCCAGACGAACCATCTTTCCACCGCAGGTACATCGAAAGTAGGGCTTTAACCGGTCAACGACCGTCACCTCTTCGGACACCTGCCGCCTGTCATTCTTTTCTGAGATCTTGTCCTGCACAGCTTGGAAATCGGTTTCCGCGATCATCACAGGATAACCATCTTTTCCGGTGTAACGGGCATTTTCCAACATGCGCTTTATCTTATGCTTGTTCCAAAGCGGTATTTCGGAGCTGTATGGAACGCCCTGCCGATTCAACGCATCGGAGATGTCCTGGTAAGATGCTCCGGCACTGTAGAGGGCGAACAGCATCTGAACGACCCGCTGCTCTTCCGGAACGATCTCCAATGCGCCGCCACGGATCTGGTATCCATATAAAATCTTGCGTTTTGTCATCTTACCGCCACCTCCAATCGCTCCCCCAGTTCCAGCCCGCCATAGAGTCGGAAACGAATCTCTGTTTGAGATTCCGCGATGATCTTTTCCACGAGACTTTCGAAGAGATCATCGTCGAAGTCATCCATCTGTTCCGGCCCATCAAGAATCGTCTGCCGCACCTTCCGAAGCGCGTCCATGACCTCGTCCAATGTTTCATTCTCCACCAGCCTGCGCCATTCCCTGCGGAGCTGCGCCAGCTTGGCACTGATCACATTCATGCGAGCCGTGCAGGTATCGGCGTCCAGCAGGCCATTGACACGCAGGGTGCTGATTTTATGGCTTTCCTCTGTGGCTTCCGCGATGGCCCGGTTGATGGTCAGGGTTTTCGGGTTATTCTGCTGCAGGACGGCGTCAAGGGCGTTCATCTGCTCCATAGCGGGCTTTAGGATCGTGTCGGCATTGCACTTGAGCTTGCGGTACATCCGCAGGAATGCAGCGCGGATCTCGCTCTCCGGAATGCGGCCTACGTGGCAGGCATCGGCACTGCGGTCATGGGTTCGGCAGACCCATGTTACATATCCGTTTTTGCTGGTTCGGCGCAGAAACACCGTCCCACAGTTCCCACATAGGATTTTCCGGGCGAATGGACTTCTCTCTCGGTGCCTTTTCTCTTTTTGTGCTTTCTTGCGCAGCAGCTCCTGCACTTTTTCAAAGGTATCACGGTCAATGATGGCCGGATGACTGTTTTCGACATAGTATTGCATCCGCTCCCCCTGATTGCGCTTTTGCACGAATGGGAAGCCGCAGCTATAGGATTTCTGGCAGAGCGTGTCTCCAATATACTTCTCGTTGGTCAGCAGGTATCGGATGCTTGTCTCCTGCCATTTCTCGGCACCATTCTGCGTCGGAATGCCTTTTGCCGTCAGTTGCTCCGCAATCCATTTGGAGCTGTTTCCTTTGAGATATGCATCAAAGGCCCAGCGTACCGCAGCCGCTTCTTCCGGCAGGATCTCAAGGTTTTTCTTGTCTTTGATCCGGTATCCGTAGGGGGCGCTGCAGGTGATGAATTCTCCGCATTCCATGCGGTGCTGGTAACTCAGACGCTGGTTTGCTGAGATGGATAGGGACTCCTGCTGGGCCAGAGAGCCGGAAACGCTCACCATCAGTTCTGTGGTGAGCGTTCCTGTGTCGATATTTTCTTTTTCAAATCGGACGGTGACGCCCATACCGGAGAGTTCTCGCAGGGAGGCGAGACATTCTTTGGTGTTGCGGGCGAAACGGGCTACTGACTTCACCAGAATGCGGTCGATCTTGCCTTTTCGGCAGTCCCGCATCATCCGGTTAAAGTCATCACGCTTGTCCATGCGCGTGCCGGTGAGGCCCTCGTCGGCGTACACATCCACCAGCTCCCAGCCGTCGTGCTGAGCGATCACCTCGGTGTAGTTGCGAATCTGGGCCGCATAGGAATGCAGCTGATCCTCAGAGTCTGAGCTGACACGGCAGTAGGCGGCGACACGCAGGTGCTCCGGCACAAGCGCGTTGGGTTCGATCACTTTCACTGTGGCCATCAGCGTTCCTCCCGCTGGTGGGCAGCCATCGCTTCGCTGCGGTTCACGCAGCCATGCAGATCTTCGATAAAGGTGTTCAGGGCAGACGGGCTGTCAAACCCGTTGATGTAAACAACGCCGTCATTCTGCGTGTACTTGTCACCGTCCTGATACCCCAGCTTTTTCGCCTGTGCCGCTTCAAGGATGTCGATCCAAACAGAACCGTCTTTGCGGTAAATTTGTTTTAAATAATACTGGTATTCCACACTGTGTCCTCCTTGCATCTTTTTGGGCAACACACAAGCTACCACACTATCCGCGGAATAGCCAGCACTATTCCCGAACAGTCTGCGGGGCGTATTTTTCTCTGGCAAGTCCCTTGGCATAAGTCAGTTCCTTTGCTGTCAGAAGGCCCTTTGCGGATAAGTGTTCCAGCATCCGAACGGCCAGCCGGTACTGCAATTCCTTCTTGGCGTCGATCATGCGCACACCTCAAAATAGCTTTCCGGCTTTCGCTCCCGCAGGAACTTTGTTACAGCTCTCGGACTGCCTGTGATACGTATTTCCGGCAGGGCATCCAACATGGCTTTGTTGTATCGGTGTCCGCGGCCTGCGCGCTCATCCAGAATGGCGATGACGCAGGTGTCGGTCTCTGTGCGGATGGCCCGTCCAAAGCCCTGACGCAGCTTAATCTGCATCTCAGGCACGGCCACATTCTGAATAAACTGGCGAAGGGATGCGTATTCCTCCCGCTCTTTTTCCTTCAGTGCGTCCGGATAGGCGAAAGGCAGGCGGGGGATCACCAGCAGGGATACGCAGTCGCCGGGGAAATCAAAGCCTTCCCATGCAGCGCCTGTGGCCAACAGCACAGCTCCCGGCGTTTGCCGAAACCGCTCCGTCATGTGCATGGCGTTTCTGCCCAAGGTAAATAACGGGAAGCTGAGTTCCTGCTCCCGCAGCCTATCCTTTACCGCCGACATGGCGGCGTAGGAGGTGAACAGCACCAGCGCATGGCCCCAGGCCGCGCGGATGAGTTCCGCGATTTCATCTGCCAATTCATCATAGTACGTTTCCGAGCTTTGGCTCGGTGGAAGCTGCGGCAAGTACAGCAGACAATTCCGCTTATAGTCAAAGGGAGAAAGAGAAACCGACTCCGTTACGCACTGCCCGTCCATCAGTCCAGTCTGCGAACGAAAACGATGAAAGTCATCCCCTACAGCCAAAGTCCCAGAGGCCAGCACAAAAGCGTGTTCCGGCCTCCACAGGACCTGGCGCATCTGTTCTGTCAAATCTGAAACGGTGGCGCACAGCATGGTTCCGCCATCGCCGTCATCCGCTGTGTAGAGGATCATATTCGTTCTCGGACTGCTAAAGAGAGACACCGTGCCGCGCAGCTTTTCCAGCTGCCTGCGCCCCTGCACCGACAGCAGCCTGCCGACCTGCTTCTCAATAACAAGAAGAGAACGGCTGGGGATCGTCAGTAAGCGAAGGTACGCATCCAGGGGTTCGGTTTCCTCTCTGGGCTGCGTGAGCTTGCGGAGCAGCGGCCCCATCGTGTCTGTCAGTACATCCGCTGCCAGCAGATATCGTTCCGCGCGGAGCTGGTGGATCATGCTCTGGATGTCACCGGCAGTCAGCGTCATGCCAAACATCTCCCGCGCCGCTTCCGGCAGTTTATGGGCTTCATCTACGATGATGACGCTATGCTCTGGGAAAATGGGTCGTTTCCCCTGACTGCGGTGGATGGCGTCCGCCAGCAAAAGATTATGGTTACAGATCTGGAACACATATCGATCCGCGTCGCAGCATTTCAGAAAGCGCTTGTACCGACAGTTCTGATGGTCGCAGTCGCAGAACTGCGGAACGCAGACACGTTCCCAGTCATAACCGCTGAGATGGGGGACATTGTCCATGTCCAGCGTTCCTTTCAGCGCGCGAAGGGCGTCGGCGGCTGCCGGATCTTTCTTTTGAAAGTTCACCTGACGAAGCCGTCTTTGCAGGCGTTCGTCGCAAACATAATGGCCTTTGCCTTTGCGAATCACAGAGAGTAGTGGGCGGTCGATCTGTCCATCCGCCAGCAGTGTGCAGGACAGTAGCGGAAGGTATTCTGTCTGCACGGCGTTCTGCAAAGCGATGCTGGAGGTGGAGATAATGATGGGCTTGTGCAGTGCCTCCGTGTCGGATTGGTTGGCCGCTGCGGCAGCTGCCAGATAAGCGTAGGTCTTGCCGATGCCGGTGCCTGCGTCGCACAGGGCGATGCCGCCGTTCAGCATGGTATCCAACATTCGGTGGCTGAGCTTGATCTGCTCGGAACGCTCCACCATGCCCTGGGCAGGCAGCAGGTCTTTGAAAATATGGTCGATCATGGCGTGGGCTTTCTGCCTGTTTGTATCATTTGTATTCATCCGTGGATTTCCCCTATCATGATAAAAAGTATTTTTGTCATTCGTTTCACCGTATTTGCAGCTCGCGCCCCGGTGGATAAAGGGAACAGTACGGACAGAAGGCGGCTACCTTCTCACGGGCGTATTCCTGGGGTCTCTACTGCTTTCAACCCCAGGGCAGCCCAGCCTCATCATGCTGGCCAGTGCTTTGTGTCTCATTATCAGCCCGAACAGAGTCAATGCCAGCCGACTTTGCCAAAGTCAGCCCGTCACAGGTTTTATCGCTCGCCGAAGATATCTCCTCCGGGTCATGGCGCACACTGCGCGAACGCTCATCCGTCCGGGCGGTTGCCCGTACTGCTGGTATGCACTTTTCAAGGAACAGTGAGGGATCTCCTTTTGGGTCCCTCACTGTCCTCCCGAAAAAGCCCTCGGGTGAATACCCTTAATTTGAAAAATTCTCAAAACATTTCTTCAGATCCCGCAGAATACGGTCTCGGCGTTTGATGACCGCCCTCTGGGTAATTCCGATCCGCGCCGCATAGTCTCTGGTGGATGCGCCGTCGAAGAACAATGCGTTGATCATTTCCCGATCCGCATCATTCAGAGACAGCATGGCCAACAGCAACATCTCCTTCCATTCCGCAAGGCTCTGTGCCTGCTCCCGTTCCAGTGCTTCTTCCTCTGCGCTTGGGGCTGCTTCCGCGCCGACATAGTCCGGAAGCAGGTCATCCTCCGCCATCTGTTCCAGCGAGAGGAGTTTCCCGGAAAACTGTTCCTCCCGCACATACCGCTCCCGGCGGTCCGCCTGGGAGTAGGCCAGATACACATCCTCCGCCACTTCCACATCCACACCATCCA
>ENA-ORLW01000456-ORLW01000456.1-human-gut-metagenome-genome-assembly--contig:-NODE-456-length-58917-cov-20.672638_pt1 | contig 58917 bp, 35 predicted proteins | sample MGYA00243017_ERZ508829 | MGnify/ENA primary metagenome ERZ508829 (study PRJEB26277, sample SAMN04329776) | human gut metagenome | biome: human-associated habitat | host: Homo sapiens | place: USA...
TGCGAAAATAGCTCAGTTGGTAGAGCACGACCTTGCCAAGGTCGGGGTCGCGGGTTCGAGTCCCGTTTTTCGCTCAAAACTTGCAAAACGCAAATGTCCGGGTGGTGGAATTGGTAGACACGCTACTTTGAGGGGGTAGTGGCCGAAAGGCTGTGTGAGTTCGAATCTCATCTCGGACACTTTAGAAAGACCTCAGGTTTCATAAGAAACCTGAGGTCTTTTGCTTTTGCTGCATTTGAAGGGCGCTGCGACAAAGCCGCGACAAAGGCGCCTCACATTTTCAGGAGTGAGGAACCATTGTCGGAGTTGTTGAGCGAGCGGCGCGAGGAGCGGAATATGGAGCCGAAGTCGGCCGAATAGCTCACCGACAGCACCACCATGTTGGCGTTGTTCTTTATGTAGCGTTCCCGATAGTAGGGATTGACCGCGGAATATCCCCATGCCGGATACTTTGTGCCTTTCTTTTCGAACATATACATCCAGCTTGCCTCGAAGGTCCAATGTTTGTTCGGTTGGTATTCAAATGAGAGCGCATCGCCGTTTTCGTCGCGCCCCACATAGTTTCCGCTCAAGTATTTCCCGGGTATTTTGCGCCAGTAGGAGACGGTATACGGGCCCTTGTTCCACCATACGGAGAAATTGGCTTTGAAAGCCGTCAGATGGCGACCCCGGGTGTCGGTCATCGTCTCGTAATGATCCAGACCCAGATTCAGATTAGCCCCGAAGCCCGCTATGTCGGAAATTCTCAAGTTAAGGTTACCCCCGGCGTACCACGATCGACGTGCATTGACCGACTGCGACAGGAAAAGCCTGTCGCCAAGGTAGAACATGTCGCTCATCACAAAGTCTCCGATACGGCGGTAGTTCATCAGCAGCGAAGCCTTGAATTTCTTGTATTGGAACGAGGGCATAAGCTGGTAAAGGAATACATTGGCAACCTTGAGGTCGGGATTGCCATTGGAGATGAGATAGGGCGACTGCTGCTGAGGATAGTCAGTAAGCGCCGACAGCGACGGTATGCTCGGCGAATACTGGAAAGCTGCAGCCATATTCCACTTCTGCGAAATGTTCCACGACAGTTGGACTGTGGTAAGATTGCGTATGAAATGTCGTTTGTTGAGGTCGTTCTTAATCCAGAACATCTTTGCTCCGGTGGCCAACGACAAGTAGACGCGGTCGATCTGCTTGCCCAGGCGCGCGTAAACGTAATTGTTGTTCTCGGTGAGCACCGGCTTGTAGTCCGAGCTCAGGTAGGTGTTTGTGCTGTGCGACAAGGTATTCTGCCAGCCGGCCGACAAGGATGTGTTGTCGCCGAACTGATGGTTGTAGCTCACCTCGCCGATGAGCGAACGGCGCCGGTTGTCGACGTCCATCAAGTAGTCCTCGCTGCCTCCGTCGCTGAAGAAATATTGGTTGTTGCGCCGGTAGTCGCTTGAGCTCAGAGTGCCGACAAGCTGCACCTCCAGCGAATTGCGTTCGTTGAATTCTCTCTTGAAAAAGAGATCGAGCGACGACGACAGGCTGTTGTCGGTCGTAAGGTTATGGTTGTTGTACTCGCCAAGATAGGAATCCTCCGTCCGGGCCAGCGAACGGCTTTTATGATAGTAAGGATTCATGCGAAGTGTCGCCGAGAACAGAGTGGCCGCATTGGGGCTGTAGTCGTATTTTACGCCGATGTTGTGATTGTGGTAGTTAAACGGGTTGCGGTCGTGCTCTTCGAGGTCTACACGGAAGTCGTCGCCTATATAACTTTCAGTTTTATTATCATATACCTGCTGATAGTTGCGCCACGACGGGCTGTATGTCAGCGTGAACTGCGACGGCCCCTGATGGTAGGCAGCCCGCAGGTTGGCGTCGACAAATACAGTGCTCACTGCACTCCGCCCCCAAAGGTAGACTTGGCCGCCGTCGTTTCGCTTCTTAAGAGTGATGTTGAGAAAGCCGGTATTGCCTCGGTCGGCATAACGCGCCGGTGTGATTCTCGAAAATTCTATCTTGGCTATATCCTTGGGTTGGAGTGCGTTGAGGTCTGCAATGGTCGACGGTATGCCGTTTATGAGAATAACCGGCGTGCCTCCGTCGACTGTCAGTGAGCGCGTTATGGGGTTTGCCTCCAAGCCCGCGAGCGGCAGCTTCTGAAAGAGGCTGATGGAGGTTGAGGATGCCTTAACATCGGCTGCCGCCGGAAAAATTATGGTGCGACCCTTGGTGTCGGTCATCGAGTTGGCATTAACCTGCAATTCGCCAAGCATCACCCCCTCCGAAAGATAGACCGTACCGACATTCACATTTTTGTCCGACTCGATGACGATTTCAGTGGTATTGAAGCCTGTCATCGTTATTTCCAACATAAGCCGCGATTTAACATCGGTTGAAATATCGAACAACCCATTGTCGGACGTAGTGGCCCCACCAACGAATTGCTCGCCTATCATCAGCCTGCAGATTGCTCCCGATGCCACCGTAGAATCGCTTTCGAAGCGCACCTGGCCCTGAATGGTTCGTGCCGACATCGTGGTCGTCAAAAATAATATTGTCAAAAATAGTGCCGTCAGTCGATACATAGAACTCGTTTAAACTTTTCGCAAATAGGTAAAAACGAAAGATTTTTTAGGAATTCATAAGGCTTTTGAGGGCGTTATGGGGTTCCATAATAACCGAAAAAGGCCGAAATGATTTACAAAAAAGATGAGTTTTTAACATTTGGGAATAAGTTTTAAATGAGTTCATATGCTGTAATGAATAGTGTTCATTTATATAGACGCAAAAATATCGGCAAAGTTACATTTTTTTTGGGGGGGGGAGAGAAATCGCGCGGCGAACATCGAAAAAGCCATGCTCCGCGCGGAGCATGGCTTTCGGAAAGGATACGGGGTGTGCTTAGCGCACGGTCACTTTGGCAACCTGATTGCCAACGCGAACTATGTATACACCGGCAGCGGTCGGAATGATGTCGCTGCCCGTGCCGGAGAGGCGTTCGACAAGTCGTCCGTCGATGCCATAGACGTCGATTGCCATACCCTGAGCGCCTTTTACGGTGATGGCTCCGGTGATGGAAGCGATGCGGACGTTGGTGACGGCTGCGGCGTTGATGCCGGAGAGTTCGGGAGTGGCTACGTTGGAGAATACCGATTCGCCGCGGTTGGCGTAGACGGTAGTCACGGTGTAGCGGCTGCCGTCCGGAGCGGAGGCATCGGTGTAGGCCGTGTCGGCAACGGGTTCGCCGTTGATGCGCTCACCGTTGCGGTAGACGTTGTAGCCTGCAATCGACAGTGCCGACGCGCCGTTACCGGCCGGCGTGTAAGTAACGTCGTCGACCATCAGCACATAGGCGTCGCGACTGTGGTTGCGGATCGCGAAGTGCTTGGCGCCCGCCGGCAGACTCACAAAGTACTGGGTCCAGGCGAAGGGCACAGAAGGCACGTTGAGAAGCACCTGGAAATCGGTCGTGGCCGTGCCGCCGGTGGAGTAAAGAATCTCCATTTCCTCAAGAGCGTCGGCAAGCATAGACTTGGCCCAAAGCGAGATGGTCTGAGCGGCACCGCTGAGTTCGGGCGAGATTGCCCAGTCGTCGGTGCGTTTCTGCAGATAGTCCGGTTCTCCGTCGGTGACGGCCATTGAGCCGATGTAGTTGCTGCCGCTGTGAGCCTTGAAGTAGGCCGGATCGGAGAAGTGGCCGCTGAGCTGCTCGTCGGCATCGGAGATTGCAAACCACGACTGCTGCGACGACGGCTGCGGGCCATAGTCCGGCATGTCGATGAAGTTGAAGCCGTAGATGCAGTAGTTGTCGCCGTCGACGAAGGTCCAGCCGTCGAGTCCGTCGGTCGTCCAGGGCAGAACATTCTCGAAGTCCTCGGTCATCTCTTCGGCATAGTCGACAGGTATCTCCGGCTCGCTCCAGCTCAGAGTGATGGTTGAAGGTGCCTCACTGGTGTAGGTTGCGCGGAGGTCGTCGACGGCGGGATAGTTCGGGTAGATGGTAACCACGGGCATGTCGGCCCACTCGTTGTTGACAGCATTTTGGTCGGCGGCGAAATTGAGGCGTACCTTGTAGACAACCGTTTCGGGCGTGGAAACCGTGTGCGGAGCACTGAAGGTATGGCTCAGGCGCGCATCGGATTCGGTGCCGGCGAAGGTCTCCGAATCAATAACCTCGCCGTCGCGCAGAAGCTCGAGAGTGAATTCTTCGACCTTCTTGAGACCATAGTTGGCAAGAGCAATCGAAACGGGGGCTACGGCATCGGTCTTGACGCGGGCCGGAACGCTCACGCTCGTCAGCGCCATATCGTTGTCGTAACGTTGCATCACCTTTAAGTTATCGACGTGGATATACTGGTAGGAGTTGACCGTGCCGATAAGGTTTATCTGAATGGTCTTGCCGGCATATTCAGTCAGCGGCACTTCCACGCGATGCCAGCCCTCGGTTTCGTAGTCGGCAAGATTGACGGTGGCGATGGTGTTGAACACGCCATACTGCCCGACTTGAACATCGATGGTGTTGGTGTCGGCTATTTCACCGATGAGCGGGAAAACGTAGAAAGTCAGCATCGGAGTGACGGCCTCGCCCAGGTCGATAAGGCCGGTGCGGAAGTAGGCCGTGCTGCCGACATACTGCGAGAACATCGCCATCAGACCGTTGTCGCCGTCCTGCGACTGCACTTCCTCAAAAGTATTGTCCGAGGCGCAGTCCCAGTAGGAGTAGATGTTCGAGCCGCCCTGAAGCGACAGGTAACTCATCGTCAGATTCGAGAACGACTCCTCATAGGGCAGCTCGTAGGGTGTGCCCAGGCCGACGTGCTCGGTCAGCACGCCCTTGGTGTTCTCGCCGCCCGATGTGGAGGCAGTGACACCGAACTGTTGGAACATCTGCGGCTGCTCTTCGGTAGGTATCATAATCTGGAAGGTGCAGTCGGTGCCCGTGAGGCCGGTCTGAATCATCATGTCAGTGCCGGTGACGTTGGTGTAGATATTGTATGTCACCAGAGAGGGATCCATCGGCGTGCCGTCGATGAAGGTAGTCACCGGCGACCATTCGATGCGTACCTCGCCGGGAGTGTCGGTGGGATAAGCGGCCGCCGACGACACGGCTGCCGGAAGGTTCACGCCGGAGTAGCCCGTGGCGGTGGCAACCATGCCCTCGCCGGCGTAGTTTGTGGCTACGGCAGTATAGGTGTGCGAGCCCTCGGGGGCTTCGGCGTCGAAGTACTCAACGAGCTGACCGGGAGTCACGGCTGTGACAACCGTAATAGTCTCGCCGTCGCGGAACAGCTCAATTTGGTCGATGGAGTTAAGTGCGTTGCCGCCGATATCGGTAGTGGGGGCCTTCAGGCTGATATTCACACCGGTGGCACCCGTCGACAGGGAAGCGGCGCGGAAGTCGGTGGCGGCGTCGGGCACGGTCGACTCGTAGGGCGCGCTCACGGTGAGATTGGTGCCGAAGAGCCACCAGTTTTCCTTGGCCGTAATATTGTGGATGCCCAGATAGGTGCTTCCGTAGCCGGTAGCCTCGAAGTTGCCGGTGTAGCGGGTCAGAGTTTCCGAAACAACCTCACTGGGTTCGATGACCACGGTGGTCATGGCCTCTGCGGTGGGAGCGTCGCCGACGAGAATCTCGAACTTGCCTGGGAGGTCGCCGTTGTAGACGCGGGCGTCGAACGACACGATGTAGTACTTCCCGTTCTGGCAATTGATGGGAGGAGTGATGAGCCAGTCGTCGCCGTCCATCTCCTCGTTGGTAGCCGAGCGGACTTCGCCGTAGTAGAATTCCCAGGTGTAGCCGTCGTTGTTGGAGTCGATTATGGTGTAGAGATCCATTACCTCGCGCTCGTCGAAAGTTTCGGTGAAGGGGGGCTGTGCCTGGCCGCCGATGACCTTGTCGGAAATACCTTCTTCCGAAGGTGTTCCGTTGCAGTAAGCCGTCACGGAGTAGGTGTAGGCCGTCAGTTCCGATGAGCTCAGGTAGTCCCAGCAGCTCGTCCAGGATGTACTTTCCTCCACGACTTTGCCGTCGGGGTTGCGGACCACCTTGTATGTTATGTCGCCGTCGAGAGGATCGCCGTCGGCAGTAGTCGTAACGGCGTCCCAAGTCACGTTGATCGACGAGCCGTAGGTCGTCAGGCTCACAACAGGTGCTGCCGGCGCGGCATAACCGATGGCCGTGGTCAGCTTGGCGGCCGGACCGTCGCCGACGGAGTTGGACATTATCACTTTGAACTCGTAGGTTCCGCGCTGAGGCACGGTGATGTCGACCGAGCGTTCAACCATGCTGTATGTACTTCCGGAAGACACTTCCACATCGTTCTGCAAAACGCGGTAGTTAAGCATCCCGGAATATTCCTTCCCATCGTATGTCGTGCCCGGTGCCTTGAAGCTAAGCACACCGGAGAGCATGCCCGGAACGCCCGTAAAGGTCAACTCGGTGGCTGCAGCCGGAGCGCCCGGCTCGGCGGCGGCTTCTGCCATAAAGAGACCGCCGACAACGGTGCCGGCTGAAAATTCATTCAGCAACGCTGTCTGAGCAGTGGCCGCGTCTACGCTGTAGAGGCGGCATTTGCCGTCGGCGCTCTGTACCGACACTATCAGTTTGCCGTCGTTGCCGAAAATCGACGAGGCGTGCATAAACGGCACATACTCGCCGTCGACCAGTGGGGTCAGACCCGTGTCGCCCACCTTGGTTATGGTGGCGTCGGTCTTCGATATGGTGTAGAGGGCGCCGGAGGCATCAATGCCGTAGAGAGTGCCTTCTTTGTCCAAAGCAAGAGCGCCCATCTGGCGTTCCATCACGCCAACGGCGGTTTCCTCCAGTTCGGTGGTGCCCATGTTCACCACATAGCTGTAGAGCACAAAGTTTTCGCGCTCAGAGTCCTGGGCGCAACCATAGAGCGCGCCGCCAGGGCCCGAGGCCATGCCCGAAACCATGCCGCAGGGATAAGGGCTCACCGAAAGTCCCCACCCCGTCTGCATAGTCCAGTCCTCCATGCTGAAGGGGTAGTAGTTCATGTTGCCCCAATAGGAGTAGACATTGTTGATGTCTGCAAGATAATAGACGTCGCCGGAGGCAAAACCGCCGCCGGTGCCCTTGCGGTCGTCGGTGGCTCCCTTGAGATTGAAATTGCCATCGGACGTCATCGGTACTTCATAGACGCCCGGCGTAAACGACGCATCCGACGTACTGTACACACTACCGCAAAGAACCGCTTGGGCGCCATAGACCGGCATCAACCATCCGGGGGCACTCAAGAGCAAAGCCAGCACTGTTTTTTTCATGAGTATATATTGGGAGAGGTTCTTTCTTGAAACTTCCTCCCGAGGCCAAGAACCGGTAAAGAACCCCGGAGGAAAAGCGGAGCAAAATGCCGTCCGCCGCTTGCAAATTTAGCGTCCCGAACGTTCTTTCCCAAATTTTAATACCACTTTTTAACCCATCACCCCGCAAAATTTAACATAGGATAAACTTTTTCGGCGTTTTTCTCAAAAACAGTGCAGACGCACCGGATGCGATGCGTCTGCACATGTCTGTCTATTTCGATTATTCAAGCGAATGAATCACCAGGCCCGAGCGGAGTTTAGGCTCGAACCAGGTGGTCTTCGGAGGCATGATGTTGCCGGTGTCGGCAATATTCATAAGCTGGGTCATGCTCACCGGGAAGAGTGCCAGCGCGAAAGCCATTTCGCCGCTGTCGACACGACGCTTGAGCTCGCCAAGGCCGCGGATGCCCCCGACGAAGTCTATGCGCTTGTCGCTGCGGAGGTCGGTGATGCCGATCAGGTCGCGCAGTATGAGGTCGGAAGAGATGGTAACGTCGAGCTGCCCGATGGGGTCGTCGTCGTTGTAGGTACCCTCACGGGCCGTCAGCGAGTACCAATGGCCCTCCAGGTAGAGTGAGAAGTTGTGGAGTGCGGCCGGAGTGTAGATTTCGGTTCCCTTGTCCTCGACAACGAAGTCCTTCGCCAACTTCTCCAGGAACTCTGCCGGCGACATCCCGTTGAGGTCGCGCACAACGCGGTTATAGTCGATGATTTTAAGATGCGAAGCCGGGAAAGCAACGGCAAGGAAGTAGTTGTACTCCTCGTCGCCGCGGTGGTTGGGGTTAAGGCGCGCCTTTTCGTTGCCTACCAGAGCGGCGGCCGCTGAGCGATGGTGGCCGTCGGCGATGTAGAGATAAGGTATCTTGGCAAACTCTGCCGTGATGGCGTCGATGGTGGCTTGGTCGTCGATCACCCAGAAGTGGTGCCCGAAACCGTCCTCGGCTGTGAAGTCGTACTCCGGCTCGGTGGCGGCAACGCGACGGATTATGTCCTCGAGCACCTTATTGTCCGGAAAGGCGAAGAACACCGGCTCGATATTGGCGTTGTTGATGCGCACGTGCTTCATTCGGTCCTCCTCCTTGTCGCGCCGAGTAAGCTCGTGCTTCTTGATACGGCCCTCCATGTAGTCGTCGACATTGGCGGCAACGACGATGCCGAACTGCGTCCGGCCATCCATAGTCTGGGCGTAGATATAGTAATGCTCCTTGTTGTCCTGAACAAGCCAGCCGTTGCTGCGGAAAGCCGCAAAGTTCTCGACAGCCTTGTCGTAGACTTTCGGGTCGTGCTCGTCGGTGCCGGGAGCAAAATCAATCTCGGGCTTGATAATGTGGTAGAGCGAACGGGGGTTGCCTTCGGCCTCGGCACGCGCTTCTTCGCTGTTGAGCACGTCGTAGGGGCGCGACGCTACCTGCGTCACCATTTCTTTGGGCGGCCGGATGCCGCGGAAAGGCTTGATTTTGGCCATAGATTTGTGGTTTTAGGGTATAGTAGGTTTTTGGGAGTCCGGGGCGCCCCCGAAAGCGGCGTCCCGGACTTAGATCTTAACGTTCGGGAACAAAGATGGTTTCCTCGCGGTCAGGGCCAACCGAAATTATAGTCACCGGAACCCCGGTCTGCTGCTCGATGAACGAAACGTAGTCCGTGAACTCCTTAGGTAGCTCTTCGACTGTGCGAAGCTTCTTAAGCGGCGTCAGCCAGCCCGGGAAACTTTGGTAGACGGGCTCCACGATGCCTGCGCCCTCGGCTTCGTCGCCCAGAGTGTAGGGAAAGTCGGAGGTGACGGTGCCGTCCGGAAGGCGGTATTCGGTGGCCACCTTGATGGTGGGAAAGTCGTCAAGCACGTCGCTCTTCATCATGATAAGGTCGGTTACACCGTTGATCATCACGGCATAGCGCAGTGCAACCAAGTCGAGCCAGCCGCAGCGGCGCTCACGGCCCGTCACTGCGCCATACTCATGGCCGATGGCACGGATTGTTGCTCCCGTATTGTCGAAAAGCTCAGTCGGGAAGGGGCCGCTGCCTACTCGCGTGCAGTATGCCTTGAAGATTCCGTAAACCTTGCCTATGCGGCCCGGTGCAAGGCCAAGGCCCGTGCAGGCGCCGGCAGCAACGGTATTGCTCGAAGTCACGAAGGGATACGAACCGAAGTCTACGTCGAGCATCGTCCCCTGAGCCCCCTCGCAGAGAACCGACTTGCCCTCCCCAAGCGTGCGGTTCACCTCGAATTCGCTGTCGACAAGCGGAAAGCTCTTCAGATATTCTATCGCGTCGAACCATTCCGCCTCGGCCTTGACAAATTCCGGAGTGCCGCTGGCAGGGCTGCCAAGCTGCGAAAGGGTTTCCATATGGGCGTCGCGCGCGGTAGTGTAGCGCTCGGCGAAATCCGGATGCTCAAGGTCGCCAACGCGGATGCCCTTGCGGCTCACCTTGTCGGTGTAGGCCGGACCGATGCCCTTGCCCGTGGTGCCGATTTTCGACGAACCCTTGCGGCGCTCGTTGGCGGCGTCAAGCAGCCTGTGCGTGGGCATGATAAGGTGGGCCTTGCGCGATATCCGAAGTATGGACCGAAGGTCGATGCCCTCCTCCTCCAGCGCGCGAGCCTCGTCGCGAAACAAGACCGGGTCGAGCACAACACCGTTGCCAATGAGATTGACACTATTGCCTCCCTTGGCGAATATGCCCGACGGTATGGAGCGGAGAACATGTTTGCGACCGTCGAATTCTAAGGTATGGCCGGCATTCGGACCCCCCTGGAAACGGGCCACAAGATCATATTCCGGTGCGAGTACATCAACGATTTTTCCTTTGCCTTCGTCTCCCCATTGGAGACCCAGCAGCAAGTCTGCTTTCATCGGTTGGATATTTTGGGTTTAAGTGTTTGCTTGGTTTTGCCCGATTTGCCCGAACAGGCCGAACACAGACCGTACACCGTGATAGCAGCATGGCTGACAGTGAAGCGAGCTATACGCGTTGTCCGCGCCTGCTGCTCAAGTATGGGCAACCGGAGGTCGCGGACGCGCCCGCACGCCGTGCAAACCGTGTGCGAGTGCCGCGCCGGAGCCTGTTCATAGAGAGTCTTGCCCCCGAACTCATGCCGCGCAAGGATACCAGCTTCTGCCAGCAGACCGACGGTCGTATAAACCGTAGCTTGAGCAATGTGGTTGCCGAGGGCTGCCACAGCCGTGCAAACCTCGTCGGCGCCATAGTGCCCCTTCAGACCAAAAGCAGCCTCCAGAACCATGATACGCTCGGGAGTATTCCGTCGGCCCGTGCGCTCCAAAAAGTCCCGGAAAAGCCGGATGGCGTCAGCCTGTTTGACCTTGTCCGTGTTCATGCGGCAAATTTAGTGATTTTTTTCCGTAATCCCCCTACCCCATCCAATAATTCACGACTGAATCCTCCAAACCATCCTCCCGCCGGCTTGCCTCAACGCCATGGAGCGGCGGATTCAGCCGTCGCCCGACCGCCATCCCAAATGGATTTGTCGACGATTTTGATTTTTTAATTTGCCTTGAGCTGTATCAGACTGATTGAACCGATGCGGGCTGCCGCTTCCGAGAAACTGCTCCAGTATGAGCCGTAGATTTTTGAGCACATCGAAAGTGAGGTCATCTCGGTAATACCCTCTATGATACCATCACGGGAGGTGCGGTCGGCCTTCTTGGTGGAATATGTTATACAATCGCCGAAAAGTCGATGAAGATTAAATTTTACCTCCTCGTTGTCCGTTGCCAAATAAAATTTAGTCTGTGGGTTTGTTTCCAGCTCTTCTCGAATGGCATTCTCGAAAAGCTCATCAGGGCTGTTAAGGATGGATAGAGTGTTGTCAGTGCGGCGTATGTGCAGACCTACCGGTCTCTCTCCTTTATCAATTTTCAGACGACGCTCGGCTTCGCGAAATATTGCTTCCGTTGGTTTGAAAAGGCTGCGGTAGAGGGTATCACTGTTGGGGTAGAATTCGCTCCCGGTCCGAATCAGAATTGTGCCGTCAACTTCGGAAATCAATTGCTCAACTGCGTGAGGTTGGTCTAACAGCGGTTCAAGTTTCGAATCATCTATTTTCAAACCATACCTGCCGACTTGAAGCAGCGGGGAAAGGAATAAATTTTTTTTGCGGGGGCCGTCGCAGAAAAGTAAGTCTTGTTTGGAACTGATGTTGTCAATCACAGGCAGCCATTCTGTCTGCTCAAATATATCATTGAAACCCGCAAAGAGATCATTATTGACCGGCCATTTAAGAGTATACGGCAATTTGAGCCGCTGCGCCAGAGCCACACCGGAAGCAATGGCTCTCATTCGATTTGCGGCGCCTCCTATGGGATTGATTATGATCCGTTTCATTGTTTCGGGTTAGTCGGCCGCGGGGTAGCGGAGGAGGCCGGTGCGCAGGCCGCGCTCTTCGAGTTCGTTGCGCAGCTGGGTGTCGTAGCGCCGCCGAAGGCTGTTGAGCAGGCGGTCGCGGACCACGGGGCGCGCAGCCTCGAAAGGCATCGTTTCCCCCGGAAGTAGGTATTGGTCTATTTTAAGCAGATAGGTATACCCTCCCGACGATACTTCCAGCGGACGCGCCGCGCGCAGAAAAGCCGCGGCGCCGCCGCTGAACTCGTAGGGTATCCGGTTCTCGATTTGCTCCCAATCGACCCACCGGTCGCGGAAGTAGTCGAAGTGCACGGCCTCGGCGTTGGCCGCCTGGTCGAGACGGTCGATGTCGACCGGTCGGGTGGATTTGTAGAGCCGTTTTATCTGGGCCAGCTTGGGCGAAGTGTCCGGCACCTTCAGGTACACTCCCTGCACCAGCGGCCGTTCGAGCACGAACTCGTCGCGGTGGCTGTCGTAGTAAGCCTGCAGGCTGTCGAGACTGAACTCGGTGTTGTCGGCCCGGCGAACCATCTCACGGCGGTAGCGGTTCATAATCAGCTCCTCGCGGTATTCCTCGACCAAGGCGTCGATTTCGTTGAGGTCCACCTCGCGAGCCGCCACGTTGGCTATGAGTTTGCGGTCAGTCCAGTTGCGGATGTAGGCCTGCGCGAAGGCCGCACTGTCGGCTTCGCTCAGTCCGGCCGGAACGGCGCTGCTCAGCTCGGCGCCCGTCAGCACCTCGTTCCCTACCGCAACTATGGTGCCGGCCGGCAAAGAAGGCTCGGCGCCGCCGCTGCACCCTGCAAGCAGCAGGAGGCAGACGGCGGCGCCGGGTATGAGATGCTTGATTGTCACGCTGTTACTTCGATGCCTTTAGGGCCTCAAATACACCGTTGTTGATGCGAACGGGGTATTTGGCGCGTAGCTGCTCGAGCCATTGCCGGTCGAGTTCGCTCTGATAGTCGGTCACGGCAGCTCCGCGAACATCGGCCGCACATTCCGGACCGTCGATGATGCGGCCCTGATACGCTGCGTAGGCGGCCCAGCGTGTGCGGGCGTCGGCGGCCGGCTTATCGCCGTCGAAGGCGAGATAGTCGGTGATGGGGTTTTCGCCGCGGGCGGCAATGACGCGCTCTACCTTTACATCGCGGCCAAAGTGCTCGCGCATAGCAGCCGTGAAAGCCTGCGCGTCGGCGGTAGAGAGGGTCGGAGCGTAGTTAAGCGCTTCCTGAAGCACAGAGTCCGACGATGCGAAGATGATGAAGCTCTTGAACTTGGGCTGATCCCACTGGTATTTGTCGCGGTGGGCGCGGAAGTATTCTTCCAGCCCGGTTGTATCGCGGGCGGCGCGGTCCCAGACGTTGCGGCTCGAAATTTCGTAGAGCAGAATACCGTCGCGGTACTCGTTGAGCAGGTTGCGGTAGTCGGCGTTGGTTTCTGCCAGCGAGTTGATGAAGTCGGTGCGCAGGTTCTCGCGAAGCATAATGTTGGCGGCGCCACCGATGTGGTTGACAGCATTGTCGACATCCGTGCTGGCCGTTACGGGCACGCGCTCCATCACCTGAGCCAGAGTAATGCGGCCGCCGCCGTCGTATGTGGCGATGGCCAGGTCAGAGGCTCCCAAGCGGGCGCGCATCAGCGAATCATAGCCGCCGGCGTGCTTCTCGAGGTCTTTGCGGACCTTTGCGAGTGCCTTGGGAAGCACCTTGGCATGGCGCTCGGCAATGAGACGGTCAATGACGGCGCGCGACGGCAGGGCAGAACGTTCGTCGTTGCTGATGGCCTGCATGATCTGAGGACGAAGCTCCTCGAGAGGAGCCAGAGCGCGGCTGTCCAGCTTATTGATGATGTGGTAGCCGAAGCGGGTGCGGAAGGGTGCGGAGATGGTGCCGTTGGGGGTGGCGAAGGCCGCGCTGTCGAACTCGGCGACCATTGCGCCGGGGCCGAACCAGGGAAGTTCGCCACCGTTGCGGGCGCTGCCGGGATCCTGTGAGTAGGTGTGGGCCAAAGCGGCGAAATCGGCGCCGGGGGCGGTGGCAACGGCATAGAGGGAGTCGATGCGGGCTCGCACGGCGCTCTCATCGGCGTCGGGGCGAGTCAGAAGCAGGATGTGCTGAACGTGCACCTCGCCGGGATTGGGCTCCGAGCTTTCCACACGAATCAGGTGATAACCCATGCCGGAATTGACCGGCTCGGAAATCTGCCCTACCGGCGTGGTGTAGGCGGCCGTCTCGAAGGAATAGGGATAGCGGTCGGGGGTGACTACGCCCATAAACCCTCCCTGAGCCGACGAGCCGCGGTCCATAGAGTTTGCGCGGGCGGCGTCCTCGAAGCTAACCGTGCCCGCAAGGATGGCGGCCCGCAGGCTGTCGGCCGCGGCAAGTCCGTCGGGAGTGGGTGCAAGCATGATGTGGCTAACCTTCACTGCCGTGCGACGACGGTTGTAGTCGTCCAGAACAAGCTGCTCGAACACGGTGGTGTCGCGCAGATAGGGTTCGGCAAGCTCGCGGCGGAATCCGTTGAACTCAGTGCGGAACGACGCCAGAGTGTCGAGACCGGCGTTTTCGGCATCGGCAACCTTGAGCTTATAGTCAACAAACATCTGCAGGTACTGGTCCAGTGTCTGGGGCTGCACCTGCTGGGTGTTGTTCTTGTTGTAGAGGTATTCGAATTCGCTGACGCGGATATCGTGGCCGTCCACTGTCATGAGAACGGGATCGCTGTCGGCGGCGGCGCCGGTTCCTATTGCGGCGGCAAAGGCCACAGCGGCGGTCAGAATGTGCTTTTTCATTGGGCGTGGTACAAGAAATTTTGCTTCCCGGCCGAAACCGGGGCGTTGTTTCACTTTTTATAAAACGCCCGCTTCGCAACTTTATTGCGTGCTCGCCACAAAAGGGTTAAAAAATATTGGCGTATATGGTCTCGCCATTGGTCCAAGCGGCTCACGACTGCCCTCAAAAAGCATCCCAGGTATTGTCGGACCAAAAAAATGCCGTAACTTTGCGCCCCGAAAACCAACCCGAATTATCTTTAACCTGACCGCGTCACCGCGGACGCTGTTGCGCGGTCTTTAAATAAATGTTAGATGAAAAAAGTATTTTTCTACGCCATGGCCGCTTTCGTGGCCGCTACAATGGCCACAGGATGCTCCGACGATGACCCCAAGTCTTCAAAAACCTTCGCCGAAGCTACCCGCACCGAGGCCAACGGCCTCAACCTCACCGTAGGCGGCGCAACTATGCCCGGCATGACGGTTGAATTTGCTCCCGCTGCAAACGCTTCCGAAGGCACTCTCAAGGTCTACAGCCGCTTCGACCTCGCCGCAATCCCCGGCGCACCGGAGGCCCTCAAACAGTCCATCGCCGGCCCCGGAGCCATCCCCGGTACCCCCGAACTGACTATCCCTGTCACCATCGAACTCGACCAGGCTGGCACCACCGGCTCCTTCCAGGGCTCCGGCGCCACCGAATACGCCTCCTACAACTACTCCGGTACCATCACCGACAACGCCATCAACCTCGCCTTCTCCGACGTTCGACTCAAAAACGTTTCGCTCGCAGGCCGCTACGCCCTCGAAGGCTTCACCATGGACGAAGACTGGGAAAGCGACACCTACGGCACAATCTTCACCAACCCCATCTACGTCAACTGGCAGAGCGGCGCTTCGCTCGACTTCCTCGGCACTCCCATGACTCCCGAGGAACTCTGCAAGCTCCTGTTCACCATGCCGCTCCTCGACGACATGAACACCACCGTGCCCAACTACCTCACCACCCTCCTCAAGGACGTCACCTTCGGTCAGGACGGCAACATCACCGCAAACTACCTCGACCTCGACGCTGACAACGAGTCGGTGCGCAACTACATCACCAGCCCCGTCAACATGGCTCAGTACGTCGTGGCTTCCGACAAGCAGATGCTCTTCTTCCTCAACCCCGCAGCCGTTGTCGCCGACGCTTCCCGCGCTGTCGGTCCGGTCGACATGAACAACGTTCTCGGCAACGTCCTTGGCCAGCTCGCACCCATGATGACCAACGGCGTGCCCATGCAGTACCGCAAGAGCGCCGACGGCAAAATGAGCGTTTACCTCGCCACCGAGACCCTCCTGCCCCTGCTCAAGCAGAACGTCCTGCCCCTGCTCCGCAACGAAGCCGTTGTAAACCAGCTCGTCGAGATGGTCGGCCAGACCGACATGGGTGCCTTCATCGCTCCTCTCCTCCCAGGCATGATTGCCTCCGCCGCCGACGTAATCGAGCAGACTACCGTCCTCGAAATCGGCCTCAACCTCACCGCTCAAAATTAATCCACACCCCCAATAACACACAAAAAAATGGTTTCCGCGTGCGGAAACCATTTTTTTGTGTGTTCAAACCCAGGGATCAGTGGTTGAGTCCGGAGTAGTCGCGGGAGTAGCGGAGCATCTGCTCGACGTAGTTCTCGGGATAGGAGATGGTTACGTCGGTGATGCGGCCGGCAGCGTCGCGCACGGGGGTATAGACCGGGTTGACGAAGCCGCGGTAGGGAGCGATGTTGAGCGGTGCGTAGCGGTCGAGTATCTCGCGGTGGAGTTCCGGGTCTACTTTCACACCATAGGTTTCGACAAGGTCGACGGCGGCGGCATAGTCGCCCTCGGAGCGCACGCGCTGTATCTCGGCAAGCAGGTCGCCGAAGAGTCCGCGAAGGGCCTCGTAGTCGTTGACGCGCAGGTAGGTCTTGCCGTTCTCTTTATAGATTTCGACAACATTGTTCTCGCGGCCCTTTTCGTAGACCCATTCGGAGATGAGTTTGCGGTTGCGCATGTGGGCCTCCTCGATGTCCTTGCCGGGCTCTATGCGGCGAAGCTGTGTCATCATGCCGTTGAGAAGGTAGCTGTAGTACTGCGCTTTGTAGGCGTCGGCACTGTCGAGAAGTCCGAGTTCTACCAGCTTGGGGTCGCCAAGATAGTAGAGGGCGAAGAGGTCGGCGCGAGCTTCCTCGATGGTGGAACCGTGCTCCTTGAGGGCATCGGGGTCTACACCGGGCAGAAGTTGGCCGGAAGCGTGGCCGAGGCACTCGTGGAGGTCGGTGTGGAGATTGTCGGTGATGAAAAGGTATTGGTTCATCAGCTCGCGCACTTCGGGATCCGGAATGAATTCCTCGCGGCTGCCGTCGCCCTGACTGGCGGCGTCGTAGGCCTGCGTGATGTTTTCGAGAGTAACGCTCTTGGAGCCGTGGGCGGCCCGTATCCAGTTGGCGTTGGGCAGATTGATGCCGATGGGAGTCGCCGGATAGGAGTCGCCGGCGAGAATGGCGGCGGTGATAACCTTGGCGGAAACGCCCTTGACGTGCGGCTTGCGGAAGCGCGGATCGACCGGCGAGTGGTCTTCGAACCACTGCGCGTTGCCGCTCAGTATTTCGGTGCGCTCGCTGGCGGATATGTTCTTGAAGTTTACGATGCTCTCCCATGCTCCGGTCATGCCGAGCGGGTCGCCGTAGCTCTCGATAAAGCCGTTGATGAAGTCAACCTGCGAGACGGTGTCCTCGGCCCACTCTATGGAGTAGCGGTCGAAAGTGGCAAGGTCGCCGGTGGTATAGAATTCGATGAGAGAGCGGATTATCCGGCGCTGAGCGTCGTTCTCGGCGTAGACGGCGGCACTGTCGAGATTCTCCACGATGTGGGCGATGGCCTCGCCGTAGAGGCCTCCAAGGCGGTAGGGCTGCTCAACGATGCGTCCGTTCTCCTTGACCACGCGGGTATTGAGGCCGTACGACACGGGGGTGCTGTCGCCGGGCACCTTGATGCCGTTGTAGTAAGCCTCAACTTCGGCCTGGGTGATTCCGGGGCCGTAGAGGTTGTTGGCGGAGGTAGCGATAAGATCCTGACCTGCAACCTGATTGACGCGCTTGGCGGCCAGCTCGGGGTTGAAAATCAGCTCTACAAGCTCTGCGGAATTGGCCGGAGCGGAGCCTTCGGGCAGCGCGGCGATGCGCTCCTCGAGGAAGCTGCGGCTGAAGGACGGCACAAACTTGTCGGTGCTGTAGTGGTGGTGGATGCCGTTGCCGAACCAAACCTGCTTGAGGTAGGTCTCGAAGGCTTTGTAGTCGGCGCTTTCGCGGTCGCCGTCGTAGTTGGTGTAGACGGCCTCAAGGAGGTCGCGCAAGGCGAGGTTGGAGGCGTTGTTCTGATCCCACAGTATGTCGCGACCCCAAAGGGCAGCCTCAGTGAGATAGTAGACCAGAGTCTTCTGCTGCAGGGTGAGGCTGTCGAAGTCGGGCACCCGGTAGCGGAGCACTTCGATGTCGGCGAAGCGGTCCACAACGTAGTCGAAATCGTCGGCCGGGGCCGGGGTGGCCTGGCGGCTGCACGAGGAAGAAGCGAGCAATGTCATGGCTATTGCGCTGGCGGTTAGTATTCTTTTCATTGTCAAGTATGTGGTTGAATGGTTTTGCAAAAGTAACTCTTTTGGGCGAATATGCCAAATCACTTGGCCGGACAAATGCCTTCGGCGCGAAGATAGGCCGCTGTCGGCGAATCTGTCGCCGCAAGCTCCTCCGGTGTGCCTTGGGCAATGATATGTCCTCCACCGGCTCCGCCTTCGGGTCCCATGTCGACAACATAGTCGGCGCTGCGCACAACGTCGAGATTATGTTCTATCACCAGCACGGTATTTCCCTTGTCGACCAAGCGGTTGAGTATATTCATCAGTGTGCGGATATCATCGAAGTGGAGGCCCGTGGTCGGCTCATCCAATATAAAAAGGGTGCGCCCGGTGTCGCGGCGCGACAGCTCGGTGGCGAGTTTGACGCGCTGATTCTCACCCCCCGAAAGAGTGCTTGAGGGCTGGCCCAGCTTGATATAGCCAAGGCCGATATCCTGCAGCACCTTGATTTTTTTGAGTATATGGGGCACGCCGGCAAAGAATTCCACAGCCTGATTGATGGTCATGTCGAGAACATCGGCAATGGATTTGCCCTTGAAGCGCACCTCGAGAGTCTCGCGGTTGTAGCGCCGGCCGTGGCACTCCGCGCACGGGACAAGCACGTCGGGTAGGAAGTTCATCTCTATGGTCTTGTAGCCGTTGCCCGAGCAGGCCTCGCAGCGGCCGCCGGCAACGTTGAAGGAGAATCGGCCGGGTTTGTAGCCGCGTATCTTGGCCTCCGGAAGGGCTACAAAGAGGTTGCGGATGTCGGTGAAGACTCCCGTGTAGGTTGCCGGATTGGAGCGCGGAGTGCGACCCAGAGGGCTTTGGTCGACTGTCACCACCTTGTCTATATTCTCCAGGCCGATGGCCTCCCTGTATGGCAGCGGCTCGGTCAGCGAGTTGTAGAAGCGTTGGCTGAGTATTGGCTGCAGGGTGCCGTTGACCAGACTCGACTTGCCGCTGCCGCTCACGCCGGCAAGCACGGTCAGCGTACCCAAGGGAAGTGTGAAGTCGACGTTCTTAAGATTGTGGCCCGTGGCGCCGAGTATGCTCAGGGTCTTGCCGGTGCCGGTGCGCCGTTTTTCGGGCAGCGGAATTTCAGCGCTGCCGTTGAGGTAGCGCGCCGTGACGGTGTCGGCCTTGAGCATCTGCTCGGGAGTGCCCGCAAAGACGACCTCGCCGCCCTTGCGGCCGGCGCCGGGACCGATGTCGACAATATAGTCCGCCTCGAGCATAATGTCTTTGTCGTGCTCCACAACAATTATTGAGTTCGAGGCGTCGCGAAGTCGCTTGAGCGACTCAATAAGTCGGTGGTTGTCGCGCTGGTGCAGCCCGATGGAGGGCTCGTCGAGAATGTAGAGCACATTCACAAGCTCCGACCCCAGCTGCGTGGCCAGCCGGATTCGCTGGCTCTCACCTCCCGAAAGGGTCGCCGAGTTGCGGTTGAGCTGGAGATAGCCCAATCCGACGTCTGTCAGAAAACGCAGTCGAGTCGATATTTCCTTGATTATCTCGGTGCCTATGGTGCGGTCGCGGCTGTTGAGCCGCTCGAGCACGGTGTCGGCCCAGCGACCCAGAGCGGCGATGTCCATGCGTGCCAAATCGGCAATGTTGTGGCCGTCGACGAAGAAATGCAGCGCTTCGCGGTTGAGTCGGTCGCCGTTGCATTCCGGACAAACGCGCCGGCTGATGAACTGTCCGCTCCACTTTCGCGCCTTGGCGCTTTCGTCGTCGTCCTGCTTGTTTTCGATGAATTTGAGAATACCGTCGAAGGTGCGGAAGAAGTCGAAGCCCGCAAGCGTCGAGCCCTCCAGACGCGGCACGGCCGTAGTGCCGTTGAAAAGATCGTCGACCAACTCGTCGGGCAGTTCGCCGAAGGGAGTGTCGATGGTAAATCCGTGGCTCTGCAGTATGGCCTTGATTTGGAGGAACACCAGCGACTCGTGGTACTTGCCCAGCGGCACTATGGCGCCTTTTGCAATGCTCAGACTCTCGTCGGGAACTATCTTGGCGCGGTCTACGATGTTGACGTAGCCCAGTCCCTTGCATCGCGGGCAAGCGCCTTGCGGAGAGTTGAACGAGAAGTTGTGGGGCGCCGGGTCGTGGTACGATATTCCCGTGGTGGGGTCGACCAGCTCCTGGCTGAAGTAAGCGGCGGCGTCGGTGTCGACGTCGTAGACCATAATCTCCTTGTCGCCCTGGGCCAGAGCGCGCGTCACCGATTCCAGCAACCGGTCGCGGTCTTTTTCGTCGGCCACAATGCGGTCGATCACCAGCTCCACAGAGTGGTTGCGGTAGCGGTCGAGTTTCATGCCGGGGGTGATTTCCATCAGCTCGCCGTCGACGCGCACTCGGATATAGCCCTTCTTGGTGAGGGTCTCGAAGAGCTCCTTGTAGTGGCCCTTGCGGTTCTTGACCAAAGGAGCCAGTATGTAGAGCTTGCGGCCGGCATAGCGGCTCACGATGAGGTCGACGATTTTCTCGGGTGTGTATTTCACCATCTCGTGCCCCGAGGCGTAGCTCACGGCGTGGCCGATGCGCGCAAACAGAAGGCGCAGAAAGTCGTAGACCTCTGTGGTGGTGCCTATGGTGCTTCGCGGATTGCGGTTGATGGTCTTCTGCTCGATGGCAATGACGGGGCAAAGGCCCGAAATGTGGTCCACATCGGGCCGCTCCAGGTTGCCCAGCATATTGCGGGCGTAGGCCGAAAAGGTTTCTATATAGCGCCGCTGGCCTTCGGCGAATATGGTGTCGAAGGCCAGACTCGACTTGCCGCTGCCGCTCAGTCCGGTAACTACGGTCAGGGCGTTGTGCGGAATGTCGATGTCGATATTCTTGAGATTGTTGACGCGTGCGCCGACAACGCTGATACGGTCGCAGCCGTCGTCGGCGGCTACCGCTTTGCCTTTTGGCGCAGTACTATGTTCTGTCATCTTCGTTTTCTGTTCCTGACCCGTCAACGGTCAGTCCAATTGGAATTGAAAGTGTCGGTGCCGCTTTGGCTGCGCGATAGCGACTCCGCCGTGGGTATGCGCACCTTGTATGTTTTGCCGGCCCGGTTTGTAAGGCTTTTGGAACGTATCCAGGGATTTTCGTCGCGCAGGGTGGCGTAGGATATTCCCTGGCGGCGCGCCCAGTCGGGCCAACTGGCCACGGGGCCGCTAACCTCCACCTCGCGGTATCGGCGGGGCTGATATAGCTGGTCGTCGCGCAGGTGGAAGCCGTAGGCGCTCGGGTTCTCCATCACGGTCTTCATTGCCATTATGCGGTAGGGGTAGCGGGTGGTTTCCTCGGTAAGATAGAGGTCGAGCGAAGTCTCCTGGCCCTGGCGGTCGAGCTCGTTGGTGATGCGCGTATTGCCGCCGTTGTAGGCCGCCATCACGCTGGGCCAGTTGCCGAAGCGCCGGTAGGAGTTCTTCAGGTAGCGGCATGCGGCTGCCGTGGCCTTCTCGATATTGTAGCGCTCGTCGACTTCATCACCCACTTCGAGGCCGTACTCGCGGGCCGTAGAGGGTATGAACTGCCAGAAACCGGCAGCCTTGGCCGGCGAATAGGCGCGGGGGTTGAGCGAGCTTTCGACGCATGCCAGATAGAGCATGTCCTGCGGCACGCCGTTGTCGCGCAGTATGCGGCTCATCTCCGGGAAGAAACGGTTGGCCCGCTTGATAATCAGCATAGTGGTGCCGTGGGTATATACTATCGAGCTGAGCTCGCGGTCGAAGGCTTCGTACATGTCCGACCGGTCCAGAGGTATGGTCTCGGAGCATATGGTCACCGAAGCGGGCACTTCGGGAGAATAGACGTCGGAGAAGCGGACCGGAACGCGCTGGGCGGAGGCGGCCGCACTGAGGGCCAAAGCGATGGCCGCTGTTGCGATATGTTTTAATTTCATTGTCGTTCAGAGTGTTATTCTTCGGGCGAAGAGGTAGTGGCGCCTTGCTCGTAGCCTACGATGTTGATGTCGCCGGCGCGGTCATAGCGCACGCCGTCGGCTCCTTCGGCGCGGATTACATAGTAATAAACGCCTGCCGGCACGAATTTGCTTCCCACTTTGCCGTCCCAGCCTTCGGAGGGGTCGGTGGTGGTGAAGAGGCGCTTGCCCCAGCGGTTGAATATGCTACACTCGTAACTTACTATGCTTTTGTAGCTTACCTTCCATACATCGTTCACTCCGTCTTCGTTGTGCGGGGAGAAGGCGTTCGGGATTTCGAGCTTGGACTCGCCGATAAAAATCTCGTAGGTGTCGCCGGCGTACTCGCAGGTAGCGTCATCGTTGGCTGCCACGAAGCGTACATAGGTGGTGCCCTGCTCGCGGAAGGTATAGGTGAATGTCAGTTCGGTGTAGGTGAGCTCGTTGATGTCGAATTCCGGCGAACGCGATATCTGCCACTCGTGGAAGACGGCGCCGTCGGTGACGGCGGCCTCAAACTCGATGTCGCACGGCGCCGAGCCGCCCAGTCCTTCTGTCTCCTCGCGCTGCTCGTTGTCGGCCTCGCGCACGCTCTGGGTGGCGCGGCTGCGCGCTTCGATGCCGTAGGGCTCTACAGTGGCGCTCTCAACGCTCTGCGCCTCGCCCCAGACCTTGAGAAAGCGGTCGCCGCTGAGAGTGAAGGTAGTTGCCATATAGGGGTCGGGCACCGAGAAGGATGCGCCGATCGAGCTCAAGGTCTCTGTGGTGGCCTCCGGCCGGTAGGCGAAGCTGTCGTCGTCGAAGTGCAGTGCCGTGTATTCAACAGTCAGCTCGCGCGAAAGTTCCATGCGGCGGCCGTTGATGCTGTAGTAGGGAATGGCGGAGGCATTGCCGGCAAAGTCGAGGCGGCAGCGGTCGCAGTCGCGTTCGGCCGTCGGTGTCAGGGCCTGCAGCTCCAGGCGGTGCGCCGAGTAGTCGGCGACCCAGTAGCAGTGCTGGCGCCCGTCGTGCTCGACGATATATCCCATATCGCCCGCAGAGAGGGTGATGGTGCTGACTCCGCCCGCATTGGTTGCCGCGACATCCTCGGCGTAAGCCCCGCCCATGTTGGAGAATCGGCGCCAGGTCGGAGCTGACCCCGTGTAGGGGTAGCTTGCGGTGATGCCGGCCGTGCTTTCAAGCACATAGACAGTTTCGAGGCCCGACGAGGTCTCGGGGGTTATCTCTACTGCCGGCTTGGCGTTGCCGGAAAAATCCAACGCGAAGGCCGCCGAAGCGGTCAGCAGGCACAGTATGGCGACGGGGAATTTCATGACGGGCGTGGTATATATCTTCGTAACTCACAAAATTAACAAAAAATCCCCACAAAAGCAAGCCGGCTGCCACGCGAAGCCGCCTTTTTGGGGATTCTTAACAAAAAAAGGCCGCCCTGCGCTTACAGAACGGCCTCTTGATTGAGTTTTCTATGTATTACCAGATGACAACACGCTCGGCTTCGGGCATAAACATGCCGTCGCCCTCGGTGATGCCGAATGCGGTGTAGAACGGGTCGATGTTCTTCAGAGTAGCGTTCACGCGCCAGCGGCCCAGCGAGTGCGGGTCGGTCTGGGTGCGCTGCATAATCTCCTCGGGGGTGATGTTTGCGGCCCAGACGTTGGCGTAGCCAAGGTAGAAGCGCTGGTCGGGAGTAAAACCGCCTACTACGGGGCCTTCCTGACCGTTGAGGCTGTTGAGGTAGGCGGTGTGGGCAACTCGCAGACCACCCTGGTCGGCGATGTTCTCGCCCAGAGTGAGGCGGCCGTTGCCGTGAACGCCGGGAGCCACTTCAACGCTGTCGAACTGGGCTACGAGCTTGTCGGCGAGGGCCTCGAAGGCTGCGGCGTCGGCCTCGGTCCACCAGTTGGAGAAGTTGCCGTCCTTGTCGAACTGGCGACCCTGGTCGTCGAAGCCGTGGGTCATCTCATGGCCGATAACAACACCGATAGCGCCGTAGTTGATGGCATCGTCGGCGTTCGGGTCGAAGAACGGAGGCTGAAGGATGCCGGCGGGGAAGCAGATTTCGTTGGTGGTCGGGTTGTAGTAGGCGTTGACGGTCTGCGGAGTCATCTGCCAGCGGGCGCGGTCTACGGGCTTGCCGAAGTCGCTGTTGTTGTATGCGATGTTGAAGAGCTGGGCGGCCTGAATATTCTCCCAGTACGACTTGCTCGGGTCGACGGTGAGCTCGGAGTAGTCGCGCCAGGTGTCGGGATAGCCTATTTTAACGGTGAAGTTGGCGAGTTTTTCGCGGGCGCGGGCCTTGGTGGTGTCGCTCATCCAGGTCAGGTTGTCGATGTGTTGGCCAAGGGCGGTCTGAAGGTTGCCGACCAGCTCGAGCATCTTCTCCTTTGAGGATGCGGGGAAGTAACGCTCCACGTAGAGCTGGCCGAGAGCTTCGCCAAGGATGCCGTTGGGCACGCCCACAGCACGCTTCCAGCGCGGACGCTGCTCCTGCACGCCGCTCATAACTTTGGAAAGCTCGAAGTTGGCGTTGATGAAGTCGTCGCTCAGATACTGGCTGGCGCTGCCGATGTAGCTGGCGGCCATGTAGTCGCGGAGCTGCTGCTCGGGAGTGGTGGCCAGCACCTTGCCCACAAACTCATAATAGTCGGGCTGCTCGACGATGACGGTGTCGACGCCCTCAACGTTCTGGGCGGCGAAGTAGCCGGGCAGGTCGATGGCAGGAGCCACAGCCACGAGGTTTACCATCGAGGTGGGGTTGTAGCATGCCTCGATGTTTCGCATTTCGGTGCGGGTCATCTGCTTTTGGGCGAGCTTGGTCTCCAGCGAGATGGTGTTGTCGGCGAGACGGGTTGCGTCGGCTTCGCTGTAACCGGCGAGTTTGGCTATGGTCACCAGATAGTTGCGGTAGGCCTCCATGATGGCGCGGCTATGGTCGTCGGTCTTGGTGTAGTAATCGCGGTCGCCCAGTCCGAGGCCTCCCTGGCCGAGGTACATGGCGTTCATGGAGCTGTTGGCCAGGTCGGCCATTACACCGGTGCCGAAGAACACGTCCAGACCCGGCAAGGTGGCCATGAGGTTTACAATCTGGTCGCGGGTGGCGGCGTTGATGGTTGCCAGATCGCGCTGCAGGGGAGCGGCGCCCTCGTTGTTGAGGCGCACGCTGTCCATACCCATAGCGTAGAGGTCGGCGATTTTCTGGGCGTTGGTGCCGGTTTCGCACGAGTCGGGGTTGATGCCCGTCACGAGTTCGCGGATCTGCTCACGGCAGGCTTCGCCGACGGCATCGAAGGAGCCGAAGCGCGAGAACTCGGCCGGAAGCGGATGGGAGGCTATCCAGCCGCCGCAGGCGTAGTCGTAGAAATCGGCGCGAGGGCTGACGGTGGTGTCGAGGTTGGCAACGTCTATGCCCGTCGGAGCGGCGCTCTGACGGCCACCGCAGGCGGCCACGCTCAGCAGCAGTGTGCCGGCGCAAGCAATCATAATACGGTTGTTCATAATTATATGATAATGATAAATAGGATTCATCGGTTTGTTCTCTCTTGGTATGTTTCGGTGCGGCTTCAGCCTTTTATTTCGTCAAGCTCCTGCTGGGCGAGTTCCCACATGCTCATTGCGTTCTCAACGGCTTTGGTGGCTTCGGCGTGGGCCTTGAAAACTTCGTCGGCCACTTCGCCGGCGGCTATGCGGGCCTCGACGGCGGCAAGTTCTTCCTCGGCTTTGGCCACAGCGGCCTCAGCGTCTTCGACGCGGCGCGCGGCGCGGCGCACCATCTTCTCGCGCTCGCGCTGCTCGGCGTAGCTCAACTTGGGCGATGCCGCAGCCGCCTGAGGTGATGCCGCGGCAGTCTTTGGCTCGGTCTTGACGGCTTTAGGCTCCACTTTGACCGGGTTGGCGCGCTCAAGCTCGCGGAGGCTGTCGAGTTTCTTTTTCTCAAGAAATTCGTAGATTCCGCCAAGACATTCGCGCACTTGGCCTCCGCCGAATTCATAGACCTTCTCGACGAGTCCGTCGAGGAATTCACGGTCGTGGCTCACCACTATCACGGTGCCGTCGAAGTCTTTGATAGCCTGCTTGAGGATATCTTTGGTCCTCATGTCCAGATGGTTGGTAGGCTCATCGAGGATGAGAAGGTTGACCGGCTCCAGCAGAAGCTTGATCATTGCCAGTCGCGTCTTCTCGCCGCCGGAGAGCACCTTGACTTTCTTCTCCGAGGCTTCGCCGCCGAACATGAAGGCACCCAGTATGTCGCGGATTTTCAGGCGGATGTCGCCGACGGCCACTCGGTCGATGGTGTCGAATACGGTCGGTTCGCCGTCGAGCAGCTGCGCCTGATTCTGGGCGAAATAGCCTATTTTAACGTTGTGGCCGATGCGCAGGCTGCCGGTGTAGGGTATTTCGCCCATTATGCACTTCACCAGGGTCGACTTGCCCTCGCCGTTTTTGCCCACGAAGGCCACTTTTTCGCCGCGTCGCAGCGTAAAGGTCGCATGGTCAAAAACTTGATGGTCGCCATAAGCCTTGCCGAGGTCTTCGACAATCAGCGGAAAGTCGCCCGAACGCGGTGCCGGCGGGAAGCGCAGGCTGAGGTGCGAATTGTCGAGCTCGTCGACTTCGATGCGCTCTATTTTGGCAAGCTGCTTTATGCGGCTCTGCACCTGTACCGACTTGGTGGCCTTGTAGCGGAAGCGTTCGATAAACTCCTCAGTGTCGGCTATCTGCTTCTGCTGGTTGCGGTAGGCTCGCATCTGCTGCTCGATGCGCTCGTCGCGGAGCACCACGAACTTGCTGTAGTTCACCGCATAGTCGTAGATTTTGCCAAGGTTGATTTCTATGGTGCGGTTGGTGACGTTGTCGATAAAAGCACGGTCGTGGCTCACCAGCACAACGGCTTTGGCCTTGGTGATCAGAAAGTTCTCCAGCCACTGTATGGACTCAATGTCCAGATGGTTGGTCGGCTCGTCGAGCAGCAGCACGTCCGGTCGCTGAAGCAGGATTTTGGCAAGCTCGATGCGCATGCGCCAGCCGCCCGAAAATTCCGATGTCGGCCGCTCGAAGTCGCTGCGCACAAATCCCAGACCGAGCAGGGTTTTCTCCATCTCGGCCTCGTTGTTCTCGCTGTCCTCGATGGCGATGCGGTCCGTAAGGGCCGTGACGCGCTCTATAAGTCGCTGATAGTCGGCAGTGTCGTAGTCGGTGCGTGCGGCAAGCTCTTCCGACAGCCGGTCGAGCTCGGCGTGGAGCGCGGCTATATGGGCAAACACCTTGCGGACCTCTTCCATCACGGTCTGAGTGTCCGAAAGAACCATTTGCTGAGGAAGATAGCCTATAGTGACGCCCTGCGGCACGGCGACATTGCCCCCGGTAGGCTTCTGAAGGCCGGCGATGATTTTGAGCATAGTACTCTTGCCGGCGCCGTTTTTGCCCACCAGCGCTATCTTGTCCTTTGGATTGATGACGTAATTAATGTTGTCGAAGAGCAGCTGCGAACTGAACTCGACACTCAAATTATTGATTGAAATCATTCAAGAGCTCTTATTGCGCTGCAAAAATAGCAAAAAATTCTGACATAACCCCCTTTTGTCGGTTTTCGGAACAGTTGCGGGTATGCGAAAAAATTGCTAATTTTGCAGCTTAAAAGGACAACGTGGGTTGTCTGTTTTAGGTTTTTATCACATTTTCAGCAATTTATGAGTAGTACTGACTCGACAACTACGGCGCGCGTGCGCCATTCGATGGTGTCTTTGGTAGACTTCCGTCCCAAACTTTTTCACTGCCTGCGCAACTACAATGCAGCCAGGCTCAAATCCGACATCATCGCCGGCATTGTGGTTGGCATCGTTGCCCTCCCTCTTGCCATCGCCTTTGGTATCGCCAGCGGCGTGAGCCCGACAATAGGCCTTCTCACCGCCATCATCGGCGGCTTCATGGTAAGTTTCTTCGGCGGCAACTCGGTGCAGATTGGCGGCCCAACGGGTGCCTTCATCGTAATCGTCTACGGCATCATCGCCCAGTTCGGCCTTCAGGGTCTTGCAATCGCCACCTTTATGGCCGGCATCATTCTTGTGATCATGGGCCTCTTCCGACTGGGAACGGTCATCAAATTCATACCCTACCCTATCGTGGTCGGCTTCACCGCCGGTATCGCACTGACCATTTTCTCCACGCAGATAAACGACTTTCTGGGGCTTGGCCTGCGCGACATCCCCGGCCCCTTCCTGCCCAAGTGGGGCCTCTACTTCCGCAGTCTGGGTGCTGTTGACCTCCCCACATTGGCAACGGCCGTCGTTTCCCTACTTATTATAATAGCGGCCCCGCGCATCTCCAAAAAGTTGCCGGGAGCACTCATCGCCATCGTTGTGGTAACGGCCGGCGCGTTCCTGATGGGCACCACCTTCGAGTGGTACCACGTCGAAACCATCGGCGACCGCTTCGGCACCATGGCCACCGACATACCGGCCCCCCACGGCTTCGCCCTCAACATGAGCACCATCAACATGCTGCTGCCCTCGGCCTTCACCATCGCCGTGCTGGGCGCCATCGAGAGCCTGCTGTCGGCAACGGTTGCCGACGGCGTCACCGGCTCGCGCACTAACAGCAACACCGAGCTCATCGGACAAGGCATAGCCAACATTACGGTGCCTTTCTTCGGAGGCATACCCGTCACCGGAGCCATTGCCCGCACCATGACCAACATCACCAACGGCGGCCGCACTCCCGTGGCCGGCATCGTCCACGCCGTTGTGCTCCTGGCCATATTCCTGTTCGCCATGCCGCTGATCAACTATGTTCCGCTGGCATGCCTTGCCGCTGTCCTTATGGTGGTTGCGTACAACATGAGCGGCTGGCGCACCGTGGCCGCCATTCTGCGCTCGCCGCGCTCCGATATTTCGGTGCTCATCGTGACATTCCTTCTCACCGTCATTTTCGACCTTACCATAGCCATCGAAATCGGCCTGCTGCTGGCCGTGGTGCTCTTCCTGCGCCGAGTTATGGAGAACACGCAGATAAAGGTATACTCCGAGCAACTCGACGTTGCCGAAGACACCGACCTGAGCACACACGAAGTGCTCGACGTCGCCCCCGGAGTGAGCGTCTACGAAATCGACGGGCCGTTCTTCTTCGGCATAGCCACCAAGTTCGACGAAATGATGCGCTCCACTCTTGTCGACAAGCCCATTGTGCGCATAATCCGCATGCGTAAGGTAGCGTTTATCGACGCCACGGCTATACACAACCTGGAGATTCTCATCCGGTCGTCGCAGAGCGAAGGCATCCACATCGTCCTTTCGGGCGTCAAGCCAAACGTGAAGGCCTCGCTGGAGCATGCCGGAATCGACAAACTCATCGGCGAGGACCACATCTGCGACCACATCACCAAGGCCGTGCGAATGGCCAACTCTATTGCCGACCTGCACAGACCCGTTGTGGCCGCTCAGGCCTGAAGTGGCTCATAAGGCGTGCAAATTGGTCATAATAGACAATTTTTCACTCTTTAACGACTCAAAGTATTGCCGCTTCGGGTGCAAATGGTTATCTTTGTGGCCTAAAAACGAATTATTTCCACACCGCAATGAAATACATCTCGCGAATTCTCTCTCTGGCTGTGCTGCTGACGCTCCTCGTAAGTTCGTGCAACACCGAAAGCGACAATCCCACAGTGACGGAGCAGTCCTTTCCGGGCTTCTTCGCCAATGTGCACGAAATGAGCACCGGCGCAACGGCTGTCTACAACAACATCTCGTACAAGGTGACTCTGAACTACGACGAGCTCACTGCCGAAGTTCAGATTACGGGTCTCAAGCTCCCCGACGGAACTACATATCCCACAATGACCCTCTCGGGCTTGCGGTGGGGCATCGACACCAACGGCTGGCGCGAAATTACCGGCGCGCAGATTGTGCCGTCCATCGGCGGCTTCAGCAACGCTCCCACTTTCACGCAGTTTAAATTCCGCATCTACGAGCGCTTCGTCGACAGCAACGGCACTTCGATATACTCCCCCGCCGTTTGCGCCACATACATCATCAACGGCCTCTACAAAGTGATGTCGAGCTTCTCGCCTCAGATGCTCTACGGCACCACCGTCGCCACCGACACGGAGAACAACCGCACACTGGAGACCACCAACACACCCTACAGCGTGACCTACAACACCGACACCCGCACCATGACCATCAATATGGGCGGAGTGCGGTTCTCCACAGAGAGCAGCGAGAGCTACGACATCGAAGTGCGAAACATCCCGCTGACAACCTACGACGACAAGCTCTCCTTCGACGTTGCAACCATTATCCCCTATCTCAGCGGTTCGCCCTTCGAGAAATATCCTTTCTCCAACCTCAAGGGCAACTTCAACCCCGCCGAAGGCCTCACCTTCTCCTTCGACACCACCGAACGCACCACAAACATCACCTACCACGTAGAGGTGAAATGCGACTTCAGCCGCATCAACTCATACAACTGATTACCCTCCCCCATACAAGGGCCGGCTCTCACACGAGGGCCGGTCTTTTTTATTCGGCCGCCTTTTCAAAGAGTAAAACACGCCGCTTTAACGGGGAATTTTTGACAACTAAACCAAATATACAATAAATAGTAACAAAATTTGACCTTTCGCCGACGTCTTTCCCCCTAACTTTGCATTCGCAACTAACCCCCGTCGGCCTCCGGGCCGCGAGACTGAAACTTAAAATCTTTATCATAACCGGACAATGTATTTGTTAGGATACGACATAGGCACCTCGTCTGTCAAGGCCGCCCTGGTGGAGGCCGAAACAGGCCGTACCGTAGCCACCGACTTCTATCCCAAAACCGAAGCTCCCATCAAAGCGCTCAATCCCGGCTGGGCCGAACAGGACCCAGAGTCGTGGGTGCGCTATCTCAAACTCGCAACCCGCGCCGTCCTCGAAGCCGGCGCTGTTGACCCCAAAGACATCAAGGCCATCGGATTTTCCTACCAGATGCACGGTCTGGTGTGCGTCGACAAGGACTTCAAGCCCCTCCGCGAGTCGATAATATGGTGCGACAGCCGCGGCGTGCCCTATGGCGACAAAGCATTCCGCGAGCTTGGCGCCGACGTCTGCCTGCCGCGCCTTCTGAACTCGCCCGGAAACTTCACGGCCTCCAAGCTGGCCTGGGTGAAGGAGAACGAGCCCCAGACCTTTGCCAAAATCGCACACATCATGCTTCCGGCCGACTACGTGGCATGGCGAATGACCGGCCACCTGTGCACTAACCCCGAAGGTCTGAGCGAATACATGCTCTGGGACTTCAGCAAAAACGCCCCCGCCGACTTCCTGATGGAGTATTTCGGCTTCGACCCGGCAATACTGCCTCCGGTGCAGCCTACCTTCAGCGTGCAGGGCACCGTCAGCGCCGCCGGCGCCGCCGAGTTCGGCCTCGCCGAAGGCACGCCCATCACCTACCGCGCCGGCGACCAACCCAACAACGCACTTTCGCTCAACGTGTTCAACCCCGGCGAAGTGGCTTCGACGGCCGGAACATCGGGCGTCGTCTACGGCATAAACGGCACTGTCGACTACGACCCCAAGTCGCGCGTCAACAACTTTGCCCACGTAAACCACAGCGCCGACACCACCCGCATCGGCGTGATGACATGCATAAACGGCACCGGAATCCTCAACAGCTGGTGCAAGCGCAACATAGCTCCCGAGAACTGCTCCTACGCCGACATGAACGACATCGCCGCCCAGGCTCCCGCCGGCAGCGCCGGCCTCACCGTGCTGCCCTTCGGCAACGGCGCCGAGCGTGTGCTCCAGAACCGCGAAATAGGCTGCAGTTTCAGCGGCATCAACTTCAATATCCACAACCGCAGCCACATGCTGCGCGCCGCTCAGGAAGGCATCGTGTTCTCCTTCATGTACGGCATGGAGATTATGAAGGGCATTGGCCTTGAAATCAACAAAATACACGCCGGAAAGGCAAATATGTTCCTGAGTCCTGTGTTCCGCCAGACCCTGGCCGACGTGTCGGGCGCAACCATCGACCTTTTCGACACCGACGGCGCCGTGGGCGCCGCCAAGGGCGCCGGCATGGGCGCCGGCATCTACGCCGACAACACCGAGGCCTTCGCCTCGCTGGTCAAACTCGGCGAAATCACTCCGGGCAAGGACGCCGACGCTGTCGCCGAAGCCTACGCCCGCTGGAAAGGCGTTCTCGAAAAAGCTCTGGGCTGAAGCCGCTCAGAATCCCTTGCAATAGAAAAACAAGAAAAACAAAATAACCTAAAACCAGTCATAGAACAAAATGGCACAGAAAGAATACTTCCCCACGGTGGGCAAGATCAAATTTGAAGGCACCGAGTCCTACAACCCCATGGCATACCGCTACTACGACGCAGAGCGCGTGGTGCTGGGCAAGCCCATGAAAGAGTGGCTCAAATTCGCCATGGCATGGTGGCACACCCTGTGCGCCGAAGGTGGCGACCAGTTCGGCACTACCACCAAGAAGTTCCCCTGGAACGAAGGTCCCGACGCCATGACCATCGCCAAGCAGAAAGCCGACGCCGGCTTCGAGGTGATGGAGAAGCTGGGCATCGAATACTTCTGCTTCCACGACACCGACCTCATCGGCGACCTCGACGACATCGAAGGCTACGAAGCCCGCATGAAGGAAATCACCGCCTATATCAAGGCTAAGATGGACGCCACCGGCATCAAGAACCTCTGGGGCACCGCAAACGTGTTCGGCAACGGCCGCTATATGAACGGCGCCGCCACCAACCCCGATTTCGACGTTGTTGCCCGCGCCTGCGTGCAGATCAAGAACGCCATCGACGCCACCATCGCTCTCGGCGGTCAGAACTACGTGTTCTGGGGCGGCCGCGAAGGCTATATGAGCCTGCTCAACACCGACCAGAAGCGCGAAAAAGAGCATCTGGCAACCATGCTGCGCATGGCCCGCGACTACGCCCGCAGCAAGGGCTTCACCGGCACCTTCCTGATTGAGCCCAAGCCCATGGAACCCTCCAAGCACCAGTACGACGTCGACACCGAAACCGTCATCGGCTTCCTCAAGGCCCACGGTCTGGACAAGGACTTCAAGGTGAACATCGAGGTCAACCACGCCACCCTGGCCGGCCACACCTTCGAGCACGAGCTGGCTGTGGCCGTCGACAACGGCATGCTCGGCAGCATCGACGCCAACCGCGGCGACTACCAGAACGGCTGGGACACCGACCAGTTCCCCATCGACAACTACGAGCTCACCCAGGCTATGATGCAGATTATCCGCAACGGCGGTCTGGGCAACGGCGGTACCAACTTCGACGCCAAGACCCGCCGCAACTCCACCGACCTGGAGGACATCTTCATCGCCCACATCGCCGGCATGGACGCTATGGCCCGCGCTCTTCTGAGCGCCGCCGACGTGCTCGAAAAGAGCCCCTACAAGAAGATGCTCGCCGAGCGCTACGCCTCGTTCGACGCCGGCGAAGGCAAGAAGTTCGAAGAAGGCAAGCTGACCCTTGAAGACGTCGTTGCCTACGCCAAGACCCAGCCCGAACCCGCCGTTACTTCCGGCAAGCAGGAGCTCTACGAAGCTATCGTGAATATGTACGCATGAGGCTGCGGCATACCAAATAAGTGAAAAGGTTCCCGGAGCGGACCCGCTGAGGGTTCGTGCCGGGCACCTTTTTCTTTTTCCAAGCCATGCAAGGCAAACATCCAACTACCTGAAACCATTAACCTACAAGCTAATACCCCTACAATGACAAATACCGACAAGGGAAGCAAGCTCTACCTTTTCTCCATCGTGCTGGTGGCCGTGATGGGTGGTCTGCTCTTCGGCTACGACACTGCCGTCATCTCCGGAGCGGAGAAGGGTCTGCAGGCCTTCTTCCTTGGCGCCACGGACTTCGTCTACTCCGACACCATCCACGGCATCACCTCCTCGAGCGCCCTGCTGGGCTGCATCTTAGGCTCGGCGCTGAGCGGCATCTTCGCCTCGCGCCTTGGCCGCAAGAAATCTCTGATTATAGCGGGCGTATTCTTCTTTCTGAGCGCCCTGGGTTCCTACTGGCCCGAATTTGCCTTCTACGAGAAAGGTGTTCCGACCTTCAGCCTGCTCATTACCTTCAACATCTACCGCATCATAGGCGGCGTCGGCGTGGGCCTGGCTTCGGCCATCTGCCCGATGTATATCGCCGAGGTGGCGCCTTCGAATCTGCGAGGCACCCTGGTGAGCTGGAACCAGTTCGCCATCATCTTCGGCCAGCTGGTGGTCTACTTCGTCAACTTCCTCATTCTGGGCGAACACACCCAGCCCATCATCGAAAAAATGGGTGAGGCCGTCTACTCTGTCAGCGCCGCTTCCGACCCCTGGACCATCCAGACCGGCTGGCGATATATGTTCGGCTCCGAAGCCTTCGTAGCCGGCCTGTTCACCATTCTGGTATGCTTCGTGCCTGAGTCGCCGCGCTATCTGGCTCTGATCGGCAAGGACAGCAAGGCCCTGGCCATTCTGACGCGCATCAACGGCAAGGTACGCGGCGCCGAAGTGCTCGAGCAGATCAAAAACACGGTCGATGTCAAGAGCGAGCGTCTGTTCTCCTTCGGCGTTATGGTGATTTTCGTGGGCGTGATGCTCAGCGTGTTCCAGCAGGCCGTCGGCATCAACGCCGTGCTCTACTATGCCCCGCGCATCTTCGAGAGCATGAACATGGGCAACCCGATGGTGCAGACCGTCATCATGGGCATCGTCAACATTGCCTTCACCCTCGTGGCTGTCTTCACCGTAGAGAAACTCGGCCGCAAGCCTCTGCTCATTTGGGGCTCGTTCGGCATGGCCGTCGGCGCAATAGGCGTGGCACTGAGCAATGTCATCGCCGTGCCGGCCATAGTTCCGGTGGTTTCGATTATGGTGTACTCGGCATCCTTCATGTTCTCGTGGGGCCCCATCTGCTGGGTGCTCATCGCCGAGATATTCCCGAACACCATCCGCAGCCAGGCTGTGGCCATCGCAGTTGCCTTCCAGTGGATATTCAATTTCATCGTATCGAGTACCTTCGTGCCGATGTACAACATGCGCCTTGGCGACATGGGCAGCTTCGGCGATAACTTCGGCCACTTCTTTGCCTACGCCCTCTACGGCGTGATTTGCATCGCCGCCGCCATCTTCGTGGCCAAGCTCGTGCCCGAAACCAAGGGCAAGACCCTGGAGGATATGACTGCGCTGTGGCGCAACCGCAACAAAAAGAAAGAAACCACCGCGGGCGACTCCGTTCAGGAGATGACCGCCTGACAACACCCACCCTGTATGGTAAACTTCAGTCTTGAGGGCAAGGTAGCCCTCGTCACCGGAGCGGCCTACGGCATCGGCCTCGCCATAGCGCGGGCCCTTGCCGAAGCCGGCGCCCGGATAGTGTTCAACTGCTCGCGGCAGCAGACCCTCGACCGCGGGCTGGCGGCATACCGCGAGCTCGGCATCGACGCCAAGGGCTATCTCTGCGACGTCACCGACGAAGCTGCCGTGCGCGCCATGGTGGCCGACATCGCCGCCACCGTGGGCACCGTCGACATTCTGGTCAACAACGCCGGAATCATCAAGCGCATCCCTATGGAGGAAATGGCCGTCGAGGACTTCCGCCGCGTGGTGGATGTCGACCTTGTGGCTCCCTTCATCGTCGCCAAGGCCGTTATTCCCGGTATGATAGCCAAGGGCCACGGCAAGATTATCAACATCTGCTCTATGATGAGCGAGCTGGGCCGAGAGACCGTCAGCGCCTACGCCGCCGCCAAGGGCGGTCTGAAGATGCTCACGCGCAACATCTGTTCGGAGTACGGAGCCGCAAACATTCAGTGCAACGGCATCGGCCCGGGCTACATAGCCACCGAGCAGACGGCACCGCTGCGCGAGCTCCAGCCCGACGGCAGCCGCCATCCCTTCGACCGCTTCATCATCGCCAAGACGCCGGCCGGCCGCTGGGGCACGCCCGAGGACCTGATGGGTCCGGCGGTGTTCCTGGCTTCGGAGGCCTCGGACTTCGTCAACGGCCAGATTCTCTACGTCGACGGCGGCATCCTGGCTTATATCGGCAAACAGCCGTGATTCAACCATATAGATGGAACAAATATTCGCTTACATAATCGGGCTCGGGGCTGCGGTGATGATGCCTGTCATCTTCACAGTCCTGGGCCTGTGTATCGGCATCCGCTTCGGCGAAGCCCTCAAGGCCGGCCTCAAGGTGGGCGTGGGCTTCGTCGGGCTCAGCATAGTGACTGCGCTGCTCACCAGCGCGCTCACACCTGCTCTACGCTCTGTTGTCGATATCTACCACCTTGAGCTCCACGTGTTCGACATGGGTTGGCCGGCGGCTGCCTCCGTGGCCTACAATACTGCTGTCGGCGCCTTCATCATCCCGGTGTGCCTGGCGGTGAACCTGCTGATGCTCTTCACCGGCACCACCCGCACCGTCAACATCGACCTTTGGAACTACTGGCACTTCGCCTTCATCGGGGCCGTGATATACTTCGCCTCCGACTCGCTGGCGTGGGGTTTCTTCGGTGCCGTAATATGCTATGCCATAACGCTTGTTTTGGCCGACCTGACGGCGCGCCGCTTCCAGGATTACTATAAGGACGTCGACGGTATTTCCATCCCCCAGCCCTTCTGCGCCGGCTTTGCGCCGGTGGCATGGGCGGTCAACAAAGTCCTCGACCGCATACCCGGCATCAATCGCCTCGAAATCGACGCCGAAGGCCTCAAACGCAAGTTCGGCGTGCTGGGCGAGCCTCTTTTCTTAGGTGTGATTGTGGGCATCGCCATCGGCTGCCTGTCGTGCCGGTCGTGGGCCCAAGTCCGCCAGGAAGTGCCCCACATTCTGCTGTTGGGCGTACAGATGGGAGCCGTGATGGAGCTTATACCGCGTGTCACTGTGCTGTTCATCGAAGGCTTGCGCCCCATCAGCGAAGCCACCCGCAGTCTCATCGGCCGCAAGTTCAAAAACGCCGACGGCCTCAACATAGGCATGAGCCCGGCCCTGGTCATCGGCCACCCGACCACTCTGGTGGTGTCGCTGCTGCTCATTCCGGTGGCGCTGGTGCTGGCTGTTGTGCTTCCGGGCAACGAATTTCTGCCTCTGGCCTCGCTGGCGGGTATGTTCTACGTGTTTCCGCTGGTGCTGCCGTTCACCCGCGGCAGCGTGCTTAAAACCTTCGTCGTGGGTCTTGTGGTTATAGTTGGCGCCCTGTATATGGTCACCAACATAGCGCCTTGGTTCACCCTTGCCGCCAACGACGTCCACGCCGCAACGGGCGATGCCGCCGTGGCCATTCCCGAGGGGTTCAGCGGCGGCAGCCTCGACTTTGCGGGCAGTCCGCTGGCCTGGGGCATCTTCCGGTGCCTGCACGCGTGGCGCTGGGTGGGTGCAGCCGTGCTCGTGGTGCTCACGATGGGCCTGATGTGGTGGAACCGCGTGCGCCTGCTGCGTGTGCGAGCCGCCCAACCCGAGGTGTCATAAATAAAGTAATTCCGTATTGCTTAACAAAAATACAATGCTTCGTAAATTTTTAATTCTTAGCGCAGTAGCAATGGGAACTATTGCAGCCATGGGCCAAACCGCCTATACGGTGCAGCGCGCGTGCCATCCGGACGACGTTCGCAACTACACCACCGACCAACTCCGCAGCCGCTTCGCCATGACCGACGTCATGGCCCCCGACAGCGTGTTGCTCACCTACTCCATGTACGACCGCCTCATCTTCGGCGGCGTGATGCCCGTAAGCGGCCCGGTACGCCTGGAGACCATCGACCCTCTCAAGGCCGAATACTTTCTGGAGCGCCGTGAGCTGGGCGTGATCAACACCGGGGGCAACGGCATCGTCACCGTCGACGGCACCGACTACGAGCTCCACTTCAAGGACGCCCTCTACATAGGGCGGGGCCACCGCGAGGTAGTGTTCCGCAGCCTCGACAGCGCCAATCCGGCAAAGTTCTACCTCAACTCTACCACGGCCCACAAGGAATACCCCGTGCAGCTGATAACCATCGACGGTCGCCCCGGCACCATAGCCGCCAACCGCATCGCCGCCGGCAGCATGGAGGATAGCAACGACCGCGTCATCAACCAGCTCATTACCAACAATGTGCTGCGCGAAGGCCCCTGCCAGCTCCAGATGGGCCTGACCGAGCTCAAGCCGGGCAGCGTGTGGAACACCATGCCGGCCCACACCCACGACCGCCGCGTCGAAGCCTACTACTACTTCAACCTCACCCCCGGCAACGCCATCTGCCACCTCATGGGCGAACCTCAGGAGACCCGCGTGGTGTGGCTCCACAACGAGCAGGCCATAATGAGCCCCGAATGGAGCATCCACGCTGCCGCAGGCACTTCCAACTACATGTTCATTTGGGGCATGGGCGGTGAAAACCTCAACTACGGCGATATGGACCGCATCGAGTACCTCAACATGCGATAACGCATTTCATTCAATCAAAAGCGGGCAGGCCGGGACAGCGCAAGCGACCCCGGCCTGTTTTTTACATATCACGGAGGGTATGAAAGCTGACGCGCGCAGACAGACGGGGAAAGTCTGAATGCGCGCGTCGGTTATAGAGAGTATTCCGTGCTGTCGGGTATGGGGACAGCGGAAATTGCTTAGACGGTGGGAGCGGGCTGAGCGTAGTTGGCGGGAGCGGCGTTGTACTTGGCGTTGAAGTCAGCGTCGGACATGATGAGAAGACGGATGAAGTCTACCAGAGCGCCGATACCGACGATGCCGGCGGTGAGCAGATAGAGGATGCCCATACCGGTCTGGCGGAGGTAGAATCTGTGGATTCCGAGACCTCCGAGGAAGAAGCAAAGGAGGATTGCGGTGATTTTAGATTTCATAAATCGGTTTATTAAGGTTTGTAGAAAGGTTTGTGTTCCGGCGGCAAATATAGGTAGAATATGTCTTTTTACCCCCCCGGAGTGTTAAATAATGTTTCACCAAACATAAAAGATGTTAACTCGGCGCATATCGCGAAAATTATCTGCAAAAAAGCCCATTTCCTTCAATAATAGAGGCTTGTTTTAGCCGGGAGGTTTGTTTTGGGCGCCAGCTTGATTTGGGGGCATTTTTATTTTAGGTTTTTGATTATAAAGCGTAATTTTGCAGTGTGAAAACCATCCGGACACAATGCTTGGGGCGCCGTGGCTTTGCGCAGAGCGGGCGCCTGTGGTTGGCCATGCTTGCGGCGTGCCTTATGGCGGCGTGCAGCAGCGTCAAGCATGTACCTGAGGGTCAATATCTTCTCGACAAGGTCAATATTGAGGTCGAGGACGGTGCCGACGTCGACCGCACCGAGCTCTACAACTTTCTGCGCCAGCAGCCCAACCACAAGGTGTTGGGATTCGCGCGCCTCTCGCTGGGTACATACTCTCTGTCGGGGTCCGACACCACAAAGTGGTACAACCGCTGGCTTCGCCGCGTCGGGCAGCCTCCGGTGATCTACGACGCCGAAGCCACCGAAGGCTCGCGCAGGCAGCTCCAGCAGGCTATGGTGAACAGCGGATATATGGATGCCGTAGTGGCGGTCGACACCATCGGCGACCGCGAGCGCCGGCGCATGGAGGTCGACTTCACCATCACCGCCGGCCGACCACGACGCATAGAGTCGGTACGCTACGACGTTCCGGACCCGGTGCTCCGCGAGTTGGTAATGGCGCAGACCAACCGCAGCGAACTGCGGCCCGGCATAATGTTCGACCGCACCGTACTCGACGAGGAGCGCACCCGCATAACCCGCCAGCTGCAGAACCACGGCTACTTCTACTTCAACCGCGAATTTATCAACTTCACTGCCGACACCGTTGCGGGCAGCCCGCTGGTGGGCCTGACGGTCAATGTGCGCAACCCCGAAAACCGCCACGGCATCAGCATAGCTGCCGCCGACAGCCTCACCTCCACCGACCTGCGGCACCACACTTATCTCATCCGCCACGTCACCTTCGTTGTCGACACCGACATCGACCCCCGCAATCCACGTCGCGGGGCCGACACGGTCGACTTCCACGGCAAGACCTTCATCTTCGCGGGCGACCGCTACCTGCGTCCCCGCGTAGTAAACCAGATGTGCTACCTCGAGCCGGGGCAGCCCTACAGCGCCCGCAACGTGGAGCGCACCTACGAGGCACTGGGGCGCCTTGCCATCGTGAAATTCATCAACATAGACCTTCAGCCGGCCGGCGCCCTGGGCGACCTTGGGCTGCTGGACGCAACCATCTATCTGAGCCGCAACAAAAAGCAAAGCATAACCGCCGAACTCGAGGGCACCAACAGCGAGGGCGACCTCGGCTTCGGAATAGGTCTGGGCTATCGCCACCGCGACATAGGTCGCGGCGCCGAGCAGCTCTCGGCCAAGTTCCGCGCTTCGTACGAGAGCCTGTCGGGCAAATTCGAGGGTCTGGTCAACAAGCGCTACACCGAGTACGCCGCCGAAGTGGGCCTTACCTTTCCGCAGTTCAAATGCCCCTTCCTGTCGCGCAGCTTCCGCCAGCGCATATTGGCCAGCACGGAGTTCTCGGTGTCGTTCAACTACCAGGAGCGGCCGGAGTACACCCGCATAATAGCCGGGGCGGCCTGGAAATGGCTCTGGCAGCAGCGCCGTCCGGAGGGCCAGCGCCGTCAGACCTACGACCTTGTCGACATCAACTATGTCCGGCTGCCCCGCTCCACCCTCGATTTTCTGGACCAGATAGCACCCTCCAACCCCCTGCTGCGCTACAGCTATGAGGACCACTTCATCATGCGCATGGGCTATACCTACTACTACACCAACCGGCGCGCCCCGGAGGCGGGCACCACTCGCACGACGGCCTTCCAGCCCGTGGTGACGAGCATACGCGCCTCGGTGGAGACCGCCGGCAACCTTCTCTACGGCATATCGAACCTCATCGGGCAGAAGAAGCGTGGAGGCGTCTACAAGATTTTCGACATCCAGTACGCTCAGTATGTCAAGGGCGAGGTCGACTACACCATCACACGCCACTTCGACACCCGCAACTCGCTGTCGTTCCACGTCGGCGGCGGCATCGCCTACCCCTACGGCAACTCTTCGATGGTGCCCTTCGAGAAGCGATTCTACGCCGGAGGCGCAAACGGCGTGCGCGGCTGGGGTGTGCGCACACTGGGCCCGGGCCGCTACGACGCGCGCAACACCGTGACCGACTTCATCAACCAGTGCGGCGACATCCGCCTCGACATGAGTGTGGAGTACCGCGCAAAACTCTTCTGGGTGCTGGAGGGCGCGCTCTTCGTCGATGCCGGCAACATATGGACCATCAAAGACTACGAAAACCAGCCGGGCGGCATGTTCCGCTTCAATAGCTTCTACAAGGAGCTGGCCGCAAGCTACGGCGTGGGCCTGCGCATGGACTTTACCTACTTCCTGCTCCGCTTCGACCTCGGTCTGAAGGCCCACAATCCGGCAATGAACCAGGAGCGGTGGCCCATTGTTCATCCCAAGTGGAGCCGCGACGCCAATTTCCATTTCGCCGTGGGCTACCCGTTCTGACACAATCGATATGAAGGACTACATAATATTCGACCTCGACGGCACCCTGCTCAATACCATCGACGACCTTGCCGGTGCCACCAACTACGCGCTCCGTCAGCATGGCTACCCGGTTCACGGCCTCTGGGTCTACCCCACTATGGTAGGCAACGGCGTGCGCAAACTCATCGAGCGCGCCCTGCCGGAGGACGCCCGCGAGGAAAGCACCGTGCGCGAGGTGCTCTCGACCTTCACGAGCTACTACAGCAACCACTGCTGCGAGGCCACCAAACCCTATCCGGGCATACCGGAGCTGCTGGAGGCCCTGACGGCGCGCGGCATCAATCTTGCCGTGGCGTCGAACAAATACCAGGAGGCCGTAACGACCATCATCTCCCACTACTTCCCCGACGCCAACTTCCGCGCCATACTTGGCAATGAAGACGGCATACCTCGCAAGCCCGACCCCTCGATAGTCTTCAAGGCCCTGAGCATGTGCCCCACGCCAAAGAGCCAAGTGCTCTACGTGGGAGACTCCGGGGTCGACATGGAGACAGCGCGGCGTGCCTGCGTCGAAAGCGTCGGCGTGAGCTGGGGCTTCCGGCCAATCCACGAGCTCAAGGACGCCTATGCCGACCATATCATTTCCACTCCCTCCCAGATACTTGACCTTATAGGATAAAATCCATAGCTTCTTAGCTTTTTTGTGACAATTCGGTTAATTTTCAGCCGAATTGCCCAATTCGTTATGTTTTTTAGACATTTTTATGTACTTTTGCGGCGTGTCTATTAAATCCAAACAAAATCAGTCCGTAAAGTTTAAATCTATAAAACTATGGTAAAATTCTATTCCACTTTATTACTAATGCTGCTGCTCGGCGTCTTCTCCGGTACGGCGAAGACGGTGACGTTCACCTCCAACTGCCCGGCCGCCGTGCAGATAATCAACACCGCCGACTACTCCTACATCACCATTCCGGCTTCCGGAACGCTGACGACGAACCTCGACAACAGCGTCTCTGTCAACATCCAGCCCAACACCGGCTATCAGATCAATTCTGTGAGCGTAAACGGCAACTCCATTTGGGGATCCGGCTCATGGTATATCTCGAGCTATGACCTCCCCGAAGGCTGCACCGTGGCAATCGATGCCTCCGAGAAGCAGCCCAAGACGCTCACCATCGTCGGCGACCCCTCCATGGTGTATGTATCCTTCCAGTATTCCACCTACGATGCCTTGACCAACGTCAACGGGCAGTGGAACTTCAACATCACCAACGAATATGAAACCACCTACGTCTACGCCTACGAGGGCTATATGATCAGCTCTATCAAGGACCAGAACGGCAACGAAAACGTTTATTCTCCCACCCAGTCGTGCTCCTTCTACCACGGCTCGCTGGGTCAGAACACAGTGCTCACCGTGGAGGCATACGACCTTGCGGCCACGCGCACCACGCATGTGTCGCTCGAGGTTGACGGCGACGCTTCGGTTGTCAAAGTTACCCGCAACGGCGAGTACAACAGCATACCCGTCGCTGACTTCGGCGACATCGCCCTCAACCCCGACACCGAGCTGCCTCTGACCATTGAGCACAACTACTACAGCTCGAACCTCTATAAAGTAGCGGTCAACGGCGAGGAAGTTTCCGCCCAGGGCCGCAGCTTCCGCCTCTCCTCGCTCTCCAACGGCGACAAGATCAAGGTGACCACCGACTTCCCGGAGGTTAAGGTGCCCGTAAACTTCATCTTTGCCAACGAAGGCACCGAAGACGCCATCAACGTTACCGTCGACGGCCAGAACGTATTCAAGGACGTATGGAGCACCGAAGGCTGGGGCGTCATGATGGGCCACAACCTCGGAATATCGACCAACCAGACCGACTTCAATATCACCACCTTGATGATAAACGGTCAGTTGGTATCGGCCTCGTCGTGGAGCGATTGTGTTCGAAGCGAAGATGCAATAACTGTTTTTGTCAGCGCCACACCCATCGAGCCTTACCACGTGACGGTCTACTATTCCGACCCCAATTCATTCGGAATCTACAAAGACTGGAACAAGACTGAGCCATATGAACTTACGGGCGAGGACTGCACTGTGCTCGACGTGAAGCGCAGCAACAGCAATCTCTACATCCAGGCCAACGACGGCTTTATCCTCGACGGCGTTTACGATGCCAACGACACCAGCCTGGGCACCTCGGTCTACGTTTCGTCCGACATGGAAATCTACGTCTACACCTCCGAGTTCAAACGCGACCGCACTCTGGTGTTCTACATGGATGAAAACGCCAGCTGGACCTACGCTAACCTGACCCTGTCGAGCAACAACTACGACACGCGCAAGGAATTCAACTACTACTCGAGCGACTCGAACAACCCGATCGGTCCCGGCTACAGCTTCATCAACTTCGCTGAGCAGGACGCACCCTTCAGCGTCAGCGCCTACACCAGCGCCAGCGGCTCCGCCAAAGTTTATCTCAACGGCGCCGAGGTTCCCTACCGCAACTACAGTTTCAGCATGCCCAGCGAAGTACCGGACAATTCCGTACTCAAGCTCTACTGGGGCGCTCCCGCCGAGTACACCGTGACCTACACCCTGGACGAAGATGCCGCCGCAAGCGTAGCCCACGACTACGTTGAGGAAATCGAGAACCCCTCGGTACACACCGTACTTGCCGGCACCCACTCTGTAATCTCCGTGAAGGCACGCACAAACTCGCCCCTCGAGGTCAAGGCCAACAGCGCCGCCGTCGAGCCCGACGAACTGGGCCGCTACATAGTTCCCATCAACGCCGACACCGAGATTTCGGTTGCCAACGGCTCCCAGACGGGCGTGGAAGGCATCGAAGCCGCCGCTCCGACCTCCGGCGCCGTCTACAACCTGCAGGGCATCAAGGTGCTTGATGCCACCGAAGCCGACCGCATCAACGAACTTCCCGCCGGTATCTATATCGTCGGCGGAGCAAAAGTCTTTATCGGTAAATGAACCGCACTCTAATTATCGCAGCCTGCGCAGCGCTGAGTCTCAGCGCTGCCGCAGGCAGTAAAACCGACCCCGGCAGCCGCGCGCGCCTCCGCAGCCTCCACTTCGGTTACGAACTGAGCGAGGGCACTCAGCCCACCCGGCTTAAAGCACCCTCCCGGACGGCGGCGACACCGTCGGCAGGAGCCTTCATAAACTTGCGCGACGGCTACAGCGCCGCCGACCTCGAAGCGCTCGGCATCGAGCCGCAGGCCGTGCGCGGGCACACCGTTCTTGCCCGCCTGACGCCGGCACAGATAGCCGCGCTCGACACCGCCGCCGCCGTGGAGGCTGTGGTGGTGGAGCGTCCGATGAGAGCTAAAATGGACATTGCCCGTTCGCTCACGGGCATAGACCGCATCCACACCGGCGAAGGCCTGAACTGCGGGCTGACCGGACGGGGAGTCCTCGCCGGTATCGTCGACGGCGGTTTCGACCCCAACCACATCAATTTCAAGGATGACGATGGCAACTCCCGCATCCGCACCTTCACCTACTTCCGCACCAATTCGCAGGGGGGCTACATAACCGAAACATATCAGGGCGAACAGATTGCCGCCATCAAGACCGACAACGAGTCGACCTTCCACGGCACTCACACACTCGGCATAATGGCCGGGGGCTACAAGGGTCCGCTCACAAGCGCCTCCTACGACCCGGCCACCTATGCCGTCACCACCGGCGAAACGCCTAACCCTTATTACGGCGTTGCCACCGGAGCCGACATCGCCATTGCGGCCAACGCCGGTTCGGACTACCTTATGTCGCTCGGCATGGAGGAAATCCTCAACTACGCCTACTACGTCGGCGCAACAACCGGCGAGACTTATCCGGTGGTCATCAACCTGTCGTTGGGCACAAACATAGGACCCCACGACGGCAGTTCGACCATTTCGCGCTATATCGACGCCATCACCGCCAGCGATGAAGTGCCGGTGGTGGTGTGTGTGTCGGCCGGCAACGAGGGAGACCTCAACATAGCGGCCAACAAGACCCTCAGCGGCGACGACAACGCACTTACCATGGGTCTGGGCTCGCTCGACCTGCTTCCGGGAACCTATCCCCGGCTTAAAGTGGGCCAGGTCTACATCTACTCCGACTCTCCGGAAACCTTCGACCTCAAAGCTTTTGTCTACAACCGCAGCCGCGGCCGGGAGGCCCTGCAGGTTCCCCTACAGGGCTCGGCCGACGGCGGCGAGAAATACTTCGTTACCTCCAGCGACTACATCATGGCCGACAACGACGTTGTCGAGCAGACCCTTGCGCGTTATTTTACGGGCTACTTAGGTGTTGCCGGCATGCTCGACACACAGGAGAGCGGCCGCTACATGGCCGTTGTCGACCTAATGCTCTGGGACACGGCCGCAAACAAGGGCAACTACGAAATCGGCTTCACCGCCACCGGAAAAGACGGTCAGCGCCTCGATGTGTTCACCACCGGCGAATACTTCGACCTCTCCGACCTGGGCCTTGCCGACAAAGGATTTGCCGGCGGCAGCCCCGACGGTTCCATATCCGACGTCGCCACCGGCCACAATGTGGTTGTGGTGGGCTCCTATAACCAGCGCGATATGTGGGCCTCGCTCGACGGCAACGTCTACGGCTATCAGAATATGTTTGCCAACAACCTTGTGTCGGACTTTTCGAGCTACGGCACCCTTGTCGACGGCCGCAACCTCCCGACGGTATGTGCACCGGGCGCCACCGTAATATCCTCGAGCAACGAATATTACCTCGATGCCGACGGCAGCGGCAAAGCAGCCCATCAGGCCGTAGCCGAAGCCGACGGCCGCAAATATTCGTGGCACCAGTGCGTGGGCACCTCCATGTCGACGCCTGTTGTGGCCGGTGCCATAGCCCTTTGGCTGGAGGCAAACCCCGAGCTGCGCTACGACGACGTGCTCTCCATTATCCGGAATACCGCCGTTGTCGACGACGACGTTCTGGCCGGCAATCCCGTGCAGTGGGGTGCCGGTAAATTCGATGCCTACGCCGGCCTTCTGGAGGCCATACGCCTGCGGTCGGGTCTGGCAACCCCTGTCGCCGACACCGACATCCGGATTTTGCGCCACGGCGAGCGTCTGGACGTGGTTGGCGGTCGGGAAGGCGAACTCTCGGTGTGTCTCTACAACCTCTCCGGGACCGCTGTGAAGAACGCCGAAAGTACCGATGGCTCCGCTTCTATCGATGTGGGCGCCCTGGCTCCGGGAGTGTACGTTCTGAGCGTCAACGGCGGCGTGGCCACCGAGCGCATACTAATCAAATAACCAAGGAACTATGAAAAATACAATACGCGCCGCAGCGGCCTCGCTGATGATGGCCACGGCGGCACTGACGGCGGCCGCACAGACCGGCGAGGCGCCTATCATAACCTTCAAAACCAATCTCTACGCGCAGGCGGGCGAGTCGAATGCCTTCCACTTCTATATCGGCTCCAGCGAGGATATTTACGTCGACGTCGACTTCGGCTTCGGCCCTATGGAGGCCGAGGTGAGCCAGGCCGTCTTCGACCCCGAGGCTTCGGGCATACAAGGCTCCATGATAAGCGGCTCTGTATCGTCGGAGGGTATCGTTAAAATCTACGGCGACGCTTCCAAAATCGACTATCTCGACCTGGAAGGCCTCTACATCACCGAACTCGACATCACGGCACTTACCAATCTGCAGATTTTGGTAGTGAAGCACAACGAGCTTGCAGCGCTGGACCTCACGCCGCAGACAGCCCTGCAGTCGCTCGACGTGACCGACAATCCCTTCGGGACTTCGCCTCTGATAGTGGGCGCGAAGCCGGAACTGCTGATTCTTACTATGGAGAACATCGGCGCTCTGGACCAAAACTTTACACTGACCGACTATCCGGCGCTGCTGTCGTTCGACGCCTACCACACTCCGGCGCTCAAGGTGTGCGATCCCTCACAATGCCCGGGCCTGATGCGTCTTAGTCTCGATATTACCGATGTGGAGACCCTCGACGTAACCAACAACCCCAATCTGCTCATACTCAACATCGCTCAGACCAAGATAACCGAGATAGATCTCAGCGGCAACCCTTATCTGACCGAGTTCTACGCCGGCCATACCGGCTCCTACAACGACGCCTGGCACCTGAGCAGCCTCGACCTGAGCGCCAACGCCGAGCTTGTTCGCCTGAGTCTGGACAGCAACGACCTCACCACCCTCGACGTCAGCGCCTGCCCAAAGCTCCAAATGCTCAACGTGGCCAAAAACCGCCTTTCGGGCATTGACATCAGCGCCAATCCCGACCTCAACCTCGTCAACATCTCCAACAACGACATGGACTTCGCCACCATGCCGGCGCCAAGGGTCAACTTCACCGAGTACTACTACTTCCAGCGGCCTATGCCGGTGGCGCGCTCCTTCGCCGAGAACAGCCGGCTCGACATGAGCGAACGCGTGCTTCGTCCCGGCTCGGAGACCTATGCCCGCATTCTCACTAAGGAAACCGATACCTCCGGCGCTCACACTGAGCTGTCCGAAGAATACTACTCCTATTCCGATGGAGTGGTGACATTCCTGAAGAGCTATCCCGACAGCGTCTACGTCGACTTTGCCAACACCGAGTTGCCCGACTACGACCTCACCACCTCCAATTTCATGATAAAGACTGCCGAGGAATTCGGGCAGGACAACCTGAAGGTGACTATGCGCCTCAAACCGGCGCAGAAGACCGTAAGCATGAAGGTCGGCATCGACGGCGCAACGCCCGAGAATCCCAAAAGCTTTACGGTAGACCTCGGCGACGGCAACCCCGTGACTTATATGGCCACGTCGACCACTCTGCCTCTTGTGGCAACCTTCACGGCCGACAAGAAGAAGATGGGCAACATCTCGCTCTATCTCCCTGAAGGAAGCGACCTGACAGCACTTGCCATCGAAGACGTTCAGTTGACCAACATCAACCTCGACAAGGCTCCAATGCTTCGCGAGCTGACCATCACCGGCTGCGGTCTCTCGGCTATCAGCCTGGGCTACAACCGCTGCCTGACCTCGCTCATCCTCGACGACAACAACCTGTCGAGCCTCGACCTCTCCGGTGTGGACTACAACAACGGCAAAAACGTTCTCACCCATATCTCCGCCGCCAACAACCGGCTTGCCACCGTGCAGCTCAGCGACGGCCGAACACCTCTGGAGCTTAACTTCAGCAACAATCTCCTTACGGCCTTCGACCTCGAAAACGCAACTCGCCTGACGCACCTCGACCTCGGCGGCAACGCAATAGCTGAAATCGATCTCTCGCCCTGCGAGTCGCTGACTTGGCTCAACCTGGCCGCAAACAATCTCTCCGGGCTCGACATTCCCGCCGAAGTGCCCCTGCAGACGCTGATGCTCGAAAACAACGACATTGCCCTGACGGCACTTCCGCTGCCGGGCGAGTTGACAGCCTATACCTACGCACCCCAAAACCCCTGGCCGCTGCCGGCCAAGGCGCCCACAATGAATCTGACTTCGCAGTGGCTCGACGACGAGAACGGCACCACGACCTTCACATGGCACACCGTTGCCGACGGCCGTACGGTCAGCGACTCCGAAATCAGCGGCAACCATGGCGTCTTCCGGGTTTTGGATCCTTCGGTGGGCTTGGTGTACTGCACCTGGTCCCATCCTACTTTCCCCGACTTCAGCGGTGAGGCCATCTACCGGAGTACCGACGTCGAAGCCGCTCCTATGCCGGACGTCGTTTTGGCCAGCTTCACCACCAAGACCGCCACTGAAGCAGAACTTTCCATCGCCTCCTCCAAACCCAACGCATCCGTCTATGTCGACTGGGCCGGCAATGGCGCTTTGGAGCAGTGCGTACTCGCCGACACCTACACACGCTTCACCGGCACTACAGCCGCCGGAGGAACTGCAAAGGTGCTGGCCTACACCGAAAACGAAGGGCTGACGGTATTCAGCGTATCGGCCGGGGCGCTCGAAAGCATCGATGCCTCCGCACTGACCACGCTGAAAGCTTTCAGCTGCTACGGCGCCGGACTCACCCTCGACAAACTGGGGCTGCCCGCCGCTGACCTCAACGAGCTGTCGCTGGGCGGCAATGCTCTGACCGAGGCAAACTTCAGCCAGTACCCCAACCTGACGCGCCTCGAAATGAGCCGCAACAACCTCACCTCCTTCGACGCCGGTCAATATCCCGAGCTCGGCGGACTCTATCTGTCGGCCAACGAGTTGACTTCGGTGACCTTCAACAATCCCAAACTTTGGGACTGCTACCTCGAGGCCAACAAGCTCGAAAGCCTTGACCTCACGGGCGCGCCGGGTATGGAACAGTTGTTCCTCACCTCCAACCGTCTGGCCACGCTCGACATTCCGCAGAATCTCAACCTGCGCGCACTGGCCCTTTCCGACAACCTCTTCACTTTCGCCACCCTGCCCCAACTTGTCGGCCAACTGGTTATGTACGATTATAAAAATCAGGCCATGCTGGAAGTTGCTCCCTCCGGCGCCACCGTCGACCTCAGCTCGCAGGCCCAGGTAGCAGGCAACGCCACGCAATACCGATGGTTCATCGACTCGCCCTACTACGACGAATACGACGAGCTTACCGGCGAGGAACTGGTCGAAGGCGAGGAATTCACCGTCGATAACGGCATCGTCACCTTCCACGCCGACTTCACCCACATCATGTGCGTGATGACCAACGCCACCTTCCCCGACATGCTCCTTCTGACCAACTTTATCGATGTCAGCGCAACCGGCATCGACCAAGCCACGGCAGCCGAGGGCAAAGCCCACATTTGGAGCAGCAACGGCTCTATAGAAATAGCCGGCGCGGCCGGAGAAGCATACACCGTGTTCTCGACCTCCGGCGCCGTGGTTGCCGCAGGCAAACTCGGCAGCGAGGGCCGCGCCAGCGTCACCCCGTCGCGTGGCGCCTACATAGCGCGTTGCGGCGCCACCACCGCCAAAATAATCCTATAAACCACATAATCCTACCATATGGAGGTGAGCACACCACACAAGTGTGTTCACCTCTTTTCATTTTTCTTTCAATGCTGTCGAATATACCTAACAACACTCCCATAATTCATACTCTTAACGACTTTTATGCCACAAATATCACCTTTAGCCTAAATTTATAGACTTACCACATTAAAAGATGTTAATTCTATTCCTCATATTTGCGTATCACCTACATTCCCTATATATTTGCACACACCTTAACAATACTCTGATTATGAGGAATATCTTTATATTGCTTCTTGTCTTTGTTGCGATGGCTTGTTCACACGATGAACCGGTAGCACCTGTGACAGCCAAACTGAATATGCGTGACAGCGCGGCTCTCATTGCTGTTCGTGATTCACTCTTAACGAATGTCTCGTTCCGTTACGAGTGGGATTTCAGTAAGCCCGAGGAGATGACCGGCGTGAAGGTCAAATTAGACTCCGTCGCCAATGAATACAGGGTCACGGGACTCTCATTTCCAAGTCTTAATCCTGTGCTTACTTATCAATGGCAAATTGATGAGAAACACTGGGATGATTATTGGGTCTACATCCCGAAATCCATAGGGAATCTTTCTGAGCTCAAAGTTTTTTATGCCTCCGGCCCTATATTGGCTCCTATCCCGGATGAGTTCTTCAACTGCCCATTGGAAAGTCTGACCATCATGGGACTACTTGGACCGAACGGCAGGTTTGACGACACTTCCGTCCCAATTGATTTAATCCGCCTTAAACCTACTATCCGAAGAATTGTTTTTGTGGGATGCAGGTTTAAGAATGGTCTGCCTGAGGAAATACTCCATGAGTTATCCGATGCTCCTAATCTTAAAAATTTTTGTCTGAATAACTGCTATCTGGAGGGTAAAGTGACTCCGGCTTATGGCTTACTTTGGTGTGAGTTTGATTTAACCAACAACAACTTCACGGAAATTGATTGGGAACTATTTGAAAACTTCACCCTTAATGTCCCCTTCCTATACTGCAATAAAATTGACACCAAAAACATCCCGCCTCATATTCGCCAATCTCAGAGATGGGCTGATTTCGGAGATAGACTGTGCGGCCAGAGATAACTTCTACGCATAAAAAGCGCCGTCTTCTGCGGGAGACGGCGCTTTTTATGCCGGAAGGAGGGGAATCAGCGGAGAGCGAGTACTTCGATTTCGACGAGGACACCCTTGGGGAGTTCGCGGACTGCGACAGCGGATCGTGCGGGATAGGGAGCGCTGAAAGCCTTGGCGTATACTTCGTTCATGGCGCCGAAGTGGGCCATGTCGGCCAGGAATACGGTTGTTTTGACCACGTTGTCCATGGTGAGGCCGGCGGCGTCGAGAATAGCGGCCACGTTTGCGAGGCTCTGTTCAGTCTGAGCCGTAATTCCTTCGGGAATCTCGCCTGTGGCGGGGTTGATGGGAATTTGGCCTGAAGCGTAGACGAAGGAGCCGGTGTCGATAGCTTGGCTGTAGGGGCCGATAGCGCCGGGAGCAGCGGTGGTAGCGATTACTTTTTTCATTTCTGTGTCGTTTTTATTTATGAGGAAGTTAAGTTGAGGCTTTGGGTTGTCGGATTTCGAGATTCACAAGCAGCATGGTGTCCGAGAGGCGCTCGGTGTCGCCCACGAGGTTTGCGTAAGCCCGGTCGACACCGGGGAAGTTGGCGTCGAAGTCGGGAATAAAACCATTTGCGCCGAGGCCGTAGAGGCGTCGGAAAAGCGCTCCTACCGAAAGTTTGGCAGGATCTGTGGCGAGTTGGAAGCCGAATACGTCCTTACCTGGCCCGATAATCACTCGGCTCAGAATACCGGCTTCGACGAGTCGGTCGGTGATGCCGGTGACAAGTCGTGCGGGCAGTTCGTAGTTTTCCATAAGGTCGCGTGCGGTGGCGGCAGGAAGTCCGGCGGCGAAGCGTTGTGCGAATATTGCTGCAACGGCGATAGTCACCTTGCTTCGGTAGTTAGGCGAGATGGTGTTCACCTCATTGTCGAGATTGAAGGCGAAAACATTCTGGCTGGAGTAGCATATTACGGCACCGGCCAGAATAATGACCCACACAAGCTGCAACCACAGTAAGAGCAGGGGCAGGAAAGCGAATGAGCCGTAGATGGCGTTGTATTTGGTGACGTAGAGAGTACCGGTTACGAAGAGCCACTGAAGCACCATGAAACCGGTACCGGCGATGACGCCGCTTATGCAGGCGTTGAGGAAGTTTACGCGGGTATACGGCACCAGCATATAGACCGCCGCGAAGAAGAGCCATATCATCACCCAGGAGGCGCCCTCGAGTATCCAGGCCACGATGGGTGTCATGAAGCTGAAGTTGAAGATGGCGTTCAGGGTCGAGCTCAGCAGCAGGTTTATGCCCGATGCGCATATCATAAGCACGGGCAGGATGAGAAGCATGGCCGTGTAGTCGCTCACCTTGCGCCAAAGGCTGCGTCCGTCCTTCTGGCCCCAGATGAGGTTGAAGGTATCCTCTACGTTGCTCAGCAGCGAAATCAAAGTCCATATGAGGAAGAGCAGGCCCACTCCCACAAAGATGCCCTCGGAGGCCTGGTTGAGGTAACCGTCGACAAAATTGAGCATCACTTCTATCGCGCGGTGCTGGGCCGGAAAAATCTTGTAGAGTTCCTCCTGGAGAAGGTTCTGGAATCCGAACCCACGGCCTATGGCCAGCAGCAGAGCCAGGGCGGGCACCACGGCGAGCATGGTGCGGTATGTCATGGCGCAGGCCTGGGTCTGAATGTCGCGGCTGAGGAAGGACTGCACCGACAGGTTGAGCGTACGCAGAATTTTGAGCCACCACGTGCGCCGCGGGTCACTCCATAGGCCGGTGGTGACATAGCCGTAGAGCGCCACGGCTTGGTCTACGCGGCGTTCAAACCAACTTTTGGATGTATCCTTGTTCGGCGTGCTCATTCTTTTTTTTTGCAAAAATAAGAAAAAAGGGCCACAACGTCAAAACTCAATGCCGATGCCGCCGAAGGCAGTGTAGCGCGTAATGGCAGCGTTGACGATGAGTTTGCGCCAGTTGAAGACGAAGTGCACGCCGGCATCGAAGCGGTAGCGCATGCTCAGACGGGTCTTTTCGTCCTCGTCGGGCTTGCGAGCCTCCTGGCCCTCGGTGTCGTAGACGATTTTGCCGACGGCGGCAGTGCCCACCACAGGAATTACGCGGAAAGCCTTTACAATCGGAATCTGGTATCCCGCCTGAATCATGGCGGAGGCCGTGTTGCGGCCGCTTGGTTTCCGGCCGTCGGGGAGCTTGCAGGAGCCTACGCCGCCTATGGTTAGATGAATGCCCTTTATGGTGACTCCGAAACCCATCACGCCGACGTGGCTATCCAGATGCCAGCCGCCGTTGACGCTCAGGTCGAGTTTATTGTTTACCTCGGCAAAAGGCCAAAGCTCGGCCGCCCCCGCTGCGGGAGCGCCCAGAATGCACATCAGGAAAACAAGGGTTAAAAACTTCTTCATAATGCGATAAATTGAGCCTACTATAAAAACAACCGCAGGCCGGCTTCGTTCAACCGACCCGCCGGCAAAATAAAAAGGAACACCTCACGGTGCTCCTTCTTATTGGTTTCCAATAGGTACAATTTCTAAGGTAAAAAAGATTGTTTTAGGTTTGCGATACAAAGTTGGGGCTTTTTTGACGCCCTGCCAAATTATTTTATATGTTCTTCGGCATAGTTTTTTGACATATTGTCTGCCAGTCTCAACTCGTAAAATCGCAATCACCTAAACCACAACCATTTAAACCTTTCACCCCTTAAGGATTGGAGTCGCTTCTCCAATCCTTAAAGAATGTTAACTTGAGAAACTCCGCTGTCAATATGCTCTTTCGGGCATTTTTCGGGTCGGAAATTCAATAATCCTGCCAGGCTTTTATTTCGAGTTTTTCCGGCGGCAGAGCCGTAAAAGCACGGATGAAAGCGGAAGCCAGGCGCGAGTTTGTGAGCAGCGGAATGTTGAGGTCGATGGCGGCGCGGCGTATGCGTCGGCCGTTGCTGAGCTCTGTTCCGGTGAAGTTCTTGGGCATGTTGACAACCAGGTCGACCTCGCGGGCGTGAAGCAGGTCGAGGGCCTGAGGCTGCCGGTCGGGGTCGGAGGGCCAGTAGACGCGGGTTGCGGGAATACCGTTTTCCTGCAGGAACTGCCATGTGCCACCGGTGGCGTAGATTGGCAGGCCGGCTTTGTGGAGCAGGTGTGCGGCCTCGAGCATATCGGCTTTCTGCTTGGCGGAGCCGGTGCTCAGGAGAACACCCTTGGAGGGAACGCGCAGTCCGACGGCAAGCAGACTCTTGAGGACAGCTTCGTTGGTATCGTCGCCTATGCATGCCACCTCGCCGGTGGAAGCCATGTCGACGCCCAGCACGGGGTCGGCGCCTCCCAGACGCGAGAAACTGAACTGCGAGGCCTTCACGCCGACGTAGTCGAGGTCGAAAGCACTCTTTTCGGGCTTCTCGACGGGGAGGCCGAGCATTACGCGGGTAGCAAGGTCGATGAAGTTGATTTTAAGAATCTTGCTCACGAAGGGGAAGCTTCGCGAAGCGCGCAGATTGCACTCTATCACCTTGATATCGTTGTTCTTGGCCAGGAACTGGATGTTGAACGGGCCGGATATGCGCAGCGCGGCAGCAATTTTGGCGGAAATCTTCTTGATGCGCCGCATGGTCTCGACGTAGAGCTTCTGAGGCGGGAACTGGATAGTGGCGTCGCCGGAATGAACGCCGGCAAACTCAATGTGCTCCGAGATGGCGTATGCCTTGATTACGCCGTCCTCGGCGACGGCATCCATTTCGATTTCCTTGGCGTACTGCACAAACTCGGTGACCACCACCGGATGCTTCTTGGAGACGTTTGCCGCCAGCTGGAGGAAGCGCTTGAGCTCGTCGGGATTGGAGCATACGTTCATTGCGGCGCCGGAGAGGACATAGCTGGGACGCACCAACACGGGGAAGCCGACTTCCTCGACGAAGGCATCGATATCCTCGAAGCTGGTCAGCTCGCGCCAGCGGGGCTGGTCGACGCCGAGGCCGTCGAGCATGGCGGAGAACTTGTGGCGGTCTTCGGCGCGGTCTATGCTCTGCGCGGAGGTGCCGAGAATGGGCACACCCTGGGAGTCGAGACGTGTAGCCAGATTGTTGGGTATCTGACCGCCTACGCTGAGTATCACGCCGTGGGGGAGTTCCATCTCCAGAATATCCATGACGCGCTCGAAGGTGAGCTCGTCAAAGTAGAGGCGCTCGCAAAGGTCGTAGTCGGTGGAGACGGTTTCGGGATTATAGTTGATCATCACGGAGCGCCACCCGGCCTGGCGGGCCGTGAGGAGGGCGTTGACCGAACACCAGTCGAACTCCACGGAAGAGCCGATGCGGTAAGCGCCCGAGCCGAGCACAACTACCGAGCGGCGGTCGCCGAGATAGTCAACGTCGTTTTCAGTGCCGTTGTAGGTGAGGTAGAGATAGTTTGTGGCGGCGGGATATTCGGCGGCCAGGGTATCTATTTGCTTGACGACGGGAACTATCCCGAGGCCTTTGCGGAGATTGCGCACGGCGAGCACGGCGGCGTCGGAGTCGGCGTTGATGCTGTCTTTGAGGACGGCGCGGGCTATCTGGAAGTCGCTGAAGCCGCGTTGCTTGGCCAGGCGCAGCAGCTCTTCGGGCACGGCCTTCAGGTCGTTGAATGCGGTGAGCTCCTGATCGGTGTCGACGATGTTGCGGAGCTTGAAGAGGAACCAGCGGTCTATTTTGGTGAGCTCGTGGATGCGGTCTACGTCCATGCCGTTTCTCATCGCTTTGGAGATTGCGAAAATGCGGCGGTCGGTGGGTTCGGTGAGTGCATTTTCGATGTCGGCCACCACAAGAGGACGGTTTTCAACGAAACCGTGCATGCCCTGCCCTATCATACGAAGGCCCTTCTGAATGGCCTCCTCGAAAGTTCGGCCGATGGCCATAACCTCGCCGACGCTCTTCATGGCGGACCCGATGTGGCGGTCGACGCCGTGGAACTTACCCAAGTCCCAGCGCGGAATTTTGACAACGACATAGTCCAGAGCCGGCTCGAAGAAGGCACTGGTGCTGCGGGTAACGGAGTTTTTGAGCTCGAACAGCCCGAAGCCCAGGGCCAGCTTGGCGGCCACGAAGGCCAGGGGATAGCCGGTGGCCTTGGAGGCCAGCGCCGACGAGCGGCTCAGACGAGCGTTGACCTCGATCACCCTGTAGTCCATCGACTCGGGGTCGTAGGCATACTGCACGTTGCACTCGCCGACGATGCCGATATGGCGCACTATTTTGATTGCCAGGCTGCGCAGAAAGTGGTAATCGTCGTTGGAGAGCGTCTGACTGGGAGCCACCACGATGCTCTCGCCGGTATGTATGCCCAGCGGGTCGAAGTTCTCCATGTTGCAGACGGTGATGCAGTTGTCGTAGCGGTCGCGCACCACCTCGTACTCCACTTCCTTCCAGCCCTTGAGCGACTTCTCCACCAGCACCTGCGGGGCGAAGCTGAGCGCTGTTTCGACGCGCTGACGAAGCTCGGTGTCGATGTCGCAAAAGCCGCTGCCGAGACCGCCCAGAGCGTAGGCCGCGCGCACAATCACGGGGTAGCCCAACTCGGAGGCCACACGCAGGGCGTCGTCGACGCTCTCGACGGCCTCGCTGGAAATTGTCTTGACGTCTATTTCATTGAGGCGCTCCACGAAGAGTTCGCGGTCCTCAGTGTCCATAATGGCCTGCACGGGAGTGCCGAGCACGCGCACGGCATACTTCTCGAGCACACCGCTGCGGAAGAGCTCCACGCCGCAGTTCAGGGCCGTCTGGCCGCCGAAAGCGAGCAGGATGCCGTCGGGGCGTTCCTTTTCGATAACGCGCTCCACGAAGAAGGGTGTCACCGGCAGGAAGTATATTCTGTCGGCCATGCCCTCGGAGGTCTGCACGGTGGCGATATTGGGATTGAGCAGAACGGTTTCGATGCCCTCCTCGCGCAGTGCCTTGAGGGCCTGTGCGCCGGAGTAGTCAAATTCGCCGGCCTCGCCTATTTTCAAGGCGCCACTGCCTAAAAGCAGCACTTTGCGGATGGTTTTATCGTAAGCCATAGTATGTTGTTTTAGAGCAGTTTGGCAAAATCGTCAAAAATAAATTCGGTGTCGCGCGGTCCGCTGGAAGCTTCGGGATGGAACTGTGCGGAGAAGTACGGCAGTGTGCGGTGGCGGATACCTTCGTTGGTGCCGTCGTTCATATTGACGTAGAGCGCTTCCCACTCCGGGGGCAGCGTGTTCTGGTCGACGGCAAAGCCGTGGTTCTGCGAAGTGATGAAGCAGCGTTCGGTACCCACCTGTCGCACGGGCTGGTTGTGGCTCCGGTGACCGTATTTAAGCTTGTAGGTAACGGCTCCGGCGGCCTTTGCCAGCAGCTGGTTGCCCATGCATATGCCGCAGATGGGCTTGCCGACGCGGAGGGCGGCGCGAAGATTCTCGACGGTGGTTCCGGCGAAGTCGGGATTGCCGGGGCCGTTGCTGATGAAGAGGCCGTCGTGAGGTATGGTGTTGAAGGGAAAGTTCCAAGGAACGCGCACCACGCGCAGATTGCGAGCCAGCAGGCACCTTATTATATTATGCTTTATGCCGCAGTCGACCAGCACCACCGTCTTGCGGCCTTCGGGGTCGGGGGCCAGCGCCGACGCGTCGGCCGGCAGCGGCTCGGCCTCAACGCTGCCCGGAGTGAACACCATAGGCTCTGCGCACGAAGTCAGGGCGATAAGGTTGTGCTGATTGGGGTCGTAGAGTTCCGGTTCGTCATGTCCCTCTATAATAATACGGCCCAACATGGAGCCGTATTGCCTGAGGTGCTTGGTGAGAGCACGGGTGTCGATGCCGAAAATGCCGGGTACTTTCTGCTGTCGGAGCCAGTCGCCCAGCGAGCGGTCGGCCAGCCAGTGGGAAGGATTGAAGGCGTAGTCCTGGGCGATTATGGCCCGGCAGTGTATGCGCGAGCCCTCGTAGTAGGTACTAAGCTGCTCGCTGCCGGCCTCCGGAGGAACGCCGTAATTTCCAAGCTGGGGAAAAGTGGTGACAAGAATCTGCCCTTCGTACGAAGGGTCGGTGAGGCTCTCGGGATAGCCGGTCATGGCGGTGTTGAAAACAACTTCGCCGGAGGTGGAACCTTCATAGCCGAAGCTAAGGCCGGTATAGCGTGTGCCGTCTGCCAGAACGAGGACGGCGCGTTTTGTCGCCTGCATGTATGCGTTGGTTTAGATGGTTAGCATGGCCACTGTCCGCACATGCGGAGCGACCATGCAAAGTTACTACATTTTCCCAACCCCCACAAATAAAAAAAGCAAAAAGGCCGCCCGACGTGAGTGCGCGTCGGGCGCGTAGGTTCAACTGGCAAGTGCAAAATTAGCGATTTGTTTGAAGAACTCGTCTTTCGGAGTGGAAAAACCGAGTCTT
>ENA-ORLW01000467-ORLW01000467.1-human-gut-metagenome-genome-assembly--contig:-NODE-467-length-58016-cov-20.473947_pt1 | contig 58016 bp, 43 predicted proteins | sample MGYA00243017_ERZ508829 | MGnify/ENA primary metagenome ERZ508829 (study PRJEB26277, sample SAMN04329776) | human gut metagenome | biome: human-associated habitat | host: Homo sapiens | place: USA...
ATGGCAAATCGTCAAAAAAAAGTTGCCCAAAAATTTGCACAAACACATAGAATGCGCGGGGCGACAGCCCCGGGTAAGCGGCATATATAGGAGAGGCGACCCCGTCAGGGGTCGAACACGGGCCGCCCCTTTCGCTGAGGTTCGACCCCGACGGGGTCGCTGATTCGGGTGGTCGGTTATCCCGGGGTTGTCACCCCGCGCTACTGTATTGAACCCCTACGGGGTTCTCTTTCAGCGGTTTGCGCCAACACAAAAAATGTTGAATGGAAGATAAACAGCTTCCGCCTGACGCTTGCGAGCTGGAAGCTCGCCCTCCTTGGGCCTCGTGCCTTCGTGGATTCAATCAGCGGCGCTTCCGCCTGACGCTTGCGAGCTGGAAGCTCGCCCTCCTTGGGCCTCGTGCCTTCGTGGATTCAATCAGCGGCGTTTCGCGGCTTGCGAGCTGGAAGCTCGCCCTCCTTGGGCTTCGTGCCTTCGTGGATTCAACCAGCGGCGCTTTCGCGGATTGCGAGCTGGAAGCTCGCCCTCCTTGGGCCTCGGCCCTGCGTTGCGTCTGCATGATATGGGTTGGCGCTGAATTTATGCTTTTGGAATATGTTATATAACATAGCGCTAAAACATATTTAGATATTAACACTTTTTAATGGTGTATCAATTGTTAACTCTTTTTTGGCAAATAAACCTCAAAACGACAGCCAACTCTAACAATTGAAATACCAAGAGTACGCAAAACCTCTTTTAAGCGGCCTGCAGCTATACATTTGTCAAAAGTTGACCGATTTTTTATTTTGACAAAATAAAAAACTTTACTAATTTTGCATCGGAAATGATACGACAAGCATTGATCAGTGCTTTTTCATATTAAAAATCTGGAATAGACATATAATCTAACATTAAGTACTATGTGTAAGCAAGCAAGAGCTGTCCGTGAGGATAGCTCTTGTTTGCTTTAGAGCCCGAAAACGCGACTTTACAAAGCGCCGGCCGCCCCTTCCGTGGTTGAGAAAGGGGCGGCCGGCGGTATGACTCTATATGCCTTTATTCCTCGACGTCGAAAAATTCGGGCGCGATGTCGCCTTTCACGCCGGCGACGGGCTGGATATATGCCGGGTTGCCGTAGGCCAGGAAGCCCGGTGCTAAGGAGGTGCCCTCATTGACGTACACAAAGGCAAGTCCGATTATGGCGTTGGGCTTGACGTCGTAGTAGCGGCATTTGCTCCACATTTCCTGCACTAAATTCGCAAGCGCCACCTTGTCATTACCCTGACGCGCTGTATAGGCACCGGCCGACACGGCCGACCAAACCTTCAGCACGTTGTGGCCGGGAACATTCTGACCTGTGATACAGGTTATCCGCACCTTCTTGCGCATAGTTTCAACGGAATCGTCGGTTAATCTCGGCGGCTTTGCGCTCGGCAATGCGGCGCGCTTCGGCTTCGGAGTCTGCCGGCGGGAAGGAAGACTTGGGAGGAATGACAACGCGGGTACCGGGAGCTATGCGGTCTGGATGGCCAAGGATGTCGGAGTTTGCCTCGTAGATGTAGACCCAGTAGATTTGGGCGCCATAATGGCGGCGAGCCATCGACGACAGATAGTTTGTCGGACTGACCGTCTCATAAATGGGCTCTTCGGGCGCAGGCTCAGCGGGGGCAGGAGAAGCGGGCGGCTCCTGCTCGGCGACGGCGTTTTGGGTCGGCAGCTCGGCTTGGTCCCCATCCTCCTGGTCTGCGGCGATAACTTCCTGTTCTTCTATGGCCGGCTCTTCATCCGGGAGCGAAACGTCCACGGTAAGCCCGAACCAAAGGCCTACGGCAAGACCGACCAAAAGACCGACTGCGATAATCCAGCCCCATGCGCTCTTGCGGCGCGGAGGCTGCGGCAGATAGCCAGTGCTCTCCTCTTCCTCGTCCTCTTCCGGGAAGGAAGGTACAACCGGCTCAGCAACCTCATCAGCCAAAGGCTCGGGAGCTGGCTCCGGCTCAGGGATGGGTTGAGGCGCGGATGCGTGTTCCGGTTCCGGTTCAGGGATGGGTTGAGGCGCGGGAGAGGGTTCTTCTTGAACCGGAATTTCCTCTTGGGCCGGTTTTTCATCTTCAAGGTCGGAGGGTGTCAGGCCGGGCGCAAGCTCAACGGCTTCAAAGATTGAAAAAGGCTTGTTTGCCTCGCCTGCCACAACCTCATCGGGACGGAAAAGCACCGTAGGCGCCGAGGTACCGTCAGCGCCGGCATACCGCACAAAAGTGCCGATGCCGGGAATGGTCACCGAGGCTCCGTCGCCTTCCGAAGCGAGTCCTTCGGCAAGGCACGCAAAAAACTCACGCAAAAAGCGGCGGCTTGTATTGCTGTCGGCGCCTGTCACTTCGCCCAGGCGCACTATGAGTTGCGAAAGGTTAATTGTTTCATTCATGGCGCAGACGTTTTACAAGCATAGCACCGGGAGTGAATTCGACGACTACCTCGGGAGGGAGGATTATGCTCGCGCCTGTCGAAAGATCCGTACTCACCGCATCGGGTTGAACGCGGGGCGTAAAAGTTCCGAAAGTCGGAATGGCTATAGTGTCCATATCCGCCATACTCTGACGCACAACGAGTCCGAGACCCTTGGTAAGAGCCTCAACATCGGCCACCGGTCGGTCAAGCTTTTCGGCCAGACGCCGTCTGAATTGCTTATAGTCCATGGTGTGTATTAGCTAAGTGACCCACAAATTTAATCATTAATTTTGAAAGTAGAAAACCGAAAACGCAAACGCCGCCCTTCCTCAGCGGGAAAGGCGGCGCTGTTATGGCATCGGAGTCGGGTCATTGACGGCCTACTCCGCGAAAAGTAACGTCTCGGTCGCCGATTTCGGCGGTGAGCATTGAGTTGTGGTGTACTTTGATGTCGTCCATTCGGCGGTACTGATTGAACTGCTCTCTCAGTGCGGGGGTTAGGAGCACACGCCAGCGGGCGGCGGTTGCGGCTGTCAAGCTGTCGAGAGAGGATGTTTCGGCGCCGGTGAGCACGTTGTCGTTGTAGACCACTCCGTCGGGGTCGACGGTAACGGTGAGCGAAGACGGGTCGATGGTGATGAGAATATCGTCGTCGTCGCCATCTTCATAGATGTAAGTGCCGGTAGCGGAAGCTGTGGCAGCCACCGACACTTCCCAAGGCTGCTCGATGCTGCCGGAAGAAGTGCCCACGCCCTGGTGGAGTTCTATTACGGCAGTGAGGCTAACCTGACCCGGAGTGCGTCGGTTCTCCACGGGAGTGAAATCCAGAGTAACGGTTGAAGTTGCGTCGCTGGCGTCGGCAACGACGATACGTTCGGGAGCTGCCTCCCACGCACCGGCAAGGCTTTGGGTACGGGAGCATGAGGAAATAACGCATATTGCGCCAAGCACTGCAAGTGTGCCGAAGAATGTGGGTGTGATGAATTTCATTTCCGGTTGGTGTTAATGTTTATTTTCAAAACACTCAGCCCGTTAAAAAAGTTCACACAAAAAAGCGGCTGCGCCGGAAAAAAGATCCTGCGCAGCCGCCTGTGGGGTTTCGGACGATGGATTATTTATCCTTGTGCTCGTATTTGAGGGTCATCGAGGGCTGGTCGCACACCTCTGCGGGGCCGAAGTACTGGATGGGGCCGGGATACATGTAGCAGGTGTTGTGCGCCCAGGTGTCGCGCTGGGAAGCGAAGCGCTGGAAGGGAGCGCCGTCGAGGCGCACGAGGGCTTTCTGGATCACGGGCTTGTCTTCGGCGTTGCGGCGCTCGATGTTCATCATCATGGTGATGGGTATACCGCCGGGGATCCACTGCACAGCAGGTTTGACCAGGTTGCGAACGGCGCTCATATATCCGGTCACGCCGGCGTTGATGAGAGCAGCGGCGTTGTAGCCCAGAGAGTAGCAGTAGTCAGCGTCGAAGTTGGAGGGGTCTGCGCAGCGGCCTTCGTATCCGAAGAAGTGGTGCAGGCTGGAGAACTTGCCGCCGTTGGCAGCGAACGAAGGAGTGGCAGCCAGCTTGGCGGCAACAAGTTCGCTGAGGAGTTTCTCGGTTTCGATGAGCGAAACCTGTACGTTGCCATGGGGGTCGCGGTCGAGCATGAGCTGTCGTGCAACGCTTTCGGGAAGTTTGCGCAGAGCGGCAACGTTTGCGGCATCGAGGTTGGAGAGGATGAACTCTGAGAGCTGCTCATTGTCCATAGCGCTAACCTTGTCCTTATTGGCGCCAAGGAGCTCGTTGAGCTCGCGGATGAGCTTCTTGTATTCGGGGATGAACTCAATGAGACCTTCGGGCACGAGGACGGTGCCGAAGTTGTTGCCGTCGGCGGCACGGTCGGCCACAATGCCGGCAATGTAGTCGACAATCTGGTCGAGGCTCATGTTTTTCTCCTCGATTTCCTCAGAGATGAGGCATATGTTGGGCTGGCACTGCAGAGCGCACTCCAGGGCGATGTGGCTTGCGGAGCGGCCCATGAGCTTGATGAAATGCCAGTATTTCTTGGCAGAGTTGCAGTCGCGCTGTATGTTGCCGATAACTTCGGAGTAAACCTTGGTTGCGGTGTCGAAGCCGAAGGAGGTTTCAATTTGTTTGTTCTTGAGGTCGCCGTCGATGGTCTTGGGGCAGCCGATCACCTGTACGCCGGCACCGGTGGCCTTGTAGTACTCGGCCAGCACAGCGGCGTTGGTGTTGGAGTCGTCGCCGCCGATGATTACAAGAGCGGTTATCCCGAGCTGACGGAGGATTTCGAGACCCTTGTCGAACTGTTCCTTCTTTTCGAGTTTTGTGCGACCGGAGCCGATGATGTCGAAGCCGCCGGTGTTGCGGTACTCATCGATGATTGGAGCTGTGAGCTCGATGTATTTGTGGTCCACGAGGCCGGAGGGACCCATTAGGAATCCGAAGAGACGGCTGTCGCGGTTGATTTTCTTGATACCGTCGAAGATACCGCTGATAACGTTGTGACCGCCGGGGGCCTGACCTCCGGAAAGGATAACGCCAACGTGGAGGGGTTTTCCGGGAGCGGGGGAGGGGTTCTTTTCGAAGTGGATTTCAGGCAGACCGTAAGTGTTGGGGAAAAGGGCCTTTATGGCTTCCTGGTCGGCCACGGATTCAGTTGCGTGGCCTTCAACCACTTTAACGGGGGCAGTGAGCACAATGGGCAGCTTGGGCTGATAAGCGGCGCGTGCTTTCTGAAGAGCGCTCTTTTTCATTTATAGTGACGGATGTTTGGTTGTTTTAAAGTTTTCGCAAAGTTCGCAAAAAAGTATGAGAAAGCGGGGTCTAAAAATGTGAATAAGTGTTTATTGGGCTTATTCCATCTTTGTTATCCTCCGAAGTTGTCGTAGTGTATCTGTTCGGGATCCACACCGAGCGAGTCGAGCATGCCGTTGACGGCGTTGCTCATCGGGCCGGGGCCGCACATGTAGTATTCGATGTCCTCGGGGTTGTCGTGGTTTTTGAGGTAGTTGTTGTATATTACCTGGTGCACGAAGCCCGGGGTGTACTCCACTCCGGCGGCATCGGCTGCCGGGTCGGGACGGTCGAGGGCGAGGTGGAACTTGAAGTTGGGGAACTCTTTTTCGAGTTTGAGGAAGTCGTCAAGGTAGAAAACTTCGTTGAGGGCACGTGCGCCGTAGAAGAAGTTCATCTTGCGGTCGGTGGTCTTGAGCGTCTTGGTCATATGCATGATCTGAGCACGCAGCGGGGCCATACCGGCGCCGCCACCAATCCACATCATCTCGGCTTTGGAGTCGAAAATGGGGTGGAAGTCGCCGTAAGGACCGCTCATCACCACCTTGTCGCCGGGTTTGAGCGAGAAGATATAGCTTGAAGCGATGCCGGGCATGACGTCCTGGAAGCCGACTTCGGGCTTTGGCTTCATGGGTGGTGTGGCGATGCGCACGGTGAGCATTATTCGGTCGCCCTCGGCGGGATAGTTGGCCATGGAGTAAGCTCGCACGGTGGTCTCTGTGTTCTTGCAGTGCAGGTGGAAGAGGCCGAATTTCTCCCATGCCGGAAGATACTGCTCGCCGATGAGGCTGCGGTCGATGTCCTTGCCGTAGTCCATCTCAAAGGGCGGTATTTTAATCTGCGCGTAGGAGCCGGGCACGAAGTCCATATGCTGGCCCGGAGGAAGCGCCACAATAAATTCTTTGATGAAGGTGGCCACGTTGCGGTTCGAGATTACCTCGCACTCCCACTCTTTGACATCGAGAGCAGCCGCGGGAACCTTTATTTCCATATCGGATTTCACCTTGACCTGGCATGCCAGTCGCCAGTTGTCCTTGATTTCCTTGCGGGTGAAGTGCACGGCTTCGGTTGGCAGAATCTCGCCGGCTCCGGAAAGCACCTGCACGCGGCACTGCCCGCAGCTTCCCTTGCCACCGCAGGCCGAGGGGAGAAATACATTTTGTGAGGCCATGGTGCTGAGCAGCGGCTTTCCGGCCGGTGCGGTAACCTTGCGGTCGCCGTTGACGGTGATTGTGACGTCGCCGCTCTGCACGAGATATTTCTTGGCCACCAGAAGCACTATTACCAACAGAAGGGTAACACCGAGGAAGAAACCGACGCCGGCCAGAAGGGTGAGCCAGCCCTGCGGTGTCAGGGCCGCAGGTAGCATGTATGAGATGACTGTCATAGTTTTATGCCGAGGAAGCTCATGAAGGCGATGCCCATCAGAGCGGTTATGATAAAGGTTATGCCCACCCCGCGCAAGGCCGGGGGAATATTTGAGTAGGTGGCAATGCGTTCTCGCACGGCGGCCACGGCCACTATAGCCAGCAGCCATCCCAGACCCCATCCTCCGCCGGCGCAGACTGCGGTCCATACGCTGCCGAAGTCGCGCTGCTGCATAAAGAGCGAACCGCCCAGAATGGCGCAGTTTACGGCTATCAGCGGTAGGAAGATGCCCAGCGAGGCGTAGAGAGCCGGGGTGTATTTCTCGACGGCCATCTCCACGAGCTGGGTCATGGAGGCAATGACGGCAATGAAGACTATCAGCGAGAGGAAGCTGAGGTCGACGGTGTCGAACTCAGGACCCAGCCAGGTCAAGGCGCCCGGACTCAGCACGTAGGTGTTGAGCAGGTAGTTGATGGGCAGGGTGATGACGAGCATGAATGTCACGGCGATGCCCAGTCCGAAGGCGGTTTTCACGTTCTTGCTCACTGCAATGAACGAGCACATGCCCAGGAAGTAGGCAAATATCATGTTGTCGATGAATATCGACCTGAAGAACAGATTCAGATTGTCCATTGATGATGTGGTTTGCTGCAGTGTTGAACGTTATTTTTCCTGAAGGTCTTTGTTGACGCTTCGCTGCACCCAGATGATGCAAGCCACCACGATAAGTGCCATGGGCGGCAGAATCATCAGGCCGTTGTTGACGTATCCACCTTCGTAAGCAGCCTGCGGGATGACTTGATGCCCCAGAAGGGTGCCGCTGCCGAGCAGTTCGCGGAAGAAGGCCACGATGACGAGGATTATGGTGTAGCCGATGCCGTTGCCGACGCCGTCGAGGAAGGAAGGCCAGGGACGGTTGCCCATGGCGAAGGCTTCGAGACGACCCATCAGGATACAGTTGGTGATAATCAGGCCGATGAACACGCTCAGCTGTCGGCTGACGCTATAGGCGTAAGCCTCAAGGAGCTGGCTGACGATGACCACCAGGCCGGCGACCACGACGAGTTGCACAATGATGCGTATATTGGTCGGTATGGTGTTGCGTATCAGAGAGATGATGACGTTGCTGAAGGCGAGCACGGCGATGACGGAGATCCCCATCACTATGGCAGGTTCCAGTTTTACCGTCACCGCGAGCACGGAGCAGATGCCCAGCACCTGCACCACTACGGGGTTGTCCTTCGAGAAGGGATTGAAGAACACGGACTTATTGTTGATTTTTTCTGCCATAATCAGAGCGTTTTAAGAAAATTCTGATAAGGGGTGAGGCAATTGTCGATCATAGCGCCCACACCGCGGCTGGTAATGGTGCCTCCGGAGATGCCGTCGACGTAGTCTTCGTCGCCTGCGGGGTGTTGGCCGGCCTTGACGACTGCAACGGGCATAAATACACCGTTTTTAAAGAGATGGCAGCCGCGGAACTGGTCGGAGAAGGCCGGTTTCTCTATTTCGGCGCCAAGACCCGGCGTCTCGCCCTGGTGGGCGAAGTAGGCGCCGTAGATGGTGGAGCCGTCGGCGTCGACGCTGATGTAGCCCCAAATAGGCCCCCAAAGGCCGGCACCGTAGATTGGCAATATGTACTTTTTGGCCCCGTCAGCCAGAGTGCAGACGAATACCGGGAGCTCTCGCCCGTCTGCCGGAGCGGCAGCCTGCTGTTGAACATTCACAGCGAAAGCGTCGCCGCCGGGTATGGTCTGCCCGGCTTGGTCGACTACGCAGGTTTCAGTGATAAATCGCGTGTAATAAGCCGAGATGCTGTCCTGCGGCGGAAAGATATTCACGCTGGCGAGTATCTGGCCCATTTTGGCAGCGTTGGCGTTCTCGATTTGTTTGTCTTTGAGGGAGATGGAAGTCAGAGCGAGAGCCGAGCCGACAACCACCACCAGTACCACTATATATATTATGGTATAGAGTTTGCTTTCCTTGTTGATCATGGTCATGCGGTTTTTACTCGGTTAAGGCGCCGACGGATATTGGCGCGCACTACGCACCAGTCGATCAGCGGAGCAAAACAGTTCATAAGCAGCACGGCGAGCATGGCGCCTTCGGGATAACCGGTGTTGTACACTCGGATTATCACAGCCACAACGCCGATGAGGAAGCCGTAGATGTACTTGCCGACTGTGGTACGCGCCGCCGTCACGGGGTCGGTAGCCATGAAGACCGCGGCGAAGGCGAGACCGCCGTAGAGGAGCTGGTCGGCGGGCGCGAGGTAGGCGCAAGGATAGGTGGGCGAGGCGGTTATGTTGGCAATCCAGCCCATGGCCAGTGCGCCGACGGCCACACTGACTATAATGCGCCAGTTGGCTATACCGGCGGCCAGGAGCACAACGGCGCCGATGAGAATGCACAGCGTGGAAGTCTCGCCGAAAGAGCCGGGCATGAGCCCTAAGAAAGCGTCCCAAGTGCTTATTATGTGACCTCCCACGCCTTCCACCACCTGTCCCGGCTCAAACTGCTGTGCCATCTGCCCCAGAGGCGTGGCGCAGCTGAAGCCGTCGGGGGCGGCGGTGCCGTAGCCGAAGGGCGTTCCGGTGGCGACGTATACTTTGTCGCCGCTCATGGCGCCGGGATATGCGAAGAAGAGGAAAGCACGGGCAACCAGAGCCACATTGAGCACGTTGTAACCCGTTCCGCCGAAGACTTCCTTGACGAAGATGACGGAGAAGGCCGTGGCCACAGCGAGCATCCACAGCGGAATCTCCGCCGGGCATATCATGGGAATCAGAATGCCGGTGACGAGAAAACCTTCCTGAATCTCCTCGCGGCGCCACTGCGCAACGGCGAATTCGATGCCCAGACCGACCACATAGGCCACCACCACGCGGGGCAGGATGGTCAGCAAGCCGTAGAGCATCAGATGCCAGAAGGGAAATTCATTGGCACCCAGAGCGAGCCAATGCTGATAGCCGGTGTTGTACATGCCAAAAAGGAAGCACGGCATCAAGGCCAGCACCACTATTATCATGGTGCGTTTGGAGTCCATGCTGTCGTGAATCTGGGCGGCGTTTACCTTGGCGGCGCGCGCACGGGGCGAGTACAGGAAAGTCTCCATGCCGTCGTACACCGAGTGGAACGCATGCAGCTTGCCTTCGGGCTCGAAGGCGGGACGGATGCGGTCCAGATATTGTCGTAACTTTGCCACTTTATGTTGTTTTTCTATTTGCAATTGTGTTTATTCCAGTTCTTTGCGCAGTTTGTCCAAGCCGGCGCGCACAATCTGCTGCAGGGGCAGTTTGGAGGTATCGGCAAACTCGGCCAATGCAAAATCCTCGGGTGCCACCTCGTAGATGCCCAACTCTTCCATACGCTCTATATCGTTTGCCAGAATGGCTTTGATGAGGAATTCCGGAAGGATGTCCATCGGCATCATGCGGTCGTACTCGCCGCTCATAATCATTGCGCGGCGGCCTCCGTTGAGGCGAGCGTCCGGGCGGAACACTTTCTTGAGGAAGCTCAGGGGGAAGCTGCGTGAGGTGCTCATCTTCGAGGGGCTCAGCGAGGCCCAGCCCATAAATTCGTCGACATCGTCGCCCTCGGCGATGACTGTTATCTGCCGATAGGGAGCGCGAAGGAAAGACTCATCGCTGTCGTCGACCACTGTGCCGGTGAGCACATTTCCGCTGATGATTCGCTTGTGGCGTCCGTCGTCGCAGAGGCGATTTTTCAGCAGGGGTGCTATCTGAGCGCCGGCCAGAGTGATGAGCCTGCATGGAGCGGCGACTTCGGGGCCGGCCACAGCCACTTCGACGGAGGTGTCGACCTCGCCCGTCTCAAGCAGGCGCCCGATGCGGAGAAGTACGTCCCAGTCCATCGTCCAGACGTTTTCGCCTTTGTTGACAGGCTTAATGTTTGCAATCTGCACACCGATGTTACCCGCAGGATGAGGACCATCGACAGCCACCATTTCAGCACCGGCAATTGCAGGCCAGACGGCGGAGGCGCTGTGGCTGATATAGACCTTACCTTCAGTCAGCGAAGCCAGGGCAGCGACGGCTTTTGCAGCCCGTGCGGCTGTGGCGGGATTAGGAGCTTCTACGGGCAGCTCGAGCGGCGCAGTGCGTAAGGCGGTCACGAAGATGTCGCGCACTTTTTCGTTGACATCGGGAACGATGTCGTAGGGGCGTTTGCGCATCATAGCCAGCAGGCCGGAGTTGGCCAGCAACTTGCGGAAGGCGTCGCCCGAGGCGGCATTTTCGAATTTGAGGGCGTCGGTGCCGCTCACTTCGACCTCCACACGCAGTATGCGTCGGCGCTCGCCGCGAACCACAGCGCGCACAGTTCCGGCAGCCGGCGAGATGAGTTTTACTTCGGTATTAGTTTTGTGGTATAGCAGCGCCGAGCCGCGCAGAACGCTGTCGCCCACCGCCACGGCGGTCTTTGGCACGAAGCCGGGGAAGTCCTCCGGACAGATTGCCACGACTGCCGTTTTAACCTCCGTAGGAGCGGCTCCGGCCGGCACAGCACCGGCCAAGGGGAGGTTCAGTCCTTTTTTTAATGTGATTTTCATTGAGAAAATATGCACACGGGTCTTAAGGCCCGAAATGTCAGTTCAGGTAAACAATGTGCAAAGTTAAGAATTTTAGCCAAAAAAACTTAAATGCAAAAGCGAAAGTATGAAGCCCGCTTAACAACCTTTAACTCGTCTGTCGCCCGAGTACCTGTTGTCCTTCACGATATTCGACGATAGAGGGCCGAGATGTCCTTCCGGCGCCCGAAGATGGTTATGAAGTCGCCTTCCTCGCAGCACACGGCCGGGCTGACGGTCAAGGGTCTGAGCACAGTTCGGTCCATACCGAGCACATTGGTGAGCTTTGCGGGGCGACTGGCACCCACAAGGCTGATGCCGAATTCTTTGTCGAGATTAAATTCGGTGTACGCCATCCCGACGAAGTAGCGCGGGGCGGGGAAAGAGGCCACTACCCTCTCACTGTCGATCTGCATGCTGCGCGTGCCCGGACCAAGCTCGAATTCGTGGGTGAGGTCGGCGGCTGCTCGCTGCTCGGGGGTGAGAATGCGGTCGATGTGGAAGCCCTGGAGTATGGATTCGTGGATGTAGTCGGTGGCGCGCGCATAGATGTGGGTCACGCCGGCCTTTTTGAGCAGAGCTACCGTGCGGATTGAGGCACCGAAGTTTTCGCCGATGGCCACCACGACCACGTCGACATTTCGCAGGGGCAACACAGCCAGCGAAGTCTCCTCGGTGGAATCAATGAGATATACGGTTGAGATATAGTCCTTTATGTCGTCGATGCGCTGCTGGCAGCAGTCGGCGCCAATCACTTCGTGGCCGAGGTCGGTGAGGTCGCGGGCGAGGTTGTCGCCGAATATTCCGAGTCCTATAATGAGATAACGCATATAAATCGGGGTTTCAAGAGATTATCACTTCGTCTGCCGGGAAATGGCCGGAGGTGTCGGAGCTTTTGTGGACCAAGCCTACCAGCACCGACAGCAGCCCGACCCGGCCCAGGAACATTGCCGCTGAGAGCAGAATTTTGGAGGTTGGCGAAAGGTCGGCGGTGATTCCCAGCGAGAGCCCGTTTGTTGTCACGGCCGACACACATTCGAATACCACGGCTTTTAGACTCAGAGCCGGCTCGGCGATAACGACGGCAGCGGTGAAGGCCACCAGAGTAATCACCGACAGCACAATGGTGCCATTGGCGCGCCGAACTGAGTCGATGGAGATTCGGCGGTTGAAGGCAGCCACACCCCGGTTGTTGCATATGAGGGAGCGGAGATTCAAAAGAGCTGTGCTGAAGGCGTTTACCTTGATACCTCCCGCCATCGACTGCGATGAGCCACCTATCCACATCAAAAACATCAGTATCAGCAAGGTAATGTTGAGAAAACCTGCCGGATTGATGGGAGCGAAACCCGCCGAGCGAGTGGTGGCGGAATAGAACATGCTTTGAATCACCTGCTTGCTGGTGGCCATGCCTTCGAGGCTATGATGCCTTTCCAGAAGGAAAAAGGCCGAAGCGCCAACAATGAAGAGAGTCACGGTGGTTGCAAGCACAATTTTTGTGTTTAGGTCGTAGATGTGGACGCGCCGCCGTTTCGCAGGGCGTCGTAGAATGAAGTCTTTTAAGTCCACGAGGTATTGGAAAAGAGCGTCTTTGAAGTTTACCAGAATGGGAAAACCGATGCCACCGGCGAATATCAGCACAGTCATCACCAGGTAGAACAGCTGATTGCCTCGGAAGAGGGCCGGATTGGCCAGCCCGTCGGGGATTGTGCTGAGGCCGGAATTGGTGAAGGCGGCGATGGCGTGAAAGGCGGCGCAGCCTATGCGTTCGGCCGTGGTGGCGCATAACCCTGCCGGCAGCGTGAAATATATACCCACTGCACCGATGGCCTCCACGCATAGCGTAAATGCCAGAATATAGAGCAACATCGGGATGAGAGCGCCCATACTCTTGGAGTAGATGAAGTCCCTCATCAGCAGCTGATTGTAGATGCTGGGGCGGCCGGTGAAGAAGAGGGAGAAGAAACTTGTGAAGGTTAGCACGCCCAAGGCACCTATTTGCATAAGAATGGCCAGCACCCACCAGCCCATAGAGGTGAAGGCAGTAGCGACGTCGACAGTGGTAAGCCCGGTCATACTCACCGCACTGGATGCCACAAAAAGAGCGTCGACGAAGCCCATCGGCCCGTTGTGACACCGCGGCAGCATAAGCACAAAAGCCCCGGCCAATATAAAAACCACGAAACTGCCCGACAGAATTAGCGAGGGGTTTGTGCGCCTGCCCAGCATCTGCATCACCCCACCGCAAATCTCCGCCACGGAGTAGATCAGGATGGCAACGAAGAAGAAACGGCGGTGGAAAACCCAACCGAGCATATGCAAATCGGCAAGACGGGGAAAGAAGGTTGGCAACACGGTGAGAACGATCATGCCGTCGGCCACGATATGAACCCACCCTGTCAGGCCGCGCGGGCGGGGACGAAAAAAAACGTCGACTCCAATGCCGAGCACGAACACAGCCTGCGAGATATGCAGCAGCCGCATTATTAAGGGCTTGTCAATGGCATCATTGTCGAAGCCGAAGTACACAAGCAGGCACACAACGGCAACCACGGCGCCCAGAAAGGCAACTACACCCATAATGGCGTCGAGCGCGCCCCCGAAACGCTCCAGACGGTGTCGGGCGCGATAGACAGCGCCTTGGTTTATGCCAAGGCGCTTGGCCAGTGTTCCGGCAATGCGATGAATAACCTCGTGCATGTCATGATAACAATCTCGGCGCGCTTTTTGTTAGATAGGGCGTTAACATTTCAAAAAAGCACTTGCCGTGAGCGACTTTTTTGTTAATTTTGGGGTGGAATCGCCTTGCGTTTTCCTTTACGTTCTAATTTGTTGTGTATAAACCGATGAATATCAAAAAGATACTTGCATGGACCGGTATTTCGGCCATAATCGCCGGAGGTGCTGTTTTCGGTGTTTGGCACATCTATATGCATGCTGAATACTCCGGTCCGGCAACCTCGGTGCGGATTCCGGCCGACGCCACCTCAGAGGCCGTTCGCGACAGCCTCGAAGTCCTCGGCTCCTACGGCCGAAAAGCTTACCGCCTTTGGAAACTCCAGGACGGCACGGCCATCCGCGCCCACGGATACTATGCCGTCGACTCCGGTCTGAGAGCCTTCGACCTTGCCCGGCGCATGGCTATGGGGCGCCAGACTCCGCTTAGGGTCACCTTCAACAATCTGCGCACTTTCGGGCAGCTTAACGGGGTCCTGTCTCGCCGTCTTGAGGCCGACAGCGCACGTTTCGCTGCCGGCGCCGACTCCGTGCTTGCACCGCGCGGCTTTACGCCTGAGGAATATGCCGCCGCCGTGCTTCCCGACACCTACGAATTCTACTGGACGGCTTCGCCCGAACATGTTTTTGAGGTTCTTGCCGACCACCGCACCGGATTTTGGACGCCTGAGAGACTTGCCAAGGCGCAGGCTCTGGGGCTTTCGCCCGAGCAGGTGGCCACCGTAGCCTCAATAGTCGAAGAAGAGACCAACAAGGCAGATGAGCGCGGAAAGGTGGCGCGGCTCTACCTCAACCGCCTGCAGCGCAACATGCCCCTGCAGGCCGACCCCACGGTTAAATTTGCACTTGGCGACTTCTCCCTGCGGCGCATCACCGGCGAGCACCTTGCTGTGCAGTCGCCCTACAACACTTACGTCAACCCCGGACTGCCGCCGGGTCCCATCAGGATTGCGGAGGCTGCCACCCTCGATGCCGTGCTCAACGCTCCGGACCACAACTTCCTTTATATGTGCGCCAAGCCCGACTTCTCCGGCTACCACGACTTTGCAACCACCTACGACCGACACCGCATAAACGCTGCCCGCTACCACCGCGCGCTCACAGCACGCGGCATCTGACAGACTGGCACAATTTTTGCATGTAAAGCCTCAATTAACATGAATAAAATCCTAAAAGCAGCCGGCACAGCCGCGCTCCTGCTCTCCGCAATAAATATGACACAGGCTCAAAATCCTTTCAGCGCCGCCTCGGCCGGCGCTCTGGGCACGCCCCGCTTCTCGCTGGTCAACGACAGCGTGTGGGAACCGGCCATTGATGCCGCACTGGCTTCGGCACGCGCCGAAATCGACTCTATCGCCACCTCCGGCCAGGCTCCGACTTTCCAAAACACCATAGTGGCGCTCGAAAACGCCGGCGGCGACCTCGACCGAGTGCTCAATGTGTTCTATCCTCTGCTCAGCGCCGAAAGCTCCGATGCGATGATGGAAATAGCAATGTCCACCTCGCAGAAACTCAGCGACTACTCCACTTCGTTAGTTCTCAACCGGCCCCTGTGGGAGCGAGTGGAGGCAGTCTACAACGGACGCGACGCCCTCGGACTCAACCCCGAAGACTCCATGCTGCTGCAGAAGACCTACGACAGCTTCGCCCTCTCCGGCGCATGCCTCGAAGGCGACGACCGCGAGGAGTTCCGACGCATAAGCGCCGAACTTTCCGAGCTCACCACGCGCTTCGGCCAAAATGTGCTCCGCGAGTTGAACACATATAAGATATATCTCACCGCCGACGACCTCGAAGGTCTCACACCGACAAGCATCGCCCAGGCCGCCGAAGCCGCCAAGGCCGAAGGCCGCGAAGGAGAGTATCTCTTCACGCTCGACCAGCCGGTCTACATGGCATTCCTGAAAAACTCGACGCGCCGCGACCTCCGCGAGCGTATGTACCGCCTGTACACGGGGCGCAACACCTCCGGCGAATTTTCCAACCTGCCCGTCATAACCCGCATCGCCGAGTTGCGCCGCCGCGAAGCACAGCTGCTGGGCTCGCCGACCTACGCCGACCACTCTCTGCAGCGCACCATGGCCCGCAACCCGCAGGCCGTCTACAGTCTGCTCGACCGCCTGCGCGACGCATACCGCCCCGCCCTGCAGGCTGAGATGTCCGAGCTGACCGAGTTTGCATCCAATCTGGAGGGGCACCCCGTCGAAATCAAGCCCTGGGACTACTCCTACTACTCCAACAAGCTCAAAACCGCCCGCTACAACTTCGACGAAGAGGCTCTGCGCCCCTACTTCGAGCTCAACAACGTCATCGACGGCGTGTTCGGCCTCGCAACCCGCCTGTACGGTCTCACCTTTACCCGCAACGACTCCATCGAGGTGTACCACCCCGACGTCAAGGCATTCGAGGTGCACGATGCCGACGGAAGCTATCTCGGCGTTATCTACACCGACTTCTTCCCCCGCCCCACCAAGCGTCCCGGTGCTTGGATGACAAACTTCAAAGAACAGTTCGTGGCGGCCGACGGCTCCGACTCCCGTCCTTTCGTGAGCATCGTGATGAACTTCACCAAGCCCACCGCCGACACACCCTCCCTGCTTACGCCTTACGAGGTGGAAACCTTCCTCCACGAGTTCGGCCATGCCCTCCACGGACTGCTGGCATCCTCGCACTACGCTTCGCTTTCGGGCACGAACGTCTATCGCGACTTCGTCGAGCTGCCCTCGCAGTTCAACGAAAACTTCCTGACTGAGCGCGAGTTTCTGGACGGCTTCGCCCGCCACTATCAGACCGGCGACCCCATTCCGCAGAATCTCGTCGATGCTTTGGTAGCGTCCTCGCGCTACGGTGCCGCTTACTCGTGCATGCGGCAGCTTGGCTTCGGCTATCTGGATATGGCCTGGCACACCACTACTGAAAACGTAGCCGACCCCGCCGATTTCGAGCGCCGTGCCACCGAAAGCGTCCAAATATTCGCGCCCGAGGAGGGCTCGCTGATGTCGCCCCAGTTCAGCCATATCTTCTCCGGAGGCTACGCCGCCGGCTACTACAGCTACAAATGGGCCGAAGTTCTCGACGCCGACGCCTTCGCCTTCCTTAAGGAGCACGGCATATTCGACCGCGCCACCGCCGACAGCTTCCGCCGCAACATACTCATGCGGGGCGGCACGGAAGATCCCGGCGAGCTCTACCGCCGCTTCCGCGGTCAGGACCCCGGCATTGAGGCGCTTCTGGTGCGCGACGGCATCCTCCCCGAGCCCCAGCCTCACGTGGCCCGTCCGAAGGTCGACTGAAACCACGTCTGCCATGCGCCTGAGCCCGGTTTTCAGTGTTCCAGCACGCGTCTATGCCCGCGCCCTCGGCCTGCGTCTTCTGCGCCGGTGGGCGTGGCTCCCCGCGCTGGCAACTTTGGGGCTGCTGGGTTTGTCATTCCGCGATGTGCGTTTTGCCTACGTTCTTCTGATGACTTTGTTTGTGGTCTATCCTATGCTGCTCACGCTTGGCTGGTTAGCCATCACGGGCAAGCGCCATTTCGTTCGGGCCATGCGTCCCCAGCGCTGGACCTTCGGCAGCGGCGACTCACCGGCGCTTGCGGTTGAGTTTTTCCGCTTTCAAACCGACGATTCCGACGAAATCGGCGAGGCTGTCGAGAATTTTGCCTGCAATGCCGAAGCCATCGAACGCATAGACCGCTCAAAAGGTTATACATATGTATGGCTTCGCGACACCGGCACACCTCTGCTTATCATACCCACCGAGCTGACCCCTCAGCCTGCGGAATAATCCTCTCCTCCCCTCTCCTTACCCAAGCAAGATGACTATAGATACCCTTCATAAAAAATTGTCCGCTATTTCGGAACTCGTAGGCCGCCACTCCAACCGAATGGCTCTGGACCGACTGCGCGAGCTCACGTCGACTGTTCCCGAGCTGGCGTCGTTTGCGCCGTCGCTGGAGGCTCTGGAGCAGAAGTACTACTTCATGCTCCGCTTTCTGGATAGCACTTCGCCCTTTGAGGGCCTTGGCGCCGAACTTCAGGCGACAGAGAAGTCGCTTCGCGGCATCATGGACAGCATGCTCCTGGCCTTCCGCACGGCCAACGACCCCGGGCAGTATTTTGCTCAGCTAAGGTTCCAGAAAGCGCGCCCCGAGGAAACTCTCGAGAGCCTCTTCGCCGACTATATCGAAGAAAGCAAGCGACTCAGCGCCGACCCCGCCGTCTTGACCGACACTCGCACTCGGGCCACACTGGAGCGCATCGCATCCGACATCTTCATGCATATCTGGACCGAGCCGGCTCTCACTCCCGACCGCGCCGATACTCTGCGCTCGCTGATTTTCGACCCCGACATTCCGGAATACGACCGTGAGATGTGGCTAAATGCAGTCGGCATTGCCGACGTGGCCGACCCGGGGCGAATAAATATTCTCCTTGATGCATACCATAGCGGCGAAACGCGCATTTCGGTAGCTGCCCTGATGTGGTTGGTGCTGGCTATTGCGCGTCCTGAATTCTATAGCCTCGACCGCGAGTATTGTGGGAGCGTACTCGCCAAGCTTCGAGAAAAAGCTCCTGACATACTCGCCATGGCCGCCGGGCTATGCCGCACGGCTGTGGGCAGCGACCCCGCAAACGAGGAAATGATTCGCGACCTGGGGCGTATGAGCGCCGGCATGGCCGAGAAGCTCGGCAACGCCGACCCGCAGTCGCCCGAAGAGCTCGAAAGCGCCCTCAACGACATCCCCGACGGCTACTACGACAAGATGCGCGCCTTCGCCGAGGCTCAGCAGCGCGGCGACGACGTCTACGCAAGTACCATAGGCCGCATGCGCCACTTCCCCTTCTTCCGGCGGCTGCCGGAGTGGTTCGCTCCATTCCACATAGACCGCAGCGAGCTGGCAGCGGTGGTCGACAGCGAGGGAGTCGGCATGGCCACTCTTCTGGAGAAGATGCACGCGCTGTGCGACGGCGATAAATATGCCCTTGTCCTTTCCCTGTCGCAGGCCCCGGAGAGCATGCGCTCGGCCATGCTGGGCAATGCCTATGAGTCGATTTCGAACCTTTCCGCGACGGAGGAAGGCGCCGAGATGATGCGGGCTCTCGAGGGCGACATGCCGCGCCGCGAGGCCATTGCAAATGTTGTCAAAGGACTTTCGCGCTTCCTCAAGCACAGTTCCATGGCGCGGGAGACGGACATACCGCGCAGCGCCACTCCGATTGTCGACGCCATTCTGAGGCTCTTCGAGGGTGACCTCCCGGAGGGCTTCGAGGAGTTCGCCGACGGCCTTGCCGCCTCGGGCTCTCTCGACAACGCGGTGGCCTGTTATTCGGCCCTTGTGGTTGAATATCAGAACGCCGACGCCACTCCCGGAGCTGACCTGGCGCGGGTGCTGGCCAAAGCGGGCACAGCTTGCCTTAAGGCCAATATGACAGAGCGAGCCCAACTCTATTTCGAGCGAGCGCTTGATGCCGGCGACACCTCAATAGAGACAGCCATGCATCTGGCCGACATTCTTATCAGGGATCCCTACTCGCTATATATGGACGAGGTGGAGATTTCGTCGCGCCACACTCCCGTGTCGGTCCTCGAACCCCATTCTGAGCAAAACTCGGGCAACCCCGACTTCCTGCGCCTTCTCGGTGAGGCCCACAGCCATATGGGGAACCACGCAAAAGCGGCCGAAACTTTTTTTAACCTGAACTTTATTCTGCCTGCCGACGACTACACCGCCAAGCGCCCTCTGGCCGAGGAACTCATTTCCTGCGGCGAATTCGAAGAAGCCGTGCAGGTGCTCTCCGACGTGCCCGACCTGGAGAAGGAAGTCGAAATATCGGTGCTCCTCGCCTCCGCGCTCTGGTGCACCGGCGCACGCGATGCCGCCATACGCACTCTGATGACAGCTCTGCCTGCTGCCGACGGCGACACCCGGCGCCTGCGAAACCTTCTGGCCCACGCCGAGCTGCGGCTGCCCGAATCAGCCGACAAAGACCACAGCCTCAACCTTCTGGCCGATATCGTCGACTACAAGGCCTTCGGCTCGCGTTTCGGCAATCTATCCTGAGACCCAACGTAATACAAACTAACAAAACATACATTCTATGGTACTCCAACGCTGGCAGACGGTTCTGCTATTTCTCGCTTTCGTACTGATGACGGTGTTCTGCGTGACGCCCATCGCCTACGATGCCGCCGGAACATCTGTGTTCCCGTGGTTCAACATTCCTTTCCTCATCCTCAACATCGTTGTGGCCCTGCTGCTCTTCATCGACATTTTCCTCTACCGCAACCTGCGTCTTCAGATGCGCTGGTCGGTGGTGATAATGCTTCTTGAGGCAGTCAGCGCGGGTCTCGGCTTCGCAATCGTCTACTGCACCGACGGGCTGACAATGAGCCTTTTCGGACCGCCTTTCGTTGTGGCTGCCCTGGTGCTTACCTGGTTTGGCCGCCGCTTTATGGACAAGGACCGCAAGCTGCTTGCCGCCGCCGACCGCATCCGCTGACATTCCCCTCCCCCCCAATAAAAAAACTCACCAGCCGGTGAGTTTTTTTATTTCATCTGTGCTTGCGGTGCGGTGGCGCCGACCCGAAAAGTTTAGAAATGAGGTCCGGGCGCCCGATGCGATGCAGAGTGCGGGTAATGTCGGCCCGGTAGGCAGGGTCGTACCAGAAGAAGAACTTGCGTTGCTCGAGTTTAGCCTTGGCGTCGGTAGCGGTGAATACTTCCTCGCCGGTGTAGGGGTGTATGCCCGAGTAGTATATCTCGGTGGCCAGCGTCATTGGGGTCGGCGTAAAGTCCTGCACCTGCTCGAGGTGGAAATTGAGCGCCTTTGTCTCGGCGGCGAGTTCTGCCATGTCGACGGGGGTGCAGCCGGGATGGGAGGAGATGAAATAGGGGATGAGTTGCTGGCGCATTCCGGAGCGAGTGTTAATGCTGTCGAATATCTTCTTGAACTCGTGGAAGAGGCCGAATGAGGGCTTGCGCATGAGGTTGAGCACCCGGTCGGAAGTATGCTCCGGGGCCACTTTTAGGCGACCGGAGACATGGTTGAGGATAAGCTCGCGATTATATTCAGCGTTGGCGCGGTCGATTTCGGTATTGCCGGTTCGGTGCATACTCAGGTCGTAGCGCACACCGCTTCCGATGAAAGATTTTCGAATGCCCGGCATGGCGTCGACGGCTCGGTAGATGTCGAGCAGCGGCCGGTGGTCGGCGTTGAGATTGTTGCACGGCTTGGGGTGCAGACAGCTGGGTCGCAAGCATTTGCGGCATATGGAGAGATCCTTGCCGTGCATGGCGTACATATTTGCCGAAGGGCCTCCGAGGTCGCTGATATATCCTTTGAAATCGGGCATACGGGTCACTTGCTCGACTTCCCGAAGTATGCTGTCCTTGGAGCGAGAGGCGATGAACTTTCCCTGATGGGCCGATATTGTGCAAAACGCGCATCCTCCGAAGCATCCTCGGTGAAGGTTGACCGAATGTCGTATCATCTCGTAGGCCGGGATAGTTTTGCCTCGGTAGCGTGGATGAGGGAGACGCGTGTAGGGCAAGTCGAAAGAGGCGTCGATTTCGCCCTGGGTCATCGCCGGCAACATAGGGTTCACCCTCACCACTCGGTCGCCGGTGCGCTGCCAGATAGTTTTGTGGCCCTCCATGCGATTGCTCTCCTGCTCGATGAACTTGAAGTTAGCCGACTGCCGGCGCTTGTCGGCCAGACACTCCTCGAAGGAAACCAGCACGATATTGTCGTCGTCGGTCGCGTCCGGAGCAGCCGCTGCGGGCAGCATGATGGCTGTCTGCCTGAGGTCGGTGATGTCGCCGACATTCTCGCCGGCTTCCAGCCTACGCGCTATTTCGAGCACCGTTTTCTCTCCCATGCCGTAGACGAGGATATCGGCCGGCGCGTCGGCAAGTATGGTGGGCCGAAGACGATCTTCCCAGTAATCATAGTGGCTGAGCCGACGCAGGGAGGCTTCAATGCCTCCAACGACCACGGGGGTCTCGGGAAAGAGGTCTTTCAGAATCTTCGTGTACACCACGCTGGGATAGTCGGGCCGGGCGCCGTGGCGTCCGCCGGGGGTGTAGGCGTCGTCGGAGCGCCTGCGGCGGTTTGCGGTGTAGTGGTTGACCATGGAGTCCATGGCACCCGGGCTCACGCCGAAGAAGAGACGCGGGGCGCCGAACTTGCGGAAGTCGCGCAAGTCGTCCTGCCAGTTTGGCTGTGGCACTATTGCGACCTTATAACCGGCCGCCTGAAGCGTGCGGCCTATCACTGCGGCTCCGAATGCGGGATGGTCTACGTAGGCATCGCCGCTGAAGAGCACCACGTCGACGTAGTCCCAGCCCAGTGCCTTCATCTCCTTCACTGAGGTAGGCAGCCAGTCGGTAGGGCGAAGGGTGTTGTAGTCTACGGCGGCCATTTCAGGATTCCAGTGCCTTAAGTTTGACTTCGAGTTTGATTATTTCGTCGCGCAGGCGGGCGGCAGTGATGAATTCCATTTCCTTTGCCGCCTTCAGCATCTCGGAGCGCTTGGTATTGATGGTGCGCTGCAGTTCGTCGGCATTCATATAGGCCACCACGGGGTCGGCGGCAATGTCGACCGACGTGCTGTACTCAGCCGCGTAGGGCACGGGCTCCCGCGAAGGGCGTCGGCGTTCGCGCTGTTCGCGCTTTTCCTTAGCGCTCAACGGCTTGCCCGGCATAGCGAGGGGAGCGTCGAGGTCGACTTCTTCCTTTTCGAGACCTACAATAGCATTGCGGGCCTTCACTATTGCGGTGGGAGTGATGCCGTTTGCTTCGTTGTAGTCGAGCTGAATCTTGCGTCGCCGTTCGGTTTCGTCGATTGTCTGGCGCATAGAGTCGGTGATTTTGTCGGCGTACATTATCACTTCGCCGTTAAGGTTTCGCGCGGCTCGGCCCACGGTCTGAGTCAGCGAACGGTGGCTTCGCAGGAAACCTTCCTTGTCGGCGTCGAGAATGGCCACCAGCGAAACTTCCGGAAGGTCAAGACCCTCGCGAAGCAAGTTGACGCCGATAAGGACGTCGTATACGCCGGCGCGCAGCCCGTCGAGGATTTTGATTCGATCGAGGGTTTCGACGTCGCTGTGGATATACGCAGTTTTGATACGCATTTTCAGGAAGTACTCGTTGAGTTCTTCCGCCATGCGTTTTGTCAGGGTGGTAACCAGAGTGCGCTCTCCGCGTTCTATGCGCTGACGGATTTCTTCCATCAGGTCGTCGATTTGGTTGAGCGATGGTTTTACGCGGATCAGAGGGTCGAGCAAACCCGTGGGTCGGATAACTTGTTCGGTGACGACACCTTCCACCCGCTCAAGTTCATAGTCAGCGGGGGTTGCGCTCACATAGATGACCTGGTCGGTCATAGTCTCGAACTCCTCGAATTTGAGAGGACGATTGTCGAGGGCTGCCGGCAGGCGGAAGCCGTACTGCACGAGATTTTCCTTGCGGGAGCGGTCGCCGCCGAACATTGCTCGAATCTGAGGCACCGTGACGTGGCTTTCGTCTATTATGGTAAGGAAGTCTTTGGGGAAGTAGTCGAGCAAGCAGAACGGGCGCTCGCCGGGTGCACGCCCGTCGAAGTAGCGCGAGTAGTTTTCGATGCCGGTGCAATAACCGAGTTCCTTGATCATCTCGACGTCGTATGTAACCCGCTCTTCGATTCTCTGGGCCTCGAGCAGTTTTCCTTCCTTCTGGAAGAATTCGATTTGTTTGCCGAGGTCAAGCTGAATCTGTGCCACAGCCGAAGCCTGGCGCGCAGGTGAGGTCACGAAGAGATTTGCCGGGTAGATGTTGAAGCTTTCGTGTGTTCCGAGGTGGGCGTTGTCCTCCGGTCGGATTGTCACCACGCTCTCAACTTCGTCGCCCCAGAATACCACGCGCACCATTATTTCTTCGTAAGCCAGCCGGATGTCGACGGTATCTCCCTTTACTCGGAAGTTGCCGCGCTGCAGGTCGACTTCATTGCGGCTGTAGAGAGCGGCCACAAGCTTGCGGAGGAAGTCGTTGCGGGTAATGCGCATGCCTTTTGCAACTCGGACAACGCCTTCGTTGAAGTCTTCCGGGTTGCCCATGCCGTAGAGACAGCTCACCGACGAGACCACCACCACATCGCGTCGTCCCGAGAGGAGCGCCGATGTTGTTGCCAGGCGCAGGCGTTCTATTTCGTCGTTGACCATGAGGTCTTTCTCGATATATTTGTCGACCGACGGAATATAGGCTTCGGGCTGATAATAGTCGTAGTACGACACGAAGTACTGAACGGCGTTTTCCGGAAAGAACTGTTTGAATTCGCTGTAGAGCTGGGCGGCAAGGGTTTTATTGTGGCTCAGTATGAGCGTTGGGCGCTGCACCTCGGCGATGACGTTGGCCATGGTGAAGGTTTTGCCGGAGCCGGTGACGCCGAGAAGCACCTGAGCGTCGCGACCCTGCCGAATACCTTCGGCAAGCTGGCGTATTGCCTCCGGCTGGTCGCCGGTGGGCTTGTACTGGGAGTTGAGAGTGAACTTCATACTTCAGTTTCAACGCGCGCGAAGTAAGCGCGGTTCAAACTGCAAAATTAACAATTTTTCCTCATCCGGCAATGCAAACGCCTCTTAGGGCAAATCTTTTTTCGGACTACTGGAGCGAACAAATTTCGGGCGGAGGCGTTGTATTCGGTGAAGACGGCATTTTTCTGGCTTCATTAAAAAAGCCCGACAATAAAAAGTACATTGCCGTATGTCCAATGTCCCACGTCCATACCCCTATGGCGTGGGCTTTTGGTTTTTAGGCCTCCCGCCGGGCGAATAAAGTTATCAACAATGTGACATTTTTTGTCGCTCGCCTGTTGCGGCGCTTGCTTTTTTTGTGCAACTTTGCGGAAGTTTTCAACTCCTATCTTCTACCCACCATGAGCCACCCTGAGGTATATACATACGACCAGGTATTCGAAGCAACTCTGAAATATTTCGACGGCGACGAGCTCGCCGCTCGCGTTTGGGCGACCAAATACGCCCTCAAAGACAGCGAAGGCAACTACTACGAGCTTACGCCGGACGATATGCACCGTCGGCTGGCGCGCGAGCTGGCGCGCATCGAGCATAAGTACGCCAACCCGATGAGCGAGGACGATATCTTCGAGCTGCTTCGCGACTTCCGCTATGCCGTGCCTGCCGGGAGCCCTATGGCGGGCATCGGCAACACGCTGCAGACGGGTTCGCTCAGCAACTGCTTCGTAGTCGGTCTTGACGGCAAGCCCGACAGCTACGGCGGAATAATGCGCATCGACCAGGAGCAGGTGCAGCTTATGAAGCGCCGCGGAGGCGTCGGCCACGACCTCAGTCATCTGCGCCCCAAGGGTATGCCGGTGAAGAACTCGGCGCTGACATCGACCGGCCTGGTACCTTTTATGGAGCGTTACTCGAACTCCACCCGCGAGGTTGCCCAGGACGGCCGGCGGGGAGCACTGATGATGACAGTCTCCATCAAGCATCCCGACTCCGAGGGCTTTATCGACGCAAAGATGACCCCCGGCAAGGTGACGGGCGCAAACGTGTCGGTCCGCATCTCCGACGACTTCATGGAGGCAGTGGAGGCCGAAAAGCCTTTCGTGCAACAGTTCCCGATAGATTCGCCCAATCCGGTGGTAACCAAAGAGGTGGATGCGGCGGCTCTGTGGAAGAAGATTGTTGGCAACGCCTGGAAGTCGGCCGAACCCGGTGTTCTGTTTTGGGACACTATACGCCGCGAGAGCGTGCCCGACTGCTACGCCGACCTTGGCTTCGAGACTATCTCCACCAATCCATGCGGCGAGATACCGCTATGCCCCTACGACAGCTGCCGACTGCTGGCCGTCAACCTCTACTCTTTCGTGGTCAATCCATTCACGCCACAGGCCGACTTCGACTTCGACAAGTTGGCAGAGGTAGTCGGCAAGAGTCAGCGACTTATGGATGATATCATCGACCTTGAGACCGAGAAAATAGATACTATCCTGGCCAAAATAGATGACGACCCCGAGCCCGAGGAGGTAAAAGGCCCCGAACGCACCCTCTGGCAGAAGATACGCCGCAAGACCCTCCAGGGACGCCGCACCGGCCTTGGCACAACCGGCGAAGGCGATATGATTGCGGCAATGGGTCTGAAATACGGAACCCCGGAGGCTACCGAATTCTCCACGGAGGTACACCGCCGGGTGGCTCTGGCCGCATACCGCTCGAGTGTGGCGATGGCTAAGGAACGCGGCGCTTTCGCGGTCTTCGACGCAGACCGCGAGGCCGCCAATCCTTATATCAACCGACTCTTTGCCGCCGATCCGCAGCTTGCCGAGGATATGCGCCGCTTCGGGCGCCGCAATATCGCCTGCCTGACCATAGCGCCGACGGGCACCACAAGCCTGATGACACGCACGTCGTCGGGCATAGAGCCGGTATTCATGCCGGTCTACAAGCGGCGCCGCAAAATCAACGCCAACGACTCCGACAGCCGCGTGGACTTCGTCGACGAGAACGGAGACGCTTTCGAAGAATTCATCGTTTACCATCCCAAGTTTCTGGAATGGATGAAAATAAACGGCGTCGAAAAGCGCAACGACTATACCGACGCCGAGCTGGCCGACTTGGTTGCCCGCTCGCCCTACGCCGGTGCCACCGCAAACGATATCGACTGGGAGGAAAAGGTGCGCATGCAGGGCGCAATCCAGAAGTGGGTGGACCATAGCATTTCAGTGACCATCAACTTGCCCGCAACTATCTCCCAGGACGAAGTCGACCGCCTCTACCGCCTGGCCTGGCACTCGGGTTGCAAGGGCTGCACCGTCTACCGCGACGGCTCTCGGTCGGGTGTGCTGGTGGCTCTTGAGAAGAAGGCCGAGAAGCCCGAGCAGCATCAGGGCGGCCACGCCATCTTGGTGAAGCGCCCCATCGAATTGGAGGCCGATGTGGTACGTTTCCAGAATAATAAGGAGAAGTGGATTGCATTTGTCGGCTTGGTCGACGGCCGTCCATACGAGATTTTCACCGGTCTGGCCGACGACGAGGACGGCCTCTTCCTGCCCAAGTCCGTTACCCACGGCCGCATCGTCAAGGCTATGGATGAACACGGCAACAAGCGCTACGACTTCACTTTCATAAACAAGCGAGGCCACAAAACGACCATCGAGGGACTGAGCGACAAATTCAATCCCGAGTACTGGAACTACGCCAAACTCATCAGCGGCGTGCTTCGCTACGGCATGCCAATCGACCAGGTTCTCAAACTGGTCGGGGGCCTCGAACTGGACTCGCTCAGCATAAATTCGTGGAAAATGGGCGTTGAGAGAGCCCTCAAGAAATACATGCCCAACGGATCCAGCGCAAAGGGACAGAAGTGCCCCAACTGCGGGCAGGAAACACTTGTATACCAGGAAGGTTGCCTGCTGTGCACCAACTGCGGCACCTCCAAGTGCGGCTGAGGAAATCCCTATTCGGGGACGCCAATTAGGTTAAAGTGTGTTAAAATGCTTGACAACGACTCCGAAATGTAGTAACTTTGCAGCGTCAAAACACCGCGGGGTGGAGCAGTGGTAGCTCGTTGGGCTCATAACCCAAAGGTCGCAGGTTCGAGTCCTGCCCCCGCTACAAGGGACGCAAAGCCGCTTCGAGATTTTCTCGGGGCGGCTTTTATCTTTGCTCTCACCTCTTCAACAACCGCGGTTGTACGATTGTTATAGTCATATCACGTTTCATCACTGACATGAGCACAAACAACACCCCCGAAACCCTCGCTGCCAACCCGCTGGCCACGCGCACCATCGGGCAACTACTTGTGCAGTACAGTCTGCCGGCCATTATTGCGTCGCTGGCAACTTCGCTATATAATATCGTCGACAGTATTTTCATCGGCCGCGGCGTAGGAGCTATGGCCATCACGGGCCTTGCGGTGACATTCCCGCTGATGAATCTTGTGGTTGCCTTCTGCGTGCTGGTAGCCGTGGGCGGTGCTACCATTTCTTCGATTTTCCTGGGCCAGAAGGCTCTCGACCGCGCTTCCGATGTGGTCGGCAATGTCACGATGCTCTGTCTGGCCCACGCTGTGGTGATCATGACAGCCGGGCTGGTTTTTCTGGACCCGATTCTCTTTTTCTTCGGAGCCACCGACGAAACTATAGAGTACGCCCGCGAGTTTATGCGGGTAATCCTCATCGCCACACCGGTGACCTACGTCTTTCTCGGCCTCAACAACCTTATGCGCGCAACGGGATATCCCCGCAAGGCCATGGTGTCTGCCCTCCTCTCCGTGGCGGTCAACGTGGTACTGGCGCCTATTTTCATCTTTGTGATGGACTGGGGCATTGCCGGAGCGGCCTGGGCAACCGTGACCGGCCAGACGGCAGCCTTTATCTGGGTGCTCTTCCATTTTATTTCCCGAAAGAGTCTGATTCACTTCACGCGCCGGGGCTGGCGCCTCTCCGGAGCCATTATCCGCCGCATGTACGCAATCGGTCTGAGCCCCTTCCTGATGAACTGCTGCGCATGTCTGGTGGTGGTGTTCATCAACAAGGCGCTCCTCGACTCGGCGGGTGCCGACGGCAATCTGGCTGTGGGAGCCTACGGCATCATCAACCGCACTTCGATGTTCTTTGTGATGATTATCTTCGGCGTCACTCAAGGCATGCAGCCTATCCTTGGATTCAACTACGGCGCGGCAAACTGGGGCCGCGTCAGCGCCACACTGCGCAAGGGCATCATGATAGCCTCCGGAGTGGCCTGTGTGGGATTTGCGCTTACCGAACTGCTTCCCGACACCATCAGTTCGATGTTCACGACCGACCGCGGCATGATTCAGATTGCGCGCGACGGCTTCCGAATTTTCTTCATATTCTATCCCCTGGTGGGCGCCCAGATTGTTATTCAGAACTATTTCCAAAGCATAGGCCATCCGACACTTAGTATATTCCTCAGCCTGACGCGACAACTTATCTTCCTAGTGCCCATGCTGTGGATTCTGCCTGTCCACTTCGGGGTGGACGGCGTATGGAGTGCCATGGCAGCCTCCGACTTCATTTCCTTCGTGCTGGCTTTGGTGACGGTACTTATTATGAACCGTCGCATATCTCGTCAGCTTAAGACTTTGTACGACGATGACCACCATAATTGACCTTCGCACCGACCCTCGCACTGCCGCTACGGCACCGCTGCTCGCCGAGCTTTGCGCCCGCAATCTCAACGTTTCGCCCCACCGCGTGGTGCGTACCGACATACTCCGCCGCTCTATCGACGCCCGTCAGCGTCGGGTGGCGGTCAATCTGCGGGTGGCAGTCCACGTCGACGCTATTGACGAAACCGCTGTAGAATTCAAGCCGGTTGTCTATTCGGAGTTGGCGGCCGATGCCCCGTCGGCAGTGGTGGTAGGAGCGGGCCCGGCAGGTCTTTTCGCCGCTTTGGAGCTTATCGAAAACGGAGTTCGCCCTATCGTTCTGGAACGTGGCAAGGATGTTGACTCTCGTCGCCGCGACATGGTTGCCATCAATCGCGAGGGCAAGGTCGACCCCGACTCCAATTATTGCTTCGGAGAGGGCGGCGCCGGAGCTTACAGCGACGGCAAGCTCTACACCCGCTCCAAGAAGCGCGGGCCGGTCGAGAAAGTGCTGACTATTTTCCACCAGCACGGCGCCCAACGCGACATTCTTGTCGACGCTCATCCGCATATCGGGACCGACCGCCTGCCTTCGGTCATCAAAGCGATGCGGCAGACAATAGAGCGCTACGGAGGACGTGTGCTATTCGGCAAGCGCGTTGTGGCCCTCACCAAGGAGGACGGAAGGGTTGTCGGAGCATCGACAGCCGACGGCGAGTCTTACCGCGGGCCAGTCATCCTTGCCACAGGACATTCCGCACGCGATGTTTACCACATGCTCATCGACGCCGATATTGCACTGGAGCCCAAAGGCATAGCAGTGGGAGTTCGATTAGAGCATCCGCAGCATCTGATAGATTGTCTGCAGTATCACTCCCGCGAAGGCCGAGGCAAGTATCTTCCTGCAGCGGAATACTCTATGCTGACCCGCGTCGACGGCCGTGCGGTCTACTCTTTCTGCATGTGTCCCGGCGGCTTTATCATCCCTGCCGCCAGCGCACCCGGCCAATTGGTGGTCAACGGCATGAGTCCGGCCAACAGAGGCACCCGTTGGGCTAATTCAGGAATGGTGGTGGAGGTACTTCCGGAGGATATCCCCGAGCGAGAGGGCGAGCGCCCCGAGCTTCGCGTGATGCACTTCCAGCAGGACATCGAGCAGGCCTTCTTCGAGGCCGCCGAAGGCACACAGCAAGCCCCGGCGCAACGAATGACCGACTTCTGCGCCGGACGTCTGTCGCGCGATCTGCCGCGCTCCTCTTATCCACCGGGGCTGCTGAGCCGACGCGTCGACGAGTTACTTCCGGCAGCAGTGAGCCGACGGCTGCAGGAAGGCTTCCGGGATTTCAACCGCAAGCAACCGGGCTTTCTGACAGCCGAAGCGGTGGTGGTAGGCGACGAGACCCGAACTTCATCGCCGGTGCGCGTGCCCCGCGATCCGGCCACAATGACCCACGTAGCCACAGCAGGCCTCTTCCCATGCGGCGAAGGCGCGGGCTATGCCGGAGGAATTGTGTCGGCCGCAATCGACGGCATCCAGTGCGCGAAGGCTCTAACGGCAAGCTTGCAGGCATAAAAATCTATAAAAAACACAAAATTGGACAAAAGAGATTGAATTAAGCAAGTTTTTTCTTGTATTGTGCTTAAATTTTGCTACTTTTGCATCATCAATAATAACACTCTCTCCCACGCACGATACCATGGAAGAAATGACCGACCTCTTCGTCCACATCATAAACCAGACAGACAGTCTCGACATGGCTGAAAGCGAATTTCGCCGTATGCTCGTCGACGAGCCCGAACTCCGCCGCCGTTATCGCGAATATTGCCGCGAGGCGGGCAGCTCGGAGCGAAATGGCTTCAAAGACTTCTGCGATGAATATATGGAGGAACAGGACAACGTATGGAACTCTCTGAGCGACTTCGACAATCAGGAATAAAAAAATCACGGCTTCGGCTACCCGCCGAATGGGAGCCCACGGAGGCCGTCCTTATGGCATGGCCGCATCCCGATTCGGATTGGAACTATATTCTCGATGAGGCCGAAAAGTGCTTTACGGCCATAGCAGAGGCCATAGCGCCCTTCGCCAGACTGATTGTGGCGGCTCCCGACATCGACCGCGTGGCGCACTGTCTGTCCACCATTCCCGCCGACCGGCTTGTGCTGGTGCCGATGAGCACCAACGACACCTGGACGCGCGACTACGGCCCCATCACAGTGCTCTGCGACGGCACTCCCCTGCCCCTCGACTTTCAGTTCAACGGCTGGGGTCTGAAGTTTGCCGCCGACAGCGACAATCTGGTCACTTCGCGGCTGGCCGAATTGGGCCTTTTCGCCAATCATCCAGTAAACTGTCTGGACTTCGTCCTCGAAGGCGGCTCTGTCGATTCCGACGGCGCCGGCACCATTCTCACCACCGACAGCTGCCTGCTCAACCCCAACCGCAACGGAGCTCTCTCAAAGGAGGAAATCCTCACGGTACTCGCCGATGCTTTCGGAGCCGAACGCATTGTCAGCCTGCGTAATGGCGAACTCGCCGGCGACGACACCGACGGCCATATCGACACACTTGCGCGCTTCGCGCCTCCCGGCGACGTTATTTTCCACGTAGGCTGCGCAGACCCTTCCGACCCTCACCACGCACCACTTAAGGCCATGGCAGATGAACTCCGCAGCCTGCGAACAGCCGACGGCCGGCCATATCATCTTGTCGAGCTGCCACTGCCGGACGCAATGTACGACGAAAACGGCGAGCGACTACCGGCCACCTACGCCAACTTCCTGATAGTCAACAATGCCGTGATTCTTCCCGTCTATAATCAACCTCTCAAAGACCGCATGGCCGCCGACCTTATCCACGCCGCCATGCCCGAATACCACGTAGTGCCCGTCGACTGCCGCACACTGGTTCGCCAGCACGGCTCACTCCACTGCTCCACCATGCAGCTTCCCTCGGGAACACTTTCTATCTGAACGCATTATGAGAAAAGAACTTAAAGTAGGCATTATTCAGCAGAACAATACCTCCAACATAGAAGACAACCGCAAGCGCCTTGCCTACAAAATACGTCGATTGGCTTCCGAAGGCGCAAAACTCATTGTCAACCAGGAATTGCAGGAGTCACTCTATTTCTGCCAGACAGAAAACGTCGATATGTTCGATCTCGCCAAGCCCATTCCGAGCGACGTGACCGATTTCTACAGCTATATAGCCCGCGAGATGGGCTGCGTGATAGTAGCTTCCCTCTTCGAGCGACGCGCCCCCGGGCTTTACCACAACACGGCCGTTGTCTTCGAAAAAGACGGCTCCATAGCCGGCACCTACCGCAAGATGCACATTCCGGACGACCCGGCCTACTACGAAAAGTTCTATTTCACTCCCGGCGATCAGGGTTTCAAGCCCATCAAGACGTCGGTGGGCACCCTCGGCGTACTTGTGTGCTGGGATCAGTGGTATCCGGAGGCTGCCCGTCTGATGGCGATGGCCGGAGCCGACATACTCCTCTATCCCACCGCTATCGGCTGGGAAAGTTCCGACAGCGACGAGGAAAAGAAGCGCCAACGCGATGCCTGGATGACTATTCAGCGTGCGCACGCCATCGCAAACGGGCTGCCGGTAGTGACCGTCAACCGCGTCGGCCACGAGTCGGACCCGTCAGGCCAGACGCAAGGTATATCTTTCTGGGGCACAAGCTTTGTTGCGGGTCCGCAAGGCGAGTTGCTTTTGCAGTGCTCCGACTATAAGGAGGAGGAAAAGGTGGTGGTGGTCGACCTCGACCGTAGCGAGGAGGTGCGCCGCTGGTGGCCTTTCCTGCGCGACCGGCGCATCGAGGCTTATGGCGGCCTCACCGAGCGTTTTCTTCTCTGACGAATTGCCGGAGTCGATTCAAGCCTTCAAGAAGCACCGAACGCGGGCATGCCATATTGATGCGCATGAACCCGTCGGTGCCGTACATGGCTCCGCAGTTTAGCCATAGTTTTACGGTGTCGATAAGGCGTTCTTCAAGTTCTTCCGAACCGAGGCCGAGCGCCCGGCAGTCGACCCAAGCCAGGTAGGTTCCTTCCATTTCCACCACAGGTAGTTCGGGGAGGTGCTTGGTAAAATATTCTCTTAGTGTCAGATAGTTTGCGAAGATGTACTCTCTGAGCGCGTCCAGCCACTGCGCGCCTCCGCGGTAGGCCGCGATGAGGGCTTCGACGCCGAAGACGCCGACGTCGCACACTTCGTTGATATTGATTGCGCGGTCGATTGCCTCTCGCCGCTCTGCGTCGGGGCAGACAATGTTTGCAATCTGCAAGCCGGCGATATTGAAAGCCTTCGATGGCGAGCAGCATACGATAGCCCGGGGGTCGACGGTGGCATAGGGCACATAGTCCACTCCGGGAAATGTGAGTTCGCAGTGAATCTCGTCGGACACGACGACAACATTGTGGCGCCGGCAAACGTCGCGCAGCCGCTCCAGCTCCTTGCGCATCCACACTCGGCCGGCGGGATTATGGGGATTGCAGAGGAGCATGAGCTTCACATCGGGGTCTGCAGCTGTGGACTCGAGTTTATCCCAGTTGATGCAGTAGCGGGAGCCGTCGAGTTCAAGGGGCGCGTCGGCGACGATGCAGCCGTTGTTTCGGATGCTGGAGAAGAAGCAGTTGTAGACCGGTGTGGTCACCATCACCTTGCTGTCGGCCGGGCAGAGCGCCTTGATTATTGCCGACAAGGCCGGCACTACGCCGGAGGTGTAGATGATGTGGGATTGGTTGATGGTCCAGCCGTGGCGGCTGGCAAACCAGTCGGTGGTGGCGTCGTAGTAGGCCTGCGGCACTCTGACATAGCCGAAAATTCCGTGGCGGGCACGCCGTTCCAAGGCTTCCGTCACGCACGGCGCGGTGCGGAAATCCATATCGGCCACCCACATCGGAATCACGCCCGGCTCTGCCGAATCCCATTTATAGGAATTGGTGCCGCGGCGTTCTACCGGAGTGTCGAAGTCGAAGTCCCTCATTTTCGAATTTCTATCTTGCAGTCGGCGGGAGCTTTGGCGTTGCCGTCGAGTATTATTTGGCCTATGCTGTCGGCGATGATGTGACCGGAAGTGGGGTTCTTAATGCTGTGGACGTGGCCCTTTATATCGGCCTCAACGGTTGAGTATTCGAAGGCGAGGTCGCAGTCGTCGGCAAGAGTGCAGTCTTCGAGCACGAGGTCGCGGCAGTAGCACAGCGGCTGCGTGCCTCCGATTCTGCATCTGACGAATTTAAGCCCACGCGAGTGCCAGCCCAGAAATTCGCCGCTTACTTCGGAGTCGTAGATGGTGACGTTCTCGGTCATCCAGAAGGCGTCGCGCGAGTCGATCACTGCGTTTCGTATTACTACGTTACGGCAGTACTGAAATGAGTAGTTTCCCTGCTGGCGGTAGCGGTCGATGCCGATATCGGAGCTGTGCATAAAGAGGTAATCGCCGTTTTTAACCGTCACGTCGGTCAGTTCAACCCCACGGCAGTGCCAGAGGGTCTCGAGGGCGTCGTTCAGCTTCACTCTTTCCAGCTTGATATGGTCCATTTCGCGGAACATCTTAGGGGCATCGACCGTGGTGTCCTCCATAAGGAGGTCGCGTGAGTACCAAAGCGCGGCGCGGGCGCCGGGAGTGAAAAGGCAGCGACGAATCCTGAAGCCATCGACGTGCCAAAAGGGGTATTTGCCTTCGAAGACGCAGTCTACGGCATGGATGTCGGAACATTCCTTGATGGCGGACTCACCGGCGTGGATAGTAACGTGGTCCAGCAGCAGGTGGTGGCTCTCGAAGAGAGGCCGCTCGCCGCCGAACTCGGCGTCCTTTATGACTTTAAGGTTTTCGTTCATAGTTATTCAGCAAGAGGGTTCCAGCCCTGTGCGCGAAGCGGGAATTCGGAGCCGTCGCGAGTGATCATCGCGCAGCCGAGCTCCGGCCGGGTTATATAGCCGATGCTTTTCACGCCTTTGAGCTTCTCGATTTTCTCGTGGTCGGTGATGGGAACGGTGAAGAGCAGCTCATAGTCCTCGCCGCCGTTGAGTGCGGCCGTCACGAGGTTCATGTTGAGCTCTTCGGCCATCAGCGCGGTCTGGTAGTCGATGGGGATGCGGTCTTCGTAGATACGACAGCCCGTGTTGCTGGCCTTGCAGATGTGGAGCAGCTCGCTGGAGAGGCCGTCGCTGACATCCATCATAGCGGTTGGCCGTATTCCGGCCTCGGCGAGGATGCGAATGATGTCGCGGCGCGCTTCCGGCTTGAGCTGGCGCTCTACGATGTACTCCTTTCCGCCGAAGTCGGGCTGAAAGTCTTTTTGGCCGGCCGACGCAACTTTTTCGCGTTCAAGCAGCTGGAGACCCATATAGGCAGCGCCAAGATCGCCGCTTACGCAGATGAGGTCTGTGTCGTGGGCTCCGGAGCGGCGTATTTCCTTTCCGCTTTCCACTTCGCCGATGCAGGTGATGGAAATTACCAAACCTTGATGCGAGGCCGAAGTGTCGCCGCCGACAATGTCGACGCCGTAGATGTCGCATGCGTGTCGGATGCCTTCGTAGAGGGCGTCCATATGCTCAACGGTGAAGCGCCGCGATATTCCTAAGCTCACGGTGATTTGCTTGGGCGTTCCGCCCATGGCGTAGATATCGGAGAAGTTTACCACAGCCGACTTATATCCCAAATGCTTGAGCGGCACATAGGTTAGGTCGAAGTGAACGTTCTCCAGCAGCAAGTCGGTTGTAACGAGCACATCTTTGCCTTCTTCGGGGCGGAGAGTTGCGGCGTCATCGCCGACGCTGAGTATGGTGGAGCTGTTTTTGGGGGGCATATCCTTTGTGAGGCGGTCTATGAGACCAAATTCGCCCAATGTGGAAATTTCTGTCTGTGACATATCTTTGAGCCTCGCTCGGTATTTTTATAAACTATAACTGTGCAGACGACCTTTCGGCGTCTGCACAGCATATGTTCGCAAAGTTTAGGGTCAGCAGCGGGTCACCATAGCCTTCATCAGGGCCACTACGGTGGGCTGAGCCTTGAGGGCAGCCTGCTGCACTTCCTCATGGGAAGGCACGTCGGTGATGTCCTTGCCACCCAGGTCGGTGATGACCGAGATGCCGAACACTCTCATTCCGCCGTGCTTGGCTACTATTACTTCCGGGACGGTGCTCATGCCGACGGCGTCGCCACCTATGATGCGGAAGTACTCATACTCGGCCGGAGTCTCGAAGGTAGGGCCGGTGGTGCCGACGTACACGCCGTGCATCAGGCGCAGGCCGCTCTCGGCGGCAATGGTGTCGGCCAGAGCAACGAGGTTCTTGGCGTAGGGCTCGGTCATGGCCGGGAAGCGGTCGCCGAGTTCGTCGTAGTTGTGGCCGCGCAGAGGATTCTCCGGGAAGAGATTGATATGGTCGGTGATGACCATGACGTCGCCAACCTTGAATTCCTTGTTCATTCCGCCGGCGGCGTTGCTCACGAAGAGAGTCTCCACACCCAGGGCACGCATAACGCGGACTGGGAAGGTCACGGTCTTCATGTCGTAGCCTTCGTAGTAGTGGAAACGGCCCTGCATGGCCATTACGCGGCGGCCGCCCATGTTGCCGAAGATGAGGTTGCCCTTATGGCCGGCCACGGTGCTTACGGGGAAGTTGGGGATTTCGCTGTAGGGGATGTATACGGGGTCCTCGATGTGGTCTACGAGGGTTCCGAGGCCTGTACCGAGGATAATTCCTATTTTAGGCAGTTCGCCGGCGCGGGTGCGCAGGTAGTCTGCGGTCTGTTTGATTTTTTCGAGCATCGTTTCAGGTTATGAATGTGTGTTTTATGGTGTTTGGGTTGTTTTGATGCGGAAGTACAACGTGCTACGGGCGCCGAAAGTTCGTCCTAAGGCACTTTTGGTGGCGCAATAGCCTTCTCGAGCACTTCGATAATGTCGGGATTGCTGTCGAAGCGGTCGAATTCTACTTTGATGGGCAGATAGAATGTGTGGGCCTTCAGTTCGTAGGGGAAATAGGGGTTGGCGGCCAATCGTACGGCGTCTTTCTCGGTGGTGATGATGATTCGCTGACCGCTCTTGCGAAGGCTGTCGAAGCGAGAGTGGATGTATTCGATGTCTTTGCGCGAAAAGTTGTGGTGGTCGGGGTAGATGTCGACTTTAACTTTTGCGGCATAGCTCTTTATCTGGCGCACGAAGGGCCGGGGGTTTCCGATTCCCGCGAGCGCAAGAATGCTGTCGGCCGAAGTTAGCCAGTCGAGATAGGGCACCGAAGTGGCAACGTCCGGAAATACGGGCTGCAGCTCGCGGTAGTCGAAGTGCGAAAAGAAGAGATGCTGCCACGGAAAGAGGTCGTAGTCGTTGATGCGCTGACGGTAGTCGTAGGGCTTCATGTTGCGGGGGCACTTCGACACCACAACTATGTCGGCGCGGCGCACGCCCTTGCGGCTTTCGCGGAGCGTGCCGTAAGGCAGCAGGTTGTCTTCGTAGATGGGGCGGCCGAACTCGCTGATGAGCACCGACACTGTAGGCTTGACGTAGCGGTGCTGGTAGGCGTCGTCGAGCACTATCAGCTCTATGTCGGGCTGTATGCGCATCAACTCTTTTATGCCCGCCACGCGGTCTTCGCACACGGCCATCATCACCTTGCCCCCGAATTTGTGGTAAATCTGGTAGGCTTCGTCGCCGATGTCCTTGGGAGTCGAGGTGCGCCCGGCCACTATAAAGCCTTTGGTGCTCCTTCGGTATCCGCGGCTCAACACAGCCACCTTGCGCCGTCGGCAGAAAGCATCGACTATGAACTCAACGTGAGGAGTCTTGCCCGTGCCGCCCGCTGCGAGGTTGCCCACCGTGATGATGGGCACCTCGAAGGTGTGTTGGCGGAGTATTTTCCAGTCGAAGAACTTGTTGCGCATATACGTCACCGCTCCGTACACTTTGCTGCACGGCAGAAGAAACAGTTTTGACAACAACTTCGACACGGTCTTTTAACTTATCATTTAAACAGAACAGGTTCCATTCGGGCCTGCATGGGATTCATAGTGCTCAGCGAGCGGATGAAGCGGAGGCTTCGCAAGGCTTCGGGGTCTAGGCTGCTCTGCGTGCCCAGCGCGTCGGCGCTGATGCCTCCCGACTCGCGCAGTATGCGCACCCACATATCCTCTTCGTCGGCGGGATAGGCAACCACGGCGTCGGCCTCAAGGTCGTTGGCGGCAGCGATGGCAGCGATGGCCGTACGCAGGCTGCCGATTTCGTCGACCAGACCAAGCTCAAGGGCTTTGCCGCCTACCCAAACGCGGCCTTCGGCGATTAGTTTCACGGCATCCTGCTCCATATGTCGGCCGGTGGCAACCCGACCCGTGAAGCGGTCGTAGATATCGTCCACACTGCGCTGCATTGCCTCGTGCTGTTCGGGGGTCATAGCGGCCATAGTGCTGATACCTGCGCCATTGGCATTCGATTCAACCACAGTGAAGGTCACGCCGAGTTTGTCGGTCACCAGCCCTGAGAAGTCGGGAATCATGCCGAAGACGCCTATGGAACCCGTCAGTGTGGTGGCGTCGGCGTAGATGCGGTCAGCCCCGCAGCTGATGTAGTAGCCACCGGATGCCGCATAGTCGCCCATGCTTACGTAGAACGGTTTATTCTTGGATTTGAAGTATTCCAGCGCTTCCCAAATCTGCTCGGAGGCGAAGGCGCTGCCACCGCCTGAGTTGACTCGAAGAACCAGTGCGCGCACGTTGTCGTCGTCGGCAAGCTCGATGATGTCGGGCACGACGTCGGCCCCGACTATGCCGCCGTCGCCTGTGTCGACGATATCGCCAACGGCGTAGTACACTGCGACATGGGGCTTGGCCGTGTTAAGTGTTGCAAGCAGATCGGCACCGGCGAGATAGTCGGCCGGCGCTATGGTGCGAAGGTCTTCGTCGGCATCACGGCCGGTGAGTTCGCGAAGCATATTCTCGAAGTTGCGGCGATAGGCAAGTGCGTCGACCAGACCGCAGTCCACGAAGGTCTGAGCAGGCATAGTTGCCATCATGCGGGGAGCCCAGGCGAAGACGGAGTCGGCAGGCAGGCTGCGGCCGGCGGCAATGGCCTCGGCCCCGAAAGTCCAAAGGCTGTCGACGTACTGCTGCGTCTGCAGGCGCGCAGAGTCGCTCATCTGAGTGAGGATGAAGGGCTCCACGGCGCTCTTGAAGCTGCCTACCTTGACAATCTGCATTCGCACGCCCAGCTTGTCGAGCGTATTTTTGAAGAAGGGAGTCATGGCGCCAAGGCCGTGGATGTCGACCGCACCCATGGGATTGAGGAACACCGAATCAGCCTCGCTGGCCAGAATGAAGTCGCCCTGACTGTAACTGTCGGCGTAGGCGAATACGGGCTTGCCGCTTTCAGAGCGGAAGCGGCGCAGTGCCTCCAGAAGTTCCTCGCGTGAGGCCATCCCCATAGCGGCGCCGCCGCAGTCGAGCCAAACGGCCTCTATGCGCGAGTCGGAGGCGGCTGCCCGAAGCGCCGATACCATTTCATCGAGGCTCGGTGCATCGGAGGTGGAACTTTGTATTATTTCCGCAAGAGTTGCGGGCTGATAGCGTTCGGCAACCTCACCGGAGAGGTCGAAATAGAGAATGGAATGTTTCTCTACCTTGGCAGGATCGGAGCCGCCGGCAAGAGCACCCACAAGCATCAAGCCGCCCACAAAAACCAGAAGCAGCGAAATCCACAAGCCGGCCATCGTGCCGAGCATGGAGATGAAAAATTTCTTAAGCATAATGCCTTACAATGTTTTGATGGTTATTGCCAACCGTAGCTAAGCGCCCGATTCGAACCATAGGGGCATAGCCGATGACAAAGTTAGTGATTTTTTTTCAATTAGACGCAACCTCCCCCAAAACATTACGCTACCTTTCCAATTCACCATTAAATTTCTCCGTTTGAATAAGTAATAGCGGGCTGTCCGGTTATGACATTAGGTATGCCGAAAAATCAAGTATTACGCCAATATCGGCACTCAAATACTTGCTGACGTTCGCTTCGACACCCTCATTCTCGATTGGCAACTGTATGGCTTGTCCGAACATCTGTATGATTCGGGGCAGTTGCGAAACAGGCTTTCACAGCCTCTGACAGGATTTGAATTGCACAAGGCTGAGTGCATCAAGTAACCCTTGATAAGTAAGCGATTTCAATCTTTGTTTTCCCAAGGCGTAGCTGCATCGATTAACTTTTTTGTCCCAGGAAATGGAAACGAAATTTGAGGGCGGCCGGCAGCCTAACAAACATGAGGCACATTGAAAAGGCTGCCTGTCGGTTATGAGGGCCAACTGCTCCGGAGACGGGGTGTTCCCGAACCTTCGAGGCACCAGTATGATTTGATCAGGCTTAAGGAAGCTTCTCAACTTTGAATAGGTGGTGCGGCATTCTTCTATTAGATTGTCCGAGACCAGAAGGTTAACGCCCGGTTTGATGACACTATTCTTCGCCAACCGACGAACTTGAGATATAACCCTGCCGACTTCCTCGGAATCGTTTGGGCGATGAATAGTGATGTGTATCTTATCGGGAGCATGAATCATCAATTCATTCCACTTCTCGCTATCGAGAAGGGGTAACCCGTTAGTTGTGACTGAGAGATAGGTAATCGGCTGCAACGCATCTATGACATTGAAGATACCCTCATATTCAAAAGGTTCTCCGCCACCCAACGACACAGCCTCAACACCATAAGAGATGCAGTCCTTGGCGAAATCAATGATTTCGCCGGGTTTCCACATCACGTTTCCTTCCGGTGTGCTATGGTTGTAGCAAAAGTCACACTTTTTGGAGCAGTAATTCGACAGGTCGATAGAAATCAGCTTAATCGTCGCCATCTTCCACTAACTCGATAATGTCATCAACTTTTGGCGTGATTAACACCGAGCTGCCGGCCTTGTGATATTGGTTATCGTATTTAAGATAACCACGTTCGCCATTTATCCGGTATTCAGGGTAATTCGAATTTGCCCTTTTCACTTTGTGAGATTCAAACGCTTCTTTAATAGGAATTGGCATGAAACGGCATCCTTGACCCACAAAATATAATTCGCCATTTGGGTACTGGACAATCTGCGCATCCATACCGTCCACAATCCAGTCATCGTTTGTCATATAGAAAGTCACGGGCATGAATTGAGCATATTGGATTTTGTCCGTTTCACTGAATATCAATGGAAATCTTACAGCCTTTTTGAGTATTTCCTCAGGGAGCTGGGATTCATTCAGAGATTTTGACGAAGATACGGGGAAAAGCTTCTCCGCCGGTTCTATGGCATTGGTTTCCTGAAAGTAAAAAACAAAGGGAGTATCTTCTCTCCTGATATAACCCGGAGGCATATCGTCCTCATCCTCATAAGAAAGCGGCCAATCGATATCGACCATTCTTATGATGGCTCTTTCATCAAAAAGCCTGCGGTAGAGCCGGGTGGCATATTCGTTCTGAGCCTTTTTCTGTTCAGTCGGCCTATATCTCAGACCCCCGTCGTTGTAAAAAAAGTGAGGCTGATGGAAATCCAAATACCACAGGTTCTGGCTTTTAGACAAACAAATTAGTCTGTTCCTTGGTGATAGCGACGCCGCTTCCTTAAGCATAGCCAATTTGTCGGAATCTATCTCGCAAAGACAGGACCAAATATTCTCATAGTCATATTTGTGCCATGTCTGTGCCATAACATCAGGTGTGGTGCTGTTGGCCATCATCGCCAACAGTTGTTCATCGGTATATTTGACCCTCGAGGTTGGTGATGTCAAGGTTTGGCCAAACAATTCAGATGAGCTGGCGTCTTCATAGTGTATGGGACCCGGACCGTTGTCGTCACACTCCATAATTGCCACCTTGCCATCCTCGTCGATAGCAAACCACGCAGTCCACATCGAATGGGTTGCCGGATATTCTTTGCCTGTTTTCATATTGCAATCTTTAAGTCTTCAAATTGTTGGAATGGATGTAACCGCCGACAATCGATAGAGCAAGTCGTCCAGAAGGTCGTCCTTGTCTCTGTCGGGCTCGGGAAGTGAGACGCTTTGCAGGTAGTCTGTGATTTCGTCTTGAGTGGTGTAGGCATATTCAATGAGAATGGGGTCAACGGTGTCCTTATCGTGCTCCTTGCATATGGATTTTTTTGCAATGAGTCGGACTATGGCATCTTTCACCTCGGTATCGGTCACAATATTATCAACAAGCTCATTGAACATCACCGGTGCGGGAGTTTTATGGCTCATAATCCATTTGCAAGCCAGAAGGCTGCGTAGATAATAGAGAAATCGCTTGAGAGTTATTCCATTCTTCAGCAGGTATCTCACGTTATGATTGACGCCCATGCTGTAGTAATGGTACAATCCTCGTGTGGGGTTGAAATAATTAGGAATAAGGCTCATCAGCATCTCCGCAAAGCCATCATTGTCGATATAGCGAACAGGCGACATCAGCCATTCAAGCATGGAGGGATTCGTCTTTCTGAACAACGACAACGCCTTGCGAAGGTCCCAACCAACAGCGTCAAACCCTTCATCGGTCAACACCTCAATCACATCACGTCCGGACTCAACCTGAAGATACCACCGCAGAGGATGCACATAGATAAACCGGACGTCCCAGTCAGAGTCGGGCGACGCAAAGCCCCATGCACGGCTGCCGCTTTCCACGGCGGTGAGGATGCGTACATTGTTTTTACGCTCGATTTCCTGAAGGTTCTGTTTGATTTGCTCAAGTGTCATATTCGTTATCAAAATAATTTATGGTTAATGAAACTCTACGCCCAAACCGGCCCAAGTCTCCTCCGCTCAACGACAGCCAATTTACACCAATTTACACCATTGCAAATCAATGGGTCATTTTCCGATGCAGAAGCGGTTAAAATGTTGATTCACAATAATAAGTGAATCAATACCGTACAAGGGCCGTACAAGTGGCTCGAACAAGTCTCGCCGAGCTGAAGGTTGACCCAGGTCGGGGCATTATGCGATCGGTCTGCGGAGTGGTGAACCCATGCCCGGCGCCTATGCCGGACGTGCAGTCGTTGACTATATGCGAAGTTAATAAATTTCCGTTAGATAGCCAATAGATTCATCTTCTTTAACTAAATCTCAGATCACTCAGCAGTTGCTCCATTACCAAAAAGTGCGGTAAACTGCAATTTTGGGTAATAGAGGCGTTCAACCTTTCTCGAAGCCGATATCCGCCGGTAGCCGTTACTTTGCCGATAATGTTACTCGTCGCCGAAATCCAGCGGGAGGAGATTGTCGCCGTTGAAGCGGTCGAAGTCGGATTGGAAGAGGCGGTCTTGGATGATTCGGTACTTCTCGAACTCGGTTTCGGCGTATTCCTTGGCTTGTTCAGCTGTGATGTGCCCGGCATCTGTAAGCACAGGGCGGTCGGTTAGGTCGAGGAATTTGTCGATGCGCTTTGCCCAGTCCTCCATCGTCATGGGGATGTGGCGTTTAGCCATATCCTCTGCCAAGTCGAGGAACGAGTTGACGATTCTTCCCATATCTTCCAGCTCGGTTTCCTTGAGATAATTCTTTGCAATGCTGACATCCGGTTTCAGGATCTTGCCATCGGGGGCGTTCTCCCATGTGGTCAAGCCCATGTGCTCCTTCTCGGCATTGGCACGGTCAACGATCAATTCGGCGGCAGTGTGGCCATGTACGGCATAGTGCATCTTGTTCTGTACCTTCTTGAAGAACAACCGAGTGGTTGGCGCATCACGGTTGTAATCAATGCTTGTAGCATAAATATCAGTGAGTTTCTGGTAAAAGCGCCGTTCACTGAGCCGGATTTCCCGAATCTCAGCCAACAAGTGTTCAAAATAATCCTCACCGATAAATGAGCCATTCTCCATCCGTTTCCGGTCAATCACGTAGCCGCGAATCGCAAACTGCCGCAATACAAAAGTGCACCATTGCCGAAATTGCGTGGCCCGAGTACTGTTCACGCGATAACCCACAGAAATAATGGCATCTAGATTATAGAATTTTGTCAAGTAATTCTTGCCATCGGAGGCAGTTGCCGAGTATTTCTCGGTAACTGAATCTTCTTGTAGTTCACCGGATTTGAAAATATTTTTAAGGTGAAGCCCTATGTTGTCTGTGGAGCAATCAAATAGCTGCGCCATAGCCTTCTGCGTACACCAGATTGTCTCATCCCGGTACACAACCTGCACACCGTCCTCTTTTCCCTCAATCTGGAAAATCAGGAACTCCGCAGTGCTGTTTCGTATCTCAAATTTCTTCGCCATAGCTATTCGAATGTTTTATTCTTGTTCGTAATAATAGGAGTAGTCGATGCCCTTCATGAACATCTCGCGGTCGTCGATGCGATTGGTGAGAGCCGGTCTGATTAGAGTTTTGATTGGAGTTGAATCCATCACGCTCGCCACCATAGCCTCCATATACTTTGACTTGTCAACCTGACTCCAGTCAACGCATAGTTTCAATGAACGTTTCAACATCATGTCGAGCCAGATGCGGGTGCTCCGGCCGTTGCCTTCCATAAACGGATGAGCCACGTTCATCTCCACATACTTATCCATAATCTCATCGAAGGTAGTTTCCGGCATCCGTTCAATAGTGGCGAGTGAGGCGTGGAGATACTGTGCAATAGCAAACTGGAATCCTCCTTTGGCTATATTTTTGGTGCGAATCTGTCCTGCGAAGTCATACAATCCCCCGAAGAGATAAGAGTGAATCTGCTGCAACCCCCTCAAGGTGCCAACCTCAATAGTCGACATCAATGAGCTATCCCACAGTTCGTAAGCCTTATCCCGACTTTTGCTGTCAAGTTGGTCTTCACCGGTTATGAGCCATTTGGCGAAAGCCATGGCGTGACGGCTGGGAGTCGCATCTATGAGCGAAAGCATATCAGCCTGCGACAGACAATCCGTGAGGTAGCGCTTACCGTCCGCGGCTGTCATTTTCAGTTGACTACATTTTGTAGTCAACTCATCCCCCTCTTTCTTCAGGCGTGTTTTCATTACGCTCCAATACTTGCGTGGGTTCTTGCTCTCCGTGAGGATGGCAATGACATCCACCACTGAGAAGAGCCAACGCGAATTGGCATCATCCCAAGCAGCCCGCACTTCCTTGTCATTGAAGAATCGTATAGATATTTTTTCACTCATAGTCATTATCGTTTTTAATCGCGACTTTTATGACATTGTCGCGGCGGTTTTCAAAGAGGTCGTAGGCTTCCTCGATTTTCGAGAAGGGGAAGGTGTGGGTTATGAGCGGAGTCGTGTCAATCTTGCCCTCCGAGATAAGGCGCAGGATTTCCTCGCAGTCGCAGCCGTCGACGCCGCCTGTCTTTAATGTGAGATTTTTGCCGTACATATCCGGCAAAGGTAACACTTGTGGCGTATCATACAAAGCTACAACGGTCACAACCGCATTCGGACGTGCCGCCTGCCATGCCAATTGGAAGGTATCTTTGGCTCCGGCCACCTCAATCACGCGGTCGGCGCCGCCATGCTCGCTCACCTCGGCAACTTGCTCCATACATTCATCGGGAGTGACAACCTCGACCTCCGGGTAATGTGTCTTGACAAATTCTCGCCGCACGGCATCAAGTTCACATACGATAATCCGTTTGGGATTATAAAGCCGGACACACTGCAAAGTGCAAAGCCCCGTCGGCCCGGCACCGATAATCAGCACCGTATCCTCCTGTGATATTTCCGAAATCTTCGCAGCCCAATACCCCGTGGCAAGAATATCTCCGACAAACAGAGCTTGCTCATCGCTCACATTATCCGGAATCTTCGTCAGACCATTATCGGCAAACGGCACGCGCACAAACTCTGTCTGGCCGCCGTCGATACGGCAACCGAGTGCCCAGCCGCCGTTAGGGTCAGTGCAATTGTTTACCCACCCATTACGGCAGAAGAAGCACTCGCCGCAGAAAGTCTCCACATTGACGGCCACGCGGTCGCCCGGCCTCACCTTGGAGACAGCCTCGCCGACACTCTCCACCACACCGACCATCTCATGCCCGACAGTAATGCCCGGCACCGCCCTCGGTACGCTCCCATGCTTGATATGCAAATCGCTCGTGCAGATACTGCTAAGAGTCACCCTCACCACAGCATCCGTCGCCTTAACCACCGTCGGCTTCGCCTTCTCCGTCACCTCAAACCGGCCATTCTCTATATATGTTAATGCTTTCATAATTATCCAATAAATTTACTGTTGGACAATGCTTCTAAAATCCTCTTTTCTTCACTATGGTCAATCGTTGACAATCGCAGAAGCGGCAATCCAAATAGTTCAAGAATATGGTCTTTCATCCTGTCTCTTCCGTATTGTGCCGTGGTTTCATTGTGATAGCAGTAACCGTCTGTCTCTATTGCAAGCAAAGGTTCTTTGCTAACACGGTTGATGACGAGGAAGTCTATATGTGTTGAAGGATGAGTGGCATATTTCGCCTCACGTTCTGTAAGACCTGTTATATCTCTAATCAAACTTCGCAATGGATAATGGCATAGTGCCTTGATATGTGATAATTGAGGATATTCCGTTCGTATTTTCTCTATCAAATCGAACGTCAAATTTTCAGAATCGTATTTAGAGATTGTGCGTTTGGCTTCAATTTGCGAGAACAAATAATCATAAATTGACCGCAATTTGCTCTTTATCACGACCCCTTGTTGATAATTAATATAACTTAATAGATCGTGGATATTACCTTTAAGTTCCTGTGGATTGCCGGATACAACGAGGCAGAATTTATCCTTTGCCCGTGAGACGGCGACATTGAGAAGATTGGCATTGTCGGAAAAATCGGTAATGACATCATCTGTGACACTCATAATGATGGTGTCTTTCTCCCTGCCTTGATATTTGTGGACAGTCGCAGCTTCAATTTCCGGGATTTGCTTATAGAATTGTTCAACCTGACGATTGTAAGGTGCAATGATGCCCGTTTCTTCATAATTATCAAGCAGAGGCAGCAATTCAATTTTAACAGCATCAATTTCGCGTTGGTTGTAATGTCCTCGACAATGCCGCCCTTCGGATGTGGTCAGTGCCAATAGATGCTTATCATCGTCCTGACGACTGGTCATTATTAACAAATTACCGCCATAAAATTTTTGATTACAGAAGTTTATGATGTCTGGATGACACCGGTAATGCTCCCTTAACAGTGTCTCCGAGACATTTTGAATTGTTGCCAATACCGAACTGAGAAAACTGTGTTTTGCGGCATCGTATGTATCCGGCACTGACGAAGTCTTGCGGATTTCATCCAACATTGCAGCATCTTCTTCAGTGACAACATTTGGCAACTGCATGGTATCACCGACAATAACAGCATTCTTTGCGCATGTTAGAGCTAAGAACCCTGTGTCTACCGCTACCTGAGATGCCTCGTCCATTATGACGTAATCAAAAAGCGTATCGCTGTTGAAGCACAATTTGGATGAGAAAGTTGTGCTCAACACAACCGGATAATTCTCCAAGAAAGATTCACCTCCGTTGAAGATCTCCTGTACCGAACCGATGATCGGTCGTTCATTTTTATATCGTTGAGCGAGCGAAGCTTTTAGAATTGTCATTGAGTTGTCAGTCAATGATTTCATCAATGCCTTGGCATCAATTTGAGACAGTTTATTCTCGATATCTCCAATTTCGGATTTTAGTTCTTTAATTCGGCAAAGATAGAACAGCCAATCGAGCCGAGTAATAATCATTGGAACTGACTCCAATGTCAATTCGTCTTTGATTCCGATTACGAGTTTTAGTTTCAGTTCAAGACTGAATCGTTCAAACAGTTGCTTTATTCGTTTCAGAAAACCTATTGAATCGTCATGATATTTGAGTGCGTAACCTTTTATCTGTCCTAAAATCTTAAGGATTTTGTAGGATGATATTTTTACCTCCTTCTCCGAAAATTGCTCCTTGTGCTCCTGTTCAAAATGGGATTTCTCAATTTCAACTTCAGCAAGTTCCTGACGGCAGACAGCAAGCCGTTCTTGCATCTCAAAAATAGTTTCAACCTTTTTGAGACTTGAATTGGCTTCAGATGCGGCTCGATTCAATTCCTTGGCGGTTTTACGCCATGATGGCAGTTCAGGGTTCAGTGATGGCTGATAGGCTACGAAAGCCTCTTTGTTTTCCCGTTTACCCAATGGGGCGACGATGAAGCCGAGGCCGTTCTTGCTGAGTTTTTCCAAGACATTCTCTGTTGCAGAGTTATTATTGGAAACAATCAGAACAGTCTTTTTCGCTACTAACAGATTGGCAATGATATTAAGAATCGTTTGGGTTTTGCCGGTACCAGGAGGACCTTGGATGACACTGATTTGATTGGTCAGAGCTGCTTTAACAGCCCGTTCCTGACTTGAATTACATCCAAATGGGAACAATACAGAACCGAGATGAGATGTCTTAATGTCTTGCTGTGGATTGAGATATGTAGCAGCAGCAGTATTCTCATCTATAAAGTCAATACGCGAATAAATTGAAGAAAGTATGCCTTCTGTGGAATCATCTTCTTCATTTATACCGAGAGTATTAATTCCGGCACATTGTCGCAGATAGTCAAAAATATTTGTCGTTTCACCCAACAGGCATGAACGGCGTATATCAACTTCACCAATAGTATAGTGCTTAGTGAAATCGTTATCGTAAGTTATCGCATAATATTTTGAGCCGTTATTTGCGAAAAGAAAAATTGCCTTGATGTTTTTCTCTTTTTTGCCATTGACAAATACATGACATCTCTCAAACTCAACTGATAATGGATTTGTAAGCCATATCACATTATCCTTGGAGTATGAATAAATTTTGTCTGAATTTTGAAACTTGATGCCATACTTATAGCCTTCAGGCCTAATTGACTCGACCTGATAAGTCTTATCAACTCCGTTGATGATTATGACGTTTTTCTGTAAATTCATGATTTTAAATTATTCAGTGTGGATTCTGTGTTAACGTCTTTATGTTTGTTCATGCGGTTTATTGGTGAGAGATTAAAAAGGAGTTGCTGAATCTGTGTTTCCGTCAGATGCTTTTTTTCAAGAAGCTCAAGCAGTTCTTCCTGACGTGGTTGTCCGAGAGTGAGGCGATAGAGCGACAATACCTCTATAAGCCGTTTGTAACGTCCAATATCATTGCTCATAGGATATTGCGGCACAATGCGCTCTATCCATTCAATATTGTCACGATTGGTCTCAATCCATTCTGGTGGCAGGCACCAGTTTGGCACCATTTCCGAATATTTGTCGTCAAACTCCTTTTTAACAACCTTATTGGCCTTACTAAACAGTTCGTTCCATGTCAGGTTTTCAGTATCAAATTTTGAAAGATTACGCCGGATAGCGAGACACTTATATCGATTGATGCGACCTTCGCGCTGCTCCAGATCCTGAGGATTAGTCGGCAGATTCCAATGCACAATCTTCCGACAATACCAGTGGAAGTCCAACCCTTCCTGGCCTACAGATGTACTTGCCAAAACGAAGGGGTAGAAAGGGGACTGAAATGCCGATCGGATATTGTTGCTTCGCTGCTCGGTCTTCTCAGCACTTCCTCTTTTGGCCTTGGCAAATGGCACTGCGTATGAGATTCTCATTGGAAATTTAGAAGCTTTCCCCGCGAATGATTCATCTGTATCGATATGGAGATTGGTTACGTCATTGAATGCCTCACTCATCTGTGAAGCAATTTTCTCAACATCTCCGTCCGGGCTAATCATGTGGGCATATTCATCAAGCACGGCCTGAAGATTTCCTATAACGCAATAGTCCATCACTCCATCGAGATACAATTCGTCGGAGTGCGATTTGTCTTGTAACTTGTCGATTATGTAACCTGATAGTCGGCGATTGAATATTGTGACGAAACCTTTAGCCACAGTTGCAACTAATTCTTTATCTTTTAGGATTCGATAAAGACAAACGCCGGGAGAGGCTATGGCAATATCTGTAAGGACATCAATCGTGTTGGCAGGCATATCTTCCGGTTTTACAGAACTTTGATTGTCAAGCCAGTTTATGACCGCGGAAATTTTGCCATAGTTGCGTCTTTGGGAAATTGCAATCCCGCTCAATCGCTCGCTTATCTGTTTTCGTATAGCTGCTTTTATTATATGTATAGGGCGTCCAAACCATTCCGTTGGGTTGTAGAGTTCTGAGAGATAAGTTGAAGGGAATTTCAGTATCTTCTGCGCATCGGCTTTTAGTCGATTCTCACCTGTCGAGGCAAAATATCCGGCTTTCTTATATTTGGAGAAGATTACTTCGCGCTCAACTTCGTATGTCATAAGTGTTGACACCATACGTGGAACCATCTCCCATGCCGAAAACACCAAGACCTTAGAGAAATCCTTATTTTTCACAAAGGGATTATCAGCATTCGTGGTGTAGTATGGACGTGATGCGGGCACCCAAAGCAGCAGCGATGCACTGCTTCCTTGCACCAGCATCATATTTCTGAGATAATTCATTCTCGCATTGCGCATTGGCAATTTATGGAAATATTCCAAATCCTGTTGGCGGAGAAGTACCTGACTTGACGGCTCAGGCAATCCTTTGCCATGACTTTTATATACCGCATCAATCTGTTTTTTCAATTCATAACTGTCCATAAACGAGAGCAGATATGGCGATGACTTTACATATTCGATCGGCATATTGCTCCAATTGAACCGTTGGTGCGACATCCGGGCTGAGGCATCTTTGCATGCCTCTACTATCTGCTGCATCTCACAGTAGGCGAGTATATCATTCTCATCGATTGGCAATTCTACTACGGCCTTTGTTGAAATGAGACCTTGATTAAGACGCTCTGTGCGGCAAACGGCCTCATACATCAACCCTTCCGCCTTGCTTTTTGAGGCTAAAAGCACATCGAAATCTGAGCTGGCAAGGTGAGACAACTGATTGGAATAGTCGCTCCAAACCGTGCGAAAATCTTTACCATCCTTGAAAAGAAATTCCATCAAACGGTGGAAGTCTTCATAATGGGCATCAGTGTTATACTCTGCTATTTCTTCAAGAGTTGAGTATGGCTTGTAAGGAGTTGCCGACAGCAGTAATATCAGAGGTTGCTGACCCCCTTCGTGCTCAAAGAATTTCTTTACAATGATACTTTGTTCAGAATCATCGTTATAGTGGAGCAATGAGCTGAAACGCTGAAATTCGTCCATGATTATCAAATCAGGTTCAAGCATCGAAAGGCTCAAGTCCGCAAAGATTCGCCTCAGCGAGTTAATAATTTCATTATTTCGTGCTGTCCAATTCTCATTGCTTGACAATATATCGCGAATTTCACGTTGCAAAGACTCAAACTCGGGATAAGCCTCCAACTTCGATTTTATTTTGATGAGGTATTCATCACCAAGTTTATACACTGCCCGATTATACTTATCGCAATACCAATTCCAATTGGTTGTGGATGTTACATATCTGCTTTTGAGAAACAGGCTTAAAGCCTCCTTGTTATCTGAAAAAACTTCAAGACGGGACAATACTGCATAAAGCAATGCACGTTCCGGCATATTGCCTACTCCGACCCCTTGTTGTGAGAATGAGGTTCCCGGCGTAAGAGGTATAAGCATCTCGGGCATCTCATCTCCAAACTGGGATTTCAGCTCCCTGTCCTTTTGCGAAATTATCAGATGCTGCATTGAAAGGCGGCTTTCCGACACCTCAAGTTTTTCCTTCACTCCGAGATTGTTCATGTTCTGCCTAACAATATTCATATTGGAGCACACGTAAACCACTCTGAACATATCATCGCCAACCTCACGTCGCATTTCCCTTACACGTGAAATGACTTCGCGGGCCATTATTGTTTTGCCGAGTCCCACCTCATCGGCCAGCAGCACGCGCCGCTGACCGCCGCTTTTGCGCTCCTTGCCGTTCTCGTCAATGATGGCGGCGCGAAAAATCTCGGATATACGCTCTGCCGTTGCTGCTTGAAAATCGTACGCTGCCATATTATATTATCTGAGTTTTTTTATTGTTTTCTGAAATGTTGAACACATCTGCTTGAATGAGTCCGGAACAATTCCATCGTCTAATTTCGGCACAAGTTCCTGTATATCATTCAACTTTTCGGGATTCGTTGCGGCTATTCTCAACAATGATTCGTAAAAGGCTGTTGTGCCAGAAGTGAAACTTGAATTTGAGGTTGCCCCTTTCTCCAATTGCTGGATCAGCATAGCCGTCACCTCTTGCGGACGGTCGGAAATCATCATCTCGACGTAGTGTAAGAATTTGTCACGAGTATCAAGTATACTTCTCAGGATAGAATCATCACGGTCATCAGGTATTCCTTTGGTGTGAATCTTTATCGCCATCTTGACCTGCTTGATATTCTCGTCATGGGGTGTCACCGAAAGTATATAAAACTCCGACAGGTCGCTCTTATTGACCACATGTACGGTGCCGGATTTTGCCTCAGGCGAAAAGACAATTTTGTTTTCGGGTGTCTGCATCGGTGCTATGGTCACAACTGCGTTCAATGCTTTGAACTTTTTAGCGGTTATGGTGACATCATAACCATCCTCTTTCTTAACTACCTCCGCTGAAAGATTACCGTGACTTATAAGCCATGTGCGGACTTCTCTTGCTATGCTGTCATCTATTTTGATTGATTCAGATTCTGGGAGCGATTCTACTCGTTGACACAATTGTTTTGACTCATTACACAATTCGTCCTTGAACTGTTGGAAAAGATTGTGTCGGTTTTCATATGTTAACCGAAGGAGGAACTCTGAATTACGATAAAAACCGCTCCGTGTGGCATTGGCAGAGCCGAGCCACAGATGAATGCCGCCAGTCTGCGGCCCCCATGAGAAATACATCTTGGCATGTAGATCCATGGGTTGAACATCATTATGCTCTGCCATCGGCGACATAGTCCACACCTCAGCTTTTTCACGCTGATACAGCTGCATAATTTCCGGAGTGAGGCTGTCAAGACGGGTGACTAATACCTTGTCTTGCGTCGAGCGATAACTATTGAGCCATGAAAGAGTTTCGTGGTCAATAAATGGCGATACAACCATCATCCTTTCGGAAGGTATGTCCTTTCTAAAGTCGATGTCCGGATTTAGATTCTCTCCAAAATGGAGAGGCAAAAAATCGTAATCCGCATATGGAGATTGCAATTCAAATTCTCCGAGACTGTCTATGTCATTTGCCAGTTTTCTGACTTTCTTTCCTTTTGCACCGGCTTTATCGGCCAACCGCAGCAACAATTTCTTCAAAGGCGCATGTTTACGGCGGAGAAGATGATTACTTCCCGTAAGTGGTGCCGTCAATGAAGCTATGACATCGAGACTTGTGTCTTTGGTCAGATTGCGGCTCATTACAATTAGCTTAATCTGCCGATTGTCTCGGTTATCGAGATTACGTTCTTTGATTATCCATATCTTTGGATGAAAGTTGGCCAATTCATGTCCCCACTTGTCATCAGTTACTTCAAAGACGCTTTTGTCGAGCATTGCTGAGAGCGCATTCTTTCTCAAAGGTGGAGTCATTCCCCCACGGTTGCAGAATAGAGCAATGCGGTCATTCGCCTTACGAACTCCTTCAAGCATGCGGAGCGGTGCATGAAGGTCGGAATCCGTAAACTCCCCCAGTCGGGCAAGCGACAGGGTGATTGCCATGAATGCCTCCACATCAAGACTGTAGGTGGTGCCCACGGCAAACTCCAGTTCATAGCCTGGAGTGGCTACTATCTCATTGTATACTACATCATTCATCGTCTAAGGCCCTCCTTAATCTCTTTTAAGACGGTGAAACCGATAGTGTTCCAGCGATATGACATCGGGGCCGGCTTCTCAAAGGGGTTGCCCCGCTTATATTCTTTTGCATTGTGCAATTTGCTTCGGCGAATCCCCTTGATTGTTTTTTCTCTCATGGTAATCAATTCGTCGAGGCCGGCAAAATCGCCATCCGCAATTGTCTTTGCTGTCTTTCTGATAAACTGTTTGCTTGCTTCGTCGCTTACAAATTTGCCAATGCAAGCTATTATCTCATCAATTGCACCGGGCATAAACTCTTTTGAATATTTGCTAAGTTTGCCCTCAAATGCAGCCATCTCATTATCAGCCGCATCCTTGGCACCAACAGCAATATCGAAAAGATAGGCAAAACGAGTCCGCAACAAATCGGTATAGTGCGAATATCTCAGTGCCAACGAGTATGTCTTCCAAATCTCTTCCGGCGCATTATTTCTTAAAATTTCTCCAAGCGATTCGAAATCGACATAAGCTTCAGTTGCTTTCTCATAAAGTCCACTGTCAAGAAGATAATGCAGCAAAGAACCCTTGGTGCGTCGAATAATTTGATTCTTTAGAAAAGTGGCTTCTTTCTCGGTCAACGAGATTGACATAGGCTCATTGCTTCGGAAATTATAATCCTCTCCGCTGGTAAGAAATAGTTGGCCGAAGCCATTAAGGTCATCCGAATCATCGCCTGTTTCATCGCTGCCTAATTGTTTCTTTGGCGCATGTACATAGGCCGCCGACCTTTCGGCCAGAGTAGCATATATGTTGCCACCGGTCTTGACCAGACCGTATGTTTCGAGCCCCGCCATATACACGTATGAGGGATCGTACTTTACATATCCGGCTCTTTGCGTCAGAGATTCAGCACCGATAATGCCCGATTCGCCCGGCGAACCGGCTGCAAGTCTCCGTGTAAGAGAAATTTCATATTCGCGAATCTGCTGACGAGCCTCGCGTGCGTCGGAAATGCGGTTTCTCTCAAGAAATGAATAGAGCGAAGGCATCAGGCAAAAGTATTTTGCGCGGGTCTGTAAGACCGACATCCCCGGAAACATCGCATTGGAGAAAGCATCGCGTATTCGTCCAAGACCAAGTTCGTCAATCGCGCCTTGCCCCTGCAAAAGCTTCATTACCTTGTTCGCCCGGTTCAAAGCCTCCTGATTAAAACTCACAAATCCAATTTCCACAGCCGTCAATAGTATTGCTCGATGTATGAGTAGGCCGTCTCAAAGACTTCATTGTCTTTGATTTGGTACTTAATCCAAAGGATTGTGCGAAGTTTCTTCTTGATTTCGCGTCGGGCAGTGACGCTCTTGAAGGCGTCTTTGAACTGACGAATGATGTTGACAACCTCGTTGTCAATGTCGTTCACCACCTGCTCCACGATGATGGGCGTGTCGTCAGTGCGGATTGACTCAAAGAGGTCGGTCAGTGCTGCGCGAGCTTTGGCATGAGGGTCTTCCACAACTTCGGCTTTCTTTTCTTCTTCGAGCACTTCACGGGCGAGTTGAAGCAGCTGTTTGAGGAAGTCGATGCTTGTGATGAGATTTTCCTCCATGCGCTTGCGCAGTTCGTCAAGCTTTTCGATGAACTTCTTGAAGTTGGGGTCAGACGCATGTTTGCCAAGTCGGAGTTTGAGAATTTTCTCGATCTCAATGACTTTCGTCGGATGTTTCTTTGCCTCCTCGATAACGGAATCTATGACGTCGGCATCGACTACGAGTTCTTCGAGCGACTTGCCTATGTCGATAGTGTCGATGTTCTGATGTATGATTTCGATTGTCTTGGCGCCGAGAATAGTCCAAATGAGTGAGCCACCACCGCCAGTGGGGCGAACGCTCTGATAGACTGAGGCCATCCAGGTGTAGTCAGCTTGATACGGTTGGAGCACAGGGTCAGGACTGACTATCTCCCATGCCTTGGCAAGTCGGGCGAAATGCCGTGCAAACTTGACTTTTGTTTCCTGGTCGCGCAGGCACTCTTGAGCGGCAATCAGACCCTCCCAACCGCCGACAGTGCGGTCTACGCCGGGGAAGAACTCGACACATTCACCGACGAATGTGGGAATGAGGGCCTTGATTTCATCAAGGTTCTTCACGATTTCGTGAATGGTTTCTTCATCGAAGGCCAGAGAGCGAGCCACATTGTCGAACACACCAACGAAGTCAACAATCAGGCCTGACTTCTTATTATCATTGTACTTGCGGTTGGTGCGGCAAATGGCTTGCAGCAGCGTATGGTTCTTCATGGGCTTGTCGAGATACATGCACTGAAGAATCGGTGCATCGAAGCCGGTAAGAAGCTTACTGGTGACGATGACAAACTTGATTGGCGACAATGGGTCGCGGAATCTGTCGAGAAGTTTCTTTTCCTCGTCACGGCTGCGTTTATGCTCTTTGTAATGGTCAGCCTTGTCGCCGTTGGTGTGCATCACAATGACTGTCTGATCATCGGTACCCAACAGAGCGTCGATAGCTTTTTTGTATTTGATGCAGCAGTCGCGGTTGTAGACCACAATCTGCGCTTTCATACCGTTAGGCTCGATCTGCTCACGGAAATGGTTGACGATATATTTGCATACTTCGTTGATGCGCTCCTGGGCTGTGAAGAACGCCTCTACGCTTGTGCGGCGCACAAGCTCATTTTTATCCTCCTCCGAGATTTGGTCGGTCAGCTCGTCAAACTCTTTTTGAAGCTGTTCCTCATTGAGATGCATCGACACGGGTACGGTTTGGAAATTCAGTTCCAATGTAGCACCGTCCTCAACGGAGTTTTGGAAGGTGTACTTGGATATGTAGCCGTGCTTGTCCTCCTGGGCGCCGAAAGCAGCAAACGTGTTATGGTCATTTCGGTTGATAGGGGTGCCTGTCAAACCGAAGAAGAAAGCGTTGGGCAATGCCGTGCGCATTTTGGCGCCGAGGTTGCCCTCCTGTGTGCGGTGAGCCTCGTCCATAAGGAGGATGATGTTGTCGCGAGTATCAATGACCTCGCCATCGTCGAGATCGCCGAATTTGAAGATTGTGGTGATGAGGATTTTCCTCATGCTAATCTTCATTTCAAGCTCCTCCTTGTAGGCTATGCTGTCAACGTTGGGTATCTCGGCTCGTGTAAAGTCGCCCGTGATTTGATCTTCGAGGTCGATGCGGTCATCCACGATGATTACTGTGGGCGATTTTAGTTCGGGCATACGGCGCAGTTTCTGAGCGGCGAACACCATGAGCCATGATTTGCCCGAACCCTGGAAGTGCCAAATGAGGCCTTTTTTCGGGCCCTGACCTTCGCGTTTGGTTTTCAGTACGCGCTGCACGATTGCCTCGCCTCCGAGGTATTGCTGATAGCGGCATACGATTTTGATTTTCTTGCCTCCCATGCCGCCGGTGAATACAGTATAATAACGGTAGATGTCGAGCAGTCGCGTCGGTGAGATTAACGATTCGTAATTGCGACGCACTGAGTCGAGAGAGCCATGGTGGCGTTCTTCGTCGGCAAACCAAGGCCCCCACTTCTCCAAGGGGCAACAGATGCCGGCATACTGCAACTCTTTGCCCTCACTTGCGAAGGTGAGAATATTGGTGACGAACATCTGCGGGATGCTCTTTTGATAATGGAGAATATCGGTGGCACCATCAGCCCACGTCACGTCGGGGCGAACCGGTGTCTTCGCTTCGCCAATAACCAAGGGAATACCGTTGATTAGATAAACGAGGTCGAGGCGCTTTCCTCCCTCGTGGCTCAGACGGGGGTATTGCCATTGGTTGGTCACCACACAGCGGTTCTTTGCCATATCATCGCTGAAAAAGCGGATATTGATGTTGTCGCCGTCGGGGCCAAACGGATATGAGTTCTCCTCGAAGAGCATCTTTCGGAACTGGTCGTTGGCGGCAACAAGGTCATCGACACTGTTGCATGAATACACCACAGCTCTTAGTTTGTGGATTACTTGCTCCGCTTGGTCGGGAGTAATATCATTCAGTTCGAGCAATGCTCGGTTTAGCCACTCCGTGACAAAGACCTCATCGGGAAGACGAGGTATTTGGTCAGGTTCTACATAAATCCAGCCAGCATTTCCGGCTGCATTTATGAGCATCTGCTCTACGGTATTGTCTTCGTTAAAGTATGCCATATATTGTGTTAGTTTAATTCGTAATATTTTGATTTGTCGGCCTGTTCGGCAATGCTTCTTAGATGACGTGATGTCTCTTTATCTGGCATCGGGATTTTAATT
>ENA-ORLW01000471-ORLW01000471.1-human-gut-metagenome-genome-assembly--contig:-NODE-471-length-57894-cov-10.303959_pt1 | contig 57894 bp, 49 predicted proteins | sample MGYA00243017_ERZ508829 | MGnify/ENA primary metagenome ERZ508829 (study PRJEB26277, sample SAMN04329776) | human gut metagenome | biome: human-associated habitat | host: Homo sapiens | place: USA...
TGTCATACATTACCTCTTTTCTTACACACGAAAAAATGGGTAGACTTATTCTATCCATTTTATTGCACATGAAAAACCATTAAGATTACTTATTAGTCTTAATATACCCCCCCCCCATACTAGGTTTTACAGCATTTTTTGTTTTCATGTGTATCTCTCCCTTGTTTTTTAAAACTTGAGATTTTTTTGTTACTCTCACTATTACATTATAATAATATCAAAAAAAAGAGACTTTTTCAAGTACCTTTTAGCATATTATTTCGTTATTTTCATCAAAGTTTATATTTATAAACTTTTGAGCAGCTAAGTAGTCACACATATGGACAAATCTTTGGTATTTAGTTTTTGGTTTTTGTAATACTTCGTTACCGTTAAAGTCAGTATTCCACTGTCCCATATGAGTTTCTATCATACTACATACTAAGTTAACTTCTTCTTCTGTTAAAGTAGTTTCTTTTTTATTGTCTTTTATAAGCTTACTTGCTAAAAGTGGATGCTCTATTTTTGTATATCTTTCTTCAGGTATTCCACGTTTTACCGTGTCATGCATTATTAATGCAAGTATTATTAAGTCTTTCTCATCTTTTGTAAACTTATATCCAATAGTGTCATTATTTAATAATGTATTAGCTATTTTTACTGCAGCTTTAGTGTGCCTTAAAAGTCCACCTTCGCCTTGACTGAATGCAGGATGGTATTTGCCTGTAGAACTAGCAGCCTCTTTATAGAAGTAATCAGGTATTTTACTAATTAATACTTCCATACTACTTCTAATTCTATCATTTTTGATATAGTTAAGTTCTGTATTAAAAACCACGGCCGCCACCTCCGCCTCCGCCGAAGCCTCCACCAGAAGAAAATCCTCCGCCGAAACCACTTCCACTTGAACTAGAGCTTTCAGCTATTTTAGACGCTACTTCAGAATGTGCTGTAGAAATTGACGAGTGTACTGTTCTATTAATATTGCTATTTAAACTACTCCATAAGTAATAATCAAATACAAAATCTCTATTAGTGTAATCATTTGGATACATCTCATTAAACTTTATTTTCATAGTCTTACCTACTTTATCTGCAAGACCAAATATATTAGCATACACCAAGTATCTTTCCCATAACTTAATTTCAGGAAGTTCTTTTTCATCAAATCTACCAAAATCTTTCAAAAATCTTTCAAAAGCTTTCCATTTATTATAGTCTAAGTTACCTCTTATAGTTCTTTTGTTAAAACTAACTAAATATATTATATAAGCTATTGTACTAATTATAACTATAAATGCAAGTAAGTTAAACATACCTAGTTTTATATCTAAATAAAGTATTAATATACTTACTAAGGCATATAGTGAAAATTTAAGTTTAACACTGCTATTATTTTCATAGAAGTTTAATTTTTCACTTTCATTAGTAACAATACTTTTCCAAGTATCAAAACCTTTTAAGAATGGACTAGTTGTACCATTAACTTCTTTAGCATATTTTTTTATATCTTTTAAAGTAACCATATTATTACTTCCAGCTTTATTAAAAAGTATATCCATTACTTTCTTTTCGCCCTCATTTAACTCACTTTCATCTACTGTAGTTCTAGTAAATTTATAGTCTTTCTTATCTAACTTTTCAAAACTAATTATTTTCTTATATATTAGATTTAATATACTAGTAGAAAAAGCTTTTTCAGTTATCTTTTTATCATATAAGTATTCAATTGCTGTTACATCATAGTCATCTATAAACTCTCTATTGTATTCCATATCAAAAGAGCGCTTTCTTTCTTTATCATACTTAATATATAAATAAACTATTATTAATAGTAAAATTAATAAATAAGTCCCACTTAAAGCATATGTTCCATACACTAATATTTTAGCAGTTTTTCTTTGTTTATTAGCATCATCAGCTCTTACTTGTTCCACTTCAAGTATTTTGTCTAACGCATCAACCTTACTTTTCTTTAAGAATGGATGGTCTACCATAATTAAACTTTTATCAAAAACCATTCTCATATCTACTGGAGTATTCTTACTTAAGTCTTCAATTTTTAAGTATCCTCCATAATATTTAGTAGCTCCGTCTACTTCGTCTACTATTCTACTAACTTCTCCACTTAGTGGACCATGTGCCCATACTCTTGTTTCTGTAGTAGTTGCCTGTGGTAAAGTAACTCTTAATTGGTACCTTCCTATATCATCATCAAACCCATTACCTATAAAACTTAAATACAACTCTGCTACATCATTATGTAGTACTACTGTATTACCTAAAGTATATTCTATATAAAAGTATGTACTAGAATTAACTGTTTCATTATACATCTTTATACTTTTGCCATTTGTAATATCACTGATAGTATAGCATCCACGATTATTAGTGCATTCACTAAATTCAGTCACTTCACTATTAAATGCATCAAAACTTAACTCTCCATTATAGTTTATACTACCAACTTTTATATTGTCTATTCCAGTTGGGTTATATATACTACTTCCTTCAAAACTAGAAGTATCTCCTGTAAAGTCTCCTAATCTATCATTTTTATAAATTAAGTCTCTTATATAACCATTATAACTACCAGTACTCTTGATAATCTCTCTTACTTTTAAGTTTCCACTTATATCAATACTAGCATCTACTATATAATCATCTATTTTATAATTAACATTACTTACTGCATAGTTAATACTTATAAATGAAAACAAACTTATTATTAAAACCAATATTTTTTTCATAAATCCTCCTTAAAAGAAAAAAGCTTACATTTAGTAAGCTTAAAACTGTACTTTTGGAGCAACTTTAGCTTCAGTTTCTGCTTCAAAGAATGCTTCCTTTTTAAATCCAAATATTTTAGCAACTAAATTTGAAGGAAATAATTCAACTTTATTATTTAAAGATAAAACTGTATCATTATAAAATTGTCTAGCACTAGATATTTTATCTTCTGTTTCTTCAAGATTACTTTGAAGTTTTAAGAAACTTGTATCAGCTTTTAATTCAGGATAACTTTCGCTTAATGCAAATAATTGTCTAATAGCGCCAGTTAACTCATTATTAGCTTTCATTTCATCTTCTTTTGTACCTGCTACAGTAAATTTATTTCTTGCTTCAATTACTCCTTTCAAAGTATCACTTTCATGTTTTGCATACCCTTTAACAGTTTCAACTATATTAGGTATTAAGTCAAATCTCCTTTTTAATTGTACTTCAATTTGTGCCCATTGGTCTTTTACTCTATTTCTTAATTTAACTAAAGTATTGTATATACTAATTACATAAAAAATGATTAAAAGCACAACTATTCCCACAATTATCCATGGATTCATATCATTACCACCTTTCCTATTTAATTATACAATAAATATTTTTATTTATCTACATATTTTTTAGTTTTGCATTATATTTTACAGTAATTCCATTAATAATATTATTAAATGAAGCCATAACTTCTTCTTCAGTCAAAGTTCTCTCTTCACTCATATAGTTAAGAGTAAATGTTAAACTCTTTTCTTTACCCATAATATACTCGTCATACGCTACTACTTCTGTAAGTGTTTTACCACCAAGTTTTCTAATATCCTTAATAATATTATCACTTACTACAACGTCACTAAATATAAACGATATATCTTTTTTAATACTAGGATATTTACTTAATTCTTTAAACTTAATCTTACCAGCTTTAACACTTCTTAATGTACTTAAGTTAATTTCACATACATACAAGTCTTCTTTGTTTACTAGTGGATGTACTTTACCAATAAATCCAACGTTTAGCCCATTTAGTATTATATTTGCACTCATATATGGATGCATTTCTTTAATAGTCACGTCACTTACAAATGAGTATCTTCCTTTATAGCCAAGGTAATCTAGTAAAGACTCAACTACACCTTTTAAATAGTAGAAATCTATTTTAACACTAGTATTAATTCCAGTAATAAATTCTCCACTCATAAGTATTGCTAGTTTACTTGTTTCAACATAGTCATTTTCTACTTTAGAATAACATGAACCTATTTCAAAAATGCTTACATTTTTGATGTTTCTTGCTTTATTATATTCATACACATTAATTAAAGACGAGATTAAACTATTTCTTAAAGTACTTCTTTCGCTATTTAAAGGTTCCATTACTTCAACTGGAGTAAATTCTTCACTTACAAATTTATTAATGTCTTTTTTATTGATAAGGCTATATGTAATAGTTTCATTTAGTCCCATATCACTTAATTTAGTCTTAATAATTCTATCATAGTTATCATACTTACTTCTTCCATTATTAGTGCTAGGTAGTGTAATAGGTACTTCATCTACCCCATATATTCTACCAATTTCTTCTATTATATCTTCTTTTATTGACACATCTAATCTTCTACTAGGTACGATTATATCAAACTCATCGTTATTAATATTTACACTAAATTTAAGCTTATTTAATACATTTACAACGTCTTCTTTAGTAAGACAAAGACCTAGAACACTATTAATTTTTTCTAACGAGATTAGCACGTGTTTTTCACTTTTATCTACTTTATCATAGATTATTAATCCTTCACTAACTGTGCCACCAGCAAGAGTTGAAAGAAGTTCTTTACTTCTATTGATAGCTAAGTATGTTCTTTTATAGTCAAGCCCTTTTTCAAATCTACTAGAAGCTTCACTTCTTAATATTCTTTTAGCTGTTTTTCTAATAACACCAGGAGTAAATATTGCACTTTCTATAAGAATATTTTTAGTGTCCTTTGTTACCTCAGTAGAAAGTCCACCCATCACACCTGCTAGTCCAATTGGGCCACTTTCGTTATATATTACTATATCGTTTGTTGTTAGTTCTCTATCAGTTTTATCTAATGTAGTTAGCACTTCTTCATTATTAGCCATTCTAACACCTATTAACTTACCTACTTTATCAGCGTCATAAAAGTGAAGTGGTTGACCAGTTTCAAGCATTACATAGTTACTTATATCTACTACGTTGTTAATTGGTCTTATGCCAGAAGCTATTAAAGCATTTTTGATGTAATCAGGACTTTCCTTAATAGTGACATTATTAACTCTTCCTAATAAATATAATGAACAATTATCAGTATCAACGCTTAAGTTAACATCACAAAGAAAGGTATCTTTAACACTTTCATATACTGGTGTTGGTTCATTTACAGGTTTATCATAAACTGCCCCTAGCTCATAAGCCAAGCCTATCATGCTAAGTAAGTCACTTCTATTTGCAGTTAGTTCAAAATCTACTATCTCGTCATCTAAACCAAGATACTCTAAAGCATCCATTCCAACAGGCGCGTCACTTGGTAGTTCGTGTATTCCGTTTATGTCCATTTCGTTTAAGAACTTCTTGTCAAGCCCTAGTTCTTCTAAACTACAGCACATTCCGTTACTTATTGCCCCTCTTATAACACCTTTTTTAATTGTGCCACCAGGTAAAACAGCTCCATCTTTTGCAACAATTACTTTTAAACCTTTTCTCATATTAGGTGCACCACACACTATATCAAGTACTTCATCTCCAACATCAATTTTACAAACGTGTAAATGATCACTATCTGGGTGCATTTCACACTCTAAAACGTGTCCAACAACTAAGTTAGTTGCATTAACTAGTTTTCCAGCATAGTCATACTCATTTCCTACACGTGTCATATCTTCAGCAATAGTTTTTATATCAATACTTTTAACATCAATATAATTACTTACAAACTTTTTACTTAGTATCATTATTTAGTCTCCTTTCTATTAAAAGTATTTAATAGTCTTATATCGTTTGTATAAATATTTCTTAAGTCAGTTATACCATACTTAAACATTGCAAGTCTATCAAGCCCTACACCAAAAGCAAAGCCTGTATAAACTTCAGGGTCATATCCACACATTCTAAGTACATTTGGATGAACCATTCCTGAACCAAGTATTTCTATCCAACCAATATTTTTACATAATGAGCATCCTTTACCACCACATTTAAAGCAAGTTACATCTACTTCATAAGATGGTTCAGTAAATCCAAAATAACTAGGTCTAAATCTAATATTAGTGTTTTCACCAAGCATTCCTTTAGCCATTTCTAATAGTGTACCTTTTAAGTCACTTAGGCTAATATTTTTGTCTACTACAAGAGCTTCTAACTGCATAAATTGATGTGAATGAGTAGCGTCATCATCATCTCTTCTATAAACTTTACCAGGACAAATCATTTTAATTGGAGTTTTATGGGTATTTGCAAGCATTGTTCTTACCTGTACACTACTAGTTTGACTACGAAGTAACATATCTTCAGTTATATAGAAAGTATCTTGCATATCTCTTGCTGGATGGTCTTTTGGAATATTTAATTTTTCAAAACAGTTTACATCTGTTTCAATTTCAGGCCCAGTTACAACATCATAACCCATACTAACAAACAAGTCTTCTAAGTCATTTCTTACTAAAGTTAATGGATGCATACTACCAGACTTAACTTTTTTACCAGGTAAAGTAACATCAATTCTCTCACTTTCTAACTTCTTGTTTAATTCTTCTGTACTTAAATTCTCGTATTTCTCTTCAAACAAGCTATTAAAGTTATTTCTAAACTCGTTAGTTAAAACTCCTACACTTTTCTTTAAATCATTACTCATAGTACCAATACTTTTCATAATTTCTGTAAATTCACTTTGTTTACCAAAATATTTACTTTTAATTAAGTTTAACTCGTTTATTTCTTTACTACTTTCAATTTCTTTTCTAGCATTTTCAAGTAAATTACTTAATTTTTCTTTCATATTATCACCCTTTCAAAATAAAAAACTTCATGACTTAAGGACTACAAACTGCAGCGGTACCACCTTAATTCATAAAGTTAATTTATGCTTCTCTTAAGTTAACGCCTTTATTACGCTCTTTTATATAATGGAAAACGAACTTTCATATATAACATTGTTAGTTTACACCTACCACTAACTCTCTATAATTATAAATTATATACTACCTTTTTTCCTAAAAGATACTTATATTTTAATACATTTAATTTAATTTTTCAAGTAGTAAACTAAATATTTCTCTTTAAAACATTTATATTTCTTCCAAGATTATTATATTCACTAACTAACTCATGTAGTCTTTCTATACTTACTCCAGTTACTTTCGTAATCTCTTCTGTACTAACAAGTTTTCTTGCTAAATATGTAAGCACTGCTAGACTTTCATTCTCACTAAAGTAACTAAGTAATTCTTTGTATTCTTTACTTCTAGCAATATTTCTCATATCTCTTAAACTATTAATTCTAACACCTACATACTTTTCTTTACTCTTTCTATTAAAATAAAGAACTGCTTTTTCTAACATCACTTTAATTCTATGATTGTCTTCACTACTAAATGTATGTAATTCACTTGTATTTGAATAATCTACTCCATACTTCTTTTGTAAAAGCATTTTATCTTCATTACTTAGTGTATCAATAAATTCTAAAAGTAAATATTTCTCTTCAGCATTAACTCTTTCAAATAAACTCTTATACTTTTTAATTTCTCTATCTTTTAAACTCCAAGATAACTTAGTTATAACAAAACGTGTGATATATTCGTTTTCCTGTGTTGTCATAATATTCTTAGTAGTAGTCAAATCAAAATTTTTCCCATATTTCTTTATTAGAATATCTTTATCTTTTTCTTGAAGACTCTCTATTGCCTTTAACACTCTTAATTTAAATTCTTCCATTGTTTCATCATCAAACTTGTTTTTACTTAATATAAGAAATAATGGTTTAAAGTTAGTATGTACTAATTTAGGTTTACCACTTTTTAATCTTTCTATAGACTTTTTCCTTAATAAACTATTCTTTTGTTCAACATTAATAGCCACTTCTTTATCTAGATTTTCTCCAAATAAGTTATATATACGTTCTTGTTCTTTAGTACTTAAAAGGCTCATTCTTTCTTTAATAGTATCTAAGTCTAGATTAACATAATCAGTAATTTTAACAAACTCACCATTCTCTAAAAAAGCAAACTTTCTTCTAATTAATCTACAAATTCTTACGTTTATCTCATCATTTACTTTATTATCTACTTTATATAACTTATCAAAGTTTTCTCCAAATTTCTTCTTTAATGTTTTAATACTTTCTTCATCCAAAGAATAAACCACTCTTAATACTTCTTCTTTAGGCTTATTAAATTGATTAAAAAATCCTTTATAAACACTAGAATAATCTACTTTTCTAGTTGATACTTTACCTTCTTTAATCGCAGTTTGTACTTTCTTTATTATATATAAATTCTTTTGTCTAATCTCTTTAGTTACTACACCACTTTTAAGTTCATTATCTTTATAAGAGTACTCAGTAAATAAATTAACTAATTCTTTTTCTTTTAAAGTATCTATTAACTTAATTACAGTTTCTTTTGGTGCATTAAATTCATTAAATAAATTCTTCTTATATAATTTCTTATATATTTGACTTATTACATCTTTTGCTTGTTTGCTATTTGGATTTCTGTGCTTACTATCCACTCCCCAAGTATAGTAAACTAACTTCTTTTGTGCATCAGTTAACTCTTCAACTGCAGTAAGAACAGTCCTTTCATCTATTCCCATAAAATTATCAAAAAAATAATCTTTTAATTTCATAATATCCCCCTTAAAAAAAACAAACATATTGTACCATAAATAGGTACAATATGTCAATAGTTTAATTTGTTACAATTTCGTATGGACTTGATGCTGTTCCGTCTCCACTTTTCCATAAGTTATTGCCTTTAATACTTATGACTGGACGCACGCCAAGAGTGTCGTCAACTCGACGTGCATATAAGTGACCAGGGCTGTCAGAGCCATACGTACGAAACACACTTGAATTAGCACCCCAATCGTAAGGAGACATAAGCCACCATGAAATTTTGCCTGTTGAACTACCTTTTACACTATTATAATAATACCATGTTAGTGCACTCTCTTCTCTATATGCTCCTCCAGCAAAAACCAATTCGTCGACTGTCATTAAGGCTATTGGATATGTTAATTTCCCATTTCCAGCCGCACTATCAACTGTAAATTTGTCCTCTGTTGCCGTACAGCCATATGTTGCAGCTTTATTAGTATCTATTCTTGTATATGGTGCATAGTAGAATTTTAATCCTGTTGCTGTATATGTTCCTTCGCCTACTTCTCTATCACTACAATATATTGCTGTCTCACTTAAGTATTTCGCATATGATGTCATATTACTTACATACCAACTATCTATTACTTCTTTTATTGTACTGTTATTTGTATTTGCTCTATTACTTTCTAAAGAACCACTTGTTCCGTACATATAACCTACATACATCGAGTCAGTATGAGAAGAATTGAAAGCTGTACTTGAGTTTATATATGCCTCCGTTGTGTCCGTACTTGTTCCGTGATATAAAAGCCTTACACTTCTATCAGCATTTGTTCTTATTATTCTCCAGTAGTATCCACCCAACTTTACCCAGTTATCTGTTGCATTTCCTGCAAAATAATATATTGTTGTTCCTTCTTCAGTTCCTGTATATAATGTCTTTGTATTATCAGTTGTTAGTACTGTACTAAAGTCTGTTCTTTCACCAGGTCTTGTTGATTTATCTAATAATAGTCTTTCATATATTGTATCAGGTGTTTCCTGTATTTCATAAGGGTTAGTTGCGCTACCATCGCCTGATTTGTATATTAAATCTTTTTTTAATGATATAACTGGTCTAACGTGTAACTTATATTGAACACTTTGTGCCCCAAAGTTTGCTTTTCTATCTTGTGTACTTGATACTTTAAACACTACAGAACTTTTATCAGTGTCCCAACTAGCAGCCGACAACAACCACCATTCATTTTGTCCATTTTTAATAGACGCATTGCTTTTACTATTTAAGTAATACCATGTTGCAGCATTTTTTGTCCATACACCACCTGCATAACTTATTTCATCTGCTGTCATTAAGGCAATTGGATATGTTAATTGTGCTTTTGTATTATTTACACTAAATGCATCATATTCATTTGTACAATTATATGATGGATTTTTATTAGCTCCTAATCTTGTATATCCAACATAATAAAATTGGTTGCCGGTTGCTGAATATGTACCACTTCCTAATTCTCTATCATTACAATATACTGCTGTTGTACTTAAGTATTTTGTATAATTTACCAAATTATCTTTATACCAAGTATCTATAGTTTTTTTAATTGTACTATCATTTGTATTTAATCTATTATTTTCCAAAGACCCGCTTGTACCATATTTATATCCTACATACATTGAATCATTATAGTTTTCATTAAAAGCAATTTCACTATCACCAATATAGGCATTCTGTGTTTCAGGACTTGTTCCGTGGTACAAAAGTCTAATACTTCCATCAGAGTTTGTTCTTATTATTCTCCAGTAGTATCCACCAAACTTTACCCAGTTGTTTCTAGCATCTCCTGCAAAGTAATACACGTCAGTATTATCTTCGTTTGCTTTATACATTGTTCCAATATTTACATCTGTGTAGGTTGTACTAAAATCTGTTCTAGTTTTAATATTTGAATTATCTTCCATTATTTGATAACCTAAAGTACCTTTAGTATATGGGTTATTTTCATTTGTTGTACTCTCTACTATGTATAAACTACCTGTTACAGTTGAGCCCATATCTATACTTTGGTCTTCAGTGCTATCTAGGTATTTTATTTCTAAAGTATAACTTTGTTTATTACTACTTCCTGGTTCTATAGTAATACCTTTTGCTATAACTAAGTCATATGTATTTTCTCCATCTTTTGGCATATCTTTAAACTCAGTCATATTATAACCGTTTGTACTAGTTATTTTATAAACTAAGTATCCATTTGTCTTAGTAGTATTCTTATAATTTTTTAATACTATGTCATAAGTAAAACTTGCCTTACTCTTATTTTCAACACTAAAAGTGTTTGTACTACTCCAACCTGGTTCTATTATTCCCTCTGCTATTTCGTTATTATTGTCAAAGTTTATTGTAAGCTCTTTTGCATTCACGCTTACGTTTTTACCGTTTCCTATTATTCTAGCACTAAAAAAAGCTAGACTAACAGACATTACACTCACTATTAAACATACTACTAATATTGTTATACTTTTTTTATTCATAACATTATACTCCTATCATAATCACATTTTTCCTTCTATATTTATATTGTCGTATTTCATTAATTATATACAAAAAGTATAATATTAATGGTGTTACCTTACTATCTATATGATTACAAAATTATTATAGCGTGTTTCACGTTAAAAATCAATATTAAGTTTAAAGTTATGGTATCTTTTTATGTAAAGAATGGAGGCTTCTTATGAGTAGAACTAATAGATTAATGATGAACAGATTAAGAGATTTAAGAGAAGAAAGAGATTTAAAACAAAAAGATATCGCAACTTATTTATGTATGAGTCAAACTGGGTATGCTGCTTATGAAACAGGAGAAAATGATATACCCACTTGGGTACTTCTAAAACTAAGTGAATACTATATAACAAGCATTGATTATATACTATTTAATACAGACGAAAGAGTTAAATATAAAAATAGCAAAATAGATAAAAAAGATTTGGTTAGATAAATCTTTTTTTATTTTATATAAAAACCTCCAAAAGGAGGCATTATTATATGTTAAAGCAACATAATCATACACATTCCGATTTTTTCCATTTTGGAATTTTTCGGAATGATTTGGATATTTTATCTTCAAAATAAAATTCAATATGAATATAATATTTTTTTCCTGCACATCTCTTTGAATTAATTTCTTGCATCTTCTACTACAGCTGCTATTAATATCAACTCCATTATAACTATACCTATATTTTTCAAAAATGCACCTAGAAATGCACTTAGAAATTTAAAATGCAATAATAAATGCAATAACAAAAATTTTAAAGACATAAAAAAAATTCCCAAACGGGAATTTTTTAATTAACTTAATTACTCAATAATTTCAGTTACTTTACCAGCACCAACTGTTCTTCCACCTTCACGGATAGAGAATTCAGTACCGTTTTCAAGAGCTATCTTAGTGATTAATTCAACTGTCATTGAAACATTATCACCAGGCATAACCATTTCAACACCTTGAGGTAATTCAATTACACCAGTAACGTCTGTAGTTCTGAAGTAGAATTGTGGTCTATAGTTACTGAAGAATGGAGTATGTCTTCCACCTTCTTCTTTAGATAGAACATAAACTTCTGCTTTAAACTTCTTATGAGGAGTAACTGTTCCAGGTTTTGCAAGAACTTGTCCTCTTTCAACATCTTCACGGTTAATACCACGAAGAAGTACACCAGCGTTATCTCCAGCTTCAGCAAAATCTAATGATTTTCTGAACATTTCTATACCAGTTACAACAACTTTTCTTGTATCTTTAATACCAACGATTTCTACTTCGTCATTTAGTTTTAACATACCTCTTTCAACACGTCCTGTAACAACAGTTCCACGACCTGTGATAGTAAATACGTCTTCAATACTCATTAAGAAAGGCTTTTCAGTATCTCTTACTGGAGTATCAATCCATGAGTCAACTGCATCCATTAATTCGTCTATAGCAGCAACATACTTAGGGTCACCTTCTAGAGCTTTTAATGCAGATCCTCTTATGATTGGAGTATTGTCTCCATCAAATCCATATTCAGAAAGTAATTCTCTTACTTCCATTTCTACTAAATCAAGTAGTTCAGGATCATCAACCATATCGCATTTGTTGATGAATACTACCATTTTAGGTACACCAACTTGTCTTGATAATAAGATGTGTTCTCTTGTTTGAGGCATAGGTCCATCAGTTGCACTAACAACTAAGATAGCCCCATCCATTTGAGCAGCACCTGTGATCATGTTTTTAACATAGTCAGCGTGTCCTGGGCAGTCAACGTGAGCATAGTGACGTTTTGCAGTTTGATACTCAACGTGAGCTGTATTAATAGTAATACCTCTTTCTCTTTCTTCTGGAGCTTTATCTATATTTGCATAGTCTACAAATTCTCCTCCAAATTTTTCAGCTTGTCTTTTGGTAATAGCAGCAGTTAATGTTGTTTTACCATGGTCTACGTGTCCAATTGTACCAATGTTAACATGTGGTTTTGAACGATCAAATTTTTCTCTTGCCATTTTAAAATTCCTCCTTTTTCTATATACATTATTATTTTACCTAAAGTTTATGACTTTTTCAAGCATAAACTGTTAAGTTTTACATTTTTTTTATTAGGCAACACTGTTTTTCTTAATAATATCTTCAGCAATGTTTCTAGGTACTTCTTCATAATGGTCAAATACCATTTGATATTGTCCTCTACCTTGAGTATTACTTCTTAATACTGTCATGTAACCAAACATTTCTGCTAAAGGTACCATTGCACCTATTTCTAGGTCTTTACCTCTTGATTCATTACCAAGTGGTCTTCCTCTTCTACTAGTTAAATCTCCCATAACTGTTCCCATAAATTCTTCAGGAACTACTACAGATACTTTCATTATTGGTTCTAGTAAAACAGGTTTACATTTATTTTTAGCTTCTTTAAGTGCCATTGAAGCAGCTATTTTAAATGCCATTTCGTTAGAGTCTACATCATGGTATGAACCATCAAATAATGTACACTTAACGTCTATCATAGGATATCCAGCAAGTACTCCTCCAGCTAAAGCTTCTTGAAGTCCTTTATCTACAACGCCAATGTATTCACGTGGTACTACACCACCAACAACAGCGTCAACAAATTCATATCCTTTATCTTTATTAGGTTCAAATTTAACCCAAACGTGTCCGTATTGTCCACGTCCACCACTTTGCTTAATGTATTTACCTTCACAGTCAGCTGGTACTGTAAGAGTTTCTCTATAAGCAACTTGTGGTTTACCAACGTTACACTCAACATCAAATTCTCTTCTCATTCTATCAACTAGAACGTCTAAGTGTAACTCACCCATTCCAGCTATAATAGTTTGACCAGTTTCGTGGTTTGTACTAGCTCTAAATGATGGGTCTTCTTTTGCTAACTTTTGAAGTGCAAGACTCATTTTTTCTTGGTCTGCTTTTGATTTTGGTTCAATAGCAAGCTCAATAACTGGTTCTGGGAAAGTCATTTTTTCAAGTATAACTTTATTCTTTTCATCACATAAAGTGTCACCAGTAAATGTGTCTTTAAGTCCTACTGCAGCAGCAATTTCTCCTGCATAAACTTCAGTAATTTCCTTTCTTTGGTTAGCATGCATTTGTAAAATACGTCCAATTCTTTCTTTTTCTCCTTTAGAACTATTATATACATATGAACCACTCTTTAATGTTCCAGAGTATACTCTAAAGAATGTTAAGTTACCAACGAATGGATCGTTCATAACTTTAAATGCTAGTGCACTAAATGGTTCAGAGTCACTTGCTTTTCTTTCAATTGGATTATCATTCATATCAATTCCCTTTACTGGAGGGATATCAGTTGGAGCTGGTAAATAATCAAGTACAGCATCAAGTGCAAGTTTTACACCTTTGTTTCCTAAAGCAGTACCGCATAGTACTGGATAGAATTCTCCAGCTATAACACCTTTTCTTATAGCTGCCTTAATTTCTTCAACACTAAGTTCATTTCCTTCTAAATATTTTTCCATTAACTCATCATCAAACATACTAACTGTTTCAATAAGTTCCATACGTTTTTCTTGAGCAACACTCTTTAATTCAGCAGGAATTTCTATTTCAGTAGCATTTTCATGTTGATCCCCATCATAATGATATGCTTTCATAGTAACTAAGTCAATAATACCACTAAAGTTATCTTCTGCTCCAATTGGCCATTCAATAGGTGCACTATTTTCACTTAGTCTATCTTTAATTGTTTCTAAGCTAAATTCAAAGTTAGCTCCCATTTTATCCATCTTATTAGCGAATATCATTCTTGGAACTTTCCATTCATTAGCTTGTCTCCAAACTTGTTCAGTTTGTGTTTCAACACCAGCTTGAGCATCAATAAGTGCGATTGCACCATCAAGTACTCTTAAACTACGAGAAACTTCAATAGTAAAGTCTACGTGTCCTGGTGTATCTATGATATTTAATCTATATCCTTTCCAATGTGCAGTAGTTGCAGCACTGGTAATTGTGATACCTCTTTCTTTTTCTTGTTCCATCCAGTCCATTTGTGATTCACCATCATGTGTTTCACCGATTTTATGTGTTATACCTGTATGGAAAAGTACACGCTCTGTAAATGTAGTCTTACCAGCATCTATATGTGCCATAATACCAATATTACGTAGCTTATCTAAAGATACATCACGTGCCATAATTCATTTCTCCCTTCTATTTATATTACCATCTATAATGAGCATAAGCTTTATTTGCTTCAGCCATCTTATGAGTATCCTCACGTTTCTTAACAGCACCACCAACACCGTTAGCTGCATCTATTATTTCGTTAGCTAAGTTTTCAGCCATACCTTTTCCACTTCTATTTTTAGCATATTGTACTAACCAACGAAGTGCTAAAGCTTGACCTCTGTCTTCCTTAACTTCAACTGGAACTTGGTAGTTACCTCCACCAATACGTCTACTCTTAATTTCTAGTTGAGGCTTAATATTTTCATAAGCTTTATTAAAAGTTTCCATTGGATCATTTCCAGTTTTTTCTTTAACTATATCAAATGCGTCATATAAAATATTTTGAGCAGTACCTTTTTTACCACCAATCATAATTCTATTAATTAGTTTAGTAACCATCTTACTATTATATATAGGATCTGCTAATACTTCTCTTTTAACAGCTTGTCTTTTACGCATTTTTTATTCCTCCCTTCTTTATTTATTTGTTTTTAGGTTTTTTAGTACCGTATTTACTTCTACCTTGTCTTCTCTTGTCAATACCTGCAGTATCTAATGTACCACGTACAATGTGATATCTAACCCCGATTAGGTCTTTAACACGTCCGCCTCTTATTAATACTACACTGTGTTCTTGTAAGTTATGTCCTTCACCTGGAATATAGCAAGTTACTTCATAACCATTACTTAATCTTACACGAGCATATTTTCTTAATGCTGAGTTTGGTTTCTTAGGTGTCTTAGTACCTACACGAGTACATACTCCACGTTTTTGAGGGCTCATATTGTTAGTTCTCTTTCTATCTTTTGAGTTAAATCCAACATTTAATACTGGGCTTTTACTCTTTCTAACCTTTTGTCCTCTTTTCTTTCTAACTAATTGGTTAATAGTAGTCATATTAACTCCTTTCCCGTACACACTTCCTGGTGTATCGTATTTATAATTATAATTAGAGTTTTACTTGAAAACTCAAACATTTATAATATATCACGTTAAACTTTGTTTGTCAAACATTTTTTAACAGTTTTACACAAAAAATAATAAAAATGTTTAAAACAAACAAATAAATGTCTTGAATAATTATATAATATGTAATATACTATTAATGAAAGGAACGTTCAGTGATTGAACGCAAGCCTTTTTAGTGCTTGACATTTATCCGGATAATTTCAACGGATAGATGTCCTTTTTTTCTACGTTTTTGTAGAAAAAAGATAACCCATCTGATAAGGGCACCCAAAAGGTCTCTTACCATGACTATCACCCCCTCACCTTGACTTTCCCCTGAAGGAGCCAAGGTGAAAAGGCAGACACCCAATATAAGCGTTCCTTGTTTCTCAGTCTAACATATAAGTTCATGTATGTCAAATAGGATCAATTTTTAAAATTAAGGCCACTTTTTGTTAAAAGATGTGGGAGTTTTTTCAAAAAACGCTTCCAATTTTTAAAATTTGTAAGAAAAATTTCTATTAAAAATTTAACATTTTTTAGTAGTTTTTTAATAATACATGAAAAAAGAGCTTATTTTAATTTTAAAGCTCTTGATTTATAATACTTCCTAATCTCAACTAGTCTTGACTCGTAAACTTCTATATAAGCAAGTACCATATTTTTATCACTTACATAATAAGAAGTAAATACACTAGACACTCCCTTTTCATCGTATCCAAATGCTGGAAATAAATTCATTCTTAAATTCTTTCTATAATAGTATTCTTTATCAGTATTTGAAATATACATATCTTTAAAAGATATTTCTCTATTTTCTATTTCTTCTAAACATTTATGTAAGTCCTTATATAATTGACAAAAATATCTGTCAGTTTTACTATTAATAGAACTATCTATTAAATTTACCTTTTCTTTTAAAGTAAGCTTACTTGTTTCAGACTTACCTAACTCACTTAACTTCTCATCTAAAACTCTATTAAGTTCTCTTAAAACAAAATTTCTTTTAAATTCAAAGTCATAATAAATAAATAATCCTAATTTTTCATTAATCATTATAACACCTTCTTTAAACTAGCTTTAATTTCAGGTTGTCTATTTTCTATAGTATCAATTAAGCTACATAATATATTAATCTTAGTATTATTTCTAGCTAGTTCAATTTTCTTAACACAACCATCTTTATCATATGTAAAAAGTGGGTATGTTCCTATTCTATTAACTGTATACTTTGTATATTTAAAGAATGTCTCAACAACATCAGAATTCTTTCTATCAACAGCAATTTCTCTACCTTGAATAAGTTCTAAAGCTATAAATAACTCTTTAATTAAAGAATCAACAAAACTATCATCTTTAGTTTCTTTATATAATAGTCTTATCTTTTCTATTAATGTAGTTGGAGTATATAGTTTTATATTATTAAGTGTTAACTCACAGTTGATAATAGTTTCTATTTCTTTTAAAACAACTTCTTTTCTTCCAACATAATCTAGTTTAGAAAAGTATGTATCTCTTAAACAACTAAGCATCTGCCTTCACTCCTAAAACTAACTTTTTAGTACTTACATCACTTTCTAGTTTAGGAATACTATTTTCTACTGCATTAATAAGTCCACAAGTTAATGTAATAATACTGTGTTTTTTACTTGTTTCTATCTTAATTAACTGTAGTTCTTCATTATAAACAAATATAGGGTATCTTCCTATTCTAGGAACATCTTTACATATACCATTTATAACTTTTTCATCTCCATTATATAAACTTACTTGTGTACCTTGAATCATAGATAAATTAAAAAGTATATAATCAAGTAATTGTCTTGTAAATTCTTTATCATTGATTAGTCTTAGTTTTTCTTCATCAGTAATAGTTCTAAAGACTTTCTTTCCTCTTCTTTTTAATTCTCTATCAAGTATATTAGTTATTTCACTACTTAGTTCTATAGTATTTTTCATTTAAACCATCCCTTTCAATGCAATATATAGTACCATATTTATTACAAATTGTCAATAACAAAAAAAGGCTATCACTAGCCAATTTCTAAATAATACTTTAACAAAGGACAAAAAGTATTATTAAATTTATCAAAAGCCATATTAATATAGAGGTAATGAGAGATAATTTTTTATATAAATATAATGGCTTTGATATCAATTAGTATTATTTTGAAACCCCCTCGTTCAAAATAATGGTACTTATTATAACACACTTGTATTTAAAATGCTACACTTTTTTGAAAAAAAGTATAAAATTTATTACAAAATTAAAGATTAGCCCATATTTTAGGCAAATTAGGCCATAAAAAAACTAGAGTAAGCTCTCTAGTTTCATTTTAGGTTCCTGTTTTGGCCGGAATCGCCGCTTTTCTTAGGTTCCTCTTAATAGTGGGAATCACTAGCTTTTTTATTACATAAACTTTTTCGTCTACGTAATAATAATATACCATACCATCATAAAAAAGTCTAGTATTTTTTTACATTTTATAACATTTCGTAAAATTAGTTTAGGTGATGATATAAGATAAGTGATATTTTAAAATACTTAAGAAAGAGTAAGAAGCTAAAACAATCAGAAGTTGCAAGCACAGCTAACATTGCTGTAAGTACTATAAATGGTTATGAAACAAACTATAGCCTGCCTACTTTTGAAATGATAGAAAAAATAGTCAACATATGTGGCTATGATATTATATTTAGAGATAGAAAAACTGAATATGAAGTATCTACTAAAAATATAGATAGAATAAAAGAATAATCTCAATAAAGAAATTATTCTTTTTCTTTTAATTAAATCTACTCATTTGCTTCATTAATTGATTAACTTGTTTTTGATTAGGAGTTCTTCCCATACCTTTCATTAAAGTCTTTATCATTTCTTCATTAATTGGTGGATTCTTTTTAAGTTCCTTAGTCATTATTTTCTTAGCAAGCAAGAAACCTATTATTACTCCAACAACTAAACCAATTAGAACATATAATATATCCCAAATCATTTAATTCACCTCTTTCTTATATATTAATTATATAAAATTTTATGGTATTTTACAACATTATCTTTGTAATCTATTTAAATACTTGCTTTCTAATTCATTATTTATAAAACTTAAATAGTTTTCATCACTTTTAGGTACTATGGAATTTAATTTTATTTTGTATTCTCCTAGTAGAGCTTCAAACATATCATGATTAAATTGTGAATCATCTGCAAAATATATCTCGTTAATATTAAAAGTTTTAAGTAATTTATTTATATGATGTAAAGTATAAGATATTTTAATTTCTCTTAATACTTCACTTTCAACATCTTTCGGTATTAAAACTATTCTATCTTTAAAATATCTAGAAAGTCTAGACTCATACATGTTTACCACAGCTGGGTGTTCAGTTGAAGACATTCCAAAATATAAATAATCACTGTTATTTTTAACTCTAATTTTTTCTAAAAGTTCTGCAAAAACTACACAATCTTCTTCTGTTAATCCACCGTCAATAGTACCATAAATGTCACAAAAGAATAATGTTAAATCTTCTTTTTTATTAAAATCATTATTCATAAATTCACCTCAATAATTAACTCACCTTGTGTTTACAATAAAATTATCTTATATGATAAGTTATTTGTCAAGTGTATTATCTAGAGAACATTATACTCTTAAGATAAAAATAATCCATATTTTGAAAATCGCACACAAATAAATAAGGAATACCTTTTAAAGTATTAAATAAACTTGGATACATACTATTTGATTTTACTTTAATGTGACTACTTCCTATAACTAGTTTAGTACTTTCATTATTTAGAAAATCATTTATTATATGTGTATTCTTAAAACAAGTATAACTTAAATTATCATCGTTATTATCAATTAACAACTTATTTAAGTTTTTCTTATTTATTGGCTTACATATCTTACTAAACATCTTATATCCAAGATAAACTTTATTTTTATCAAGTAAATATATACTTTCTAATATTTTATATAAGTTATCTGGTTTATTTTTAGTTAACATATAAGTTTCCCTATTAATTAAAAAGATATAATATACTCTCATAAAGTCACCTCTATTTATGAGTATATTATACCTACGTGTCGTTTTCTGTCGTTTTATCTGTATTACTTTCTTTTTCTTCTTTTTCTAAATATTTTACTTTTAAATTAATATCAATAGTTTCACCTTTAACAACATCTCTATTTTTTAAGTCTGTTCCATAGCTATATCCATACCCAGTATAATTAAACTCTACACCTAATAGTTTACTATAAATATCAAGTTCACTCCTAGACCAATTTTCAATATTAGTATATTTATAATTAGTACCATTAGTTACTAAGAACACTTTTTCATTTGCATTAACTATACTATTACTTTTTGGATACTGATTAATTATTCTACTTCCGTCTCCTATAATAACAACATCTAAATTTTTACTTTTTAACTCTTCAGTAGTTTTTATTACATCTTGATTTATATAACTAGTTAACTTAAAATTAGAATATTCATTTTTATTTTGTTTAACAATACCTAAATATGTAGAAACATCATCAATTAATTGTCTAGTTGCTTTACCAGGAAGAGTAGTATCAGTTATTTTACTAACGGCCATATAAACAATGATTTGTGGATCATCATAAGGAAAAGCTCCTAAAAAACTTCTTACATAATTTATACTTCCTGTTAAATATCCACCATTTTCACTTGCTATTTCAGCTGTACCTGTTTTACCAATAGTTCTAACTTTATCAGTTTTATACTTGTACCCACTTGACCCCTCACTATCTAAGTTTACTACACCATCTAACAAATCTATTACTTTTTCAGTAGTAGCAATACTTGCAACTTTACCTATAACAGTTCTATTGTTTTCTAGTATTACTTTATTAGTAACCGGATCAACTACTTTCTTAACTATATATGGCTTTAATACTTCTCCATTATTAGTAACGCTAGTAAATGCTTGTACCATTTGTATAGGTGTCACACTCATTCCTTGACCAAAAGACGCATTAGCTACTTCTATTTCATAGTTAAAATCAATTTTACCAGTTTGCTCATTAGGTAAAGTTATTCCAGTTTTTTTTCCAAAACCTAACTTTTTATAAAAGTCTTTTAGTTTGTCTCTTCCTAGTCTTTGACTAAGCAATGTAGCCGCAACGTTAGAACTAGCATAGAAACCTTTATCAAAAGTCATTTCTCCCCAACCATATTTATTCCAGTCTTTAATAGTATATTCTCCTACTTTAATAGTACCAGACATGTAAGTCTCTTCTTCATCATATAGTCCACTTTCAATAGCCGCCATAAAACTAAACGTTTTCATTGTACTACCAGGCTCATAAGTATAACTTACAAATGGATCATAATAACTAGTCAAATCTTTAACGTTCGGATCAAAACTAGGGTTTGAGCTTACTCCTAATATTGCTCCAGTTTTCGCATCTACCACACTTATTGTAGCCCATTCTAAACTTGATGCTCCTTCTAAAGTTTTTATAGCTTGCTCAGTAAACATCTGTATATTTGTATCTATTGTTAAATAAATATTTTTCCCATTTACAGCTTCTACTATCTCTTCATTAGTATTAGCTATTTTGTATCCATAAATATCACTTTCATATGTTCTACTTCCATCTACCCCAGTTAAATCTTTATTAAATTCTTTTTCAAGTCCCATTTCGCCAACAATAGTTCCATCATCCATTGTTTTAGCATACCCTAAAGTATAACTCAAGAAATTTCTATTAGGGTAATATCTTTTAACACTTTTAATAAAGTCTATACCAGGCAAATTAAGTTTCTCAATATTTTCTTTAACAAGCTCAGTTATTCCTCTTCCACCAGGACCTAATTCTACTTGATAAACATTTTCCGTATTAAGTAAATCAAGTATTCTTTCTTCAGTCATATTAATAATAGGACTAAGTGCCTTAGCAGTACTTTCTTTATCAACAACATGTTGTGGGTTATTTTTATCATTTGTCCTATCTTCTTCTAAATAAGCTATAACGGTATAAGAGTTTACGTTAACTGCAAGCACATCCCCTAAACTATCATATATCGTTCCACGACTAGCTACAATTTTTTCCTTAACAGTATTTCTATTGCTTGCAAAAGCCTTTAAATCAATTCCATCAACCTTAGGACTTAACACAACATAAGATAGTTTAAATATAATTAGGCCAAACAAAAAAACAACAACCATCAAAAAATACTTACTAATTCTTACAGTTCTTGTTTTTTTCATAAACACTCTCCTTATTCATTTATTGTTCTAACATTACTATTATTATACTCCAAACCATAAGTAGTTGCAACTGCTTCTACATTATCAAAGCTAGCTAGTTCACTTATTTTCATTTCTAAACTTTGATTTAAATTTTCTTGTTTATCTATTTTCTTTCTAATACTTTCTACTTCAATGTTAGTCTTAGATAAAAGGGCACTAGAAAAAGATGTACCAAAAATATTACCAAATACTAAAAATCCAATTAATAAATATAATAATTTTTCTCCTCTTAACATTTTATCATTCTTCTTTTTAGCCATTTTTATCCCTCTTTCTTTTATATTTTTTCTATAATTCTAAGTTTTGCACTTCTACTTCTATTATTACTTTCTAACTCTTCATCACTAGCAATTATTGGTTTTCTAGTTATTAATTTAGCTTTCGCTCTCATCTCTATTGGTACAACTGGAAGATTCTTACTTACTTCATCATCACTACACAACTTCTTAAATGTGTTTTTAACAATTCTATCTTCTAAACTATGAAATGTAATAACACACATTCTTCCACCACTTTTAAGTAAGCTAAACGCATCTAATAAAGACTTTTCTAAAATATCTAACTCATGGTTAACTTCAATTCTAATTGCTTGAAAAGTTTTCCTTGAAGGGTTACCCTTTCTTCTATAGCTTTCAGGAACATTATTTCTTATGACTTCAGCTAGTTCTAATGTTGTATTAATTGGTCTAGCATTTATTATTCCTTTAGCTATACTTTTAGCGTTTACTTCCTCTCCATAGTTAAATAAAATATCTACTAAATCTGTATAAGAATACAGATTAACCACTTTATAAGCATCTAACTCTTGCCTCTTATCCATACGCATATCTAACTTCGCGTCGTTATGAAAACTAAAACCCCTGTCAGTTTCATCAAGCTGAGGACTACTAACTCCTAAATCAAACATAATACCATCAACTGGAATATTAACATATTCTAACATATTTTTAAAATTAGTATGAAATATTTTAAAGTTAGAACCAATTTTACTTAATTTTTCTGTACTATATTTAACTGCTTCCTCATCTTGATCAAAGGCGAATAAGAACCCCTTCTCTTCTAACCTTTTCAAAACTTCCCCTGAGTGACCAGCATATCCTAAAGTCCCATCTATATAAGTTCCATCTGGTTTTACATTTAATCCTAAGATAGTCTCCTCTAATAATACACTCTTATGCTTCATTTGAACCTCCAAACAAATTCTCTGCCATGTCACTAAAATTATCAATATTATTAGAAACAAACTCGTCGTATAAAGTTTTATCCCAAACTTCTAATCTATCTCCTACACCAATTATTACACAGTCTTTAACTAAAGATGCATAACTAACTAAATTAGCAGGTAAATTAATACGACCCATCTTATCAAACACAATAGTAGATGCTCCACTAAAAATAAATCTATTAACATTTCTAGCATCACTCTTAGTAAATGGTAAAGTTGCTAACTTATTTACTATCTTATCCCATTCATTTTTAGGATATATTGCTAAGCACTTATCAAGTCCTCTAGTAATAGTAGCCCCTTCTAACTCACTTCTAAGCTTAGACGGAATAATAAGTCTATTCTTATTATCAATAGTATGATTAAATTCGCCCATTAACATAAGACCACCACTTTCTTCCACTTCACTCCACTATCTACCACTATTCTACAAGATTATTTTAATTAAGTAAAGACTAAAACACAAATTTTCAAAAAAAAATAACAACTTTACATTTATTTTGTAAAGTTGTTATTTTCTAACATACCAATACTCTCCACTTCTTCCATCAGTAGGATACGTTCCATAGTCATCAACTACGTTTTCGATTAAACTATTTTTTTCATCTAAGAAACTAGTGCTTGTCCCATTATAAACATACCAGTAACTTCCACTTTTGCCATTAGACGGATAAGAATCATTTAAAGTACTACTAACAAGTCCATAATTTGTGCTTCCTTTGCTGTAACTAGTTGTACTACCATTTGAGACATACCAGTAACTTCCACTTATTCCATTACTAGGGTATGCACTGCTAGAAGTGCTAGAAACAGTTCCATAGTTTGTTGTTCCCTTATAAGAAGAACCTGGTATAGTTGTTACTTCTTTCTTTTTGCTAGGAAAAAAGCAATGATTATAACTATTCCATTTTCCAAAATAAATGTAACTTCCTTCTGCTGCTGTTCCTTCAGAATTAAGAGGTGCTCCCCATACATTATTTTGTGTACTTAGTCCATAAAAACCTCTTCCACCTGTATATTGATATCTTCCATTTATTAATACTGGCGTTGTACTTGTACACTGTACTATACTTGTATAAGTAACACAAAATCCACTTACACTACTTTCACTTTCTCTATAAGTTGGTTGAGTTACAACAGCATTATACTTTGTCCAATTATAAGTAACAGATGTATTAACGTTATACTTATTCCAATTATAATTTGTTTGTTCTTTTAAACTATATTTACTCCACTCACTTTTAGTGATATTTAAATTACAATTAACATCACTTACAACATTATTAATTTTTACTATATTATCAGTTATACTATAATTTGCATTATTACATGTTAGACTTGCTTGTTTAATTGTATACCCTTCGTTTGGAGTTATAGTAAACTCTGCATTTTTGTTTTTTTCTACTGTTAAGTTTGTACTTTCTACACTTCCATTTGTAACATTTAATTTAACATTATAAGTAGGTACTTTAAAAGTTAGTGTACAAGTTGTATCTTTCACTACATTTGTAACTGTAACCACGTTATCATTAATTACCATAGTTGCTTTATTATCACAACTCATAGTTGTATCTTCTGTTGTTATTCCTTCATTAGGCGTTACAGTAAACGTTGCTTTATGGTGGACATTCTTGTATGCTGCATCACTTCTTCCATTTATTACATTTAGTGTAACTTTCTTTGTATCAACCTCTTCACTAAAAACATTCTTTATTGTCCCGTCTTCACTTAAATAACTTATAACACACAAATTTCCTGGAATAAGTTTCTTTGTAACAGGGTTAGTTAAACTTGTACTTAGTAGTCCTTCATTTTGTAAAGTATATATTCTAATACATTTTTCATCTACTTCTTTATTTAATAAATCAGTAGCAAATGTTTCATTCTCATTTAAATACACATCTGCTGCTAATAGGATCTCTGAGTATAGTTCATTTAAAGCTTGTTCTTCACTCTTCTTTTGTATACTTTGAATTCCAAAAGTGCCTGCTACTGTTATAGATACAAGTATTACTAAAACCATTAGTATTTCTATTAATGTAAACCCTTTCTTATTCATAACAAGACCTACTTTCTAACATACCAGTAGTTTCCACTTTTACCATTTTCAGGATATGTTCCATAGTCAGCAACCACTGTATTATAAAGTGTTCCTTTTTCATTTAAAGTTTCAGTAGTAGAGCCCGCAGATACATACCAGTATCCATCAGAACTACTACGACCATTTGAAGGATAAGTACTACTTGTTGTACTTGTAACAGTTCCGTAAGATGTTGAGCCCTTACTATATGTAGTAGACTGCGCTATTCTAGCTGTTTGAGAATAAACAACTAGATACTTACTGCCAGAAGTCGAATTACTAGTCTTTTTATAAGCATAATTATAAGTTGGTTTTCTCATAAACCAAACGCCAGAACTAACTTGATATATGTAAAAACCGCCACCAGTACAACTATAATAAAATTTTCCAGCTCTAGTACTCATTTCTAAAGAATCTTCTGGTGTATCTTCATCAAACCTGAATGTACAATACTCTTCGTCAGTTTCTGCAATAAATGAACCACCACTTCCATACACTAGTTGATAACTGCTAGTAGAGTCAGAACTATATTTGTTCCAACTATATGTTGTTTGCGTTTTTAAATTATATACATTCCATTCACTTTTAGTAATATTAACTGTACAAGTATCATTAGATTTTACACCACTTATAGTTAAAGTATTATCTGTAATACTAGCGTTTGATTTACTACAACTAACAAGAGACTCTTTTATAGTATAACCGGAATTGGGTGTAACTATAAATGTAGCATTTTCATTATAATCAACATTTTGATTTGTTAAGTTACTTGTTCCATTTACCACATTCAAAGTAAGCACATAACTAGATTTCTTTAGGCTTATATTGCAGGTTTTATCACTAGTAATATTATTTACTTTATATACGTTACCTTCCATAACTCCATTACATGAATCACTTTCTAAAGTTAATGAGTATCCTTCATTTGGAGTTATAGTAAACTCTGCATTTTTGTTTTTTTCTACTGTTAAGTTTGCACTTTCTACACTTCCATTTGTAACATTTAATTTAACATTATAAGTAGGTACTTTAAAAGTTAGTGTACAAGTTGTATCTTTCACTACATTTGTAACTGTAACCACGTTATCATTAATTACCATAGTTGCTTTATTATCACAACTCATAGTTGTATCTTCTGTTGTTATTCCTTCATTAGGCGTTACAGTAAACGTTGCTTTATGGTGGACATTCTTGTATGCTGCATCACTTCTTCCATTTATTACATTTAGTGTAACTTTCTTTGTATCAACCTCTTCACTAAAAACATTCTTTATTGTCCCGTCTTCACTTAAATAACTTATAACACACAAATTTCCTGGAATAAGTTTCTTTGTAACAGGGTTAGTTAAACTTGTACTTAGTAGTCCTTCATTTTGTAAAGTATATATTCTAATACATTTTTCATCTACTTCTTTATTTAATAAATCAGTAGCAAATGTTTCATTCTCATTTAAATACACATCTGCTGCTAATAGGATCTCAGAGTATAGTTCATTTAAAGCTTGTTCTTCACTTTTCTTTTGTATACTTTGTATTCCAAAAGTGCCTGTTACCATAATAGCTACAAGTATCACTAAAACCACTAGTATTTCTATTAATGTAAACCCTTTCTTATTCATAATGTCACCTACTATAAATATAATACCATAAATTCAAAAAAAAATAAACAAGAGACTTTTACTCTTGTCAAATATTTATTACTCCAATTAAGTATAAAACTACAACCACTACTAAAAGAAGTGTTAGGAAACTATAAAATGCATCTTTTTGAAAAATTCCAGGTAATTTCTTTCTAATTGCATCTAATCCAATATAAACCAAGAAACCTAATATACCTCCTAAAACATTAAGTAAGATATCGTCTATATCAAAGCTTCTACCAATATACTTTTGTACTACTTCTATTGTTAAACTAACTAAAAATGAAATAAGTGTTATACTACCAAGCTTCTTCATTTTTGTATAATAAGCTGCAAAGAAACCAAAAGGCATAAATAATATAATATTACCAAATACCTGTCTATTAAAATTTTCACTACCTATAGGATACCTAAATATCTCCCTAAAAGGTACCAAATTAGTTCCACTCATATAAACATCTCTACTAGTTACTAATTCAAACAAGAATAATATATAAGTTACAAATAAAAGTAAAAGTAACTCTTCATGTAATATAAATTTCTTTCCATTATTCACTATATAAAATATTCTCATTAAAATGACTACAGTTAAAAATATAACTAACGTAGGCCAAGTTGTATCTAATAAATCAAAAAATGCACTTTTTAACATAATTACTCACTTTCTAAAGTTACTTCCTTATATTCTGTAATATCTTCATAAACTCTATAAAATAACTCTAATACTATTTTACTACTATAACTATTATTTTTCAAAACTTTTCTTTCTATTATGTGTTCATCAGTGTCAAGTTTATCATTAATTATCTTATCAGCACGCTTTATTGCCTCATTATAAGCTTCTTCTTCACTCAGTGATACTTTTTTATAGTTATATAATTTCTTGCTTTCCTTAATTACCCTAAAAAATAAATATGGTTTTTCTATTAAGGTAGTAGTCTCATTTAAAGAATTATTTGTTTTATAATGACCCATTAAAGTAAACTTTTTTCCAAAAATATCTAAATATATATGATTAATTGTCTTACCAGTTTCTTGATACACCACATGATTATATGGAACACTCATATTTACTACATACCAGACCTCAGCATATACTTTTCCTTTAGCACTTTTTTTACCCACCACTTTATCAAATTTAATAATATCACTTGATATAATAACTTCTCCTTTTTTTACCACCTCATTTACTTCTTTAACACTACTTCCACCGCTTACTATAATATTCTTAATAAGTGCATCTTTCTTGCTTACTATATCATAAACTTTCTCATCAGTTATAGTTTTATCTATCACCCTAGGAGTTAAATTAACTATATACTTAGTACCACTCTTTGTTATCTCTATCCATTCTAAAGTATCCTTATTATTTTCTAAAATCTTACTTTTTATATACTCTATTTCTTTTCTACTTTTTACAAACTTATACTTTTCTATTCCATACTCTTTTAATTCATATAACACACTTTCTTTTATTTTCAAATTATTTGTAACCACTTCCACGCTAAAGATAACCTTACTTAAAATAAGCAATATACTGTACGTTAATAAAAAACTTATTAGTAATAAATAGTGTTTCTTAATAAACAAAATAACTCCAACTCTTCCATAATACTTAACTATTTCAATATCTAAGATACAATTTATTCTTTCAATATCACTTTCTCTTACTTTAAAGTATAAGTCCTCATTTATACTTTTCATACTATTAAAGTATATCTTATTATTTATTAGAGCACTTATTACTTTATTAGTATTCTTAGTTTTTACTAGTACTTCACTTTTCATCTATCGTTACCTCTAGTATTGTACCAGTAATTAATAGTTCATTTTTATCTAACTTAACTGCTTTCATATCTTTTCCTTTAATCTTAGATATTCTATTATTAACATTTATAATTACAACTTCACTAGTTATATCAATAATACTCTTATAGTTTAGTACATGTACCCCAGTTGGTAATACACTTATTCTATATTCATTACTACTTAAATAGCTACTCAAATTATTTAACATATAATTCACCACTTAAGTATATGAAAAAAAGTTACTAACTTTGACAGTTATTGTAACCTTCTGTTATGTAAGTACTTCCACATTTTATATAAGCTTTAACTTCATTATTAGTGTATCTAACACATGCGTTGCACGCTTGTTTATCTAACTTTATTTTGTCAATATATTTTTCACTCACTAAAGTATTTAAAAGAACATATCCACTATAAGTGTTTGTAGTATTATTGTATTTAATAGTAATAGGACACTTTCCTTTATCTTCTTTAGTAGGATTCTTACACATATCTTCTAAAAACATTAGCCCAGCATCTTCTAACTCGCGTTCTTGTACTTTCATAGCTTTATCTGTCCCTTTATTTAAACTATTACTTATTCTAGGTACTACTATTACTAAAAGTAACCCAATAAGCGCTAAAACAACAAGTATTTCTGTTAAAGTAAAACCATTCTTTTTCATATCTCCATCACCATTATAAATATACCATAATTTTAAAACGTATTCAAGTCTTCCCACTCACTTATTTTTTTATCAAGTAAAGCTTTTAAACTATCTATTTGATTAAGAGTATCTCTAGATTTAATATTATCCATATAAACTTCTTCCTTTAATAGTTCGTTATTTAGTTCATTAACTTTATTTTCAAGTCTAGTTATCTCACTTTCTATCTCTTTAATAGCTAAAGAGTTATCTTTCTTCTTTTCTTTTTTAACACTCTTTACTTTATTAACAACCATTTCTTCATTAAAATTGCTTCTCTTTTCTAAATATTCTTTATATCCATAATTATACAGTGTAGCCTTATTATCTTGAATTAACAATACTTTATTACATACTTTATCTATTAAATATCTATCATGACTTACAATAATTAATGTCCCTTTATAACTATCAAGTAGTTTTAAAATAGTCTCTTTATTAATAATATCTAAATGGTTTGTTGGCTCGTCTAGTATAAGTAAGTTAGGCTTAGTATTTAATATCTTGCACAAACTCACTCTTACTTTTTCTCCACCACTTAAATCTTTAATCACTTTAAACACATCGTCCCCTTTAAAATTAAAACTTCCAAGTAGTGTTCTCGCTTCTTGTGGTGTCATATCATTAAAAGTATTTTTTATTTCATCATATATAGTATTCTCTTTATTCAAATTTTCTAACTGTTGTGAAAAATATGCAAAATTCACATTTGTACCCATTACTACTTTACCTTTTAAAGGAGCTAGTTGTCCAGTAATAGTCTTAACTAAAGTACTTTTTCCTACTCCATTTGACCCGATTACACCTAGTTTATCTTCCCTTTCTAAAGTAAAACTAACGTTAAACAACTCACTCTTATATCCAATACTTGCATCTTTTAATTTTAAAACTTCTCTATAGCTAGTATTAACTGGATTAAAATTAATACTAAATGTCTTCTTATCAAAAACCTCTGGCTTATCTATCTTAGTCATTCTCTCAATCATTTTTAGTTTGCTCATAGCCATACTAGCTTTAGAAGGTTTATACTTAAACCTGTTTACTAAATCAGTTAATCTTTTAATCTCCTTTTTCTGCCTATTATAGTCTTTCAAAGACTTTTCATAATCTAGTTCTCTTTGTTTAAGATATGCAGTGTAGTTTCCTACATACCTTTTAGTTTCTCCATATTCTACTAGATATATTATATTGCATACATTATCTAAAAACATCCTGTCATGACTAACTAATATAATACTATTTTTATAATTTTTCAAATAGTTTTCTAACCACTCAATTGCATTAATGTCTAAATGGTTTGTTGGCTCGTCTAGTATAAGTAAATCAGGTTTTGACAAAATTAATTTAAGTAAAGACAACTTAGTTCTCTCCCCACCAGAAAACTCCACTATTTTCTTACTATAAACTTCCTCATTAAACCCAAACTTAGTAAGCGCTGTTATATACTCTTTTTTATATGTATATCCACCAATAAGTGAATAATTATTAATAAGATCATTATACTTAATAAGTGTATCCTCGTCATATCTAGTTGCTAACTCACTTTCTAAAACTTTTATTCTTTCTTCTGTATCAACTACACTTTTATAAGCGTCTTTTATATAATCAATTAATGTTAAGCTTTCGTCCTTAGTATTTTCCTGACTAACATAACCTATTTTAAAGTTATCTTTTTCTACCACTAGTTTATCATAACCATCAGTTAATTCATACTCTCCAGTAATAGCTTTAAGTAGTGTAGTCTTCCCGCTTCCATTTCTTCCAACCACACCAACTTTCTCATTATTCTTAACTAAAAAATTAATATCTTCAAGAATCGTATTTCCATTAATTTCTATACTTCCATTTTTAATATTTAAGTACACCTTACACCTCCACATATAGAAATAAACGCCTTTAAGCGTTTATATACTAAGTAATTCACTTTCTTTTTCCTTGTATTTCTCATCTACTATTTGATTATACTTATCAATTAGTTTTTGAACTTGGTCCATATTTCTTTTTTCTTCATCTTCACTAACTTCACTTTTCTTAATAGCGTTATTAGCGTCTTGTCTAACATTTCTTAAAGCAATTTTAGCTTCTTCAGCCATTTCTTTAACTTGTTTAACATAATTTTTTCTAGTCTCTTCAGTAAGTTCTGGAATTGTTAAGAACACTACTTCTCCATTATTATTTGGAGTAAGCCCTAGTTCTGCAGCATAAATAGCTTTTTCAATTTCCTTAAGTAAACTCTTATCAAATGGTTTAATCATTAATTGTCTAGATTCAGGAACACTTATAGTACTAACTGCATTTAATGGCGTTGGCGCTCCATAATATTCTACCATTACACCATTTAAGATGTTAGGGTTAGCCCTTCCTGCTCTTACAGTAGTAAACCTACTTTCCATATTACTTATTACTTTATCCATTTTTATTTTTACATCACTATCATTAAACATAACTCACATCTCCTATTTAAAATAATACCATAACTTTTCTTATTAATCAACATCATTTCTTGATAAAATTTCATGTGGTGTCTTCTTAACAATCCTATAAACTGGAAGTAACCCAAATATCAAATTAAAGAACACTACTATAAGTAAACTAATAATAAATACTAATGGATTAATCAGTATATTAAGTACTTCTATTTTACTAAGAGTATATAAAACATAACTCATGAATAATAAACCAGGTACACTACTAATTAACGTAATACTTAAAATTTCACCCATAAACATTTTATAAATATCTTTTCTTTTAATACCAATACTTCTTAATATTCCAACTTCCTTCACTCTACTTAAAAAGCTACTTCTAATAATTAAATACATCTCTATTAAACTAATAACCACTATAACACTTGAGTACATTATCTTACTTTTATTTGCATCTTTCAAATTTTTCTTATAAGTACTTAAACTATTTTCATACGTATCCACTACATTATATTTTTCACTTTTTAACTCATTAATAACACTTTTCTTATCTTTAGAACTAATTACAAAATTATTACTATTAAATATTAACTTATTTTTAATAGTATTTTCACTAACTAAAAAATCACTTGTTTCATTACTTTTATAATAACCTACTACTTTTAATCTGGTATTTCCTATTTTATTATCAATTTCTTTATTTAAAGGATAGTCGTATTTATTAAATTCACTTACTATTACTTCATAATCATTTACTGGGTACCTTCCACTTGTTAAACTAACATTTACTCTTTTATAGTCTTTATAGCTAGTAGTTTCTTCCATTAAATAATCATCATTTATAAAATTATCTATTATATTAATTAGTTCACTATCACTAGCATATATAGAAGGACTTGAAGTATCAGATATTCCAACTATTTTATATTCCTGACTATCTTTTAAGTATACACTTTCTTTAATAAAACTATCATATGTCAAGTATCCCGCGTTTTTAGCATCACTCATACTTAAAAACTTATCAATTACCAACTTATCTATTATAATTTCATTATTATTTTTAATTTTAGTTCCACTTATTATTTTATCTACTAAACTACTACTTGCTAAATTTCCCTTAATAGTTTGCATTACTCCTGAAGTCTGTAAATAATTACCAAATTTAAAATTTAATGTAACCATTCCGTCAGTTGGTATCACGTAGTTAACATTATTCATGTTACTTATCTTATCGTATTCACTTTTAGTCATATTATTTTTAGTAAGTAACAGATAGTTTTTATTATAATTTACAAAATCTTTTTCTTTAATATTAAATGTACCTATAATACTACTAACTGAATACATTATAAACATACTTGACATAAAGAAGCCAACTAAAAGTAACTTTTTGATGAAACTATAATTTAAGATTTTCATTAGTCCTCTTTTAGTACCAGAAAATATATTATAAATACTTGAATACTTACTTTTAAACTTGTCATTCTTTACTTTATTATAATCAAAAGAAAATTCTTCATATACTTTTTTATTAATTTTTTCATAATGTGCATCCACCAGTTCTATGTTGCTATTATTTATATTTTCTATCTTTTTAGGACTATCACTTTCTATATAAATATTATCATTTTTAACAACTATCCTTAAGTTTAGTTTAGACTGGTCTTCTACGTAATAATCTATATTAACATTTTTCCCTTTTATAGTTTCGTGCATTTTTATATCTTTTAAGTACACTTTATTATCAAGTCTATAGTCTAACTCATGATTATCTTTATTTATATAATCATTAACTATCTTGCCATCAAAAATTTCTATAATTCTATCACTATAAAATTTAGCAAGTTCTCTTTCATGAGTGACAAGTATTACCAGTCTATCTCTACTTAAACTTTTAATTATGTTCATAACTTCAATTGTATTTTTACTATCTAAGTTTCCAGTAGGCTCATCTGCTATTATAACTTCAGGGTCTTTTACAATAGCTCTTGCAATCGCTACTCTTTGCCTTTCCCCACCGCTAAGCATTCCAGCATATCTATTTCTATATCTATAAATACCCAAGCTTTCTAAACAAAAGTTAACACGTTTACTTATTTCTTCTTTATCTTTAAGTCCATTAATTTTAAGAACTAAACTAACATTATCAAAAACTGTCTCATCATCAAGTAAATTAAAATTTTGAAATATATAACCTATCTTTAAACTTCTTATCTTATCTATCTTATTAACACTTACTTTGGTAATCTTTTCCTCGTCAACATAAATACTACCCTTATCAATTTTAGATAAACCACCAATACTATTTAAAAGTGTAGTCTTCCCACATCCACTAGGCCCTAGAAGTGTAACAATACCCTTTTCTGGTAAATCTATACTAGTATTATCAATTGCTCTTACTTCACTTTTTTTGCCTTTATTAAAATACTTATATACATTAACTAACTTAATCATTATTACACCTCCATATTATATGTAGTTATTACACTACTTTTAAATATCTTTCTAGAGTATCTACTACTTATTAAATAAGACATCATATTTAGTACTAAATATAAAATAATATACTCTTTTAAATTAATATAGAATAATATACCACTTAAATAATTACTTACTATAACGTCACTCTTGACAAGCAAGCTCACTACTAAGAACACAATATATACTAAATTTGTAATATTAAATAACTCTAAAATTAGAAGTGTCTTTGTCTCTTTAAAACTTCCACCTAGTATTCTTATAGTTGTATAATATTTATTTCTAGACTTAATAATTAGTTTAATTACAAAATAACTTATAAAGAATAACACCACAAAAAGTATAGTTAATACTACTACTTTGACTACCTTAATTACCTGGGTAATCGCTGTATCATGTTTAACCTTAACTAAACTAAACACATCATAGTTAGTTAACTCATTAATTGTCTTATCTATATTTCTTGCATTATCTACAAATAAACTAATTTGATAAACATCACTACTTTTATATAGTTTTTCATAGTCTGTACTACTTACAAAAATTGCATTATCATCACTATATTCTTTATCAAATATTTTTTTATAATTATCTTTATTATATATTTTAGCAACCTTTAAATCTAAGCTTTTATTAAAGTAAATATTTTCATATGTCACGTTAACAATGTCTTTACTACAGTTATAACTATCACAAGAAAAACTTAGATTTTCACTTATATAAACACTCCCAGGCATAACTTTATCACTTGGTTGTATATAAGGATAATCATATATCTTTTTAGAATTTATGTTAAGTGTGCTAATACCATATTTTTTTATTTCTTCAGTATTAACAAAATCATACACCTCATCACTTACATAACTTGTAACCATCCAGTTATATTCTTCGTATGTCGCTATTCCTACAATTTTAACCTTTTTGTCTTCATTACTAAACCCTAAACTAACAGTTTTATTTAACATATCATTTTGTAAATCACTTATGTAATAGTTATCAACTGACCCCATTACAATAATTTCGTTATCATTTATAGGCATTCTTCCATATGAAAGTTTACCCTTAAAATCACTTAACTTCATAAAGTTACTTTCTAAATAAATATTATCGTTATCTGTTAAAGTTGCACTATAGTCATATATTGTATCATTTAAAATAACATTTTTTACATTACTAACTTTATACATGTTTTCTATTTCTGTAGAAGTAAAACTAGATTTATCTTTCTTTTTAACAATAATTCTTTTATCAGCGTTCATTTCATTAAAGAAACCATTATAAAAGTTTTCGTTATTCTCTAACTCTAAAAATGCTGAATATGCATCTACTAAACTAAGTAGTACGAATAAATAGACAAACGTTAAAAGTAAAAATTTAGTAGGTATATTAAATGTATTTCTTATTCCTAGTCTTAAATTACTTAAAAACTTAGTTTTCTTTATCTCACTTAAAGTAACTTTTTTAACTTCATTAGCGCTTTTTAATTTAACATCTTCTATAACACTTCCATCATGCATAGTAATCTTTCTAGTAGCATACTCACTTATCTGTTCATAGTTATGAGTAACCACTATTACTAGTTTGTATTTACTTATTTCATAAAGAAGTTTAAGAACACTTTTAGCATTTTTACTATCTAAATTTCCAGTTGGTTCATCTGCTATAATAATCGGTGTATCTTTAGCTAAGCATCTAGCAATTGCTACTCTTTGTTTCATTCCACCACTTAGTTTACTTACTCTTAAGTGTCTATATTTATATAAGTCTACTTTCTTAAGTATTTCAATTACTTTAGATTTAACACTCTTTCTAGTCTCTCCGTTTATTAAAAGTACTAACTCAACATTTTGATAAACTGTATAACTACTTACCAAGTTAAAATTCTGAAAAATATTTCCTATGTATTTCTTTCTATATTCTTCATAATCTACTTCTGTATAATGGCTAGTTTCTTCACCATTAATATACATTTCTCCTTCTTCGTATGTATCAAGCCCACTTAAGACGTTTAATAAAGTAGACTTACCACTTCCACTTTCTCCAGTAATAGCAACAAATTCTCCCATATCAAACTTAAGATTAACTTTATTAATACCACTTGATACTATACCCTTGTTATAATAAAATTTACTAACATTTTTTAATTCTAACATAATTCCCTCCATATCTATAATTATATAGTAAAATCACAAAAAAATATATACACTTTACATTAATATATGTCTAAATTCTTAATCACTTGTTACATATTTTCTTATCATTATTCCATCATTGTTTATGTATTTAATTAACCACTTGTTATTTTCTCTTACCAAAAGTATTCCAGTTGTTTTATTGTGAAAGTCTTTCTTTAAATTAATATCAACATAATTCATATACGTTTCTATTTGACCTATGTGTTCTTTTTTTAGTTCTGTTACTTTTATCTCTACCACTACATTAAATAAAAGCACGTCTATATAATTGTAATTTGAACCTATTTTAATTTTATACTGACTACCACAATAAGTATAGCCTTCACCTAAAGCATTACAGAATTTTATTGGATTTTCGTCTATCCACGTTTGTGCCATCTTTTCAGTTAACTTCCCATCAACCTTCAAGTCTTGTAACACCACTGGAGATGGTAGTTTCTCACTAGTACTTACTACTTCATTACTTCTTAACTTTTCTTTAACTTCAACTGGAAGCCTATTATACTCATCTAACTTTATTCTTTGTCTTAATTGTCGTTTTGTTAAACATAAATTATGTGATAAATTTAAATAGTATTTTATTTCTTCTATATTAGTAATTCTCATTATTTCACATACATTTGACCAAGTGATATTCATATTTTTAAATTGGACAGCCAATGGCTGGCTTTTTTGAATAAACTGATAAAATTTTCGCATATCCTTTAAGTTCTGTATTGAATAACCTTTACCAAGTTCACTAGTAAGTCTCTTAGAATATTCTTTAATAAGTCCGTCTCCATACTTTGCTCTTTCTTCTCCACCTTGTGCTTCAACTAAAAGTTTTCCACGCGTTTAATAGCTTTCCAAATCTTTTTGGTACTTTTGTATTCTCTTACCTTTCTTCCAATTGCATTGTCTATTAAAATATTTTTTATTTCATTATAGTAATTCATTTTAACCCTCCTAAATATTCACTAACTCGCTCATCACTTGTTATGTATTTTCTCCTTTCTTTTCTTTGCATTTTGAATTGGACAGACATTGTCTGTCCTTTTTAAACCAACACATAAATTTTTTTGCTTTTACCGCATTATAACAGTCAATCTCAAATGACCAACTTCACTTTATCATATTAGTGTTTTTCTGTCAAATTGCTCATTTTTTAAAATTGAACGCTATTTTAGTACCAAAAGAACTACAAATGTAACAATTAAAATACATTTTATATGGTTATCCACAGCCAATTATTAAAATCTCTAGTTATTAACAAAATGTAAAAATTCACAAAAAAAAGAAAGAATCAGTCGTTCTTCCTTATTTTAACACTACTAAAGATATATTATCGTCTATCAAAAAGTTTGGATTATCAAGTTGTTTTATGTTATTTACAACTAAATTACTTGTAACTATCTTAAGTTCAACCAAAACATCTTTTAAGTTAGAGTATCTTTTAGCTTTAACCACATTTAAAGTATTCTTATTAATTAATGTAAAATATATATAATCCCTACTCGCTTTATTTTTAATTGTATTAAATATATCAATAACATCATAAATACTCTTAGTTTCTCCTTTTGTACTAAATATAATATTAATATTTGGATAAGTTCCCATATAATTAAATAACAATTGATACGTCCTAGTATCTTTTTTATTAATTAAAATACTGACATTCATGTCATAAGTTTCACTAATCAAATTAAGTGTCTCCAAAACATTTAAAACATTGTCTTTTAAAATATAGTAGTCTTTTAAATCATACTTATTCTCGAATGATATCTTTAAAGTAAAAGAATTAATATTTCCAACTATACTTTTAATCTTATCTTTATCTATTTTATAAATATTTTCTACTTGAAAAGTATTATCCATAGTATCTAGAAAATCATTTTCAATTATAAGTGATTTAGCATTACCATTTAAGCTAGGTATTTCAGTATATGCATATGCTTTACCAGATACTGGACTATAAATTTTATCTTTTACATTTATTAATTCATTTTTCTTAACCATCAAATTTTTAATACTTAAATCAGTTTTATCATTAAATGGTATATAAATAAATTCACTTGTCATAACCGATACAAAAATATCTTCATTCACTATAAATCATTCCTTTCTTTTAAATAATTATGTAGTTCTATTGCTACTTTCTCTGGAAGTATAGCCCCTAATTCTTCCACACTTGCCTCTTTAAGATTTTTTAAACTTCTATACTTTTTAAGCAGTTCCTTTTTTCTAACTTCGCCAATGCCTTCAACCTCAGTAAGTACACTACTTATACTACCTTTACTTCTTATTTGTCTATGATAATTTATTGTAAACCTGTGTACTTCATCACTTATTCTAGTAAGCAAATAAAACATATTACTTTTCTTATTAATCTTATAACTTTCTAAAGTATCTCCGTCTACTAATTCACTAAGTGAGTGCTTATCATCTTTCATTAAGCCACATACTTTAATATGCAAATTTAAACTATTCAAAACTTCATTACACGCGTTTATTTGATTAATTCCACCATCTACTAAAATTAAGTCAGGCATCCTTCCACCATTTACTAGAATACCTTGATATCTTCTATAAATAACTTCTTTCATTGAACCAACGTCATCATTTTTATCAACTGAAATCTTAAACTTTCTATAATCATTCTTACTTGGTTTACCATCTATAAATGTTACCATTCCACTTACCGTATACGTTCCAAACAAATTTGAATTATCAAAAGATTCAATTACGCTTAAATTAGGTATATTAAGTAAACTACCAAGTTCATTATTAGCAAGCACACTTCTTTCTTCGTCTCTATAAATCATTTCTATATTATTTTCTAAGTTTATCTTAGCATTAGTACTAGCTAGATCAAAAAGATGTTTTTTCTTTCCCTTAGTAACACTTATAACCTTAGTTTCTAATATTGTATTAAGTAAATCTATATCTAACACATCAGGCACGATTACTTCTTTTGGAAGAACATTTCTCTTACTATAAAAGTTAACTATATAATATTCTAAAGTTTCCTTAACATCATCTATAAGTGGAAAGATATTCTTTTTATCTCCTAGAAGTTTACCATTTCTAATAAAGAATACAACAATACTAATATAACCATTATCATAATAGTAGTTAAATATATCTCTATTAACTCCATCATTTAATTCTACTTTTTGTTTTTCAAACACCACTTTAATATAGTCAAGTTCTTTTTTTAAATCAAGTGCGACTTCATAGTTTAAATTGTCTGAATTTACTTTAATTTTCTCTTTAATCTTATTTATTAATATATCGTCTCTTCCATTTAAAATAGAAATTATCTCACTATTCATTTTACTAGTATCAATATTCTTGTATTCGCAGTACCCCAAGCATTCCCCAATATGATAGTATAAACATACTTTCTTAGGCATCTTATCACATTTCTTAAGTGGATAAAGCCTATTTATTAAATTAACTAGTCTTCTTGCAGCGCCTTGATTAGGATAAGGCCCAAATAACATCTTATTCTTTTTATTTATGTTAATCTCTCTTTTAACAGTTAGTGTAGGATAAGAATCATTCTTAAACTCAATATAAGGATAACTCTTATCATCTCTTAGTAATATGTTATAATGTGGATCATACTTTTTAATTAAGTTTATCTCTAATATAAAAGCTTCTACTTCACTAGAAGTTACAATATAATCAAAATCAACTATCTCACTAACTAACATTTTAGTCTTACCTGTATGAGTTCTATTGAAGTAACTATTTAATCTATTTTTTAATACTTTTGCTTTTCCTACATATATTACTACTCCTAAGTCATTCTTCATTAAATAACAACCGGGTAACTTAGGTACTAACTTTAATTTTTCTTTAATCATAATAATCACTATATATATTGTATCAAAAAAAACACATAAAAAAAAGAGAAAGTTACTTTCTAGTTAGTAACTATCTCATATCAGCAACCTGTATCAGTTTCTTTTATTGTGTATGGGTCACTTGCTGAGCCATTTCCTGTACTGTATAGAGTGCAAGATTTAAGAGAAATGGCGGGGCGAACACCATAGGTGTCGTTGACGCCGCTGTTGCTCAAGCAGCCAGGGAGGGACGAACCGAACACGATGAACGCGCTAGCTCGAATGCCATACCAACCGTTAGGAGACAACAGCCACCAATGAATGTCACCTGTAGAACTTCCGTTTGCACTATTATAATAATACCATGTTGGTGCATTATTTTGATATAACCCACCTGTAAAAGTTACTTCGTCTGCTGTCATTAATGCTATTGGATATGTTAGTTTCCCGTTACCTGTACTTGTGTCTACTGTGAATTTGTCTTCTGTTACTGAACAATCATAACTTGGTGTTTGATTTGTATATAGTCTTGTGTATGCTCCAAAGTATGTATATTCAGATACTGTATATGTTCTATCATTACAATATACTGCTGTTGTACTTAAGTATTTTGTATAACCTTTTGCTTCTAAGTTGCTTATATACCAGTTATCTATTGTTGTTTTTATTGTACTAGGGTTTGTTTGGTTAGTTCTAGCATTTGCTATACTTCCTAAACTTCCGTACATATAACTTACATATGCTATATTATCAAAACTACTATTAAATGCTGATGTTCCTATATATGCGTCTGTTGCTGTTGTACTTGTACCGTGATATAGTAATCTTACTCCACCATCTGAGTTTGTTCTTATTATTCTCCAGTATAAGTCTTGATTACTTGCATTCTTTCCAAACTTTACCCAGTTATCTGTTGCATTTCCTGCAAAATAGTATACTGTTTTACTGTCTTCAGTAGAAGTATATAATGTGTTTGTATTGTCATTTGTTAAAACTTTACCAAAGTCTGTTCTTGTTAACTTTGTTGATTTGTCTACAAGTAATTGATTGTATAGTGTTTTGTTTGGATCTTCTGTTCCTTCAGTTATAAATAGTGTCCCACTTAGTTTCTTACCCATATCATCACTTTGGTCTACACTTTCATCGTTTGAATACTTAAATTCAATTGTATAACTTTGTGTTACTCCATTAGGTATTACTACACTATAAGCTAGTATTGTATCTGTTGCTATACTAGATTTTGGTATATCTTTAAACTCAGTCATATTATATCCACCATTTGTACTAGTTATCTTATATTGTAAGTATCCTTCTGTTACAAAAGTATTTAATAAGTCTTTTATTACTATATTATACTTATATTCACTTTTACTGTTATTTTGTACAGTAAAAGTTTTAGTTTTTTGCCAACCTGGTTCTATATCTGCACCAGCTATTTCTCCATCTGTGTCAGTGAATACTATCTGCAAGTTAGTACTTGTTACACTTACATCTTTTCCCTTTCCTATTATTTGTGTTGTAAAATAAGCTAGTGATACACTTAGTACTACTACAAGTAAACTTACTATTACAAGTGTTAATTGCTTTCTTTGCATATTTAATGCACTCCTTTCTTTTTAAGACACGAAAAAATGGGTAGACTTATTCTATCCATTTAATTGCACATGAAAAACTATAGTTATTTATGCTAGTTAAATAACCCCCCCCCATTTGTACTTTGTTTTGTACTAAAAAGTTATTTTTCATGTACTTCACTTCCTATCTTTATTACAAGATAATCTTATCAAAAAAAGTACTATTTTTCAAGTACTTTTAAAACAATTCTTTTGAATCTAATATAATTGTAACAGGTCCATCATTATATATTTCTACTTTCATATCTGCACCAAATATTCCAGTTTCAGTATGAACTAGACTTTTTAACTTTTCATTCATGTAGTCATATAACTTAGTTGCCTCATCTGGTTTCATTGCATTAACAAAACTTGGACGTCTTCCTTTACTACAGTCAGCATATAAAGTAAACTGGCTAATATTTAAAATAGATCCTTTAACATCTAACAAACTTAAATTCATTTTTTCATTCTCGTCTTCAAATATTCTTAGATTTAATATTTTATCTATCATTTTGTCAACTATTTCTAATGTATCTGTATCAGTAAAGCTAGATAAAAGCACAAAACCATGTTCAATACTTCCGTTTACTTTTCCATCAATTGTAACTTTACTATTCTTACTTCTTTGCACTACTACTTTCATTATCTTTCCACCTTACTTACAAATTTAAGTCCTCTTAAATCATTCATAAACTTATCTAAACTTTCTTTATTCTTAACTTTACAAACAAGCTCATATATATCGTCTACTTTATTGTTACCCTTATTATTTATAGAAGTAACTAACACATCACTTTTTGTAGCAACACTTATTATATCAACTAAATGCTCATTTGATGGGTCAATATATACTTTTATATTTGTAATAAATTTATCCATTACTTTATCATTCCACTCAGCATTAATAATTCTTTCTCCATTTGCGTCTATCATTTTACAGTCTTTTCTATGTATTGTAACACCATTACCCTTAGTAATATATCCTACTATCTCATCACCCAAAACTGGATTACAACAATTTGCTAAGTTAGTCAAAATATCTCCATATCCTGCAATTAATATTTTACCATTTGGAGTGTCTTTTACTACAACGTCATTTTCAAGTAACTTCTCAATTGTATCGTCTTTCTTAGGGTTAACTATATCATTAAGTTTATTAACTACCACTATTGGAGTATATTTTAAACTAGATATACCTAAACATACTTCGTCAAAATTATCACATGATAATTCTTCACATAATTTAGTAATATTTTCTTCAGTTAATACTTCATTTATATTTATATGTTTTTTCTTTAACTCTTCTTTTAATAAAGCATTACCAGTTTCTATAGATTTATCTTTTTCTTTTTTATAGAAATAACTTCTAATTCTAGATTTAGCACTTTCTGTTTTAACAAACTTTAGCCATGCTTTTGATGGAGTATGTCCTTTTTCACGTCTTAAATCAACTATATCCCCATCTTGTAGTTTATAGTCTAAACTCACTTGTTTTCCATTAACTAAAGCTCCAATTGTTGTATTACCTACTTCACTATGTATTTTGTATGCAAAATCTATTGGCGTTGAGTCTACAGGTAGTTCTATTATATCTCCTTTAGGGGTAAATATATAGATAAATTCTTTTGTTATAGAGTTATTTAAATCTTTAAAAAACTCACTATTATCTTCCATATCATTTACTTCTATTAAAGTTCTAAACTGTGCTAATTTCATTTCTAGCTCATTTTTCTTAGAACCATCAGTATGCTCTTTATAACTCCAGTGTGAAGCTACACCATGTTCAGCTACTTCATTCATTTCATAAGTACGTATCTGTACTTCAAAGATATTACCATCCACCCCAAATACAGTAGTATGTAAACTTTGATACATATTATTTTTAGGATTAGCTATATAATCTTTAAATCTCTTAGGAATAGGCCTAAACTTTGAATGAATTAGCCCTACTACTAAATAACACTCTTCTGTTTTTTCTACAAGTACTCTTAGTCCTAGTAAATCATATATTTCCTCCCATTTTTTACCAGCTTTTAATTTATTAAATATACCTCTTACAGACTTAACTCTATAAGTAATTTCATACTTAATTTCATGCTCGTTTAAAATATTTATTATCTCATCTCTCATTTTATATAAAGACTTTTCTAACTCTTCTTTACTAGCATCAATTTTTTCTAGTACTTCATTATATAGCTCTGGATAACTGTATCTTAAACACAAGTCTTCTAATTCACTCTTCATTGTTTTAATACCAAGCCTATGCGCAATTGGGATGTATATTTTTTCTGTTTCGTCAACCACGTCAAGTATATGCTCCTTTGGATGAACATACATTGTTCTTAAATTATCTAACCTATCAGCTAGTTTAATAAACAAACTAATTGGATTTTCACTAAGCCCTACTACTATTCTTCTATATTTATCAGTATCATTTCCCTTAAAAGTTCTCTTTAGATGACTTAACTTACTAATTGAGTTTAGTATAGTTAACACATCTACCCCAAAATACTCAGTTATTTCTTCAGGTGTAACTTTCTCTAAAGTAATCCCCTCATGTATAAGAGCGCACCCTATTGTAGTTGTATCCATCTTAAGCATAGCTAGTATAGTAGAAACTCTTATTGCATGACAAATATATTCTTCTTTAGTAAGTCTAGTCATCCCTTCATATATCTTAAGTGCATAGTTATAGTATTCGTCTATTATTTCTAAAGACTTACTATCCATATAACTTGATAAAATACTCTTTAATTTTTCATAATCTTTTTCTTTTGTTTCCATTATCCATTTATTCCTTTAATTATTAATTCTTCAGGCTCTTTATCTTCTTTATTAATTTTAGGATGCTTAATTCTATGTATTTCTAGTTTTTCCCATACAAATGGTGCGATAAATAAACTACTAAATGTACCAAATGTTAAACCAAATAAGATAGTCAAATTAAACTCCTTAACACCTGTTGAATTCATTAAAAGTAATACTATAATTGCTGAAAGTGTTGTTATACTAGTTAAAACATTTCTTCTTAGTGTTACACTTGCACTATAGTTAACTACTTCTTTTATAGTTTCTTCATTTATTTTTTTAACTTTACTTAAACTATCTCTAATCATATCAAATACTATTATTGTATTATTAATTGAATAACCTATAATTGTTAGTATACCTGCTACAAATATAAAGTTTATTTCTATTCTAAATATTATAAACAAGCTTATTGTAACTAGTACATCACTTAAAATAGCTATAATACTAGACACACCAAAATTATAAGTAAATCTTACTGCTATATATATTAGAATAGCAATACTTGCATAAATTAAACTCTTTATTGCATTTTTAGTTAAATCTTTTTTAACAACATTACTAATACTAGATATATCAGTATCAATATCTTTTGCAAGCATATTTTCTTTAATAGACTTTATCTCTTCGCTATTTAAACTCTCATCTATTTTTATAAAATATTCTTTATCATTTAGTTTATCTTCTTCATTAATAGTATAATCTTTAAGTATGTCTTTTACTTCTGTTATATCTATATTTTCAGAAGATTTTATAGTAATTGCACTTCCTCCTTTAAAGTCTACACCCAATTTTATTCCCTTAGTAAGTAACATTACTACACCTATAATTATAACTAGACAAACAACTATAATATTGTATTTTGCATACTTAGTTATGTTTCTAACTTTACTTTTCTTACATTTTCCTAAGAATAAGTTAATATTATCATCAAACTTACCTGTATTTATAAAGAATGACAACACAAATCTATTAACTCCAACCATAGATATAGAAGTCACTATAATAGTTAACATAAGCATTGTTGCAAAACCTTTAACACTAGATTCACCAAATATAAATAATACTAAAGCTGCAATAAATGTTGTAAGGTTTGCGTCTATTAGAGACACTAAACTTCTTTTATTTCCATCAACATATGCATTTTTTAAACTCTTACCATTTGCTATCTCTTCTTTAATTTTCTCTAAAGTTATGATACTAGAGTCAACAGCCATTCCTATACCAAGTATTAAAGCCGCAATTCCTGTTAAAGTTAATACTCCGTCTATTAAATTATAGAATAAGAACACTAATGAAATATATAAAGCTAAACTAATTACACTAATTAAACCTGATAATCTATAGAAGAACACCATAATTAAAGCAATTATAATAAATGTAATAATTCCAGCCTTAGCAATTAATGCTAAAGTGTTTGATCCGTATGACGCATCTACTGTTTTAGTGCTTATTTCAGTTAACTTAGTTGGTAAACTACCTGAATTTATTAAGTCTACTAATAAACTTGCTTCTTCTTCAGAAAAGTTTCCTTGTATAACTACATTACTAGAAAATGCTTCTTTTACAGTAGCAGCAGAAATACAGTTACTTCCACTTTCTCCACATTTAGTATTACTATACTCATCTCCTTCTTTGTAGTCAAGCCAAATAGTTATCATTTGATCAGTACTTTCTGAAACACTTTTAGTAACTCTATAAAAAGTATCTTTGTCTTTAATAGATAAAGCTACAACTGGTTTACCTGTTTTATTGTCATAATCTAAACTAGCTCCAGGAGTAGCAAGCACACTACTAGACATCAATTCCTCATTAGAAGTATTCCTAAATGTTAACACTGCAGGTGTAGTAAGTCTATCTCTTGCTTCACTTTCATCTTTTACTCCAGGAAGTTTTACTCTTATTTTATTCCCTTCAATAACTATTTCAGGCTCACTTACTCCAAGAGTATCTATTCTTTTACCAATAGACTTATAAGTAGCCTTAATATCAGAGTCAGTAACATCTTTTCCATCCAAACTTTCTACCAAGTATAATACTTCAAAACCCCCTTTTAAATCTAATCCATAATTAATTTTCTTACTAAATGTAAAAGTTAAAAATACACTTACTAAAAATATTACTAAAGTAATAAGTAAACATTCACCTATTTTATAAGTCTTTTTCTTCATAACAAATTTCCTTCCTCTTTAGATATCTCAATATCTCTCTTTCTTAATATATCAAACACATACCCCTTAATACTCTCTAACTTCAAATCCATAATATCACTAACCATTTCACTTAATGTTAAGTCACTCTTTTTTTTCCATACAGTACTACTTAAATAATTCCATATATCTTCTTCTTTAATATAAGATATATGATTTCTTTTTAGTTCTTCTACTTTAGAATATAAAGCTGGTTTAATTCTATTATATAATTCTTCTAAATTTCTAAACTCTGTCATAACTTCACCCATTTAAGTATACTACATTTTTAAGTATTTGAAAAGAAGACTTTAACAAAAAGTCTCCTTTAATCTATGTAAACACATGAAAGTGTATACTAATTATATGTAAAACTATTATTTTATATGTCTAACTAAACACACTTCTTTATTTAAAATACTCGATTTATCTTGAAAGTAAACATAGCCCATTTCGTTAGCTAACTCACGATATAACTTAAGAATATGCTCTTTGTTTTCATCATTAGTATCTACACATGCACCAATAAACAAAGGTTTCATTGGAAGTTCAAATACTTCATTTGATAAACCACATCCAATTATAGCGTCAAATCCATCTATTAAAGGATGCTCATAATAATACTTGTTTTTTCTATTAAAATACTTATCATTTTCAACTGTACTAGGAATATATATTTCTTTATCTTTAATATATCCATTAGCGCCTTTTAAGTTAAAACTTCTTAAATCTTTATAATTTACACCACTATTTAAAATGTATGTATCATACCCTCTTAAATATTTAGACATACTAAGTGTTACATTACTTAATATCTCTAGTATTGAACTATAATCTTCTATATTAAACCCACACGCTTTCATATACTCTAAAAATAACATTGTATCTTCTGAATTTTTCATATTTACCCCCATTAAAATATATAACTAATTTATTTTTTTATTATTGGTGGAGCTGACGAAGAGCGACTTCGTGTCCAAAGCATCAAGTATACAGGCATTCTTACAAGTTTAGTTGGTTTATATTTTAGCTAATATTTAGGAGAGCCAACGATCCAATACTAGCCTAAGTTTAGTATTTTTCATTATGAAACCTAAACAATTCATAATATAGTTCACTTTTATGAGTCTAGACATTACTCTCGTGAACAAAGAGTAAGCTAAACGCACCTTCTACCTAATTAGGCAAAACTAGGTGCAAAATTAAAGTTATCGTTTCCGATTATTTTATTGTTGCGTTTTAAGTACGCCTACTACTTGTACCCATACCTACGAATACTCTGTCGAATCAAAACAGCCCCATAAGTACGATATAAGTATACCAAAAACTTTTAATTTTGTCAATCTTTTGTACTAAAATAAATACAAAAACATCGTAATTAAACGATGTCTATTCACTTTCAAACTGACTATAATATAACGAATTATATAGTCCATGCATACTAATTAGTTCTTCATGAGTTCCTTGTTCAATAATATCCCCATCTTTTAAGACTAATATAAGGTCTGCATTTTTAATAGTAGAAAGTCTATGCGCTATAATAAATGATGTTCTACCTTTCATTAAAGAGTCCATAGCTTTTTGAATTAACTCTTCAGTTCTTGTATCAACGCTACTGGTTGCTTCATCTAGTATTAGCACCTTAGGGTCTCTTAAAATAGCTCTTGCAATTGTCAAAAGTTGCTTTTGTCCTTCACTAATATTACTTGTTTCTTCATTTATTTGCATATTATAACTATTAGGTAACGTTTGAATAAAGTGATGCACCTGAGCTTCTTTAGAGGCTTCTATAACCTCGTCATCCGTAGCATCTAGTTTTCCATACCTAATATTTTCCATAATAGTATCACTATAAAGCCAAGTATCCTGAAGAACCATTCCAATGTTCTTTCTTAGTTCATTTCTATCAACATCTTGTATATTAATATTATCTATCAAAATACTACCTGAATTAACATCATAAAATCTCATAAGTAACTTAACTAATGTAGTTTTCCCACTTCCAGTAGGCCCAACTATTGCAATTTTTTTACCTTTTTCTACATATGCACTAAAGTCTTTTATAATAGGTTTATTTTCATCATATCCAAACTTTACATGGTCAAACGTAATATTACCTTTAACATTTTCTAAAAGTACAGGGTTTTCTAACTTTTTCTCTTCTTCTTCTAAAAGATAATCTTCCACTCTTTCACTAGCAGCAATCATGCTTTCTAACTCAGTCATAATACTTGCTAAATTTCCTATTGGGTTAGTAAAGTTTTTAGCATATGTTATAAATGATTGAATATTTCCTACTGTAATCTTTCCTTGTATTACAAATAACCCACCTAAAAATGCAATAACAACGTAACTTAAGTTTCCTATAAGCATCATAATTGGATGCATTATTCCACCTATAAAGTTACTCTTCCATGTATTATCAGCGAGACTATCATTTTCTTTATTAAAATCTTTTAATATTTTGTCTTCAGAATTAAACACCTTAATAATATTATGATTTCTTAACATTTCTTCTACTTTTGTATCTACTTTAGCAAGTCCTTCTTGACGATAAGTAAAATACTTTTGCCCCTTACTTGCTATTTTTATAGTTAACATCATACATATTGGAAGTATTATGATTATTGCTAGAGTCATTGTAACATTTATACTAAACATCATTATAAGCATACCTAATAAAGCGACTATACAAGTAACTGTTTCTGTTAAAGCATTACTTAAATTTTGACTAATCTTATCAATATCATTAGTAATTAAAGACAACACTTCCCCGTGGCTTTTCTTATCAAAATATTTTAAAGGAAGTCTTTCCATCTTTCTATTTACTTTTCTTCTTAAGTCCATTGTGTATTTAGCACTTATTTTAGATACAACTACACCTTGAACATAGTTAAATATCGCACTTATTATATATAAGATTAATAAAGTTATTAATATTGTATGAAGCTTATTAAAGTTTATACTTCCAGTATTATTTAGTTTAGCAATCACACCATTATATAACTCAGTTGTAGCATTTCCTAAAACTTTAGGCCCAACTATTGTAAAAAGTGTAGACAAAATACTAAACATAAAGACTACCATAATTTTAGTTTTATAAGGTTTAAGTGAAGATATAAGCCTCTTTAAAGAAGTAGTAAAATCTTTTGGTTTATCTTTCACTCTTCTTCACCTCCTAGCTGACTAATTTTAATTTCTTTATATATTGGACAAGTATTAATTAGCTCTTCATGTTTACCCATTGCTACTATTTCTCCATTATTTAACACTATTATATTATCTGCATTAATTACACTACTAATTCTCTGTGCAACTACAAATATCATTTTATCTTTAGATATACTTTTTAAATTTTCTCTTACTTTTTTATCTGTATTAAAGTCAAGAGCGCTAAAAGAGTCATCAAATATAAGAATATCCGGATCTTTTGCTAAAGCTCTTGCAATAGATAATCTCTGCTTTTGACCACCACTTACATTAGACCCACCTTCACTTATCTCTCTATCAAATAACTTTTCATTTTCATTAACTATCTCCATAGCTTCACTTATTTTACAAGCCTTTTCTATTAATTTAACATCTTTCTTTTTCTGAGCAAATGTTAAGTTACTCATTATTGTACCTTTAAATAATTTTCCCTTCTGTGGAACATACCCAATATGACTTCTCAAATCACTTACTTTTACATCTTTAATATTAACACCATTTATTAAAATACTTCCACTAGTTACTTCAAATAATCTTGGTATTAAGTTAATTAATGTAGACTTGCCGCTTCCTGTACTACCAATAAATGCAGTAGTTGTACCTTTTTTAGCAGTAAAATTAATATCTCTTAACACATCTTCCGTTGCATTATTATATCTAAAGTATACATCTTTAAATTCTAAAGTATCAACTTCAGTTATCTTTTTAGTCTTTTCTTTATCAACAATAGTACTATTAGTATTAAATATCTCATTAATCCTTCTTACACTTACAAAGCTTCTTGGTATCATAATTAGAGACATAGACATCATTAAAAATGAACTAATTATTTGCATAGTATATGTAATAAATGCGATTAAATCTCCAACTTGCATTGAAAAACTTGAAACTTTATATGCTCCTACCCATATTATTAGAATAGCTACAGCGTTCATAATAAATGTTAGTGTAGGTAACGATAAACTCCATACTATATCTATGTATAAGCCATTGTTTGCAAGTTCTGTATTAGCTTTATCAAACTTATCTTCTTCAAACTTTTTATTTGCAAATGCTCTTATAACAAGAAGTCCAGTTAAACTTTCTCTACTTACTAAATTTACTTTATCAAGTAATTCCTGAAACTTTTTAAATTTAGGAGATACTAACATAAATGATATAAATATTAATAAAAGTACTAAACTTACTGATAAAACTATTATCCAAGATATTGGACTATTTATAACTTTAGTAATCGCTCCAATTCCTAATATAGGCGCAAATAAAACTATACTTAAAATCATTGTAACTACACTACTTATTTGAGTTATATCATTTGTACATCTAGTTATTAAAGATGCGCTACTAAAGTTGTTTAAGTCTGCAGTTTCTAAAGATATAATTTTTTCTACAACTTTCTTTCTTAAATCCCTACTAAATAAAGTACTTACTTTACTAGAAACATATACACTTAATATAGTTATTCCCATCGCAAGTATTGCAACTATAATCATTTTAATTCCAGTAGTTTTAATATACGACATAGACATACTATCAATATCTTCTCCCAAAAGTTTATATTCATTTTTTAAGTTATTAATTATTTCACTTCTAGTAGTTGTATTATAGATTTTTTCTAAAGAAGGTGTGACATCACTTTCACTTAAGTTATCATTAACTTTAGTACACACTCCACTAATGCATTCATAGCTAGATTTAATAACACTTGAATACCCTGAGTTTTCAAGTAAACTATTAAATGTACTTTCTTTTAATTTTATAGGTACAACACTTGTTATACCACTCTGTTCTATACCAACATTAACAATATTACTTGTGTATGTTGGAAGTGCTAAATTACAGTATGCTTGCGTTATTAACAGGCCAATTACTGCTAGTATAGCCCATTTATATTTTGACAAACACTTTACTATTTCTTTCATTATATCACCATAATTAAGTTTACATTCATGAATAATAAAAGTCAAGTGAATTTCTTTAACTTTCGTTAAATAAATAGTCGTATATTGCTGCAAATTTAATATAAGGCACATAATCTAACATAAAAAAACACCGCACAAATACTAAGACGGTGTTCTATCTACCAAATACACCTAAAGCCATAAGCTAGGTATTACTCTCTATGGTTGTCCATTAACATTGTATGCAGTTTAAGACAATTTAATAAGAACAAATTTTACTAAATCTAGTACTTTATTTTACACTATTATTTAAGTATCTCATTCAATATAGTATTCATTACATAAACTTTATCTTTTCTTATAAACATCATATTATCTTTTAATACCAGTAATCCATTTTTTAAAAGTGGTGTAATATTAAACTCATCTTGAATATTAGTGTGATACTTATTAAAGAACTCTACTATATCTATCCCATCAAGTTTTCTAAAACCTAATATAATTTCATTTTCCATATCTTCTCTTTTAGATAAAACCAGTTCATTAAATCTAAAATTATCTTTTAAATATGTATTAAAACTTCTTGTATTTTCATACCTTAATTCGCTTATAAACCCATGTGCCCCCAAACCAAAGCCATAATACTCGTTATTATCCCAATAGTTTAAATTATGAACACTTTCATATCCAGGAATACTATAATTACTCACTTCATAATGATGGTAACCTTTTTTAGTAAATTTCTTTTCAATATATTTATACATCTTATAGTCTAAGTCTTCACTTATTGGTTTAACTTTATTTACAAATAATGCTGTATTAGGTTCCAATATTAAACTATATGCTGATATATGTGGCACTCCAAGTTTAAGTATCTCTTTTACATCACTTTTAAGTACACTAAACTTTTCTATAGATAGAGCATACATCAAGTCAACATTTATATTTTCAAAATACTTTTTTACTAACTTAATATTATTAATAATCTCTTGTTTTGTATGTTTTCTATTTAAATATTTTAAATTTATCTTATTAAAACTCTCTACCCCTACACTTATTCTATTAACACCATTTTCTTTTAAGAAAGATAATTTTTCTTCTGTAATATCGTTTACATTCATTTCAAAAGTAAACTCTTCTAACTTACTAACATCAAAGACTTTTATTATAGAAAATAGTTTTTTTAAATTCTCCATACTAAGCACACTTGGTGTCCCACCACCTATATAAATTGTCCTAACCTCGTCATTATCATAATACTTATTTATTTCTTTTTCTAAATGCGATAAGTACTCATCAGCCCATATTTCGTCATGCAAAAACTTGCAGAAATCACAGTAACTGCAAATACTTGAACAAAATGGTATATGTATATAAACACTTCTCATATAAATCACTAACCTAATTTTACCAAAAATACTTAATAAAGTCTACAGGTATTTGTGTATTTTATACATTCCTAACCTTCAAATAAATAAGGTACTTAATATTTTGACAATATGCCTAAAATATGGTATAGCATATATGCAATTTATTAAATTGTCATTTAGTCCTATACGGACACACCAGTTCATATGAACTGTCATTTAGCCTTTTACAGGCACATCAGATATCACATTGTGGTATCTGTTTTTTATTTTAAAAACATAAAAAAAAAATACCACTTATATTAAAAATGGTACAATAAAACCCCACGGGTAATGGGGCTGACGTTTAAACTTGGTGACCAGTACGGGATTTGAACCCGTGAATGCACGCGTGAAAGGCGTGTGTGTTAACCATTTCACCAACTGGCCATCATCATGGTGGGCCTGAATGGACTTGAACCATCGACCTTGCGCTTATCAGACGCACGCTCTAACCAACTGAGCTACAAGCCCTTTTTTTGCTGAACCTATTTAATTGTATAATATTTTATTCAATAAATCAAGTATAAATTTTAAAAATTATGCATTTTTTAAAAAAAACATAAAAAAAGCGTTACTTTTTCATAACAAGTACACTTTTATTATTAATATCTATTAACTTTATTACATCTTTTACTTCAGATAATTTATATTCTTTTACTACATCACCCATCTTATTTAAAAGTTTGTTATAACATAAAATATTTGTAGTAATCATGTCTTCTACGTTAACAATATCTTCAAAACTTAATATTAAATTACTAATATATCCTTTTTTCTTCCTATCCAAGCTTTCAGTTGTAAACTCTAAACTAGATAATTCTTCATTTACTATTTTCTCAAACTTATCAACACTATTAGTGCTTGCTGTAAATACTAGTATTAAATAATCATCTACTTCTTCAGTAAAATAATCAAACCTATTTAATCCCTCATTCATAAGCCTTAAATAACTCTTACCCGTTTTACCAAAGTTTTCACTAATTACCATTTCTAACATAATCCTTGTATTTAGTTTAGACCCTTTCCCTACTTTAATCTTATAACCAATAACTACTTTAGCTTCTAAAATATCTTTGGACACTTCAGCATAACTAACATTAACTTTATATTCTTCTTTTGGTCTTACTATTAAAGCACTCGTATTCTTTATTTTAACACCCTTCATATAATCTTTAATATAGTCTAACACACTTTCTTTATCAAAATTTCCAGTTACAACAATAAACATATTTTCAGGTGTATAGAAGTCCTTATATAATCTATTCAACTCTTCACAAGTAACACTTTTAATACCTTCTTCTGTACCAATTACTAAACTCTTAATGAAACTTTTATTAAAAGCATTATCAAATAATGTTGTCTGTGCTTTAAAATAAGGATCTGTTTGATACATATAATACTCTTCTAATATAATACCCCTTTCACTTTCCACATCTTCTTTTTTAATATCAGCCTTAAAAACACGGTCAAATAAAAGTCTTATATTTTCAAGTATATTCTCTTCTCCATAAATATTATAATTAGTTCCATTATATGTAGTATACGCATTTGCAATACTTCCTAGCTTATTTATTTCATCCATCGCATCTTTATTTTTAGTAAAATCCATTACCCTATGTTCAAGAAAATGCGCACTTCCTTTAGTAACATCATACACTTTACTTCCACTTCTATATTTCATTACTTCAGCTCCAAAATGAGTGCTTACTGTTATATAAAAATTCTTACTTTTAGTTGTAGGATACATATAAACAGTTATTCCATTATCTAGTTTTTCACTATAAATAAACTCCCCATAATTAAAATCAATTTTCTTCATTCTTAACTCCCTCTAGTAAAAATACTTCTTTAATATCTATCTTTTTAGCTAAATCACTAACATTCTTACTTGTCATATTATCAATATATTTTTTTCTATCTTCTATACTAGGAATATTAGTAAACTCTCTTAAATAATAATAGTTCACTATCTTAAAAGGATTTTCATAGAAATCATTAAAAGCAATATTTAAAGTTTTCTTAGCATTATCTATAAGACTATCAACAACACTTTCATCTTTCATACTCTCTAAACTTTCTTTAATAAGTCTTAACGTTTCATCAAAATTTTCTTTATTTATTCCACTATCTATTATAATAGTTTTAGTAAATCTATTAATAGTACTTCCTATATGATAACATAAACTATTCTTCTCTCTTACATTAACAAACAATACTGAATTATTCATACTTCCTAAAATAGTACTATATAAAAGCATTTGATAATCTCTTTCTTCTATAGTCAAATCTTTTAAAGTTAAACCAACTAAAAGTATAGACTGATTAGCTGGGTACTCTTCTTTATCTATTTTATATTTACTCTTAATATCTATATATAACTCTTTACTAGTATTATCTCTCTCTTTAAAGCCCTTTAATAACTTATCTACATTAGTAAGTACACTCTCCTCGTCATAATCTCCAATTACAAACACATCTATTTTAAAACTATCAAATAATTTTAAATACGTTTTATATAACTGTTTATTAGTAAGACTTTTAAATATATCTATATCTTTATAATTATTTTCTGCATATATTGTATCTTTATAAAATCTCTCATTAAAAAGTAAACTACCATAAGCCCCCATATTATCTTTAACATTGTTTATACTATTTATTAAATTTTCTTTATGTACATCAAACACATTAAAACAATTATCCTTAATAATAGGATTTACTATTATTTCCCTAAACATATCAAAAGTTTCATTATAAATAGACATTTCTGTATACTTAGGATTAATAAATCTTAAAGAAGCTTCAAAACTCATATTTTTACTAGTTATAAGTGATCTAAAAGTTATACCTGCATTATATAAGCTCTCTAGTTTTTTAGTTATCTCATTAACATTCTTATACTTTTTAGTACCATTCATAGGTAGTACTCTTTCAAGTAGCTTTAAATAACAAAACTCATTTTTATCATATAACTTAGTAAATTTAAGACCTACATTAATAGTTTTAAATCTATCAGTTTTAATTAAATGAAGTGTATAATTATCTTTTTTAATTTTCTTATATTCCATATTATCTCACATCCTAGATATTATTATAACCTAAACAAGCATTAACATTCAACAAAAAAAGAAAGAATTCTCATCTTTCCTTTATATATTAATAGACACAGTTAAGTTAATGTGGCCCCTAGCATCCACTTGTTGTTTCTTGTATTGTGTATGGGTTAGTTGCCGTTCCGTCTCCACTAGAGTATTTAACACATGATTTTAGTGATGTGACTGGACGCACACCGCCCGTGTCGAGGACGAGGTTGCTGTTCAAGAAGCCAGGCCAGGACGAGCCATGCACGCCGAACACGTGAGCGTAGCTACCATCCCAAATGTAAGGAGACAACACCCACCACCAAGTTGAGCCTGTTGAGCTTTCGTTTGCACTATTATAATAATACCATGTTGGTGCATTCGAACCATACTTTCCACCTGCAAAACTTACTTCGTCTGCTGTCATAAGAGCTATTGGGTATGTTAGTTTTCCATTTCCGGTACTACTATCTACTGTGAATTTATCGTTGGTGTCTGCACAGTTGTATGTTGGTGTTTTATTTACATCTAATCTTGTTTTTGCTGAATACCCAAATGATGAACTTACACTATATGTTCCACTAGTTACACTTCTATCATTACAATATATTGCTGTCGCGCTTAGATACTTTCCATAATTTGAATTTAAATTATCTTTATACCATGTATCTATTACTCCTTTTATTGTACTTGAGTTTGTATTTGTTCTATTATTTACTTGTGAACCACTTGTT
>ENA-ORLW01000475-ORLW01000475.1-human-gut-metagenome-genome-assembly--contig:-NODE-475-length-57549-cov-3.849962_pt1 | contig 57549 bp, 53 predicted proteins | sample MGYA00243017_ERZ508829 | MGnify/ENA primary metagenome ERZ508829 (study PRJEB26277, sample SAMN04329776) | human gut metagenome | biome: human-associated habitat | host: Homo sapiens | place: USA...
GTTCGGGCAGGCATATGGTGCAAAAGAGGATGATAATCTGAGGTATTATCATCGTGCAGGTCAGATAATCAGCGTAGTCGGAAGTGCGCTCTGTGTGGCGGTTTATGTTCTGTTTCCTCGTATGCTTTGTCAATTGTTTGGCGCAAGCGGAGAAACGCTTGAATTTACATCAATCCATATGTGGGAATATTGCTGGGGCTTTGTTGTGGGAAGCATTAATACGATGCTGTCCGCCTACTTTTACTCTACTAAACGATCCGGTCAGGCAATTGCGATCAATATCGTACGCAGTCTGGTTATGAACTCGCTGATCATTACATTCTTACCTATGATTTTCGGAAGTGCAATTGTATGGCATACCTTTGGAATTTATGAGGTCATTGTATTGATAGTAGCGATTTCTTTAAAAAAGGCATCGGAACGAAAAGGTATAGTCTACAGATAAAGAATGACCGGGCGGTTTTTCGGATATCCGTAAACGGTTCAGCTTGTGTTTGAAGGGAGGCATTGCATGGAGAATGAGCAATTTGACAGTATCATGGATTCTGTTGTGATGTCACTGAAAAAACGGGGATTTGACCCATATATTCAACTGTTAGGATATTTGCAGGGAAACAACCCGTTGTTTATCACTCGTTACAATAATGCCAGAGCAGTCATTGAAACATTAGACAAGGAACAAGTTAGGCGTTATGTAATGGAAATGAATCGATAGCTCGGAATATGGGTGAAAAAGTTTATCGATTTTATACTTATCAGGATCATCGGAGGGCGCACCATCGCAATGGCTGTGTCGGATAAGATGTCGGGTGCGCCCGGTTATTGAGAGATAATCGGGTGCATTTACTTTGCAAAAATATATATTTAGAGGTAGCTTATGAAACTTATTTTACGCTTTTTAAAGCCGCATTGGAAACTGTGCTTCTTCACAATTCTTTTTGTGATCGTTGATGTTGTCGGAGCACTGATTATTCCTACCTTTGCGGCAAATATGTTAAATCAGGGTACAACGCCCGGGGCAGACTTTTCCGTCCTTACACAAACCTGTATAAAAATGCTTATTGCTGCTCTGATTTCTGGTATTGCAACCATACTCGGTGCCTACATTTGTTCCGATTTGACATCGAAAGTAGGCGCAGATATACGGAGAACCTTATATAAAAAGACGCTTAGTTTGTCCGGCTCGGATTTTCGCACCTTTGGTACCGCATCGGTAACGACAAGAACCGTGTCGGATATTACAAACATTCAGTTCGCACTTTTAAGCTGTTTTCAAATGCTGTTTCCTGTGCCGGTTATTTTTATTGTTTCCCTTGTGCTTGCCTTTCACAAGGATGTGCTGATGGGACTGATTTTAGTATGTGTTTTACTTTTGATTATCGTTGTTGCCGGCATCATTATGCACAGCACTGCGCCAATGTTCAAAAAGCTGCAAAAGAAGCTGGATAAAATGAGCAAGGTGCTTCTTGAAAATATTACCGGCGTCCGTGTTATCAGAGCCTTTAACAAAGAAGAAAGCGAAGAAGGACGATTAAATAACGAGTTCGGCGATTATGCAGGAACCGCCATTAAGGTCAACAAGCGCTTTGCTGTTCTTGACAGCATTTCCTTTTTTGCAATCAATGTATTTGTGATTCTGGTGTATACATTCAGCGGATTCCGCATTACTGCAGGACATTTTCAGATCGGCGATATTACGGCAATTATTGAGTATGCAATGCTTTCACTTTTCTTTCTGATGATGGCACAGATGGTCATCCTCACTTTGCCCCGTGCATTGGAATGCTGTAACCGTATCGGCGAGATACTTGATTTTTCTCCAACTATCGCTGATACGGCAGAGAAACGAATAGACGAAAAGAAAAACTCTAAAGATGTTCTGACCTTCCAAAATGTATCGTTTCGTTTTGCTGATGCGGATGAATACACCTTAAAAAATCTTGATTTTTCCTGCCGTCGTGGAGAAACAACAGCAATAATCGGCGGAACAGGCAGCGGAAAATCCACCGTTGCATCGCTTATGATGCGGTTTAACGAAGTAACGGACGGCGCTGTGCTTTTGAATGGTGTTGATATCCGAAAGATGCTGCAAAATCAGCTGCGTGAACACCTTTCTTTTGTACAGCAGAAAGCATGGCTTTTTTCGGGTACAATCGCAGAAAATCTGCGATATGGCAATCCGGGGGCAACCGATGAACAGCTTTGGCACGCTCTTACGATTGCTCAGTCTAAAGATTTCGTATCTGCTTTGCCGGAGGGACTGAATGCTTTTGTAGCGCAAGGCGGTACGAATTTTTCCGGTGGGCAAAGGCAGCGTCTTTCGATTGCCCGCGCTTTGGTAAAGAAACCGGAGCTATATATTTTTGACGACAGCTTTTCGGCTCTAGATTTTAAAACGGATGCAGCTTTACGAAAAGCTCTGATTCCTGAAACGAAAGACACTGCGGTAGTTATTATTGCACAAAGAATCAGTACCATTCTCCATGCAGACAGCATTATCGTACTGCATGAGGGTGAACCGGTCGGAATTGGTAAACATGAGGAGCTTCTCGAAAACTGCCCGATTTATAAGGAAATTTATGATTCTCAAACAAAGGAGGCGAGTGAAAATGAGTGATAAGAAAACAGTTAAATTTGATAAAGAAGTACCGGAAAATGCCGTTAAAACCGCAATCCGCCTGTTCAGTCAACTGAAAAATCAAAGAGGACGGCTGATCGTTATTGCTGTTTGTGTGGTTTGCTATGTAGTGCTGAATATTTTTACTCCCTATTACAGCGCTGGTGTTATTGACCATCTGCTTACAGCAATCAGAAGTTGTGTAGATACCGGGGCGGGTTTCTCCATTGAATGGAACCCATTGGGCTTAGAAATGCTGACGCTGTTTCTTATGTATGCCTTAACAAGCGTATTCTATCATTTTCAAGGTTATCTTATGGCTAGCGTCGCAGAACGGTTGATTTTAACTCTCCGTAAGCAAATCAGCGCAAAATTGAATAAACTTCCGCTTCGCTTTTTTGACGGCAATAAACCCGGTGAAATATTAAGCCGCGTCACCAGCGATCTTGACAAAGTATCGGAAACATTGCAGACAGGTCTTTTGAAGCTGATAACCGCCATCGGCACGCTGATCGGCGCAATGGCGTTTATGCTTTATTATAGTTGGCTGCTCACTCTTGTTTTTCTTGCTTTTACAATCATCAGTCTTTTGGTTACAAAAGCAGTTGCAAAGAAAAATTTAGACTGCGCCGCGGAGCGTCAGAGAGCACTTGCATATCTTACAGGTATCGCAGAGGAATATTATACCGGCAGAGATGTCATTCGTGCTTACAATCATGAGCAAGAGAGCATCGACACGGTGAATACCGCTGTGGATGAGCTGCGTGCGGCAACCAAAAAGACCGACTTCCTTACGAATTGTGTAAACCCGCTTATCCGCTTGCTCTCCCGTCTGTCACAAGCGGCGATTATGCTGCTCGCCTGTCATTGGATGCTGCAAGGCAGAATGTCACTTGGCGTTGTGCAGGCATTTTTCCAATATATCAATATGGCGGCAGAACCGCTTACCGAAACCTCGTATATGATTAACTCTTTGCAGGCCGCCCTTGCTTCCGCAGAGCGTACATTTAATTTCTTAGATGCAACAGAGGAAATCCCGGACACGAATTCGACTGCCGTTTTGAAAAATGCCAAAGGAAAAGTCTCTTTTGAGAATGTCAGCTTTGGTTATACCCCGAATAAGATTCTGATGAAAAATATCAGCTTTACTGCAACCCCCGGACAGAAAGTCGCAGTTGTAGGTTCCACGGGTGCCGGTAAAACAACACTGATCAATCTGCTCATGCGTTTTTATGAAGTAAATGGCGGTCAGATCACCATTGATAACATTCGTACTACCGATTTGACACGAAAGGAACTGCGCCACAATTTCGGAATGGTATTACAGGACACATGGCTGTTTGGAGGTACGATTGCGGAAAATATTGCATACGGAAAACCGGATGCAACTATGAAGGAAATCAAAGCGGCAGCAAAGGCGGCTAAAGTCGATTATTTTATTCGAACAATGCCACAAGGCTATAATACGGTACTGGATAACGACGCCGCTAATCTCTCTGTCGGTCAAAGACAGCTTATTACCATCGCACGCGTATTCCTTTGTAATCCGCCTGTGATTATTTTGGACGAGGCGACTTCCAGTGTAGATACCCGTACAGAAGCGGAAATCGGAAAGGCCATGAAGAAATTGATGAGTGGTAGAACGAGTTTTGTTATTGCTCACCGGCTTTCCACGATCCGAGATGCGGACAATATTCTCTTTATGGAAAACGGCAATATCATTGAGCAGGGCAATCATAAGGAATTGCTTATGAAAAAGGGTGCATATGCTGCGTTGTATTACAGTCAGTTTGCGTAAACATCAAATAAAGAGATGAAAAAAGCAGTTTTTCGGCTGCTTTCAGGGTGTGGTATTAATTAAGGCTTTCGCAGTTACTTTGACGCCATCGAGTTATCGTTCATCTTAAGACAAATAAATTTAATGTGCTACTAAAATCGCAAGACGAACATATCTTGCAAAAGGTCAATCCGCCTTGTGTGGATTGACCTTTTTGTATAAAGAAAACCACGCGACAGTCGCGTGGTTGAAAAAAGGCTAAAGCCGATGAGGTATACATAGAAACTTCAATTATACAAAATTGGAGGATATTAAAATGAATAATCAAAATAATACCGCAAATAGTTTAGCACATACGAAATGGAACTCGACCAACAGGTACCGCCGGGTCATCTGGCAATGTAACGGTAAATTTAAGGGCGAACACAAATGCGAGACATCCCACTTTGATGAAGAAATCATCAAGGCACGGTTCGTTGATGATTTTAATTCCATCCTTGCTGACAAGGACAGCGCCCGTGAGAATTGCCGTCTGATGCAGACCACGCTGACGGACTGCACTGGCATTGATGTAGAAATCGAGAGCCTGCTTGAGGAGATCGATGTGGTAACCGAACTGACAAAACGGTGCATTGCTGAGAACTCACAGACGGCGCAGGATCAGGAAGAATACATTGCTCGGTACAACGGTTTCGTGGGGCGGTACGAAAAGGGAAAGGCATAGGTTGAGAAACTGCGCACCACGAAGGCGGCACGGAGATTGATGCTTAATCCCATAACGCACAAAGACCGCAGGTTCAAAGCCTGCGGTCTTTTGCTGTTTGTTGTTGAGTTGAAAAGGAAGCGAAAATGTATTATAATATATTTAGTAAATCGCTATTTGTCAAGATTGTAATTATCAACGGACGCATAGAAAATGGGAGTATATATTGTAAGATGGATATTCGCGAAATAGAAAATATAATTGATGTTAAACATAAAAATAGTCCAGTTTTTAATGTGGGAAAAGAACAGACAATGTACGATTTACTTACTTCTTTTGAAGATACTTGCGGACTAATTCAATGTGGAGCGATATTGCTCGCGAGAGTTCTGAAGAAGATTTGAATGCGATGGCCGGTGTCATCGATCCTTACAGGCTTATCAGTATAATCAATTTTTGAATTTAGAATTCCAGCAATTCGTTTTGGGATATCACAAGTTTGAATAACTAATCATTATACTGAATAGCCGCTGTCACCAATAAAATACTTTCCCCATTTTTAAATCCTATCAAAGAAAATTGCATAGTTCAAAAAAAGTTGTACACAAATGTGCAACTTTTTTTGTTTTAAAAGTAATTATGAAAAATTTTTTATAGAGAATAATACAAAAAAATCCCCTGCTTGTGCAGGGAAAGATTAGTTTCCGCCGGGGCCGTCATGTCTTTCACGTTTGTCCGGTTTGCTTTTTTGATTTGTGCTAACCCATTGGTTGTTTCCGGCAGACTTTTTGTTTTTGTTTTGAGTTTTCTCAGACATTTTAATTCTCCGTTCTGTAAAAAGTTTTTTGGTAAGGTTCATTTGCTTTTATTATTTTCTGCAAAAAGAAGCAATCTATGCAAAAAGAAATTAATATTTTTATTAACTTATATCTTATATCATTGACTGAATTTATCAATTTTCATAAAATGATAGTGGATGTTAAATTTATAAATAAGGAGTTAATTCCTTATAGGTTTGCTCTTTGTTGAAATAACAAATAAAAGCAGTAAAAATATTATTATATTGGTATGAAAGGAGTGTGAATAAAAGTGGGAATAAACTATGGAAAATCACTTGGCAAAAGACTGGCAGACTTTAATTCAAAATATTATAAAACTCCTATAAACACTGCGTCAAGAGGTCAGTGCGTATGGTATACTCAAGGTCGTGCTTATGAAAAGAAAGGTGTATTTATAGGTGCAAGAGGAAACGGAAAAGACGTTTATGAAAACTGCAAAAAAGACGGTTTTCAGGTGTCAAAGTATCCGAAGTCAAACTCTATTGCTTGTTATAACGGCGGAATATACGGTCATGTGAGATATGTAGAGTATGTTATTGCTGACACAGTGTATTACACTGAGGCTAACCTGAACGCAGACGACAGGTTATCGGCTGATGACGGAGTTCTTAAAAAGATGTCTTTTAATGAGTGGATGAAGCAGCCTTATCTTCAGGGCCATGTTGTTGTGAAAAAAGAAAAGCTTATAAGCTTTAGAATAATGACAGCGAATAAGAAGATAGGTCTTTATAAATCAAATAATATAAAGAAGAGCAATAAGGTTAAAAATATAAAAGCAAAAGCCGTTAAGGTGGTTGCAGGAAGCGGAAAAATCAAAGGCGGAAGAGACCTTGTAAAAGTATTATATGAAAACAGATATTACTGGGCAATAAGAAAAAACAAAGCTAAAATAAGACAATTAAAGAAATAATCAATAAGACCTGACAGTTTGGTTACTGCCGGGTCTTGCTTTTGATAAAGAATTACATTATTCCTTGACAAAAGTCCGAAATAGGACTATAATATATTTTGTTTGATTTAGGTCACAATAATAAAAATGTTTGCAGGGGCTGATGATTTCATGGATAAAGTGTTTTCTATGCTTATTGAGTATAATCAATTATTCAGAGAGCTTGACAATTTGTATCACAATTATGCTAAATCATGCGGATTGTCTGACAGTACGCTTTGGATATTGTATTCTATATATGAGGATAAAGAGATACATACACAAAAGGATTTATGTGAATCATGGTCGTATAGTAAACAGACCGTAAATTCTTCTATGAAAAATCTTATAGCAAACGGATATATAAAGCTGACGGCTTTATCTGAAAACAGAAAAAACAAGCAAATGATTTTAACTGAGTCTGGAGAAGAACTTGTTCAGAGATTTATTGCTCCGTTGATGAATGCAGAACAGAATGCTTTCAGCAGGTTAAGCAGCGATGAACAAAATAAATTTTTGAAGTTAACAAAAAAACATGTAGATTTGCTGCAAGCAGAAATATTTAATCTAACATCTGACAATAATACTAATGATGTCTGAAAAAAAGGAGAAATATAATGAGAATACAGCTATCTGATCATTTTACATATAAGCGTTTAATCAGGTTTGTAATATCACCGGTATTAATGATGATATTTACATCTTTGTACGGAATTGTCGACGGCTTTTTCGTATCGAATTTTGTGGGGAAAACACCGTTTGCGGCAGTAAATCTGATTATGCCGGTATGCATGGGACTTGGCACTATAGGAACTATGATAGGTACCGGCGGAAGTGCGGTTGTTTCTAAAACACTTGGTGAGGGTAAGCGTGAAAAAGCAAATCAGTATTTTTCAATGCTGGTCTATTTTGCGGTTATATTAAGTGTATTGTTATCGGTTTTAGGTTTCATTTTTGCACGGCCTATTGCTTCTTTGCTTGGTGCTGAGGGTGAACTGCTCGACGACTGCGTTATTTACAGCAGGATTTTATTTGTCTCACTTACAGCTTTTGTTTTGCAGAATATTTTTAACAGCTTTTTTGTTACAGCAGAGAAGCCGTCATTAAGTTTAAAGATGTCATTATCTGCGGGTTTGACAAATATAGTTTTAGATTTTTTGTTTATAAAGGTATTTGGGTGGGGAATAGCCGGAGCAGCAATCGCAACAGGTATAGGACAGCTGGTGGCTTGTATAATTCCGTTAATTTATTTTGCAAGAAAAAATGACAGCCTATTAAGACTTACCAAAGCAAGGCTGAACGGAAAAATTCTTAAAAAGACCTTTACAAACGGTTCTTCTGAAATGGTGACAAACCTTTCTGTTTCAATAGTGAATATACTATATAATTTTCAGCTGATGAAAATTGCAGGTGAAAACGGAGTTGCCGCATACGGAATTATTATGTATGTCAACTTCATCTTTATGGCAATTTATTTCGGATATTCTATAGGAAGTGCACCGATTGTCGGGTATAATTACGGAGCGGCAAATCATAACGAACTGAAAAATATATTTAAGAAAAGCATTGTTCTTATGAGCGCATCAGGATTGATTCTGACTTTGCTGGCAGAAATTCTGACAACACCGCTTGTAACGATTTTTGCAAGCTATGACAAAGAACTGTTTGCTATGACTGTGCACGGATTCAGGCTGTATTCTATTGCATTTGCTTTCATGGAAATTAATGTTTGGGGTTCTGCATTTTTTACAGCATTGGGAAACGGCATAATTTCTGCTTTGATTTCATTTCTAAGAACGCTTTTATTCCAAATAGTTGTGGTTTTAATACTTCCTATATTCTTAGGCATAGACGGAATATGGCTTGCGATTGTTGTTGCTGAATTGATGGCTTTGATTGTGACAGTAATGTTTTTTATGACTCAGAAAAAGAAATATTATTATTGAAGCTGATAATTGTTAATAAAAACAAACCGATAATTTGCGGATTGCGGATTATCGGTTTTTGTGTTAATGAGGTTTATAAATGTATAAAAAGAGAAAATTCTCAATAACTCTTGACATATTCAAATTGAGTCGTTATAATAACATTAGTTATATAACGATTGTTATATTTGTGGAGGAGAGAAAAAATGCCGCCGAAAGCAAAAATAACGAAAGAAGATATTATCACAGCGTCTGTCGACATAGTCCGTGAAAACGGAGCAGATGGATTAAATGCAAGATTAATAGCAAAAAAGCTGAATTGTTCCACACAGCCGATTTTCAGCAATTATTCAAGCATGGAGGAGCTGAAATATGATGTCATAAAGTCAGCAGATAAGCTTCATACTGAATATCTTGAAAACGCTATGAAAAATTCTCACGGACAAGAATATAAAGCAAGCGGAATTGCATATATCAAATTTGCTAAAGAAGAAAAAGAACTGTTTAAACTGTTGTTTATGCGTGACCGTTCTAAAGAGAAAATAAAGGATGAAAGAGATGAAATATCCAAAATCATAAATATTATTTCGGAAGATACGGGAATGAGCTTTGATGAGGCTTACAATTTTCATATGCAAATGTGGATTTATGTTCATGGCATTGCGGTTATGTTTGCCACATCTTATTTAGACTGGGATTGGGAAACTATAAGTGAAATGCTTACAAACATATATTTCGGATTGAAGGAAAGGTATTTGAATAAGGAGGGAAATTGATGAAAAACATTATAGAAATCAGCAGTCTGAACAAGACTTTCGGAGATGTCAAAGCTGTTTCGGATTTAAGCTTTAAAGTAAAAGAAGGCGAATTATTTGCATTTTTGGGTCTTAACGGTGCAGGTAAAAGTACTACCATTTCAATAATGTGCGGTCAGCTTGCAAAAGATTCAGGCAAGGTAATTATCGACGGAGAAGACCTTGATAAAAGTGTTGATAAAATAAAATGCGATTTAGGAGTTGTGTTTCAGAATTCGGTTTTGGATAAGGCACTCACGGTAAAAGAAAATTTAAAAAGCCGGGCAGCTCTTTACGGCATAACAGGAAAAAGATTTGAGGAAAGGCTGGGTGAACTTTCGGCACTTCTTGAATTTGAGGATTTGTTAAAACGAACTGTAGGAAAGCTGTCAGGAGGACAGCGACGGAGAATAGATATTGCCAGAGCATTGCTGCACAAGCCTAAAATTCTGATTCTTGACGAGCCGACAACGGGTCTTGACCCGCAGACGAGAAAAACCTTATGGAATGTTGTATCAAAGCTCAGAAAAGAAAATCAGATGACAGTGTTTTTGACAACTCATTATATGGAGGAAGCGGCTGACGCTGACTATGTTGTTATTCTCGACAGCGGAAAAATTTCGGCAGAGGGGACCCCGCTTCAGCTGAAAAACACATACTCGGGTGATTTTATAACACTTTACGGAGCTCAAAAAGAGCAGGTAGAAACTTTGGGTTTGACATATGAAATCATTCGTGACGCTTATCGTATCGAAGTTCAGAATACTGCTGCTGCAACTCAATTAATAGTCAGGTATCCTGATATCTTTAATGATTATGAAATCACAAAAGGCAAGATGGATGATGTTTTTCTTGCGGTGACAGGCAAAAAATTAAACGGGGGGAATGAAAAATGAGTCAACTTTTATATTTAGTCAGACGAAACACCAAGCTGTTTTTTAAAGATAAGGGAATGTTCTTTTCATCACTTATCACTCCTATTATTTTGCTTGTTCTATATGCAACCTTTCTCGCTAATGTCTATCGTGACAGCTTCTCGGCAGGTATGCCTAAGGGGTTCAGCGTTCCTGAAAAGCTGATAAACGGCTGTGTCGGCGGCGAGCTTCTTTCATCACTTCTTGCTGTTTGCTGTGTAACGGTTGCTTTTTGTTCAAATATGCTTATGGTTCAGGATAAGGTTACAGGTTCAAGAAATGATTTGACTATCACACCCGTTAAAAAATCTGTGCTGGCTTTGGGGTATTACATATCTACAGCATTGACAACCCTGATTGTATGTCTGATTGCCGCAGGAGCGTCATTTATATATCTTGCAAATACAGGCTGGTATCTTTCGGTATCCGATATTCTTCTTGTTTTGGTTGATGTATTCTTGCTGGTTATGTTCGGAACGGCAATTTCATCTATAATTAATTTCTTTTTATCATCTCAGGGACAGATTTCTGCTGTGGGAACTATTGTCAGTGCAGGATACGGATTTATCTGCGGTGCTTATATGCCGATTTCACAGTTCGGAAGCACATTGCAGAAAGTTATCTCGTTTTTACCGGGAACTTACGGAACATCACTCATTCGCAATCATGCACTGAGAGGTGTGTTTGAAGAAATGAAAGCACAGAATTTCCCATCTGATGTTATTGAAGGAATCAAAGATTCAATAGACTGCAACCTGTATTTCTTCGGTGATAAGGTGCAAATAGGTACAATGTATTTTATAGTCGGCGGAGCAACCCTGTTTTTAATTGCGGTTTATGTTTTGATTAATCTTTTAAGAAAGAACAGATAGTTATATAGTTAATAATAAAAAACTGTCAAGGCGAGTCCTCGACAGTTTGTTTTTATTCCCATTCTTTATAGCTGTGCTTTTTATTTGTAAGACCTGCTATATAATCGAGTGATACATCATAAAATTTCGCTAATTTTATAAAATTATGCATAGCAAGCTCCTGTTCTCCTCGTTCCCATCTTGAATATTGATATTGAGAAGTTTCTAAAACTTTAGCAATATCATTTTGATTTAGCTCTTTATCTTCTCTAAGATCTTTTAATCTTTGATAGTGTTTTATAACAATCACGCTCTTTTTCTTTTTTAAAAATTATATCATATTTATAAGATTGCTATTGACATTAATACATAATTGTATTAAAATATATTTATACAAATTTGTATTAAGCAAAATCATGAAAGGAGAAGAGGTAAAAAAATGAATAAAAAGAAATCTGAAAAAACTACATGCCTTAGAATAACATTTCCGAGAAAGTTATATGATGAATTGGAACACATATCAAAAGCTAACGGACGCACATTAAAAGAACAGATTGAGTATTATCTGGCAAAGTATGTATCTGAGTTTGAAAAACAGCACGGTGATATAGAGTATATCCCTGACAATGAAAAAGAAAAGAATTAATTTATAAAACCGAAAACTGAATTTAACATATGAATGACTCAGCTCTGCTGTTGCATTATTTGAAATTTTCTGTTATAATTAATAAGTTATGCAGACAGCGTTTGAAATAGTGTATATAATATTTGATATGTTAAATAAATTCGGAGGCGAAATTAAGGAATGTTAAGGGAAGATTTGAGAAATATCGCTATCATTGCCCATGTTGACCACGGAAAGACCACTTTGGTTGACCAAATGTTAAAACAAAGCGGAACTTTCAGAGAAAATCAGGTTGTCAATGAAAGAGTAATGGACAACAATGATATTGAAAGAGAAAGAGGAATTACAATTCTTGCGAAGAACACATCTATTGTTTATAAAGATGTGAAGATAAATATTATTGACACGCCGGGACACGCAGATTTCGGAGGAGAGGTTGAGCGTGTTCTTAAAATGGTTGACGGTGTAATTCTGCTTGTTGACGCTGCAGAAGGAACAATGCCACAGACAAGATTTGTACTTCAAAAGTCTTTAGAGCTTGGTCATAAGGTTATCGTTGTTGTTAATAAGATTGACAGACCTGATTCAAGGCTCGGTGAGGTTGAGGACGAGGTGCTTGAGCTTTTAATGGATTTAGACGCAACCGATGAACAGCTTGACAGTCCGTTTTTATATTGTTCGGGAAGAGACGGAACAGCCTCATATACAGCTGATAAGGCAGGAACAGATTTGATTCCGCTTTTTGATACAATACTCGATTATATTCCCGCACCTGAGGCTGATGACAGCGGAAGTCTTCAGATGCTTGTTTCTTCGATTGACTATAACGACTATGTCGGAAGAATAGCAGTAGGCCGTGTTGAGCGGGGAGAAATAAAGGTTAATCAGGATGTTTCCGTCGGTGATTATCACGAAACCAAAAAAGAATACAGAGGAAAAATTGTTTCTCTTTATCAGATAGAGGGACTTAACCGTGTTCCCTGTGACAGTGCAAAAGCAGGGGATATTGTTTGTATCAGCGGTATTGATAATATTTATATAGGCGATACAATATGCGATTTCGGAAAATTCGAGCCAATACCTTTTGTTAAGATTTCCGAGCCTACAGTTGAAATGACATTCTCGGTAAATAACAGTCCGTTCGCCGGAAGAGAGGGAAAGTTTGTCACTTCCCGTCAGCTTCGTGACAGACTGTTTAAAGAGCTTTTAAAGGATGTATCTCTGAGGGTTTCCGACGGTGAAACAACCGATAGCTTCAGGGTTGCGGGACGAGGCGAAATGCACCTTTCGATACTTATTGAAAATATGCGCCGTGAGGGTTATGAGCTCTCTGTTTCTACTCCTAGAGTTTTGTTTAAAGAAATCGGCGGAAAGCTTAACGAGCCTATTGAAAGATTGGTTATCGATGTGCCTGCTGACAATGTAGGTGCAGTTATGGAGAAGCTCGGTTCAAGAAAAGGAGAGCTTCAGGAAATGACCCCTGTCGGAAGCAGAATGAAGCTTGAATTTTTAATTCCTGCCAGAGGCTTATTCGGTTATAAGAGTGAGTTTTTAACCGATACAAAAGGTGAGGGAATAATGAGTTCGGTTTTCTTTGAATATCAGCCTTATAAGGGCGATATTCAAAGAAGAAATACCGGTTCGCTTGTTGCATTTGAAGCAGGAACAGCAGTAGGATACGGACTGTTTAACGCACAGGAAAGAGGAGAATTGTTTATCGGTGCAGGTGTTGAGGTTTATGAGGGAATGGTTGTCGGAGCTTCACCTAAGGCTGAGGACTTGGTCGTTAATGTCTGCAAGAAAAAACATTTGACCAATACCCGTGCAAGCGGAAGTGATGACGCACTGAGACTTATCCCGCCTAGAATACTTTCACTTGAAGACTGCCTTGAATTTTTGGCTGATGATGAACTTTTAGAGGTTACCCCTGAAAATTTAAGAATAAGAAAGAGAACCTTAAACAACAGCATGAGAGCTAAAGAAAGAGCAAAGAAATAGTATTAAAAACCCAGTGCATTCTTGCTCTGGGTTTATGTGTTTAAACTAATTCGGAGGAATTCAAATGAATTTGAAGGACGCAAAAATCGGTGATAAGGTAATTATAAAATGCATAAACCTTGAACAGTCAGTTAAAAGGCGTTTTGAGGTTCTCGGTATGACTGTCGGTTCAACAGTGAGCATAATAAACCGAAAGAAATCAGGAACAATGATAATAAATATCAGAGGAACAAGATTTGCTGTTGGCAAGGATTTTGCCGGCGGAATTGACTGTGAGCTAAAAAAAGATAAGTGGATAAAGAAAAATGATAGTTACAGCAGTCAGGCTCACTTAAACAGCAACAAAACGGTTGTTTTAAACGGAGGAAAAATATAATGGAAAACGAATCGATATTTAATGTTGCGTTTATAGGTAATCCTAACTGCGGAAAGACAACTCTTTTTAATTCTTATACAGGAGCAAAGCTGAAGGTTGCTAATTGGCCCGGTGTAACCGTCGAGAAGAAAGAGGGAGAAACTACATATCACAACCATAAGTATAAACTTGTTGATCTTCCTGGAATATATTCACTAACTTCATATACAATGGAAGAAAAGCTGTCAAGGGAATATATAATGGGTGATGAGGTTGATGTTGTTGTCGATGTAATCGACGCATCAAGCTTAGAAAAAAACTTATATCTTGCTCTTCAGCTTATAGAGCTCGGAAAGCCTGTTATTTTAGCACTGAATATGATGGATATAGTTAAAGACAGGGGAATGGAAATTGACTTTCACAGACTTCCCGAAATGCTCGGCGTACCATGTATCCCTATTTCGGCAAGAAAAGGGACGGGACTAAAGGTCTTAATGCACGCTGTTAAGCACCACAAAGGAAAAACTATTGAAAAATTAGAGCATGAACATAATCTTGAGCATAATTTCAAAGGGACTCATGGCAGTCACAAGCATAATCATCATGACGAATATGTTGTGGTTTACAGTGATGAAATAGAGGACAAAATCGATATTATCACTGAGCTTTTAGAGATACAATACCCTGATATGAAAAATTACAGGTGGCATGCTATTAAGTATTTGGAAAAGGACGAAGAGGTAATGAAGAAATACCCTCTTGACCTTAGGGGCATTGCCGACAGAAGCTATGAATCGGATATTATAAATCAAAAGTACGATTTTATTGAAGAAGTTATCGATGAGGTTTTGGTAAACAAAAATCAGAAGAGTATGTTTACCGATAAGGTTGATAAGGTTCTGACTCACAGATTTTGGTCTATTCCTATATTTTTGATTATTATGGGTATAGTGTTTTCACTTACATTTTTTGTGGGTGACTGGATAAAGGGGTATTTTGAAGCTGCAATAGGCTGGTGTTCTGAGCATCTGGAGGATTTTTTAATAAGCGTACATACAAACGAAATTGTCAGGTCACTTGTTATCGACGGAATCTTTGCAGGTGTCGGAGGAATACTTGCGTTTTTACCTAACATTTTTATTCTTTTCCTGGCATTAGCTTTCTTAGAGGACAGCGGATATATGTCAAGGGTAGCGTATGTTATGGACGGTATTATGGGAAAAGCGGGACTTTCCGGGCGGGCTTTTATTCCTATGCTGTTAGGGTTCGGCTGCACTGTGCCTGCGGTCATGGCGTCAAGAGCACTTGAAAATCCAAAAGACAGATTAAGAACAATTCTGATTACGCCGTTTATGTCCTGCAGTGCAAGGCTTCCGATATATGTTCTGCTTTCTGAAATGTTTTTCGGAAGCAAGGCTATGATAGCGGCCTATTCAATGTATGTCATAGGCGTAGTTGTGGCAATTTCGGTTGCATTGATAATGAAAACTTTTTCTAAAACAAAACATGTGAATGATTTGCTTATTGAACTTCCCGAATATAAAACGCCTAACATGCGTTCTATAAGAATTTATGTTTGGGAAAAGGTTAAAGACTATCTGACAAAAGCCGGAACAACTATTTTCATTGCATCTATTATCCTTTGGGCAGTATTGAACTTCGGACCTAACGGAATGGTCGGAGAAGATATTTCTCAAAGCTTCGGTGCAAATATAGGAAAGATTCTTGCTCCTGTTATGTCAACAGCGGGGCTTGGATACTGGCAGATAGTTGTAGCTTTGATTTCAGGAATAGCCGCAAAAGAAGTTGTTGTTTCAAGTATGAGCGTCTTATATGGAATAACCAATATATCATCAGCCGGGGGAATGTCTGAGCTTTCGGCAATATTGAACGGCCAGGGCTTCACAGCTGTTAATGCATATTCTATGATGATTTTCTGTCTGCTTTATATTCCGTGCATTGCGACTATTGCAACTATAAAGCGTGAAACAAGGTCTGTTAAATGGACAATGGGTTCAATAGTTTTACAGCTTTTGATTGCATGGACTGTTTCAACAGCGTTTTACCAAGTTGCAATGTTAATAACAGGTAGTTTAAAAATATATCAATAAGCTTGTCGGTTTTAAACTGACAAGCTTATTTTTTATTTTATTTCTTTAAAATGCGTGATTAGCGTTGCTTGATTGTTGAATTTGAGTTTTATTTATGTTATAATAAATAAATATATACGGTGTGAAAAATGTGTTTTCACACCCGTTTTTGAGCCTTTGACGAAAAATCAAAGCGTCGGTTTACGTCTTTGACGAAATCGGCTCAAATTCCGCTAGAAAGGTATGATATTTACTTGAAAAAAGAAAATATAAGAAATTTTTGTATAATCGCACATATAGACCACGGTAAATCCACACTTGCAGACAGAATTTTAGAGCTTACATCATCTGTTGAGCTTCGCGATATGGAAGAACAGCTTTTGGACAACATGGATATTGAGCGTGAGCGTGGAATAACTATAAAAGCAAGAGCGGTCAGACTTAATTATAAAGCGAAAGACGGAGAAACATATGTATTCAATTTAATAGATACTCCGGGGCATGTTGACTTTAACTATGAGGTTTCACGTTCATTAGCGGCTTGTGAGGGTGCGATTTTGGTTGTTGATGCTTCTCAGGGAATAGAAGCACAGACACTCGCTAACACATATTTAGCTATTGAGCATGACCTTGAGGTTTTGCCGGTTGTAAATAAAATAGACCTTCCCAGTGCAGACCCTGAAAGTGCGTGTGAAGAAATTGAGAATGTTATTGGCATTCCCGCACTTGATGCACCTAGGATTTCGGCTAAAATGGGCACGAATGTACAGGAAGTCTTGGAAAGGATAATTGTTGATATTCCTTCACCGAAGGGTGAGGACGACGCACCTTTAAAGGCGTTGATATTTGACAGCTATTATGACCAGTATAAAGGGGTTATAATCTTTGTAAGAGTAAAGGACGGTACGCTGAAGGTCGGTGAAACAATTAAGCTTTTTGCAACCGGAGCTGAGTTTCAGACTGTTGAAATAGGTTATATGGGTGCAACAAGCTTGGTGCCGTCAGGTGAGCTTAAAGCAGGTGAGGTTGGATATATAGCAGCTTCGATTAAAGATATCGGTGATACCCGTGTGGGTGATACCGTGACATCGGTTGAGCATCCGTGTGAAGAACCTTTAGCAGGATACAAAAAGGTTAATCCAATGGTCTATTCGGGTATATATCCGACCGACGGAGCGAAATATCCTGACCTTCGTGACGCTTTGGAAAAGCTGAGACTTAATGATGCATCACTATCATTCGAGCCTGAAACCTCTATAGCTTTAGGATTTGGTTTCAGATGCGGATTTTTGGGACTTTTGCATATGGAGATTATTGCTGAGCGGTTGGAGCGTGAGTATAATCTTGACTTGATTACAACTGCACCGTCAGTTATTTACAGAGTAACTATGACAAACGGTGAGGTGCTTTATATCGACAACCCGACGAATTATCCCGACCCGGGATTAATAGCTTCTGCCGAAGAACCTGTAGTAAAGGCAAACATACTCGCTCCGAGTGATTTTGTAGGTAATATAATGGAGCTTTGTCAGGACAGGCGAGGTACATTTAAGGATATGAAATATTTAGATGAAACAAGGGTTGAGCTTCACTATGAGCTTCCGCTTAATGAAATTGTGTATGACTTTTTTGACGCACTTAAATCACGAACAAGGGGCTATGCTTCATTTGATTATGAGATGAAAGGATATGAACAAAGCAAGCTTGTCAAGCTTGATATTCTTTTAAACGGTGATGTTGTCGACGCTCTTTCGTTTATAGTTCATACAGACAAGGCTTATTCAAGGGGAAGACGAATCTGCGAAAAGCTGAAAGAAACTATTCCCCGTCAGCTGTTTGAAGTTCCGATTCAGGCGGCAATCGGCGGAAAGATTATTGCCAGAGAAACTGTTAAGGCTATGCGAAAAGACGTTTTGGCAAAGTGCTACGGCGGTGATATCACAAGAAAGAAAAAGCTTCTTGAAAAGCAAAAAGAAGGTAAGAAGAAAATGCGTCAGCTAGGCTCGGTAGAAGTTCCGCAGGAAGCCTTTATGAGCGTTTTGAAATTAGATGAATAGTAAGTAATACGAATTTTAAAATTATAATGTATTTATTTAAGAGAGGAATTGCTCCGGCAAGAGCAAAATAAGTTGTATGACAAATCTTCAAAAGGTAATAAAGCTTGCGTTGATTTACGGTTTTATAGGAGCGGTTTTGCTTCCGTTTATTCACGAAAGCTATGCAAATATAGGCAAGACTTTCGCACTTGTGTTATTGTTGATTTTTGTGACTGAGGCAGCAATTAAATTTTCTATGAACAGATTTAAAGAAGCTGTTTTAGGATTTACTGTAATGACTGCTATTGCTTCAATTTTAGGTGCGTGTGTTTATCTTGCTTTGCACAGTACTGTAGTTGAGTTTTTAGAGAGAAATTCAAAATATTTTTATCTTGGAATGACAGAGCATTTCAGATATTATATGCTGGCTGCATCGATTTTTGCGTTTGGATATTTGCTGTGTTTGATGATATTCGGGTTTAAGAAGCTTATAAGCAAGTTTAAGGATAATCAAAACAAAGCCAAAGACTATATTGACAATGCTTTTGACGACGGCTTTGAAGATAAAAATAAGGATAAGATTTAATGTGCGGGATTTATATTCATATTCCGTTTTGCAGACGGAAATGTATTTATTGTGATTTTTATTCGGTTTGTTTTGATAAGAAACTGTCAGACTTATTTGTTAAAACGCTTAAAAAGAATATTGAAAATCGCCGAAATACAGATTTAAAGGTTGATACAATATATTTCGGAGGGGGAACTCCGACAACGCTCAGGAGTATGGATTTGGTTTCTATATTAAACACTGTGAAAAAGAGCTTTGATGTATCAAACGATGCAGAGATTACTGTTGAGGCAAATCCATGCACGGTTACAAAAGAGTATTTGAGCGAAATTTTCTGCGGCGGATTTAACAGGATTTCTTTTGGTGTTCAGTCAGCATCTGACGAAGAGCTTGCCGAACTGTCAAGGCTTCATAATTATGCTCAGGCAGAGAAAGCAATTTTAAATGCAAAGTCGGTTGGCTTTCAAAACATATCTGCTGACCTTATGATAGGGATTTTAAATCAGAAAAAAGACAGTCTTATTACTTCAATAAATAAACTGACGGCTCTTCCGATTCAGCATGTTTCGGCTTATATGTTAAAGGTTGAAGAGAACACTCCGCTTGATTTGATGATAAAAAAGGACAATAGGATTTTAAAAAATATTGCCGATGAAGATGAGATGTCAGACAGATATTTGATTATGTGTAAGCTTCTTGAGGATAAAGGTTTTTATCAGTATGAGATTTCTAACTTTTCAAAGCATGGTTTTGAAAGCAGACACAACCTCAAGTATTGGCAGTGTGAAGAATATTTAGGTTTTGGTCCTCATGCACATTCATATTTTAATAATAAGAGATTTTTTGAAGACTGTGATATTTTAAGCTTTATTGAACGTGACGGTGAGTCACAGGTATGTATAACTGATGATTGCATTGATAATGCAGAAGAGTATATAATGCTTTCGCTGAGGCTGACAAACGGCTTGAGTATTGATAAGCTGAAATCTTTAGATGCTTCGGGACGATTCTGTGATATTGTTATGAAAGCCGAAAGAATAAATAAAATGTCTTATGATAAGCTTATTAATATTTCAGAAGATAAGAAAAATATTTCTTTGACTGAAAATGGATTTTTGCTTTCAAATACAATCATTTCACAGCTGTTGTGAGGCAGTGATTTTGATGTCCATCTTTGAATAATATATTGACGGAAAGGCGGTAATTTTCTTGAAAAATGCTTTAAAAACAGCAATGCTGTTAACAGCTGTTTTGTGCGGTTTGTTTTTTGCGGTCGGTTGTACTGAACAAAACGAAGCACATGATGTCTCAAAGGAAATTTATCTTCCTGACTCAAAAGATAATATCAGTGAAAATAATACAACAGAAGCAAAAATAGGTACTGTAAATAAAAAGTATCATCATGAAGCAGTATATGATAATCCATATATTGAAACGATTTCTTTTAAAGCAGACGGAGTGGTTTCGTTTATTGAAACTGAGGACGGACAAAAGGTTAAAAAGGGTGATATTCTTGCTCAGCTTAACACTGATGATATAGATAAAAAAATCGAAGAACAAAAGCTCAGGCTTGATTCTGCAAAAAAAACATTGTCAAAAATCAAATCAAATAAACATGTTGATGCTAATGAACTGGCTTCTGCCGAATATGATGTTCAGATTGAGCAGAATGCTTATGACAGTCTGCAAAATGAACTTGAAAATTATACAGTCAGAGCACCTTATAAAGGTGAGATAAATGTCAATTTTGAGGAAGGACAACAAATCAAAAAAGGTTCTCAGGTAAAGTCAGGACAGGCATTGTGCACAATGAAAGACCAAAAGGGTCAAAAGCTTTGCATAATGATATATGATGACGAAAAATTTGAAGATGTAGGTTTCGGAATGAATGTAACTCTTACTCAGGGAGATATAACAGAGAGAGGAAAAATCACTGATATAGTTTTTAAAAACGGCGGTGAAAATTACAGTGCATATTATTATGTGATAACACCTGATTCTAAAAAGACTAAGCTTTTACATTCAGACGAAGTGATTAATGCAACTATTGATGTTTATTCAAAAGAAAATGTAGTTATTGTACCGACTGAGGCGATTAAAACAGTTGATAATAAAAACTATGTTGATGTACTGGTTGACGGAATAAAAATTCAGACTGATGTTGAAATCGGAATACAGGATGAAAGTGAAACAGAGATTGTAAGCGGTTTGTCAGGAGGAGAAGAGATAATTTTACAATAGTTTCAATATTGACAAAGAAACGCAACTAAAGTATAATTAATAAGCTAGTGTAACACTTAAATTGATATTTTAATTGATATATATTTATGTTTTGGAGGAAAAAATGTTTAGAATAGTTAAGAAAGAAGTGCTTAATCCTACTGTAACATTGATGGTAATTCATGCTCCTTTAATTGCAAAAAAGGCAGAGCCCGGTCAGTTTATTATTCTTCGTGCGGATGCAGACGGTGAGCGTATCCCGCTTACTATTGCTGATTTTGACAGAGAAGCGGGAACTGTTACAATAATATTTCAGGTTGTAGGAAGCACAACAGAAAAGCTTAATCATTTGAATGAAGGCGACAGGCTTAATGATTTTGTAGGGCCTCTTGGTGTTCCTACTCATACAGAAGGGCTTAAAAAGGTTGCCGTTATAGGCGGCGGAGTAGGATGTGCTATTGCATATCCTATTGCCAAGAAGCTTCATAATCAAGGCTGTGAGGTTCACTCTGTAGTAGGTTTCAGAAATAAGGATTTACTCATTTTAGAGGATGAGTTTAAGGCAGTCAGCGATAAATATATTGCTATGACTGATGACGGAAGCTATGGCGATAAGGGTCTTGTTACAGACGCACTTAAAAAACTTATCGAAAGCGGTGAGCAGTATGATGAGGTTATTGCAATAGGTCCTCTTGTAATGATGAAATTTGTATGCAAGCTCACTAAAGAATATGATGTTAAAACAATGGTTTCTATGAATCCTATTATGATTGACGGCACAGGCATGTGCGGTGGCTGCCGTCTGACAGTCGGCGGTGAAACGAAATTTGCTTGTGTTGACGGTCCTGATTTTGACGGTCATCTTGTTGATTTTGACGAAGCTATTGAGAGGTCAAATATGTATAAGGGTTTTGAAAGAAAAAAACACGAAGAAACATGTAATTTATTTAATGCAAAGTAGTTTTATATTTATATTCACAGATTTGTTTTATGTGATTTAAAAATGTTTCGTGAATTACTTTAAAACACTCGGAAGGAGGAAGTGCTCTAAGAGGAGCATAAAGATAGATATGCCGAATATGTCAATGAAAAAGAATGAAATGCCTTCTCAGGCACCTGATGTAAGAAATAAAAACTTCAAAGAGGTAACTCTGGGTTATACTCGTGAACAGGCTGTTGATGAGGCTAATAGATGCTTGAACTGTAAGAATAAACCATGTGTAAGCGGTTGCCCTGTTGCTATTGATATTCCTGAATTTATCGCAAAAATAAGGGAAGAGGATTTTGAGGGTGCATATCAGATAATTTCAAAATCAAGCTCTCTTCCTGCTGTGTGCGGAAGAGTTTGTCCTCAGGAAACTCAGTGTGAAAGCAAGTGCGTAAGAGGAATAAAGGGAGAGCCTGTTGCTATCGGAAGACTTGAACGTTTTGTGGCTGACTATCATATGCAAAATTGCAGAGAGCTGCCAAAAGTACCTGAACAAAATGGACATAAGGTTGCAATTATCGGTGCCGGACCTTCAGGACTTACCTGTGCGGGTGATTTAGCAAGGCTTGGATATGATGTTACGGTTTATGAAGCTCTTCACTTAGCCGGAGGAGTTTTAGTGTATGGAATTCCCGAATTCAGACTGCCTAAGGCTATTGTTCAAAAGGAGATTGAAAATCTTAAGGCAATGGGTGTTAAGATAAATACAAACATGGTTATCGGAAAAACTTTGTCAATAGACGAGCTTTTTGAATATGGCTATGAAGCTGTATTTATCGGTTCAGGTGCAGGACTTCCTAGATTTATGGGAATACCGGGAGAAAACTTAAAAGGAGTTTATTCTGCTAATGAGTTTTTAACAAGAGTAAATCTTATGAAAGCTTATAAAGACGACAGCGATACACCTGTTCTCAATGCTAAGAATGTGGCGGTTGTAGGCGGAGGAAATGTTGCAATGGACGCGGCAAGATGTGCAAAAAGACTTGGTGCCGAAAATGTATACATAGTTTACCGCCGTTCTATGAACGAGCTTCCTGCAAGGCAGGAAGAGGTTGAGCATGCCGAAGAAGAGGGAATTATTTTCAAGACTCTTAACAACCCGGTAGAGATTTTGGGTGATGAACACAAATTTGTAAACGGTGTTAAGTGCATTGAAATGGAACTCGGCGAACCTGATGAAAGTGGAAGACGCAGACCTGTTACAAAGCCGGGAAGTGAATTTTTACTCGATGTTGACTGTGTAGTTATGTCAATCGGAACTTCACCTAATCCGCTTATCAGAAATACAACAAAGGGTCTTGAAACAAATAAGCGAGGCTGTTTTGTTGTAGATGAAGAAACAGGAAAAACCTCTCGTGAGGGAGTTTATGCCGGCGGTGACGCTGTTACAGGTGCGGCAACTGTTATTCTTGCTATGGGTGCAGGAAAAGACGCAGCTAAAGCTATTGACGAGTATATCAAAGGAAAGTAAATAGTTATTGATTGGCGGACGAGATTGCTCGTCCGTTTTTTTGATTTTATATTGCAAATATTTACACAAAGTGCTATAATATATAAAAAGATTGCGAATATTTGTAATCAATCAAAATGAAAAGATAAGGAGAAATAGATATGAAAGAACAAGAAATCAAATGTCCACATTGTGGTGAAGTTTTCCAAGTAGATGAGGCAGGATATTCTGCTATTGTTACGCAAGTTAGGAATAAAGAGTTTGAAAAAGAACTTAAAAGGCAAACAGATAATGCCGTAAGGCTTGCTATAGCTGAAAAAGAAAAAGATTTAGTAACAGAAATGGCTAATAAAAATAATGAAATTGAAAAGTTGAAAACAAAGATAGAAGATTTCGAGAAAGATAAAGAATTAGCAATTAATGAGGTTGTTGCTGAGAAAGATAAGGAAATTGCATATAAAGATAAAGAAATTACTGATTTAAAAGCAGAAGCTAAGAATAAAGAAACTGAAAAGCAACTTGCTATAACTAATGCTGTAAATGCAATTGAGAAAGAGCGAGATAAACTTCAGAGTAAACTTGAGGCAAAAGATACTGAAAAACAATTGCTTGAAAGTTCTTTAAAAGAAAAACATGAAAAAGAATTGAAAGCAAAAGATGAATTGATTGATTATTATAAGGATTTTAAAGCAAAATTGAATACAAAGATGATTGGTGAAAGTTTAGAGAAACATTGTGAAATTGAATTTAACAAATTACGTGCTACAGCTTTTCAAAATGCATATTTTGAGAAAGATAACGAAATTAAAAACGGAAGTAAAGGGGATTATATCTATCGAGAATATGATAGTGAGAACAATGAAATAATATCAATCATGTTTGAAATGAAAAATCAAGAAGATCAAACGGCAACAAAGAAAAAGAATGAAAGTTTTTTAAAAGAGCTAGATAAGGATCGTAATGCTAAGAATTGTGAATATGCTGTACTTGTTTCAATGCTTGAGCCAGATGATGAATATTATAATTTAGGTATTGTTGATATGTCGCATAAATACCCAAAAATGTATGTAGTTCGTCCGCAGTTCTTTATTCCGATTATAACCATTTTGCGTAATGCCGCTATGAATTCAATTCAGTATAAAGCGGAGCTTGCTCGTGTTAGAAATCAAAATATTGATATCACTAATTTTGAGAAAAACATAAATGAATTCAAAAATGGATTTGCAAAAAATTATCAAGATGCTAGTAATAGATTTAATGATGCTATTAAAGAAATTGACAATACTATAGATCATCTTGGAAAGATTAGGGCAAATCTTATTAAATCCGAAAATCATCTGCGTCATGCTAATAATAAGGCTGAGGCTTTAACTATTAAACGCTTGATTAAAGATAATCCTACAATGATAGAAAAATTTGCTGAATTGGAACAAGGAAAAGAATAAAATCATTCTCATTTTTGATATATTTAAATACGGTTAAAACGGACGGGATTTCCCGTCCGTTTTTTGTTGCACTTTATCTTTACTTATGATATTATGAAAGCAACAAAAAAGGTTGAGGTGAATTGATATGAAAGCAAAAATCAGCATCGATAAAAATAAAATAATATCCGAAATCGACAATCGTATTTACGGTTCTTTTATTGAGCATCTGGGCAGGGCTGTTTATGGGGGAATATATGAGCCTGAGCATAAAACCGCTGACGATATGGGTTTCAGAAAAGATGTAATGGAGCTTGTTCGTGAACTTGATGTTCCGATAATAAGATATCCGGGCGGCAACTTTGTTTCCGGATACAATTGGGAGGACGGAACAGGTGACAAGGCTTTAAGACCCAGAAGACCTGAGCTTGCATGGCATACTGTTGAAACAAATCAAGTGGGAATTGATGAGTTTCAGGAGTGGGCAAAAAGAGCAGATTCAAGCATCATGATGGCTGTGAACTTAGGTACAAGAGGTATTGATGATGCAAGGAATCTTCTTGAATATTGTAATTTTCCGAGCGGTACATATTACAGTAATATGAGAAGGAAAAACGGGTTTGAAAAGCCGTTTGGTATAAAAACATGGTGTCTTGGAAATGAGATGGACGGCAGATGGCAGATAGGGTCAAAGACTGCGTATGAGTACGGAAGACTTGCTTTTCAGACAGGATTTGCTATGAAAGAACTTGACAGGGATATTGAGCTTGTTGCCTGCGGGAGTTCAAATCTTTGGATGTCTACTTTTGGTGAGTGGGAGGAAACAGTTTTAAGGGAAGCCTATGAAGTAATAGATTATCTGTCGATTCATTCTTATTATGGGAATTACGATGATAATACTGCTTCTTATCTTGCCTGTTCACTTGATATGGATAGGTTTATAAAAACGGTTGCGGAAATTTGTGATAAGGTTCAGAAAGAAAAGCAATCAGATAAGCAGATTAACCTTTCGTTTGATGAGTGGAATGTTTGGTTTCACAGCAATGAAGCTGATCAAAAGCTTGAAAGATGGCAGATTGCTCCTCCGCAGCTTGAAGATGTTTATACATTTGAAGATGCTCTTGTTGTAGGATGTCTTTTGATAACGCTATTGAAAAACAGCGATAGGGTGAAAATAGCCTGTCTGGCACAGCTTGTTAATGTTATAGCCCCTATAATGACAGAAAACGGCGGAGATGTTTGGGTTCAGACAATTTTCTATCCGTTTATGCACGCTTCAAAATTCGGTCGTGGAACAGCACTTGATGTAAAAACCGAATGTGAAAAATATTCAACTGAAAGGGTGTTTGATGTTCCTTATGCCGAGAGTGTCGCTGTGTTAAACGATGACGGATATATAACGGTTTTTGCGGTTAATCGCTCGCTTGATAAAGATATAACGCTCAGTCTTGACCTTTCGGGGTTTGAAAAGACATATGAAATAGTCGAGCATATTGTTCTTTCAAACGATAATATGAAAGCTGTTAATACAGTTGATAACAAAGATAATGTTGCACCTTTTAATGCTGATATTAGTGATGAAAATGCAGATAATATTAAATTGCCGACGGCGTCTTGGAATGTGATAAGATTAAAATAAGTAATAAACAATAAAACTCCCAACTGTAATAACAGTCGGGAGTTTTTATTTATGAGATTAGTTATTTTGTTCATTTGTTCTTACACGAATGTAATTTTCAAGTAAGTCGACAGTTGCGTCTATTCCCTGCTTGCTGGAATTTATAGTCATATCATAGCTTCTTGAGTCACCCCATTTATTTGAAAAATAGTAGTTGTGATATGATTTACGCTTTTTATCATGTCTGTACATAACTGCCTTTGCTTTGCTTATTGATATGTCACGGTCCTTGCTGATACGTTCCGCTTTAACATCTTCATCACCGAGAATGAAGATTGAAATAAATCCGTCATATTCTTTAAGAACCACCTCTGAACAGCGTCCTACTACAACAAAGGATTCTCCGCTGCCGGCTTTTGCTTTTAGGTAATCGAACTGCATATTTGCCACAACTTCTTCAAGTGAGTTCGAAAATCCACGTACAGTCCTTGAAAACAGAGGATTTTTCGGAGCTTCATCATATTTGTGAAGAGTATCAGCGTCAACATTCTTTTCGTTTGCAATTTCGTCTAGAATTTTTCTGTCATAGAACGGAAGTGAAAAACGCTCTGCAAGCTTTCGTGCTATTTCGTGTCCTCCGCTGCCGTATTCCCGTCCGATTGAAATGATAACCTGTTTTGCCATAACTTCCTCCTTTAATACCTAGCAATGTTGATTATATGCTGACATCATAAATACACTGCGAAGATGTAAACTGTGCTTATAATGAGAACAAGTGCTGTGGCGGGAACTACCTTCTTGCAGTATTTTCCCCAGCTGATAGGGTGACCTGCATTTGCAGCTGCCGATGTTCCTACTACATTTGCAGACGCACCGATTGGGGTTGCACTTCCGCCGATATCCGTTCCCATTGACAGTGCCCACGAAAGAACTTCAAGATTAACACCCGGTGTGGTTGCGGCAAGTGACCTTATGACAGGTATCATGGTAGCTGCAAAAGGAATATTATCTACAAACGCACTGGCGATTGCAGAAATCCAAATGATTATTGCAACCATAAGCATAATATTTCCGCCGCATATTTTTTCAATAAATCCTGCCAATACCTCCAGCGTGCCTGTTTGCTCCAGACCGCCGACTACAACGAAAAGTCCGATGAAGAAAAGCAAAGTTTTGTAATCAACCTTTTTCAAAAGTTCAAGAGCATGCTTACCTGAGGTTATAAGTGTAATTGCTGCAATAAACACGCCGATAAACGCCACGGTGAGTCCTGTGCTTGCGTGAGAAATAAGCAGAACAACTGCAACAAGAAAAATTAAGGTGCTTATAATAAATCCTTTTTTATCTGTGATTGCACTTTCAGGTGAAGGAAGATTTGAGAAATCAACAGTTTTATTTTCAACTTTCAGTTCTTTACGATAAGCAAAATAAAAGTATATTACTATAAATATTAGTGAAATTAAAGCAATTATACCTGTGTTTGTTATGAAATCAAAGAACGAATAGCCTAAAGATGTACCGATAATAATGTTAGGAGGGTCACCGCACATTGTTGCTGAACCGCCTAAATTTGCACAGAAGATTTCTGACAGGATCATCGGTACCGGCGTAAAGCCAAGAAGCCGTGAAAGTTCGATTGTAACTGATGCAAGGAACAAAATTACCGTAATGCTGTCAATAAACATTGCAAGTACAAATGACATAAGCATAAACACTATAAATATAGGTATAGTTTTGTAGTGTACGAGCTTTGCAAGTCTCATGCACAGCCATCTGAAAAAGCCCACTCGTGCCATGCCTTCAACCATTATCATCATTCCGGCAATAAAAATAATTGTTGCCCAGTTAATACCGCTTGAAGCCTCACTCTCGCTTCCTGCGGTATGCCAGAAGTCAAGTGTGAATATTGTTTTGAGATTTAAAGTTTCTGTTACTGCGTTTATATCTCTCATGCAAACGCCGAATACAAAAATCAATGTCATTAATCCGCAGCCGAGCGTTATGTACTGGCGTTCGATTTTATCGGTTACAATAAGCAGGAACATTGCTGCGAAAATAACAACTGCCACTATTTGTGCCATTAAAATATCCCCTTTCGGCAATGCCGTGACCGCATTGCTTTAAAAAATAGTATAAGAGTATTCTAATTATACTTAAGTAGAATTAAAACATTCTTTTCAGCGTTTTTTATTATATAAGTTTGTTATTTTTTTGTCAATCATAAAAAGTTATTTTTTTGTTAAAAAATATTGCAAGAAATTTTTCCGTATGATAAAATTAAATTAAAAAATAATTTGTTAGGAACATATTGTGAAAAATACTTTTTCTTTCAATTTTTAAACCTGTAAGAAAAAGTATACTGACAGTTCCTATACTATGACCGAACCGGATTTCACAGAAAGGAAACCTTTGTTATATAAAGGTATGGTGAGTATAATGAAAGTCACTGAAAATGAAAATAAAAGACTTCCTTTTTTGAGAGATAAAACAGCTAAGCTTACCCTTTCACCGGGATGTTACATTATGAAAAATGAGAAGGGCAAAATTATATATATCGGAAAAGCAAAATCTTTAAGAAAGCGTGTTACAAGTTATTTCCGTGCTTCTGCTGATCATCTCCCGAAAGTGGCAAAAATGGTATCACAGGTTTATGATTATGATTTCATTGTTACTGACAGTGAATTTGAAGCTCTTGTTTTAGAATGCTCTCTTATCAAACAAAATATGCCGAGATATAATATTTTGTTAAAAGATGATAAAGGATACAGCTATATAAAGATCACTAATGAGGAGTTTCCCAGGATTTCCGCTGCTCTTCAAAAAGACGATGATAACGCTGTTTATATAGGTCCGTATACAAGCAGTTATGCAGTGAAGCAAGCTGTTGAAGAAGCAAATAAGGTTTTTAAGCTTCCTACTTGTCACAAGGTATTTCCGAGAGATTTCAGAAAGGGAAGACCTTGTCTTAATCATCATATTAATAAGTGTATGGGACTTTGTTTGGGGAAAATTACTAAAGAAGATTACCGTGAAATAATAAATCAGGCTGTGGATTACATGAAAAACGGTTCTGTCAAGTCGGTTGAAATATTAACCGAGCTTATGGAAAAGGCTTCTGAAGAGCTTGATTTCGAGCAGGCTGCCAAGCTTAGGGACAGAATACGGGCAATTGAGAAGATTTCGCAAAATCAGAAAATAATTGATGAGAGTATGAAAGATGCCGATATAATTGCACTTGCTGAAAATGTTGAAATTGCATGTGCAAGCGTTTTGATGTATCGGGGGGGAAGACTGTTCGATAAGGTTAGTTTTATGCTCGGTGAAATAGAAGATACCAAAAAAATGCGTGAGGACTTCTTATATAGGTATTATGCAGATAAGGCTGACATTCCTAAAAATGTGTTCTTAGACGGTGAGCCGGAGGATATTGAGCTCTTAGAGAGGTTTCTGCGTGAAAAATCAGGCAGAGCAGTTCAGGTTAAAATTCCGCAGCGTGGAAATATGCTTAGAATTGTTGAAATGGCACGGGCTAATGCCGGTGAACAGATTTCAATAAAGATAGGCAGAACAGGTAAAGAAGTATTAGCTTTAGATGAATTGTCAAAGCTTTTAGGACTTGCAAACCCTCCTAAATATATCGAATGTTATGATATTTCAAATCTTGCGTCTTCTAATATGGTTGCCGGAATGGTTGTTTTTAAAAATGCAAGACCGTTTAAGAAAAACTATAAAAAATTCACTATCAAAACAGTCTTTGAACAAAACGATTATGCTTGTATGCAAGAGGTTATTGAACGTCGTATAAAAAGATATTTAAGTGATGATGAAACTGATGAGGGTTTTAAAACACTTCCTGATTTAATATTTTTGGACGGCGGAAAAGGTCATGTGAATGCTGTAAGTACAGTTTTGGAAAAGTATCAACTTGATATTCCTCTTTATGGATTGGTAAAGGACTCAAAACACCGCACAAGAGCCATTGCTACAGGCGGGGGAGAGATAAGCGTTTCCCAAATGAAATCGGCTTTCAATCTTATTACCCGTATTCAGGACGAGGTGCATCGGTACGCTATCACTTTTCAATCTGCTAAGCATAAAAAGAATACTTATCAGCTTGAGCTTACTAAGGTAAGGGGAATAGGTGAAGCAAAAGCAAAAAGGCTTATTATGCATTTCAAAACCAAAGAGGCTTTGAAAAATGCTTCACTTGCAGAAATAAAATCGGTTATTGGCGGAAATGAACAGCAGCTTGCAGAACTCAAAAATATAATAGAAAACATGTAGGCGGCGAGCCGCCGCAGGCCCTCTGCCTTTTGGCAGACAGATAAACAAAAAACAGGTGGCGGACATTGGTCCGTCACCTGTTTTAGTTTTAATATTATTCATCCGAGTTTTTTTCAGCTTCTTCGGCAATCTCTTCTGCTACGATTTCAGCGGCTTCGTCAACAACGGCTTCTTCAGCAGCTTTTTCTATTGCTTCGTTAGCAGTTTCCTCATCAGGATAACAGCATTCATCACAGAAGCACTCGTCAAATTCTTCCTCATATTCATACTCTTCCATTTCTTTTTTCTTTTTGTATGCAAATACAGCGGCTACTGCACCTGCAATTGCAGAAATACCAAGTATAGCTTTTAATTTACCCATTACTGTACACTCCTTTTGTTTATTTATAATAAATTGCAACTAAATTATAGCATGTTTTTTTAACATTTTCAAGAACTTTTATAAGTTTAATTTGTATATTTCAGATTATTCAAAGATAACTAAAATATTACAATTATACTAGTATTATTATTATACTAGTATTATTTTTGAATATATTACATGTTTCCTGTAAGAGCCATAATAATGCTTATAGCACTTACAGGAGCTGTTTCACATCTTAAAATACGCTTTCCCATGCTTATTGTTCTTATGCCGAGTGATTCACAAACTTCTATTTCCTTTTCATCAAATCCTCCTTCGCTTCCGATAAAAAGACCGATATTCTTGTTTTTAAAGTCGTTTGGGTTGATGATACATGAAAACGGAATTCCGCCTTTTTCATAACAAACAAATGAAAAGTCGTGTTTGCTAAGCTCTGAAACAGCACTTTTAAAATCTAGTATATCATATATTTCGGGAATTATTCCTCTTCCTGATTGTTTAGCGGCTTCAAGAGCAATTTTATTTAATCTCTCTTTCTTTTTTGAAAAGCTTTTTTTATCAGGTCGGGAAATACATCTTGAGGTAATGACAGGAACAATTTTCGCTGCTCCGAGTTCAACGGCTTTTTGAGTTATAAATTCAAGCTTATCAAGCTTTGGCATTGCCTGGTATAACACAAGGTTAATATTCGCTTCTGATTGTATAGGCGTCTGTGACATAATTTCACAAATAACTTCTGAATCATTTATGGTAAGAATTTTAGTTGTATAATCTATTTTATTACAGCACAAAATAAGTTTATCTCCGATTTTCATTCTAAGAGATCGTCCTATATGAACAGCATCATTCCCGGAAACGGTTATATAATTGCTGTTGATATTTTCTTCTTTAACAAAAAATCTGGGCATTTTGAAATTCCTTTCGCAAATAATTAACAATGATAAAATATTTACCATATGAAGAAAAATACCAAGACCAAATGTATGATGTTTTTAATGAATTAACAAAAGAAGAAGTGATAATGTGATATAATAATCATAATAAAAAAATTATTCATGTTTCATGTTTTAAAGTATAGCATATTTGTACAGTGCAGGCAAGCTTATGAAAAATTTCATAAAAATTACAAAATATTGTAACAGTATCAACACATATATTTTGTAATATATGCTAAAGAACTTATTTTGGTATGTAGGCTTTTACCCCAAGCCTTCATATATATAGTTTGAAATTTTTTTCAAACTTCTCCCCTATAATTTTTTTGTGATTTGGTTTTACCAAACACGGCTCCTATCTTTCAAAAGATAGGAGTTTCTTTTTTATAAGTTTTGCAAAAACAAATTATTTGTGTTATACTTATATCAATAAAATTTTATACAAAATAAAAAACGTACAGGAGAAGGATAATGGCTAGAAAAATTGGTATTTTGACAAGCGGAGGAGATTGCCCCGGACTTAATGCGACTATCAGGGGAGTAGCGAAGGCATGTTATCAGAAATTCGGTAAAGACGGTGTTGAGATTATCGGCATTCAGGACGGATATTCAGGGCTTATAAACAATCAGTGCAAAGAAATGTCACCGTCTGATTTTTCGGGTATCCTTACTCAGGGCGGAACAATTTTCGGAACAAAGAGAACACCTTATAAAATGATGCAGGTAATCGAAGAAGATAACATAAATAAAGTAAAGTGCATGAAGCAGACATATAAAAAACAAAAGCTCGATTGCCTTCTGACTTTAGGAGGAAACGGAACACACAAAACCGCAAATCTTTTGTCAGGTGAAGGGCTTAATGTTATAGGACTTCCTAAAACTATTGATAATGATATATGGGGGACAGATGTTACATTCGGATTTCATTCGGCAGTTGATATTGCAACCGATGTTATAGACAGACTGCATACGACTGCAAATTCACACGGTCGTATTCTTGTTGTTGAGATTATGGGTAATAAAGCAGGCTGGCTCACACTTTATTCGGGTATAGCCGGAGGAGCGGATATAATTGTAATTCCCGAGATTCCTTATGATATAAAGAAGATTTGCAAGGCTGTTGAAAAGCGTGCAAATAACGGAAGTGCTTTTTCGATTTTAGCTGTTGCCGAAGGTGCTTTTGATTTTGAAGAAGCTAAGCTGAAGAAAAAAGAGCGTGCGAGAAGAAGAGCAGAAGCCGGAGAAACAACTGCTACTAACAGAATAGCAAGAGAAATTGAAAAGAATACCGGATTTGAAACGCGGGTTTGTGTTCCGGGACATATGCTGAGAGGCGGAAGTCCTTCGGCATATGACAGAATTCTTGCCACAAAATTCGGCTGTCATGCTGCTAATTTAATCGAGCAGGAAAAGTATGGGTTTGCTGTTGCGATGAAAAATAATATTATTACTGAAAATAAGCTTGAAGATATTGCAGGGAAAACCAAGTTCGTTCCTGTTGACAGTCAGTTGGTTAAGACTGCGAAAGATATAGGAATATCTTTCGGTGATTAGCATTGGTGTTAAGTTATCTGTTACTTAATATTGTAATATTGTTTTTAAGTGAAGGTATCAAATAAATGACCAGAAATGAATTTTATGAATTTATGAATAAGCCGATTCCTAATAAAAGCTTAAAAATGTATTTAAGCTGGGCGGCGATAATAGTTATGATATTATTTATCGGGATAACTATATTTTTAATTATTGACGATGCGTATAAAGAAATATATCATCCGTACGGACCGTATGATATTTCACCGATATCGGAAGAATATTTTAACACAGATAAAGCCGATAATATAAAGAATAATAAAGGTACATTGAAAATAGATTCGTATCAAGGGGATTTTAATAAGATAGCTATTCCCGATGAGATAAACAACAAAAAGGTTACTGAAATCGAAAAGTTTTCATTTATATCAGATAAGACATTAAATGAAGTGTATATACCGAGCGGTGTTACATATATAGGTAACATGTCTTTTTATGACTGCAGTAATCTGACCATGGCTTATATTCCCGAAACTGTGACCAAAATCGGCGGATGGGCTTTTTCGGGAACAAACAGTGATTTTAAGATACGTGCAAAAAAGAACTCTTATGCAGAGAAATACTGTAAAGACAGAGGAATCAAATTTGAAGCGGTAGATTTTTAAAAAATAATCTGTATAGTTTTTATGCATTGTTACTTAACTGTAAAAAATATAACATTATATTTGCATTTTTTTCTGCAATAATGTATAATATTAAGGTAATAAAAAATATTTTTATGGAGGTACAATATTTATGTTAGTTTCTGCAAAGGATATGCTGAACAAGGCAAGAGAAGGTAAATATGCTGTTGGTCAGTTCAACATCAACAATCTTGAATGGACAAAGGCTATTTTACTTACTGCACAAGAGTTAAACTCACCTGTTATTCTTGGTGTTTCTGAGGGAGCAGGAAAGTATATGTGCGGATATAAGACCGTTGTCGGTATGGTAAACGGTATGTTAGAGGAGCTGGGAATTACTGTTCCTGTTGCACTTCACCTAGACCATGGTTCATACGACGGAGCTAAGGCTTGTATCGAAGCAGGATTCAGCTCAGTAATGTTTGACGGTTCACACTATCCAATTGAAGAAAACATCGCAAAAACAACAGAGCTTGTTGCTGAATGCGAGAAGTTAGGTCTTTCAATCGAAGCTGAAGTCGGCTCAATCGGCGGAGAAGAAGACGGAGTTGTAGGTGCCGGCGAGTGTGCTGACCCTGATGAGTGCAAATCAATTGCTGATTTAGGCGTTACAATGCTTGCAGCCGGTATTGGTAACATTCATGGTAAATATCCTGAAAACTGGGCAGGTCTTTCATTTGAAACACTTGCTGCTGTAAAAGAAAAGGTCGGCAATATGCCACTTGTTCTTCACGGCGGAACAGGAATTCCTGAAGATATGATTAAGAAAGCAATTTCTTTGGGAGTTGCTAAAATCAATGTTAATACAGAATGTCAGCTTGCTTTCCAGGAAGCTACAAGAAAGTATATTGAAGAAGGAAAAGACCAGCAGGGAAAAGGTTTTGACCCAAGAAAGCTTTTAGCACCGGGCTTTGAAGCTATCAAAGCAACAGTTAAAGAAAAGATGGAGCTTTTCGGTTCAGTAGGAAAGGCGTAAATCTTTTATAAAGTTAATATTTGAGTGTATCCTAGTTACCACTCGTTAATAAAAACAGGGATAATATCTGAATTTAAAGGTGTGTCTTTGTGACGCACCTTTAATTTTTTTCGTTGCCTATTTTAAGTTGAATTAATGTTTAAGTTTGAGAAACGGCAGGTTGGGGTTTAGTAAAAAATATATTTTGATTTATATTATTTCTTTATCTCTGTTGAAAAATGAAAGGATAATTATTATGAAAAATTTAAGTATAAAGAAAATATCAATTTTGGCAGTTGTCGCAGCATTATATGTTGCTGTAACAATGGCATTAGGCTCGCTGTCATACGGCAATATTCAGTTTCGTGTTTCGGAAGCATTGGTTCTTCTTTGCTTTTACAAAAAAGAATACTGTTATTCAATGGTTGTGGGATGCTTGATTGCCAATATAATAAGTACAGTCGGTTTGATAGATATGATTGTCGGAACATTTGCCACACTTATATCTGTTGCTGTGATAGTGCTGTGCAAGGAATATCTTCCTGAATTTTTTCAAAACAAGCTTAGTATGAATAATAAAGCTGCTTATACAACGTCTATGATAATAGCCTCACTTGCACCTGTTATCTTTAATGGTTTGATTGTCGGTCTTGAGCTTAGATATGTGTTTAATTTGCCTTTAGTTTTGTCAATGTGTCAGGTAGCTTTGGGTGAGTTTGTTTGTGTTACGGTAATAGGGGTTATACTGTTTACAATCTTAGAAAGAAATAAAGCATTTATGAGATTAATTAACTTTGACAAATAAGGTTCACTTGACTGGATATAATAATTAATGTATAATTTAATTGGATATTTTTATCTGTAATACAAATTATTGGAGGAGAATTATTATGAAAAAAATTTTATCGGTGCTAACAGCATCAATCATGGCGGTCGGTTTGTTGGGAACAGTTCCTGCTGTGAATGCAAGTTCGGAGGCCGTAAAGGATTATAATTCCGGAAGCAGACACAAATATGTTTCAACCGTTATGACGAAAGCGGCCGCCGAAACTAAGACAATCCAGACTCTTAACTACACTGAAGAGGAAGATGACATTAAGTACACATATGATGACTATGGAAATTTGATATATACAGAGTACTCTAATGGATTCTGGGAGAGAATGGAGTATGATGAAAACGGAAACAGGACATATTTTGAAGATAGTGATGGTTATTGGGAAAAAACCACCTATGATGATAACTCAAATGTAACTCGTTTTGAAAATAGCAACGAATATTGGGAAGAGTATACATATGATGAAGAAGGCAACGAAATTTTCTTCGAAAACAGTGACGATGAATGGTGCAGGACTACTTATGATGAGGAAAACAGAGAAATTCTGTGTGAATACAACGATGGAAGCTGGGAAAAAGCAAAGTTCGATGAAGACGGTAATATGATAAGCGTTGAAAACAGCGAGGGTGATGGTAGTGAACTGACTTACGATGAAAACGGAAAACTCATTTCATTGTATTACTATTACGCTGATGGAACATGGAAAAAAACAAATTTCGATGGTGAGAATGTAACCTTTTATGAAGAAAGCAACGGCTATTGGGAAAAGTATACTTATGATCAAAATAACAATTGTGTGTATTTAGAATACAATGACAAGACATGGGAAAAGTATACTTATGATGAAAAAGGGAATCGTACATTTATAGAGTACAGTGACGGCAGTTGGGAAAAGTATGCTTATGATGAAAACGGAGAAGTAACATATTATGAAAAAGGGAAAAAAGATGTAAATACCCAAAAGCCTAAAATAACCAATTCAACAAACAAGTCAATAACCGCAAAACCAACAACACCAATAAAGGCAACAAGAAATGCGAGTGTTGTAGCGGCAGAAAAGAAAGCAGCTTCAAAAGCAATGAAGCAGGCAAAGCTAACAAGTCTAAAGGCTAAAAGCAAGGGTAAGAAGATAAATGTTTCTTGGAAAAAGGTTAAAAAAGCTGTAGGCTATGAGGTTCAGGTATCAGCTAAGAAAAACTTCAAGAAAGTAATTTTCAAGAAGGATTTAAAGAAAACAAAACTTACAGTAAAGAATAAGAATATCAAGAGCAAAAAGACTTATTTTGTAAGAGTAAGAGCATATGCTACTTACAAAGACGCTGACAATAAGACTGTTAAGGTATATAGTAAGTGGAATAAAAAGATAAGAAAAGTTAAAGTTAAATAGTAAGTAAGAATTTGCCGTTGCTGAAAATTTTACATAGCATTTTCTGATTATAGGTATAACCAAAGATAATAAACAGCAGAATGATTCATGTTCTACAATATGTGGAACATGAATTTTTTATATTTTCAACAAAAAAAGCTAAATTTACTTGCAATTTATAGTTAAATAGTATATAATCTTTTTATAGACAGTAATAAATATTGTTTATTTTTAATAGAATATCTAGTATGCTAAAATTAAAATTGAATGGAGAGATTAGTGTGAAAACATATGATAACACAAAAATAAAAAACATCGTGCTTTGCGGTCATGCAGGCTCAGGTAAAACATCACTTTGTGAAGCACTGTTATATAAGAGCGGAGCAAGTGAAAGACTTGGAAAAATTATTGACGGTAATACCGTTTCTGACTTTACCGATGAGGAGATTGCAAGAAAATCGTCTGTTTATACATCACTTTCTGTATTCGAAAAAGACGAATTCAAAATAAATCTTTTAGATACACCGGGACTTTTTGATTTTGCAGGTGAAATGATTGAAGGAATTGCAGCCTGTGATACTGCTATGATTACCGTATCGGGAAAATCAGGTGTAAATGTCGGAACACATAAAGCTTATTCTGCAGCTGTTTCTATGAAGAAACCCAGAATGTTTGTTGTTACAAAGCTGGATTCTGACAACGCTAATTTTTATAATGTTCTGACTGAACTTAAAGCCGAATTCGGACCGACAGTATGTCCTGTAGTTGTACCTGTTATCTCAGACAGAAAAATCGTGTCATATGTTAATTTAATTGAAATGAAAGCATATAAGTATGATGACAGCGGAAATGCGGTAGAAACCGATATGCCGACAGCAGAGCTTGGCGAAAAAATAGAATATCGTCTTCAGGGACTTAGGGAAGCTATTTCCGAAGCTGTTGCCGAAACGGACGAAGAGCTTTTCGAAAAGTTCTTCAGCGGTGAGGCATTCACACAAAAAGAGCTTATTGACGGAATACACAAGGGAATGAATGAGGGTATTATTACTCCTGTGACTTGTGTATCTTCTTCAACATTAGCAGGTGTGGATATGCTTTTAAAAGAAATTTCACTGCTTTTGCCGGCGTCTACTGATGACGAAACAGCTATGGCAATTGATGATACGGATTCGCCTGCTGAAGTTAAATGCGATATGAATGAGCCTTTAAGTGCTTTTGTTTTTAAAACAGTTGCCGATGCTTTTGTAGGTAAAATGTCATTTATTAAAGTTATGTCAGGAAAGATAAAGACGGGAATTGACGCTGTAAATGCTTCGACTAAAAGCAATTTGAAAATCGGAAAGCTATACACTTTATTAGGTAAAAAACAAATTGAAATATCTGAGGCTAGCTGCGGCGATATTGTAGTTTGCACAAAGCTTGATGTAAACACAAATGATACTGTTTGTGACCCGTCAAGAGTTGTAAAATTCAGTCCTGTTGTTTTTCCGAATCCTTGTTATTCAATGGCTGTTAAAGCAAAGGCTCAGGGCGATGAAAGCAAAATTTCAGGTGCTGTTGCAAAGATTCTCGAACAGGATTTAACACTTGAATATTATCAGGATAAATTAACTCATGAGCAGATTTTAAAAGGCTTAGGTGACCAGCATTTAAGTTCGGCATTGTCAAAACTAAAAAATGATTTTGGCGTTGATATAGGTCTTGCAGTTCCTAAGATTCCGTACAGAGAAACAATAAGAAAGAAAGTTAAGGTTCAGGGAAAGCATAAGAAGCAATCCGGCGGTCACGGCCAGTATGGTGATGTTTGGATTGAATTTGAGCCTTGTATTTCCGATGAACTTGTTTTTGAAGAAAAAATCTTCGGGGGAGCGGTTCCGAAAAACTATTTTCCTGCTGTTGAAAAGGGACTTCAGGATTGCGTTGCTAAAGGTGTTTTGGCAGGATTCCCTGTGGTTGGACTAAAGGCTATTTTAGTTGACGGTTCATATCACCCTGTTGATTCGTCCGAAATGGCATTTAAAATGGCTGCTACCATCGCATATAAAGAGGGATTGGCACAAGCAGACCCGGTTCTTTTAGAACCAATCGGTGCTTTGAATGTTTCGGTTCCCGATGAGAATACAGGTGATATGATTGGCGAGCTTAATAAACGCAGAGGAAGAGTTTTGGGAATGAATCCGTCAGAGTCTGAAAAGGGAATGACAGAGGTAATAGCCGAAGTACCGTTATCCGAGATGAACGATTTCACTATGCTTCTTCGTCAAATGACTCAGGGAAGGGGAAGTTTCACATTAGAGCATGAAAGATATGAACAGCTTCCTTCTCATTTGGTTGCAAATGTTATAGCGAGTGCCTCAGTAAGCGGAGATTAATTCATCTGTGTTTTGTAATCTATGTCCGAGAAAATGTAACATAGACCGTGATGTTTCATCGGGGTTTTGTAAGGCTGATGAGGGATGGGATAAGGTTTCTGTCTCAAGGGCGGCACTTCACTATTGGGAAGAACCTTGCATAAGCGGAAATAAAGGAAGCGGAACAGTATTTTTTTCAAACTGTAATTTAAGGTGTGTTTATTGCCAGAATTCTCAAATCAGTTTTGATGGTTTCGGTAAAGAAGTATCTGTCCAAAGACTTTCTCGGATTTTTTTAGAGCTTCAGGAAAAAGGTGCAAACAATATAAATCTTGTCACACCTACACATTACACATATCAGATTTTAAAGGCACTTGATATTGCTAAACACAAGCTTGATATTCCTGTTGTTATGAATTGCGGTGGATATGAATCGGTTGAAACTATTAAAATGTATGACGGATATATTGACATTTATCTGCCGGATTTAAAGTATAAAAGCTCAGAGATATCTCAAAAATATTCTGCGTGTTCAGATTATTTTGAAAAAGCGTCAGAAGCAATTGAAGAAATGCATCGTCAAGCACCGAAACTTATTTGGGACGATTATAATGATGAAGAGCGGGTTTTGAAAAAAGGGCTTATAATAAGGCATTTGGTGCTTCCGGGGTGTTATCATGACAGTCTTGATATATTAGACTGGCTTGATAGCTGTAAATTTTTAAATAAAAATCGATTTTTGCTTAGTCTTATGAGTCAGTTCACGCCGACAGAAGCCTGTACTGACTTTTCCGAGCTTAACAGACGCATTACTACTTTTGAATATAACAAGGTGATGAACAGAGCGTCTGAGTTAAAGTTCAGAGGCTTTATTCAGGAACTATCATCTGCAAAGGAAGAATATACACCTCCGTTTGATTTGACAGGAGTATAAAATGAATAAAAAATAAAACCTACTGAAATTTCAGTAGGTTTTTTTATGTCAAGATTAATTTTTATATTTTCACAAACACAGGCTTATGCTTAATAAAATAGGTTAAATACTTAAACCCTGACTGCTGTGCAAGCAGTGCACATTCAGCTATACCTTTTCCTAAATCTGAAACGGTGTGTGCGTCTGAGCCAAGTGAAATTATTTCACCGCCGAGTTCTTTATAAAGCTTGATATATTTCAGTTCAGGAAAAGGTTTGCCGTATTTTTGGCGAAGACCTGATGTGTTTATTTCAATTCCTTTGGATTTTTGTATGATGGTTTTAAAACATTCTTCAATAATATCATCATATTTTGATAAATCAATTTTAAGACCGTATTCACCTTCTATATATCTGAGCGTATAAGTCAAGTGACCTAACACATCAAATTTACCCCATTTGCAAAGCTTTAAAAGCTCTGAAAAATAGTCTTCTAAAAGCTTATCGATTTCGCTTTTTGTATAGTTTTCGTATTTAATAAAACAAAAGTCCGGTCGGTTTGGAAGTTCATGCATTGAACCGATTATAAAATCAAGACGATTGTCACTTGCTGCCTTATCCGCAATTTCAAAATCATGTGTTGCCTGACCAAGCTCAATTCCGCATACTAGGTTTATCTTGCTTTTGTAAATCTCTTTTAATTTCGATGTGTTGCTAAGAGACCTTTCAAAATCTTTTCCGAAATCATATGTGTCATGCTCATTAGGCTCTGCATTATAATGTTCTATACTGTACCATCTGTTACATTCACAGTGGTCTGTTATTGCATAAGCTTCAAGACCTAAGTCTATTGCCTTTTCAACCATCTTTTCCGGGTCAGCGTCAGAATCAGGTGAGTAATATGTATGTGTATGACAGTCGATAAGACCTTTTAATTCGTTCATATAAGCCCTCCGTTTTGTTTTTAAATATAGTATAACACATAATTTTTATTTTGCAAAATTAAATATTATTTTGAGTTAATGTCATTGTGCGGTTGCAAAAATATGCGGTTTATGGTATAATTCTATAAGCAAATTTTAAATACAAATTAGGAATGATTTTATGAGAGTGAATGTAAAACTATTTATTTTAGCAATTATATTAGGTGTGCTTGGGGTTTTGCTGCCTTGGTTCTTCGGCTCAGTGAGATTGTTCGGAATGGGGCTTCTGCCTATGGAATTTCCTGTCCTGTTGTGCGGAATGATATGCGGAGCAGGATACGGCGGTGTTGTAGGTGCGGTTGTGCCTATATTGTATGCACTGATTTTCGGAACTATGAATGTATATCCTCTTGGTGTTGCAACGGCAGTTGAACTTTGTGTGTTCGGTGTTTTGTGCGGAGTGCTGTACAAAGTTATGAGACAAAATGTTTTTGTTTCTTTGCTTCTTGCAATGTTCAGCGGAAGGGCTGTTTTTGCTGTTGTGTATTTCTATCTTCTTCGGTCAGAGGGAAGAGTATATACAGCCGAAATGTTTATAAACGGCGAGTTTTTGAATGTTTTATCGGGTATAGCAATTCAGATTATATTCATTCCTTTGATTGTTTTGGTGCTGAATAAGACCGGAATTGTTCATCAAGGTGAAAGATAGAAGCTGAAAAATTAAATGAAGGATTGTGATATTATGTCAACTGCTTTTAAGCCTGCGAATATTTTAGTACCAAATGAAAAAAACGATATGTCATCTTGGTCGGTTGTTGCTTGTGACCAGTATACGAGCGAGCCTGAATACTGGGAAGATGTCAAGGAAATTGTCGGTGATAAAGTATCATCACTTAACATGATTCTTCCCGAAGTTTATTTAGAAAGTGATGATATAGATTCAAAAATAACAAATATACATAGCACAATGAACGAGTATTTGTCTTCAGATGTTTTTGAAGAGTATAAGGACTCTTATATTTATATTGAAAGAACTCAAAGCGACGGTAAGATAAGAAAAGGATTAGTAGGAATGATTGACCTTGAAGAATATGATTATTCAAAGGGAAGCACTTCATCTGTGCGTGCTACCGAAGCTACGGTTGTTGAAAGAATTCCTCCGAGAATTAAGGTTAGAAAGGGTGCGAGTCTTGAGCTTCCCCATATAATGATACTAATAGATGATGAAAGCAAAACCGTTGTCGAGCCGGTCGGTGAGGATAAGGATTCTATGAAAAAGCTTTATGATTTCTGCCTTATGAAAAACGGCGGAAATATAAAGGGTTATTTGGTTAATGAAAATAAAAAGGACGAAATTGACGCAGCATTGACAGCACTTGGTGATTCAAAGACATTTAATAAAAAGTACGGATTATCCGATGCTCCTGTATTGCTTTATGCAATGGGTGACGGCAATCACTCTCTTGCAACTGCCAAAGCCTATTATGAGGAGCTTAAAGCTCAAAATCCAGAAAAGGATATGACATCACACCCGGCACGCTATGCATTGGTTGAGATAGTTAATCTTCACAGCGATGCACTGCAGTTTGAAGCTATTCACCGGATTGTTACGGATGTTGACAGTGAAGATTTGTTATCGGTTTTAAAAGAAAAGCTTGCTTTAGTCAGTGAGGATAACGGCTCTGGACAGTCGTTTACATATGTCCGTAAGGGTGAGAAAAAGACTTTATATGTGGGAAACAAGCTGTCAAATCTGACAGTTGGTTCGCTTCAGACAGTTTTGGATGAGTATATAAAATCAAAAGGCGGAAAGGTAGATTATATACACGGAATAAATGTTTTGGAAAATTTGGCACAGGAGAATAACAGCATAGGCTTTATACTTCCTGATATGTTAAAGTCAGAACTTTTTCCGACTGTAATAAAAGACGGCGCATTGCCGAGAAAGACATTTTCGATGGGTCACGCAGAGGATAAGAGATTTTATATAGAATGCCGAAAAATATAGCGAATCGCTATTGATTTTGCTGCCTTTGGAAAGTGAGATAATGTTAGGGTTTGAAAAACGGCAGGTTTTCATATAGTTTGGTTATAATTGCAAATCTTCTACTGGTTTTGTGGATATAAAAAAGGAGAAGTCCTCTTATGCAGGGCTTCTCTTTTTTATGTATTTTTCTTATTGACAGTTTTCAATTTCGGTTATCATATCAACTCTTGTCTTGTGGCGTCCGCCTTCAAATTCGGTTTTGAGAAAAATGTCAACAAGTTCGCAGGCGAGTCCTTCTCCGACAACTCTTCCGCCCATACAAAGCACATTAGCGTCATTGTGCTGTCTTGTCAGCTTAGCCGAATAGTAGTCAGAACAGCAAGCGGCTCTGATTCCTTTAACCTTATTTGCGGCGATTGATATGCCTATTCCCGTTCCGCAGACAAGTATTGCTTTGTCAAGAGTATTATTTATAACATCGTCGCAGACTTCCTTTGCCTTTTGAGGATAGTCGCATTTCTCGCCGTCCATACAGCCATAGTCTTTGTATTCTATCCCGTTTTCTTTGAAATACTTAACTATAGCTTCCTTTATTTCTGTTCCTGCATGGTCATTCCCGATACCTATCATAAGTTTGTCCTCGCTTTTTATGTAATTTAATCATTTGATTTGTTTTGTCTGTCTTTTTCGGCTTTTGTTATTTGCAAATAGCTTGCGTTCAGTTTTTGTGCATCATCAAAAATATTTTCATTGCCGAGAGCTATTATACATAAAGAATTTGCATTTTGAAGCCTTTTGTCAATAGGTGCTAAAACAGCATTATTATCATTTTGAAACAAGCTTTCTTTGATTTCTTTTGCGTTATCTCCGACCAAAAATATGCTGCTTATATTATTATCCTGTTTGAATGTCAATATATCTTCATTTCGGCATACAGTATCTGATTTCACACACTCGATTTTTCCGTACTTTAGTTTATATACACCAAAATAAGATATATCAGGTCTTGCTTTCATAACAGAGAAAACAATTTTTTCTTCTGCACTTGAATCACTTAAATTCATAGCAAGTGATTTTAAGGTTGAGATACCCGCACATTTCTTATTGTTTTTAAAACAAAGTCCTTTGACAGCTGAAATACCTATTCTCAGTCCGGTATAGCTTCCCGGCCCGTTTGAAACAGCAACAGCATCTATGTCGTCAAGTGTAAGAGATGCGTCCTGCAAAAGCTTTTTTAAAAGAGGCAATAAAACCTGTGAATGAGTAAGCTCGGTAAGAATGGTTGTATTAGCCAGAATTTTTTCTTTGTCCGCTATTGCCAAAGACGCTGTTTTACCTGAGGTATCAATACCTAGAACTATTTTATTTTCTGTTAGATCAGACAAAGCGTTCATCTCCGATAATTTCAATTTCCCGTTTGTTTTCGTCAATGCGTGTTATTTTAATATATATAGTGTTTTCAGGAAGAGCGTCGCTGATATTTTCGCTCCATTCTATTGCCAGAATATTTTTGTTACTCATATAGTCATAAAATCCTGTTGTTTCAAGGTCAAGCGAGTCTAAAATTCTGTACATATCAAAATGATAAAGTGTTTTATCACATTTATCTGACCTGTATTCGTTCACCAATGAAAATGTCGGCGATGTAACTATATCACCGATTCCGAGCCCTTCACAAATACCCCTTGTAAAAGTGGTCTTTCCGACACCTAATCCGCCGATATAAGCAATGATATCTCCGCCCTTCAGCTTTTGCCCGACAGTTTTTGCATATTCAATTGTTTCCTCAGGCGAGGCAGTGACTGCTTTCATAAAAATCACCATGCCATAAGCAAGAGCAAAGGCTTCCTTTCTTTAAGGTTTAATAATTATTTTCTTAAAAGTCCTTCTTCGGTGTGGTCATCATATAATGGTTCATTTGACAGAATTTCATTGATTTTAGCATTCAGCTCATTGTTTATCATTGAATCTGCCGAATTCGTATGCATAGGCTCAGCCGCAGTATCATTTTTATGATTTATCTTTGATTCAAATCTTTCGATAAAAGTGAAATATTTCTGTGCTGCTTCAACCTGATCGATTTCAAAAGGACATTCGTCTGCGATTTGTTTTGTATTCAGTGCGGCAACAGTGAATTCGATTATTTCATTACCGCTGTTATCATAAAATTTAGCGTTTGTTTTCATATATCTGATAACTATTTTTGAAACATTATCAAGTGAGAGTTTTATAGGTTCTGCAGTAATAACTCTTTCACCTTTAAATGTAATAGGAATAGCATAGCTTTCCCATTCTTTAAAAGCATAGATAAAGTTTTCGTAAGTGTATGACTTCTTTCCTCTTGAGTTTGAGGTTGAGCCTGTCTTGTTTGCAAAAACTATGTTTAGGTCTTTAATACCCGGCAGGGACTTGGCAACAAGAGCATTAACACGCTGAATGTCACGTTCAAGACGCTTTTTACGGTTCTTTTTCCTTACCGCAGAATTGATGATTAAAAACAGTATAAGCAAAATTATTATTGCACATGCTCCAAAAAAGATTTCTATTCCGTTTTCTCCGAATACATCCTTCAAAAAATCCATCTTTTATCTCCGTTCATTTATTTTATACAAATTAAAAAAGTCCGCTTATATTACCGTTGTTGTCACAGTCTATTTTATTGGCAGCAGGGCATTTAGGAAGCCCCGGCATTGTCATAATATCACCTGTATATGCAACGATGAATCCTGCTCCTGCGGAAAGCTTTAAATCACGAACCGTAATCTTAAAGCCTTCCGGTTTTCCCAGCTTTGTTGGGTCATCAGAGAGTGAATACTGTGTTTTGGCAACGCATACAGGAATATCTGCATGACCTAAAGCTTCAATTTCTTTTATTGCTTTTTCAGCTTGTTTTGTATAAATAACACCGTCGGCACGGTAAATTTCTTTTGCTATTATATCAAGTTTTTCTTTTATCGAAAGTCTCTCGTCATATAAGTGATGGAAGTTTGTAACGCATCCTTCGCATTTTTCGATTGTATCGCATACCTTTTGTGCTAAATCAGTACCTCCGTTTCCGCCGTTTGCAAAAATCTCAGCCAGTGAAACTTCAACACCCATGTCAGCGCAAAATTCTTTTATATATTTAATTTCAGCATCTGTATCGGTGTAAAATTTATTGATAGCAACAACAACCGGCACACCGAACTTATGCATATTTTCAATATGTGTTTTTAGGTTGACAATACCTTTTTTCAAAGCGTCAACATTTTCTTCTGTAAGTTTATCCTTAGGGATTCCGCCGTTATACTTCAGTGCACGGATAGTTGCAACCAAAACGATACAGCTAGGCTTTAAGTTCCCGAATCTGCATTTAATATCCAAAAACTTTTCAGCGCCGAGGTCGGCACCGAAACCGGCTTCTGTAATGCAGTAATCGCCAAGTTTAAGTGCAAGCTTGGTTGCACGGATTGAGTTACAGCCGTGTGCAATATTTGCGAAAGGTCCTCCGTGCATAATTGCCGGATTGTTTTCTAAGGTTTGAACAAGATTCGGTTTGAGTGCGTCTTTTAAAAGTGCTGTCATAGCACCGCAGCCGTTTAACTGCTTGGCGTAAACAGGATTTCCGTCTAAATCATATGCAACTAAAATTTTCTCAAGACGCTTTTTTAAATCGTCCAAATCTGATGCCAAGCATAAAATCGCCATGATTTCAGTAGCGACAGTTATCTGGAAACCGTCCTCACGGGGGATTCCGTTTATTTTTCCGCCAAGACCTATATTTATGTATCTCAATGCTCTGTCATTCATATCAAGACAGCGTTTGATAAGTATTCTTCTTTGGTCAATGCGAAGCTCGTTGCCTTGCTGCATATGATTGTCTATAAGGGCACAGAGCAGGTTATTGGCAGAAGTTATTGCATGCATATCGCCTGTGAAGTGAAGATTTATATCTTCCATAGGAACAACCTGAGCGTATCCTCCCCCTGCTGCTCCTCCCTTTATACCGAACACCGGGCCTAAGGAAGGTTCTCTAAGTGCAAGAACAGCGTTTTTATTTATCTTTGCCATTGCTTCGGCAAGTCCTACGGATATTGTAGTTTTGCCCTCTCCTGCAGGAGTAGGATTAATAGCAGTGACTAAAATAAGTTTTCCGTCTTTTTTGCTTTCAAGCTTTTCAAAAAGAGATTCTGAAAGCTTTGCTTTATAATGACCGTACGGTTCAATGTAGTCTTCGGAAACACCTAAGTTCTCAGCGATTTTATTAATTTTCAGCATTTTAGCCTGTGAAGCAATTTCGATATCAGATAACATACGAAAGCCCTCCTAAAAAGTTAATATTATTCACTATCATAAGGCAGAGAGTTATATAGCTATTTAAAATATTATAACATATTACATTAATAAAAACAAGAAAAAAGCACTAATAATTACATACTCTTTTTAATATATTATAAAGAATGACATATCGTTAATATAAATAAAGAAATTTTTTATATAGCATCAGGGAGATGAGATTGTTGTTTAAAATAATATCAGCAAAAAGAGTTTTAAAATCAGTATCTTTTTTTATTTCAGGTTTTATTGCCGTATCAATTCTCGTATTTGCTTGTTCTGCATTTGCAGAGAGCAAAAAGGGAATAAAACTTCCGATTATTATGTATCATAGCATATTAAAAGATGAAAGCAGACAAGGTGAGTATGTTTTATCTCCTGTTGAGCTTGAAAGCGATATGCTTTATTTAAAGGAACACGGATATACGCCTATACTTTGTCAGGATCTTATTTCTTATGTATACATGGATGAAGAACTTCCTGAAAAACCGATTATTTTAAGTTTTGACGACGGCTGCTATAATAATGTACAATATGTAATTCCTCTTTTGTCAAAGTATAATATGAAAGCGGTTTTCGGTGTTGTGGGGACATTTTGCGATAAAGCGACAGAAGAAAACAAACCTAATCCTAACTATTCTTATATGTCTTGGAATGATTGCAAAGAAGCTTATATAAGCGGAAGGGTGGAAATAGCTTGTCACTCGGATAATTTTCACACATTAGGGCAAAGAACAGGGGCAAAAAAGATGGAGAGTGAGAGCTATGATGACTATCGTGCTGTTTTTATGAGTGATACTTTAAACTTCTTAAATAAGATAAAAACAAACAGTGAGATAATTCCTAATACATATGTGTATCCGTACGGAGCTATATCAGAAGAAAGTCTGCAGCTTGTGAAAGCCTGCGGTTTTAAAGTCAGCTTAGGCGTTGAGGAAAAGCAGAATTATATTACTAAGGATAAAGAATGCCTTTACCGTTTAAACAGATATAACCGGCCGAGCGGAATTTCAACCGAGGAATTTATGAAAAGGGCTCTTGACTTGTAGAATAAAGTTCGTTAATTATTTAAGCAGAAATGCTGCCGCACCATGAGAGTTTAGCTCTATTTCTATTTTATCTTTATTTATAAATTTTTTGCTGCTCCAAAGCTCAGTGCAGTTTGACGGCGTATATATTTCCAGGTCTGAAAGATTTAATGTGACTTTGCTGTTTGCTTCACTGAGGTTAAATATTGCAAAATACTGTCCGCCTTCACTTGAAGCAGAGGTCCAGAGAACATGCTCTTTTCCGTCAAGCTTTTTACGCCAGACCTGATGTGCATGACGGGAATTTCGAAGCATTTTAAGTATTTCTTTGTTAGTCAGTAGCTTATATGTGAAATCATCAAGCTTTGTAAGTTCTCCGCCAATCATAAGCGGTGAGCGAAAGATACTCCACAAAGTCATCATAGTGATTTGCTCATCTTCGGTAAATTCAGTTCGGTTTGATTCACCGTAGTCTTGTCTTACTGCACCGATTGGCAGCATATCGGCATCTGCCCAATGACCTGCACCGTTGTGTATAGACCATTTTTCACATCTTTCAAACATATTATACAGTGCTTTCCAATCGTCCCAAAAATCATCGGTGATTCGCCACATATCAGCAGTTTGCTTGTATAATTCTGATTTTTCAAGCAATGCAGGTCCCGGTGAAAGGCTGAGAACCATGTCACGGCCGCAGTTATGAAGACAATCACTCAGTAAAATCAGTTCTTTTTCTTCATGAGGCAGTTCACGGCATATGTCATCGCATTTAATGAAATCAACTCCCCAGGAAGCATATAACGAGAAAATACTGTTATAATATGCTTTGGCACCGTCTTTATCAGGATTTACGCCGTACATATCAGAGTTCCAATGGCATATGCTGTCCGTTTTAGCAATTTCTCTTGCTGTTTTATCTGTACCGAAAATTTTTGTGTTGTTATGCACCGCCTGGCGCGGTACTCCTCTCATTATATGTATTCCGAATTTTAAACCCAGAGAATGTACATATTCTGCTAACGGTGCAAAGCCTTTTGAGTTTTTAGACGATGGAAAACGGTTTTCGGCAGGTATAAGTCTTGAATACTCATCCATGCAAAGCTCGGTGAAAGGATGATATTCATGGGAATCTGCATAAGGTTCAGACCACTGAATGTCTACAACTATGTATTCCCAGCCGAATTGTTTAAGATGCTTTGCCATGAAATCAGCGTTTTTTCTGACGGTTTCTTCATTGACAGCTGCTCCGTAGCAATCCCAGCTGTTCCAACCCATAGGCGGTATTTTTATTTTCATAATAATTCTCCTCAAAATCTGATTTAAAAGCTTTATATTTTAATAAGATATAAAAGGCTTCCTTACTACTGAATGATACACTAATTTATACAAAAAAGTCAAGGAAATATATGAAGCAGCTATATTAATGAGTTGATTTCGCAGAAACTCTGTTTATAATGAGTTATAAAAGTCCCATAAAACAGGCATTTTCATTTATAAGATTTTATAAAATCACAAACAATAAAAAAGCACTGAAAGTACCGAAAATACGGTAAATACAGTGCTTTATATTTTATATTATAGAATTACATACAATGTATATGCAAGACATAAAAAAAGTTCGCACACTAAAAACTTAGCATGCGAATTGTCTGCGGCGACTCGCCGCTGGCGGAGAAAGAGGGATTTGAACCCTCGCGCCAGTTTCCCGACCTACTCCCTTAGCAGGGGAGCCCCTTCACCACTTGGGTATTTCTCCACTGTGAATTAAAATCATATTTGTGTTGCTAAAAAATTATAGCATAAAAAATGAAGCGTGTCAATGCTTTTTTACAATATTTTTTGTATTATATATAGAGAAACAACCGGTATAAAATGATTATATTATATATCATTTTTATGTTATTGACAATATTTATTTGATATGATATTATTTTAAAATTAATGTGGAATAAGATTTACAGAAAAATCTTAAGGAGTAGTAATATGATTTATACCGTAACTTTTAATCCGGCATGGGATTATGTTGTTTATGTCAATAATATGAGGATTGATACAGTAAACAGGGCATCTTCTGAGCGCCTTGTTTTCGGCGGAAAGGGAATTAATGTTTCGGCTGTTTTGAAAGAATTGGGTCAGGAAAGCATTATACTTGGTTTTATTGCAGGTTTTACAGGGAACGCTCTTGAAAAAGAGTTGAAGTCAAAGGGCTTTAAAACTGATTTTATAAAGCTGACACACGGTATGACAAGAATTAATGTTAAGATTAATTCTGACAGTGAAACAGAAATAAACGGTCAAGGACCTGGGATTGATGACGGAGCAATCAAAGAGCTTTTTGACAAAATGAACAATTTAAACAACGGTGATACACTTGTTTTGTCAGGGTCTGTACCTAAAACTGTTCCTGAAAATATTTATGAGAGGATTTTGAAAATAGTAAGCAATAAACATATAAGAATAGTAGTCGACGCTGAAAAGAACTTACTGATTAATGCACTGAAATACAAGCCTTTTCTTGTAAAGCCGAATATTCATGAGCTAGGTGAAATATTCGGTGTTGAACTGAGTAACAATGATGAAATCGAAGCTTACGCGAAAAAGCTCAAACAAATGGGTGCTGAGAATGTCTTGGTTTCAATGGGAAAAGACGGAGCAATTTTGATAGATTCACAAGGAAATTGTATAAAGGTTGACTCTGCAAAAGGGGAAATGATAAATTCAGTAGGAGCAGGAGATTCGATGATTGCAGGCTTTTTAGCTGAGTATGAAAAGTCTGAGGACTATTGCAGAGCCTTAAAACTGGCAACGGCAGCAGGAGGAGCAACAGCATTCTCGCAAGGACTTGCTTCTAAAGATAAAATATATGAGGTTTTAAAAACTATTTAAAATAAAAAATCTGAATGAAAAAAATAACCGCCCTAAAATAAGGCGTTTTTCTGTTTTTGGTGGAGGCGACGGGAATTGAACCCGTGTCCGAAAATCAATCCGCAGGAATTTCTACGAGTATAGTTTGTTATAAAATCTCCCCGGGCACCGGCAAACAAACACGCCTGTGAGCGGGCAGCCTTTAAAATAGACTTTTACGCCAAAGGCAATGCGAAAAAGCCGTTCCTACTAATCGACACCAAGCTCAAAGCCGTAGGCTGCAATGAGGTGGTGAGCAGCAATTAAGCAGCTGCTAATTGTGAATTATTTTTGTCGTTTAATTTTAAAACGTGTGCCGTTTTAAGAGTTTGCACAACTCTACTCGCTTATCCTGTTTCATAACCCCCGTCGAAGCCTTTACGCCCCCGATAATAATTGACAATGGATAATTGTCAATAGTTGATTATTTTATTCTTTCTTTGACAGCTCGCTCGATATCTCGCTGTGCTGCTTTGCGTGCCATGTCTTCACGCTTGTCATAGAGCTTTTTACCCTTGCATACACCCACGGCAACTTTTGCTTTTGAATTTTTGAAATATAAAGATAAAGGAATAAGGGTCAAACCCTCTTGCTTAACCTGACCAAAGAGTTTTAATATTTCTTTTTTGTGAAGAAGAAGTTTTCTCACTCTTATCGGGTCACGATTGAAGATGTTTCCATGCTCATATGGAGAGATGTGCATACCCTTGATAAACATTTCTCCGTTGTCGATTGAACACCATGCGTCCTTTAAATTCACATTTCCTGCACGAAGTGATTTAACCTCGGTTCCGACAAGCTCAATGCCCGCTTCAATAGTTTCGAGAACAAAATAATCGTGTCTTGCTTTTCTGTTGTCGGCGATTTGCTTTGTTCCTGATTTATTTATTGCCATGAGGTTCACTTCCTTTCAGTTGTCGTTCGGTATATTATTGTATAATAATTAAATCTTTTTGTCAATGAGAAAATTCTAGAAAAAGGGTATAGCTTTGTTGAACTCTTTCCGTCTTTGCAAAATTTGATGTTATGTGATATAATTCAAATATTGTCGGCTTCTTCCGCAGGGAAGGAGGTGGAACACTTGGAGTACATATTCTCATTTGTAATATCTGTATTGGCTCGCATAGTTGGTTACTGTGTGTGCAAGTGGTTAGACAGATATAATAAGTCCGACAACTAGCCCAAAGGCACTTTATGGAGCCGGCACTCTATAAAGTGCTGTTTTTATATAAAGAAAACCCTGAGGAGAACCGGCATTCTCTTCAGGGCATTGTGTGTCCACTTGGAAACACATAATCTCATTTGTGGTTACTTATATTATATGATACTAATTCTTAATTGTCAAGTATTTTTTATTTTATGTGCAGTAATAATTGTATAACTATAAGCATTTACTGTTATTACATAATCATGAACATTAACATACCAGTTCTTTCCCTTCCTTGCTATAAGAGCATCAGGATTTTGTATTTGTTCTTTGCACCAGGCTACAACATCATTTATATCCAAAGAGAGATTTCTCTTAATCCGTATAATACCTAAATCAGTTGTGTGAAGTTTATTTAAGTTTAATAGTAATTCGGATTGCTTTTTTCTATTCATTTTTACCTCGAGTTAATCTTGATAATTTAAGTTGCACTTGTAATAAGCTGCAATTATTTTACCTTTCGCACCGGTCTGATATATTTCCAAAACCTATCCGGATCATGATAAAAGTACATAATTCTGCCGGGTGAAGTATCATAGCAATAACCGGTGTCTGCAAAATCAAAATCTGACATTGCCTTTTCAATCTTTTCCTCAACACTGCAATTTTCCTGTTCATAATAAAATGGTCCATGCTCGAAAACAATATATTCGGCTTCGGGAACATCAACCATAAGCATTTGCTTCGGTACTTCTCCTTCATAATCAAAAGGAAGACGTACACCGTAACATTCTGCACGAGGAATTCCCCAGCCGCAAACTCTGCCTTTCGGATCGTTAATATACGCCATAATCTGACCTGCTCCGCTGTTAGATTCACTGCCGCCCTTGTCATCTAATTTTCCTTTTATACTGTCGAGTAATCCGCAAATTGTTTCACAGTCCTGACCTGGAATCAGGCTTTGTTTTTGCCAAAAATCCCAATATCCATTGCTCTCATAGTTTTTGATGTGCAAAAACTTGTGTGCAGGGATAGTTACAAAATAAATTTTAACGTCATCTGTTGATTTCATCATACCAATTTCTCCAATTCCTAAAAAGTAGCGGTCGAAAGGGTATATTTTTGTACGAAGAACGACTGGTACAGGCTTTTTGCGGTATTCACTTGGAGTGACGCCATATGTTCGTTTGAAAGACCGTGTAAAAGCTTCATGTGATGAAAAGCCATAATCAAAAGCAATATCCAAAATGCTTCTTTGACTATCCCGCACCTCTTTTAGTGCAAAGGCTAATTTTCTATGTCGAAGATATTCCTTAAATTGCATACCTGATATTTCCTTGAATTTTCTCGTAGTATAAAATTCGGAATAACCCAGCTTGCGGGAAAGAAATCGAAGCGTTAATGCTTCATCATTATGCAGTTTAATACATTTGTCAATTTCATCAACGATTATCTGAATTTGTTTCTTCCACTCGTACATTAGTCTGTATACCTCCTTTCAATCACTCTATAAGCATTATAAAGGAACAGAAAAAATATTGCTTGATTTTACTTGCTGAAAACGATGGCTTTTATTTAAAATCATATTGATTATTACACTATCTGATAATCATTTTTTGATAGAATGTCTAATGCTTTTTGAAAATTCTCCGATTTAACCAGAATGTAATCGGTATTGAAAGTTGATACTGCAAAAATACCTATATTATTTTCAGCAAGCAAAGCTGATATTTTTGATAATATGCCAATCAAAGCGAAATCCAGAGTTCCCTGTATTCTGAATGCTTTCCAACCGTCGCTTCGTTCGGTAATATTATCGGGTACATTTTCTGTAATGCATACGAGTGAATTTTCTTCATCGGTTTTTCCGATGAAGCAGTATTCATTTTTCAAATCTACTTTTGAAAAGTCTGTTACCTTGCAAACCGAAAAATCATATTCAATTTTCTGTATATGCATTATTCTTCACCATCCTATAAGATTTTTGGCTATGTTATTTGATAATAATTAATTACAAAACAGCTTTGCTTTTCCACTTTCCCTGTTTATATCTTAAAATGCTGACAAGAGCAGTCATAAACCATGTTATACAGGTTGTTGCCCATATTCCCCAATAATCTATAAAAGCTATTCTTGTTAAAATTACCGACAAACCTATTCTGCAAATTACTTCTACTAATCCGTTCACGAATGCATAGTTTGTATCACCTGCACCGTTTAAAAATCCTCTTGAAACATGAATTGAACCCAGAAAAACATAAAAGAATGAGGTGAGAATTATTGCTTTTGAACCAATTGAAATTACATCGTCTGTTTTGACAAAGCACCCTACAAGGTTTTGACTGAAAATCATAAATAAAATCAGCACAGCAAGTGAAAAGACAGTCGAAATTCTAAGACCGATATGTAATCCGTTTATCGCTCTTTTTTGTTTTCCCGCACCTATATTCTGACCGACGAACGCAGACATCGCAGCATTTAGCGATGAAAACGGCTGCTGAACAAATTGTTCGATACGCATAGAAACTGTATATGCCGCCATTATAGTTTCACCGAAGGTGTTTGTCACTGATTGGATTGCTATCATTGAAATTGAAATCATACCGTTTTGTGCGGCTATAGGAATTCCTGTTTTAATGCATTTAAGCACTGCGTTCTTATCAATGAAAACTTCGCTTTTAGATAATTTTATATGAGGGTTTTTAGAAAATGCATAAATTATGCTTAGTATGGCGGCACTCAATTGAGCAGTAACTGTGGCTGTTGCCGCTCCGTTCACTCCCATATTTAATGATACAACAAACAGCAAATCCAAACCGACATTTAAAATGCTTGCAAATCCGAGAAAAAACAGCGGGGTTTTTGAATCTCCCAGAGAACGCATTACCGAGTTTATCCAGTTATATGCCGCAACGGCAATAGTTCCGCCGCAGGCTATTCTCATGTACCCTGCAGAAACAGGTAAAAGGTGTTCGGGCGTTCTCAAAAGTCTTAGAACAGGTTCTGTCAGTAATACTGAAATTATACTTACAGCAAATCCGAAAACAGCTGTAACAGCTGCTGAATTGAATATTGCGGTTTTCAATTGCTTATACTTTTTTGAACCGAAATACTGAGAAATTATAACACCTGCTCCGATAGAGAGCCCAAGGCATAGTGTATAGAAAAAATATGTTATTGAGCCTGTTGCTCCCACAGCTGCGAGTGCTTCGTCACCTAAAAATCGTCCTACTATTATCGTGTCAACAATATTATATAATTGCTGAAGAAGATTTCCTGCAAGCAGGGGAAATGCAAATCTTATAATATGTTTTGTTTCACTGCCGGTTGTCATGTCACAGGAAAGTACTTGATTCATTTTAATCACCATGCCTTTGCTTTGCAAAGGCTCTCCTTCCTACGGAATTTGAGTCGGTTCCTGCAACGGAATTGCCGCAATACTTTTTTTGCGGCAAAGGCTCAAAAATGTGCGTGCAAAAGTATTTTTCACGCTATCCTCCGTTTATAAAAAATAATTTAATGTATAAATTATATCATTTGATATCGATTAAGTCTATATAGAATTTGTTTTGATATATATTTTTCTTGCTGTTTGATGTGTTTGTATATAGGTCAGATGCCCGTTATAAAGTATTATTTTTCTTTTTTTCTTGCAAAAGAACAGCAGATATGATAAAATATTTTTAATTACAGATTTTCTAAGTTTGATGTATTAAGTATGTTAAATAATTGAAGTTTAAATTCTGATTTTTAAAGGAGATAGTGTATGACTAATCAGTATGTATTAATTCTTGATTTCGGAGGTCAGTATAATCAGCTTATTGCAAGACGTGTTCGTGAATGCGGAGTGTATTGTGAAGTAAAACCTTTTAATAAGATGTCAATAGAGGATATTAAAGCATTGAATCCTGTTGGAATTATCTTTACAGGCGGTCCTCAAAGCGTTTACGGTGAAGGTGCTCCAAGTATTTCTAAAGAGATTTTTGAACTGGGTATTCCTGTTTTGGGAATATGCTATGGCTGTCAGCTTATGGCATATACATTGGGCGGAAAGGTTGAAACCTGTATTTCAAGTGAGTATGGTAAAACTGAAACTACATATAAAACAGAGTCATTATTATTCAGCGGAATTGATGAAAAGGCCGTTTCATGGATGAGCCACACCGATTATATCGCCCAGGTTCCGGAGGGATTCCGCATCTCTGCCTCCACACCCCACTGCCCCTGCGCGGCTATGGAAAATCCTAGGGAAAAACTGTATGCGGTTCAATTTCATCCGGAAGTGATGCATACCCGTCACGGCGC